>Ga0214473_10011894_pt1 | contig 10207 bp, 9 predicted proteins | sample RVTome_7_FD_203509 | JGI IMG/M metagenome (GOLD analysis project Ga0214473, IMG submission 203509) | Soil microbial communities from uranium-contaminated site in the Upper Colorado River Basin, Wyoming, United States - RVT98D197 | ecosystem: Environmental > Terrestrial > Soil > Contaminated >... | reverse complement strand
CCGGTATTTTCCCGGCTGTCAAAAATGTTAAGATGATAAATCCAGCCTTTGTCCCCCTGGGCGAAGATGTTGTAAAACCGGTCGGTCTCTTTCTGCTTCTGCCCCTCAATTTCCTCCTGCTTGATGCGGCTCTTCTCCTCTAAAGCCGGAGGCTTGAGTTTCTCCTCGTTCAAAAAGGCCAATATAGAAACTAAAATCGCGGCCCCAAAAACGGGAAGGAAGATTCGATAAAGACTGGCTCCGGAGGCTTTCATGGCTGTAATCTCATTGTTCTTGTTGAGAATGCCCAAGGAAAAAAGAGTGGATAGAAGAGAGGCGACCGGAATGGTAAAAGTCAAAAAGTAGGGGAGATAGAAGAAGTAATATTTCGCCACGGCCAGGGGGCTGGCTCCCCGGTCGATGAAATAATCGACGTGCTCGATGATGTCCACTAAGACCGGTATAATAATCAGTACGCCCATGCTGATTAAGAAGGCTTTCAGAAAGCGGTCGGCGATGTAGCGGTCTAAAATCTTCAAGATGCGCCCAGGTGCCTTCTGAGTTTAGCCGGAGTAATCTTCTCCAGCCAGGCCCAGGATAAAAATTTAATCTCCCGGGCCGATTTTATCAGCAGATAAATTCCCACTGCGCCAATCAGAATATTAGCTGACCACATGGCCCAGAAGGGAGTTATGATCAAGCGGTCGGCCAATTCTTCCCCGGCAATCAGAAAAGCCCAGTACAGGACGAAGAAACCCAGGGAGAGCCCCAGACCGATTACAATATTTCCTCTCTTGGCCATTATGCCCAACGGCGCTCCAATCAGGACAAAGACCAGACAGGCCACTGGAATGGAGAATTTCTTGTGAATCTCCACCAGATAAGAATTAATGCGATGCCGACTCTGCTGAAGCATCTGTTCGGTCTGCTGCTTATCGCGCAAGAGTCTCTGCCGCTGGTGAAACTTCTGTCTTTCGGCAACAGAAAATTCACGGACCGGTTTATTCTGGCTCAGATCCGGAATCGTGTCCAGTTCCGCCTGCAGAGTTTTCAATCTCTTTTTCTGCGGCTGAGTCTGCTCTTGGATTTGCGCGACCTCTTTTTTCATCCGGGGGACCGACATCTCCCGGTCGGTGCGATAATCGGAGTCGGATAGAGTCAGCTCTGGGCCGACCTCATTGATGAAAATCACTTGTTTGTCAAAGGTGACTCTACGGTATTGGGTAGGGTCCTTCTCGTCGGTCTCATGAATCTCTCCGTCGTAGAGCTCCATGATCAAAGTGTTGCCATCCGCAGAAAATTCCAATTTCCCCTTTTTGGCAAAGATGGTCCTGGGAATAGTCCGATCTCTCTGGTCATAAATCAGGATATCTCCGATTTTAGATGAGCGGGGGTCGATTTTCTTAATCAGGATGTGATAGCCGGGAATCTCGTCGATGAAAACATTCTCCTTGATGTTCAAGGTTGGCCTTTTCTGGTAAATCTGGGTCATCAACAAACGGGCTTTGTGGTTGGCATCCGGCAGGACTTTATTGTTGAACCAGACTAAGCCGGCGGCAACGACAATTGAAGCTAAGATTACTGGAGTTACTAACTTGTATAGGCTGACACCGGTAGCTCTTAAAGCGGTAATCTCATTGTCGGCTGACATTCTCCCGAAGGCCATCAAGGTTGCCACCAGTACTGCCATGGGAATGGAGAGGGCTAACATCCAGGCTAAGTTCAAGCCGAACATCTGCAGGACGGTGTAGGCGTTCAGGCCGCGGGTGATGATGAGGTTGAGAATCTCCAAGATGAAGTCCATGACCAGGACGAAAGTGATGATAAAGAGGCCGAAGAGGAAGGGGCCGATGTGCTCGCGGAGGATGTAAAGGGGGAGGATTTTCATAAACACTAAATATAAAACTGTCGGTATACTTTTCCAACCTTTTTTGGTGAATATTGAATTGGTGAAAGCCGACCGCAGAATACTCTTGGTTAGAGTCTTCCGGTCAACTCTGGGTCTTAGTGGTGAGAATGGGCAGGCAGGCCATCGTGTTCATGGTCAGTGATGCGATGATGCTCCTTACCGGAGGCGCAAATTGGATCGACGTGAATTGTGGCATCTGATAGATAAGGCAGATGATGCAAGAGTTGGTGGCGCACCTCCTTGGCGATCCGATGTCCTTCTTCCACCAGCAGCTCTGAATCGACTGCAATATGCAGCTCTGCTTGCAACCTATGCCCCAGCCATCTCACCCGCACTTCGGTGACATCCTTGACACCGGAGGTGTGTTTGGCAGCATGTTTGATTTCCTCAATCACTTCCGGATCCACACCATCCAGCAGGCGTGTGAAAACCGACTTGCCGGAATCCCACACTATCTTGAAGATAGTAGCACTGATCAGGAGCCCAATGATAGGATCAGCCAGGGGAAAACCCAACCACACCCCCAGCGCGCCGAAGAGCACTGCCAGACTGGTCAAACCATCCACCCGAGCATGGTAGCCATCAGCTATCAGTGCGGCACTACTGATTTCTTTGCCAATTTTGATACGAAAGATTGCTACTCCTTCATTTCCGAGAAACCCGATTATGGCTGCCGCAATCACTGCCCCAAGATATTCCACCTTTTGGGGATGAAAGAAGCGGTTGAGCGACTCATAGCCAGCCACAACTCCACTGAACAAAATGAGCAGCACAATCGCCACGCCAGCCAAATCTTCTACCCGCCCGTAGCCGTAAGTGAACTTCCGGCTGGGTTTCCAGCGTGCCAACCGGAAGGCAATCCAAAGGGGAAGGGCTGTGGCCGCATCGCCAAAGTTATGAATCGTGTCGGCCAGGAGGGCGACGCTGCCTGAAAGTGAGACTATGACAACTTGAAAGAGGGCGGTAATGGTTAAACCGAGGAACGACCACTTGATGGCCCATATCCCTCGCTGAGTAGTGAGGAGAGTTGGGTCAACAACGCCATGAGTATGGTCATGATTATGCTTCTGGTGGTGATGATTACTTGGCATAGTCGGTTGTTCTCCGTGTTAGACCTTACACCGCTCTCAGGGACTCCACAATCTTCAGCCGCGAAGCCCTGACCGCCGGCAGAAATCCCCCCACCAGCCCCATGACGACGGCAAAAATCAGTGAGGAAATAATAATCTGAGGAGTGATGCTGAAGCTGAAGGCCAATTCGGAGAAAGTATCCCAGTTAGTGGTGGAGACCTGCACCAAGCCCAGGAAATTAGCGGCAACCAACCCTAAGATTCCACCAATCAAAGAAATTAAAACTGACTCCAACAGGAAGGCCCGCATTATACCGAAGCGGCTGAAACCTAAGGAGCGGAGAGTTCCGATTTCCTTGGTCCGGTTAGCCACGGCAGCATACATGGTAATCATAGCTCCGATAATTGCTCCCAGACTGAAGACAATGCTGATGACGGTCCCCATCAGCCCGATAAAGGAGGACATGGCCCGGGACTGCTCGGCATAATAGACTTTCTCCCGCTTCAGCTCTATCGGAAGGCGAGGGTCGCTCTCCAGTCTCTTTCTCATCGCTTCAAACAAGCCAGGGTCCTTTATCCGAAAGGTAAGTGAAGAATAGACCGGCCGGTCAAAGGCGGCCATCATCTGGTCAATATCCCCCCACAGTTCAGAGTTAAAAGCAGTAGCTCCTGCATCAAAAATTCCCACCACGGTCCAGTCCCGGCCCCCGAAGCGGACGGTCTCACCTACGCCGCAGCCTTTGAATCTATCTGCCACTGATTTGCCGGCAATAATTTCAGACAAACCCGGCTGCCACATCCGACCGGCCACCAATTTCACCTGCGGCCGCAGCTCCATTGATTGGGGGCTGACCCCCCGTACCACCACGTTGCCGCTGCCGTTGCCGACTCTTTTGCCGAGGTTTATCAAAACATAAATTTCACTGGTAATAAGGGGAGAGCCGTCAGAAGCTTTGGCAATCTCCGGCTCAGCCTTGATGACGTCGGCCTGGTCTCTTTGCACGATGGAGGTAAGCTCGGTCTGAGAAGCCTTTCTGATTACCACCACATTGTCGTCTGAGCCGGTGGCTACCAAAGTCTTTTTCAAGCCGCTGCTCAGCATCATCTCCGCGGCAAAGACAAAGACCACCAAGCCGATGCCAATCACAGTTAATGTCGTAGTCAGCTTGCGAGTAAAGAGGTTTCTGAGGCTGTAAGCAACCGGTATCATAAAGTCTTGCTCCTATTCCACCACCCGCAGACCGTCCACAATGCGCATTCTGACCGCTCTGGCAATGGGGAAGAGGGCTGAGACAATTCCGACCAGGAAGGCCGCACAAATGGCTAAAATAATCGTGATGGTCTCAATCTTGAAGACCGGGAAGAAATTGGAAATGGCCAGGGAGATAGGTTTGCTCACCAAAAATAAAAGAATTAGACCTATGGCTCCCCCCAGGCCGGCGATGAATAAAGATTCGCCGCCAATCAGCCCGATCAGATGAAAGGGGCGAAAACCAATCGTCTTCAGAAAAGCATACTCTGGAATTCTTTCCCTAGCTGACATGGCCATCGTATTCGCCAATACCAATAGAATGACTCCGATAATCAATCCTGAAATCACCTGCAAACCGGCAATAATAGTTCCGGACATCTGGATGAAGCTCATCTGGAAGGCTTTTTCAGTTTCGGTCAAAGTCTCGGCTAAAGAGTTGTCGAACCGGGTATCTATCTTTTGCAAAATTTCAGCGGCGCGGTTGGGGTTGTCAATCCGCAGGGCATACCACCCCACCTGGCCGGCCCGGCCAGGCATGGTCTCCCGCATGGTCTCGTCCACATAGTCCCAGCGGAAGAAAAAGGAGCTCTCGTCCGTGGATGGCTCCTTGCCAGTATAAATCCCCCTGATGAGGAAATCCCAGTCTCCCGGATAAATCGTGCCAATCAAAGTGAGGTGGTCTCCGATTTTCCAGCCGAAGCGGTCGGCTAACTTTCTCCCCACAATTACGGCCTTGCGCTCACCGGCAAAAGCTTCCATCTGGCCAGGAGGGACCAGATACTCCGGAAAGACTTGAAAGAAAGTGTTATGATCGACCCCGAACTGGGCGAAGAAATTCTTGGGATCAACATAAATGCCGCCGAACCAGAGGGCGTAAGTCACATCTTTGACCCCTTCGATTTTCTCAATCTGCTCCTTATACGAGAGGGGTAAAGTAAAGATAATCGAGACTGCGCTTCTGGTTACCAAGCGGTCCGGGGCGGAAGCCTCAGCGCCGGCATACCAGGCTGTAATGAAAGTCCTAATTAAGCCGAAAGCCATCACGGCTAAAGCCAGGCCTAAGATGGTCAAAAAAGTCCGGAGTTTGTGCCGGAGGGCGTTCCGGAAAATCAGCTTCAAGACGAACATCAGTTCAATTCCCCTTTGTCCAGTTGCCTGATGATGTGCGCCTTTTCCGCGGCGCGAGGGTCATGCGTCACCACGATGATGGTTTTTTTGAATTCAGAATTTAGCCGGGATAAAAGAGTCATAATCTCCTCGGCTGAATGCTTGTCCAAATCACCGGTCGGCTCATCCGCCAGAATCAAGGTGGGGTCAGAGACGATGGCCCTGGCAATGGCCACTCTCTGCTCCTGTCCGCCGGAGAGCTGGCGGGGGTAGTGATCCATCCGGTCGCCTAAACCGACGATGGATAAGGCGGTCTCCACATGCTTTCGCCGCTCTTTTTTGGAGAGATCAGTCAGGAGCAAAGGCAATTCCACATTTTCATAGGCGGTCAGTACCGGTATCAGGTTGTAGAACTGAAAGACCAAACCGATGTGCCGGGAGCGCCACTTGGCCAAGGCTCCCTCATTCAATTTGGCGATGTTTTCACCGGCAACAATCACCTCTCCGGAAGTGGGCCGGTCAATACCGGCCAAGAGGTTTAGTAATGTGGTCTTCCCGGAGCCGGAAGGGCCCATCAGGGCTAAGAATTCACCGGCTGAAATCTCCAGGTCGATGTCGGTAAGCACCGGAATCTCCAGGGAGTCCCGGTAATAGGATTTGGTCACGTTGCTCAGTTTTACCAAAGTTTCAGGCATAATTTTCCTCTGAGTTATTCAGTGAGTTCAATTCTATCGCCGGACTTCATATTTCCAGCCGGAGAGAGGACTACTTTGTCTCCTTTTTGCAATCCACTCTTGATTTCAGTTACACTTCCCAGTTCCCGGCCAACCTGAACCGGAGTCAGCTGGACATATTCACCCACCACTTTGAAGACCACTTTTTGGTTCTCTCGCGTGGTAAGAGCACTCTTAGGCACTGCCAAGACCGGCTGGGTTATCTCCTCAGAAGTTTTTTCCATAGGCAGAAAATTAACCCGGGCCGACATCTCCGGCAGGACCCGGCTGTCTAAATTCTTAAAGGCCACTTTAGTCAGCACCGTAGCCCGGGAGCGGTCGGCAGTCGGTACAATTTTTTTCACGAAACCCTGATAGCGATAATCGGGATAGGCGTCTAAAATAATTTCGCAGGGCTGGTTCGGCTTCACTTTATAAATATTAGATTCAGAGACATCGGCCTCTACTTCCAGGGATTGCATATCGGCAATGGTTACCACCGACCCGCGAGATGAGGAAGAGGAAGCAAAAGGAGCTACCATTTCTCCCTCGTCGGCTTCTTTAGTCAAGACCGTGCCGGCAAAAGGGGCGCGTATAACCGTATTCTCCAAAGCCACTTCGGCTGCCTTCACGACTGCTTGCATGGCCTCAACACTGGCTATCCTGGCCTGATATTTAGCAGTGGCAACGTCAACTACATCCTGGGTGGTGGCTCCGGTTTTCAAAAGTTCGGTCTGGCGATGAAAGTTTAAGGCGGCTTCGGTAGAATCGGCCCGGGCGCTTTTCAAGTTAGCCATAGCTAAATCGAGATTGGCTTTAATGTCACTATTCTCCAGCTGCGCTAAAATTTCTCCGGCCTGGACCCGGTCCCCTTCTTCTACGTTTAGTTTCTCCAGCCTGCCAGTAGCCTTGGATGATACCGCCGCTTTTCTCTGAGCCACCACATAGCCGGTGGCCACCAATTCGGCTGTGGCCTCAGAACCGGTCACTAATTGGGCTATCCCGGTCTGAACTGTAACAGAAGGGGCCGCCTTCTTCAACAGAGCTTGATAAGCCAAATACAAAATTACCGGTACCAGCAGCCAAAGAAGATAGAGCCACTTTTTCCTGCTGCCCGGAGGACCGGTTTTTTTCCCACGGTCAATTCTTAAGGCGGATAAATCGGCGCTCTTGGCATCGGCTTCGGTCATGGTAATACTCTCACAGGTTAGTCAGATTATCTGGTTTGCTCCGCTCTTTTGGATAAGCTCTTCTATTTCTGGAACCAACAGGTATAAACCTTATACGGCTCTTGTGCCAACAGGTTTCTAACCTAATAAAAATACAGGGGGAGGGCAAGAGCCAGTTTCAGCCAAGGGGAACTAATACTTATTAGCCTCAGATTTCCAGCGGCAGAACTCACACGTAGCGCTGGAATCAGGGATTTCGCCATCCAGGCAGCTTTTGGCCCTCTGATAGAGCTGAAAAGCCCGCTCCGGGAAGGTCTCAATCTGATGTACTCCAACTGCAAAGGGTATTCCATTGTGTAATTCACCGGGCTGAGGACTGTAATAGACGATATAGGCCAGATTCTTGGTCAGATGGCCGTTCTTCTGCAATAGCAGAGTGTAGGTATCCATCTGGGTCTGATAGTAGTTCTGGCTGTATTTTTGATTTTCTGGCAGAGAGGCCCGGGTCTTGTGGTCTAAAGGTACTAAAGAGCCGTCCTCCAGCTGCAGGCACTCGTCCAGCCGGCCGGTAATTTTCAATTCTAACTCTTGATCCAGAAAACTTAAATTTAAGGAGACATCAGCCAGCTTGCCGCTGACTTTATTTTCTATCAGAGGTGGCAGAGTCCCGAGTTTACGGTAGCGGTGGAAATATTCTTTGATAATCGAATCCATGCCAGAAGGGAGGGTCGGGAAAATACCTCTGGGCCGGGAAATTTTCTTATTCTTCTGCAGCCAGAAACAGCGGGGGCATTCTAAGAAGAGGTTGAGGGTGGAATTGGAAAGAGAAAGCACGGTCAGATTGGCACAGTTAATTTTTGAGTTATTTCTTGGACTAACTGGTCTCTATTTTCCGGAGTAACTTCGACTATTTCCACATCTTTCCGTTTCTTAATCTGGTCGGCCCAGGGATGTGGCGTATATACAATCGTTCCCAAAAAAAGTAAGTTTGAGTTCAAAATCTGCATTACAACTTGCCTGAATTTAGCAGAATATAACTCCATTTTGCCGATTTCATCAATCAAAATTATCTGCTTTTGTTTAATTCCTTGCTCGATTTCCGGCAGGGCTATTTCTTCCAAGTCAGTTAAGCTCACCTTGTATTTTCCGACCCTGAGCTTGGATTTGAAATCTACATGGGAGAGAATTCCGGTTTTGCCGGAAAAAGTCTTAAGGGAAAAGCCGACTCTTTGGCCGTTTTCCAGAATTTCTTCAGTATAGAAGCCGGCATAAGGTTTGGTCAATAGCTCAGCAGTTTTTAAAATTAAAGTCGTCTTGCCAATTCGGGGAGGGCCGGTCAGAAGAATCTTCATGTTTAGAAATTACCCCAGCCGGAAATAAAACCCCTAAGCTAACCACTTAGACTGCTGCCGGGGGCTTTGCCACCATGGTTATTCGCCACTTTATGTTCAAACCGCTTTCCGACATAATAGAAAATCACGGTTACAACCATAATCATGACCGTCATCATACCAAAATAATTCCCCGGAGTCGTAGAAGTGTAGATTCGTGAAAACAAGGCTGCCAGAGTGTCCCCTAAAAAGACGGTGAAAAGCCAGATGCCGGTAATCATCGATTTCATCCGTTCGGGCGCTTCCTCAAAGGCCAGCTGCAACCCCACCACTGAGATGCACAGCTCCGCCATAGTAATCAGAATATAGGCGCCCAATTCCCACAGAATGGAGACCTTAGATTTAAGGCCCAAATACCCGGCCAAGGACATCAGAGCCATGCACAGGATGACCAGAAAGAAACCGAAGAGCATCTTGCGGGGGGAAGACAGCTTGTGGGTCTCATCCTTATCGGTTTTGGACCAGATCCAGGCAAATAAAGGGGTCATGATTACAATCAAGAATGGATTCAGGCTCTGGATGGCATCCGGTGGAACATGCCCCGACCAGATAGGCAGATTGATATCCAAAATCATATAATCGCGCGCGAATAGGGTCCAGGTAGAATAAGACTGGTCAAATACCGACCAGAAGAATACTATCAAAAGGAAAAGGCCGGAGATACGCAGCAGCGCGGTTCGCTCTTCTCTCTTTTGCGCCGCAGTTTTGACCACCCGCTGAACGGTTTTAAGCTCTTCCTGGGGATAGTATTTTTTCCCCAGATAAAAAATCGCCAAAGAAACCACCATCAAAATAGTAGGAGCCATGAAGGCGGCGCTGTAGCCATAGCGGTCACGAATGAAAGGGAGTGAAAAGGTGGTAATAGCGGCGCCGATGTTGATGGCCATGTAATACCAGGAAAAGGCCTGGGTCATCAGGTGGGTTTTCCCCTCTTTCTGGTACATCAGCCCCATCAAGGTGCTGATATTCGGCTTAATCGAGCCGGAGCCGCCGGCCAATAGCAAAAGAGCGGTATATAGCCCGGCCTCGGTCGAAAAAGTCCCCAGAATGATATGCCCCATGATGTAGGGAATCGCAAAATAGATAATGGTCCTGAATTTCCCCAGCCAGTGGTCGGCCACATACCCCCCCACAATCGGCAGAACGTAGCAGAAGGCAGTAAATAATGAAACCACCGAGGCGCTGTTAGCATCAGTATATCCCAACCTCTGAATCATATATAGAAGCAAAAGGGTCTTCATCCCGTAGTAGCTGGCCCGCTCTGCCAGCTCCCCCCAGAAGATGAACCAGAATCCTTTGGGGTGACGATTCTCTTCAGTCTTCATGTAAATTATCTTTCATAGCAAACTCACTTGCACCCCGCAACATACAATAGGTAGAACTTTTTTTCTGGAGTTCGACTTAGCTTAATGGTCTTGAACCTCTTATGTTTCAACATCATTGGCCATTTGAGTCCTGGACTAAGATACACTATTTCGTCAAGCAAGCAACAAGCGGCTACTCCTGGCTTTTCCCTTTTGTGGTCTAAACCGATCCAACACCATGGGGGCTGGAAAAACCTGAAGAATCTTTCTGAGGAATTCTGAATCTCTGACGCAAGACAAATGGAAGGATATC
>Ga0214473_10011893_pt1 | contig 10207 bp, 8 predicted proteins | sample RVTome_7_FD_203509 | JGI IMG/M metagenome (GOLD analysis project Ga0214473, IMG submission 203509) | Soil microbial communities from uranium-contaminated site in the Upper Colorado River Basin, Wyoming, United States - RVT98D197 | ecosystem: Environmental > Terrestrial > Soil > Contaminated >... | reverse complement strand
GGCTGTGCCGCCTGATGTGCCGGCGGTGGCTCTGCCTAGCGGATCAGCAGCTAGAAACGTAACGGCTGTGCCGCCTGACGTACCGCGGTGGCTCTGCCTTGCGGATCAGCAGCTGGAAACGTAACGGCTGTGCCGCCTGATGTGCCGCGGTAGCTCTGCCTCGCGGATCAGCAGCTAGAAACGTAACGGCTGTGCCGCCTGATGTGCCGGCGGTGGCTCTGCCTTGCGGATCAGCAGCTGGAAACGTAACGGCTGTGCCGCCTGATGTGCCGCGGTGGCTCTGCCTCGCGGATCAGCAGCTAGAAGCGTAACGGCTGTGCCGCCTGCGAAGGCTTGCCTCGCGGTAGCTGCCAAGAACGGAGTTGGGCTGCGCCCTTCTGCTTGTCTTCGTCTCACGGGCTAGTTGAAATCGAAGGGCCGCTCTTGCCCCCACCTCTGTAGCGAATTAGAAAAGCGTCCGCGAAGGAGGGCATAGCCCAAACGCTAGAAGCAAGCTGATCCGCGAGGCAGAGCCACCGCGGCACATCAGGCGGCACAGCCGTAACGAGGCCGGTGGTTTCCCTTTGACATTTGCCGGCCTTGGCTGGCTGGTGAACTCCGTGGCCGCCCCTTGTTGGTGAAGGACTTCTGATCGTGATTTGCAAAGACTTTGGCTTCTTTGCAGGGATGAAGCAACCCCTGGGTAGCAAGCGATAACGTTTTGGGGCGGCCGCGGAGCGCCCCTACAAGCATTTGAAGCCCGCCGCCGGCTTCGTGATAAACTCATCTGAAACCAACCAAAGCGGTGCGGCGCCACAGTTAATTGCGTATTTGCACTTGTGGCTGCGGTGATCGTACCTTGTTTGGCTGGCGAATTGTTGAGGACTGAGCCAGTGCCTAATTTTGGTAGATGTGCCCCTGTAGCTCAACGGTTAGAGCAGCAGACTCATAATCTGTTGGTTCGGGGTTCGAATCCCTGCGGGGGCACCAATACCATTGCCGATTTCCGCTTTCCGAATTGTGCTTTGCGAGCTTTGTCTTCGCCACTCAAACCCACAATGGAGCGAAGATAGCGTGATCACGTTCACCCCCGCGCGAGCATTGCTGAACTGAACTACCGCGTTAAGGTTCGAGACATCGCTATTTTGACGCGAGTTTCGCCTCGAGTGTGGGAATCCAACTCACCTGAAATTCGGGCTCGACCGTCTTGGCAAGCTCAAGTGCTCGCTGGTAGATCGGGCGGGCTTCCTCGGGACGGTTCAGCGCCGTCAGCGCGTCTCCCAGTGCCGACTGCGTCCTCACGGAATCCGGCGCCAGCGCGACGGCCGCTTGTGCCTCCGCGAGCGCCTCGTCCCATTGCTTTTCGTCGAGCAGAACCATTGCATGTTGCGCGTGGCCCAGTGCCGACGCGAGCGGGATTTCGAAGTGTCCCTCGAAGACGTGAAGAAAGGAGGCAGGAGACAGGAGGCAGGAGGCAGGAGGCAGGAGACAGGAGACAGGAGGCAGGAGACAGGAGGCAGGAGGCAGGAGGCAGGAGACAAGAGGCAGGAGACAGGGAGATAGGAGGCAGGAGGCAGGGAGGCAGGAGGCAGGAGGCAGGAGACAGGGAGGCAGGAGGCAGGAGCAGGAGTGAGCACGATCACATAGGAGATGTCTTAGGTGGCTGGAGGACGAGCTTGGCGATGAGTGACAGAGCCTCTGCAGGATTCCCATGCGACATTGGACCCTGCGCGTAGTCAGATGTAGCGAGAAGTATTCGGATAAAACCGCGGCCCCACTTTATTAGGTTGAAATTAACCTTCCTCAAACTGAAGTTTGGGGTGTTCCGATAAGACCGCGGCCCCACTCTATTAGGTTGAAATTAACCTTCCCCAAACTGAAGTTTGGGGTGTTCCGATAAGACCGCGGCCCCACTTTATTAGGTTGAAATTAACCTTCCCCAAACTGAAGTTTGGGGTGTTCCGATAAGACCGCGGCCCCACTCTATTAGGTTGAAATTAACCTTCCCCAAACTGAAGTTTGGGGTATTCCGACAATAACATAGATTCTCCGGCGTCAGACGCATGTAAGACTATGCCGCCTTGAAAGCAGGCTTTCTTTACATTTTTCAGACGCGCGTTTTAAATTGACGTTTCAATGATCAGACAGAGTGTGCCTGGGGCGGCGAGGCTTAAGAGCTTGGGGCTGCCGATTGCCAGTGTCCAAACGCGCCAGATTCATTGAAGCGGAGGGAGAAAATGTGAGCGTGGAACAGAAACGACGTAGTTCGCCAAGTAGGGCCAGAAAAAGAAGATGACAGATCAAAAGGACAAGCCAACTCTCAAAGAAGAAGAGCCACCAGCAAAGAAACCTGCCACACCAAAATCAGGAAGGGCGCGGTTTCGCAGTTGGATTTCCGGACTCCTGTTTCTCGCAGTTCTGGGCGGCGCAGTATATTTGGTTTGGAGAGTCTTTTTTGCGACTTCGCATGGCGCCGACAACGTCATTACGTTGAGCGGACGTATTGAAGGCGACGCCTCAGCATTAGCGGCAAAACTCAGTGGGCGTATCGCTGAAGTTCGCGTGCGAGAAGGCGATGCCGTCAACGCAGGAGACATTATCGCAGTACTCGATGACGAGCAGATTCGTGCTCGCGAAGATCAGGCCCGCGCCGCTGTTGTTGACGCCGAGTCGAAGGCGCAAGCCGCACGCGCTCAGATTCCGGTGCTTCAGGAGCAATTGAGGCAAAGTCAATTGCTGGCGGAACAAGCTCGGATAGATGCAAGCGGAAGAGTGCGGCAAGCCGAAGGCGAAGTCACCGCCGCAGAGGCGGAGCTGGCTAAACAAGAGGCAGCGTACCGGATCGCCGCTTTTGATAAGGAAGCCTACACGCGGCTGGCAGCGACAGGAGCGGTTTCTGAACGCAAGGGCAAAGAAGCCAGCTCAACTGCCGACCAACAGCAGGCGGCTGTTTCCGCTGCGAGACGGCGCGTTGACTCGGCGCGAGGCTCATTGATGGTTGCGAGAGCAAGTCTTGAGAATCCGAGTATTCGCGCTAGTCAGGCGGGCGCGAATCGAAACCAGATTGCCCAGCAGCAACAGGAAGTTGCAAGCGCCGGGGCCAAAATTGAACAAGCAAAAGCCCAATTGGCCGAAGCACAGGCGAACCGCGCAGACCTCATTATCACTGCACCGTTCAGCGGCACGGTAACGACGCGCGCGGCAGAACCGGGCGAGGTCGTCAGTGCCGGAACGGCCATTGTCACATTGCTTGATTTGAGCAAAGTCTATCTGCGGGGTTTTGTGCCCGAGGGCCAAATTGGCAACGTTAAGCTCGATCAACCGGCGCGTGTCTATCTCGACTCCAATCCTGACCAACCTATCGACGCATTCGTATCGCGGATTGATCCGGAAGCTACCTTCACCCCCGAGAACACTTACTTTCGTGATGAGCGAGTCAAGCAAGTAGTCGGCATCAAGCTTCAATTAAAGGGCGCAATTGGATTTGCAAAACCAGGGATGCCCGCCGACGGAGAAATATTGATCCGGGGTGATACGTGGCCATCAGCGAAACGACAGAAATAAGCTGCTGGGGGACGTATCGTATTGAATGACAATCAGGCAGAGATGCAATCCCAATTTGTTCACCAACCGAGCGGTCCCAATAGTCTGAGCTCAAATCGAGAATCCCGGCTAGCCATTCTCGTGAAAGAGCTTCGCAAAAACTATGGTTCGACTGAGGCTATACGTGGCATCACTTTTGAAGTAAATGAAGGCGAAATCTTTGGCATGATTGGCCCAGACGGCGCCGGCAAGACTACCACTTTCCAGATTCTCGCCGGTGTAATGGAAGCGACCAGCGGCGCCGCAGAAATCTTCTCGAAACCAGCTCGAGCGATGCGATCGCAGACCGGATATCTCACCCAAGCATTCAGCCTGTACCCTGACCTCACTGTTACCGAAAACATTCGCTATATCGGCGATTTGCGATCTGTTGCTCCCGAGAAGATCGAGGAGCGTGGGCGTCGTTATCTCGAAATGTTCGACATGGCTCGATTCGCGGATCGGTTAGCCGGACAGTTGAGTGGTGGCATGAAACAGAAACTCGCGCTTGCTTGCGCTCTTGTGCCGCAACCGCGAGTACTCTTGCTCGACGAACCTACGACCGGAGTTGATCCGGTATCGCGTCGAGAATTCTGGGATGCGTTGGTTCACCTTTCGGCCGATGGGCTGACTATCTTGGTGGCTACGCCGTACCTGGATGAGGCCGAACGATGTCACCGAGTGGCCCTGACGCACGAGGGTGAAATTCACCGGATGGGTTCACCGGCTGAATTACGCGGAAGTCTGCAAGCTAAGCGGCTGGAACTTATCACTTTGAAATTACAAGAAACCGAGCAGCTCCTTTCTAAGATCGCCGGGACAGATCAAGTGATCCTGGACGTGCAGCGATTTGGCGACCGACTCGATCTCTTAGTTCGGGAACCGGACAAAGCGAAAAAATTGGTCGAAGAAACTGTGAAGGCGGCCCAGATTCCCATCGTCGAGATTCGACTTGCTGAGCCGACTCTCGAGAATACGTTTGTTGGCACCTTGCGAAGGTTGGGTCGGGAAACGCATTCCGGGACGTTTCCACAGCGTCTCAACTACACAAGTCTACGTGGCCAGGTCGCGATTGGGGCAAACAACCTCGTCAAAGTGTTCGGTTCCTTTGAGGCGGTGAAAAACATTAGCCTGGAAATTAAATACGGCGAAGTCTATGGATTGTTGGGAGCAAATGGGGCGGGCAAAACAACGACCATCAAGATGCTCTGCGGCCTGCTTGAACCCACTCAAGGCCAGATGCAGCTAGCCGGCGAACGTGGCAGTTTCAGATCCGAAGCAGTGAGGCAGCGCATCGGTTATATGTCACAGAAATTTTCGCTCTACAATGATCTTTCAATTAAAGAGAACCTCACCTTCTTCGCGGGTGTTTACGGTGTGCCTGAAGGTGAGCGCGAAGAGAAACTAAAATGGGTGCTTTCCTTCTCCGGTCTTGAAGGAAGGCAGGACCAGATTACCGGCAGCTTGCCCGGAGGTTGGAAACAACGCGTGGCTTTCGGCGCAGCCATCATGCACGAGCCGAGCGTGCTCTTCCTTGATGAACCAACCTCAGGCGTCGATCCGCTGGCCCGCCGGGCGTTTTGGTCCATGATCAATCAACTTGCTGACGCGGGTTCGGCTATTCTCGTTACCACCCACTATCTCGAAGAATCAGAACAGTGTAATCGTCTCGGACTAATGGTCGCAGGAGAGCTGGTGGCCGAGGGCAGTCCCGATCAAATCAAGAGCCAACAGAGGGGCCACCTTCTCGAGTTCGTTGTGGATCAACCTCAACCCGCTGCCGATGTTTTGAAGCGCCAATTGGAGAGTTGGCGCGTCTCTCTGTTCGGCGATCGTCTCCACGTGATCACTGATGAGACCGTTGAGAGCGGAGAGCAGAAAATCAAAGAGATGCTTGAAGCAAATGGGATTCACGTCGTTAGTGCCCGCGAGGAACGAGTCTCGATGGAAGACGTGTTCATCAGTGTAGTTGCCCAGTCGCAACAACGTGGCATGGCAGTCATGCCTTGATACGAAAGAAAACCGCGTGCGGCGAATTGTGGCGCAAACTCGCAAGGAATTGATCCAGATCGTTCGCGACTGGCGGACGCTGCTGCTCGCACTGGCGCTCCCTCTGGTCCTGCTAGTACTACTGGGCAACGCCATCTCTCTTTCTGTCACCGATCTTCCAATTGTAGTTCAGGACCTTGACGACTCGCCAGCTTCACGAGAGTTGATCGACGCCTTTCGCGCTTCTTTAACCTTTCGCGTGGTTCCCTGGCCAACCGACAAGCAACCAGATGCTGCCTTGACTACGAATACGGCGCGGGCCGCCCTGATCATTCCTGCTCATTTTGGCCGAGATATCACAAGAGGAGTGAACTCACCGGTACAGATTATTGTTGACGCCTCTGACGCCAACACAGCCAGACTGGCCGCGGGTTCTGCCAGCCAAATCATCAGAGCGCATAATCAACGGATTTCGGAATCATCACTCCAGCAGCCAGTCCGGGCAGCTATCCGGCTCTGGTATAACCCAGGTCGCTCATCGAAGAAGTTTTATGGTCCAGGGATTTTTGTGCTGGGTCTATCGATCTTTCCCCCTTTATTGGCCGCGCTGGCCATGGCCAAAGAGGAGGATCAAAAAACGATCTTGCAGGTTTATGTATCAAGCATCAGTGCTTCGGAGTTTCTGCTCGGAAAAGTATTCGCTTTTATGACAGTAGCATTAGCTGAATGCCTGGCAATGATGGCGCTGCTATTCACCTATTTTGGCTTGAGTTTCGCCGGCGATCCCACGGCCTTTATCGTGGCTACTATTCTTTATGCGTTCTGTGTGGCGTCGTTCGGGACAATGATAGGAGCGACAATTCCGAATCAAGCCGCTGCCATGCAGGCTGTGGCACTGGGTGGGTTCCTCCTGGTGTTTTTGCTTTCGGGCTTGATTTTTCCAATTGAGAACATACCAACGACATTGCGTTGGATCTCTCATTTTATCTGGGGACGTTATTACATCGAGATTGTCCGGGACGCCTTTCTTCAAGGAGGTGGTTGGCCGGCAGTTTGGTTCAAGGTAGTGATCATTGGCGCAATTGGAACGGTCTTTTTCGCAATTGCCTGGTTGGGCAAACGTCGCATGCAAGTTAACGCTTAAGATGAACAGAGTGCTCGAAAAACTCTTCAGCCATCGCATTCGTGCCCTGTTGCGAAAAGAGTTGAACCAGATTCGACGCGATAGGCGTCTTGCCTTTTCGCTCATTCTTCCGCCCGTACTTCAGCTATTGCTGTTCGGTTTTGCCCTCAGCGCGACTGTCGAAAACGTTCGCCTTGGAGTCGTGGATGAGAGCAAAACTCAAGAGAGTCGTGATTTGATTGCTGCGTTGACAGAGAGCAAAAGTTTTCTGTCGGCTGGCTACTACCTTTCAGATACCCAACTCAGCGAAGCAATCAGTAATGGGACACTCAGCGCCGGAGTTGTCATTCCAAACGATTTCGCTCGCGATCTGCACCGTGGCCGTCCAACCACGGTGCAGTTTCTTTTGAACGCAATGAACGCAAACACGGCTGCAATCAGCCAGGGTTATGCGGAAGCAGTAATTCAAAATTACAATGCCAGTTTGCAAGGCAAAGGTATCCAGACCAACTTTCGATCAGTGTCACGAGCCGGACCGAATCATCCTGGCCAGGCTGTTCTGCATCCCGCCTTTCTTTACAACCCCGGATTAAAGGACTCATGGTTTATCGCCACTGGAGTGCTTGGTCTTCTCCTGATGCTGAACAGTTCGATCGTAGCTTCTGGGGCAATGGTTAAGGAACGAGAGGCAGGGACGATTGAACAGTTGCTCATGTCGCCTGCAGGAACGTCGGAGGTCATCATCGCCAAGATAGCGCCGCTGTTTTTCCTTTTGTCACTAATGATGTTCCTGGCAATCGGTCTGATTAAGCTGGCCTTTGGTGTGCCATTTCACGGCGGTTTATTCCTTGTGCTTAGTGGAGGAGCCTTAAGCGTGCTCGCGGGGATTGGCATCGGAACGGTCATCGCCACATTCAGTAAATCGGCGCAGCAAGCGTTACTGACAAGTTTCTTTATCAATCCGCCACTGGTTTCACTTTCAGGTGCTCTTAATCCTGTCGAGGCAATGCCCAAATGGCTGCAACCCTTGACGGTTGTAAATCCAATCCATCACTTCGCAGCTATCGCGCGCGCCAGCATGCTTAAGGGAAGCGGCCTCGAGACTTTATGGCCCAACTTCCTGGCCTTGTCGATCATTACAATCGTGCTGGTAACGCTGAGTGTTTGGCGTTTTCGAAAACAGCTGAGTTGATACAACACTCGTCTAAACACGTGGCTAACAAGAGAAGGTCAGTGCTTCTTTTTCCGGCGATTAGGGGGTAATCATAAGGTGACAATAACGCTTAGCAATTTCAGAGTCGTCATTAACCAAGCGCGACGTAAACCATCTTTGGGTCACACGGCAATGCTTTCAAGCTTCTTTCTATTACTTACGGTGTCCCCAGCCCCTGGTCAAATTGCCTCAAGCAGTCAATCGCAAGGCGCTCAGGCCAATCAACTGCCACTGTCCGGTAGAAACCAGCAGGGTGGCTCCGTAACCGCTACTGAGACTGCGGTACCAGGGACGACCACGAGCATCAATACGATTAATCCGACGGTTCAGGTGCAAGGACCCTATGCAGGAAGCGCTTCAAGCGTCGCGAAGCTTCCCTTCTCCGGAAAGCTATCTCTAAGGGAAGCTGTTGAGCGTGCGGTCGAATTTAATCTCGGGGCAGTTGGCTTGACTGAGGCTGTGCGCCAGGCGCGCGGGCAAGCAAAAATCGCGCGAAGTTTTTTGCTGCCGAATTTGAATGGAAGCCTGAGCGAAACTGTTCAGCAGTCGAATCTGCGGGCTCTGGGAGTCAGGTTTGATCTTCCAATCCCTGGCTTTTTCCCTCCGACCGTCGTCGGGCCGTTTAATTATTTCGACTTACGCGCCAGCCTGTCCCAGACGGTTGTCGATCTAACCGCCAGGAATAATTATCTCGCAGCAAAAAGCATTGCCCGCGCCAATGAGCTGTCAGCTGCTGATGCGCGTGACCTTGTAGTCCTGGCTGTGGGTGGCACTTACCTGCAGGCCATCGCCGCAAAGGCGAGAATTGAAGCAGCGCGCGCGCAGTTGGAGACTGCTGATGTCTTGTACAAGCAGACCGTGCAACAACGCGCGGCGGGCGTTATAGCGCAGACAGACTTGAATCGGAGCGAGATTCAATTGCTTACACAGCGGCAGCGGATGGTCTCGTTGCAGAATGATCTTGCGAAGCTAAAGATCAATCTGGCGCGTCTCACTGGGTTACCGCCAACCGACCAATATGAACTCTCGGATGTGATTCCTTTTGCGGAGGCGCCCCCAATCAGCTTGGAGGAGGCGCTAAGGCAAGCGTTCGACCAACGTTCAGATCTCAAGGCAGCCCAAGCGCAGGTCGACGCCGCCGAACGGGCACGCTCCGCGGCACGTGCTGAGCGACTACCATCTTTTGCAGTGAAGGCCGACTACGGCGTGATCGGAACAAATCCCTCTCAGGCTCATGGAACCTTTTCTGTCGTGGGCACTGTTCGAGTTCCGCTCTGGCAAGGCGGCAGGACCAAGGGTCAAACGGAAGTAGCCGAAGCTGCTCTGGCCCAACGACGCGCAGAACATGAGGATATCAAAGGTCGCATCGAAAGCGAGGTGCGCAGCGCTTATCTTGATCTACAGGCATCAATCAGTCAGGTGGAGGTAGCGCGCAGAAATATCGCCGTGGCTACGCAGAATCTAGAGCTGACGCGTCAGCGGTTTGACGCAGGCGTCAGTGACAACCTTGAAGTTGTGCAATCTCAGGAAGCATTGGCCACCGCCCATCTCGATTACATCAACAGCGTGTTCGCTCATAATCTCGCAAAACTAAGCCTGGCCCGCGCGATAGGGCGCGCCGCTGAAGCGCTGCCCCAATTCTTGAAGATACAGTAGAGGCCAGTAGCAGTAGAAGAGAGGACTTGTTAGTAAATGCAATTAGAGCCGGGCGGAAGTCAATTCGGCCCGGCTCCTTAGTTAACCGACACTCATCGTAGTAGAGCGCGGCGCAACAACCACCCGCTCCGAAAGTCTACCCACCCGATGCATTTGTGCACGTGAGAGATGACGGCAAGATCCTCATCATCGTTAATCGGCTCGAGTTTGGTCAGGGTGTGCAGACTTCGCTGCCGATGATTCTCGCCGATGAGATGGATGCCGATTGGTCGCAGGTGATTGCCGAGCTAGCACCAGCCGCGGATGTTTACAAAGATCCTATTTATGGCATGCAGATGGTTGGTGGCTCCGGCTCGATCGCCCATTCGTTTCAGCAATACCGCGAGTTGGGGGCCAAGACGCGAGCGATGTTAGTGGCCGCCGCAGCGGATCGCTGGCATGTCACGGCAGATCAATGCCGCACTGAAAATAGTAAGGTTTATGCGGTTGTGGGCTGCGGAGCTATAAACATCCGACCCGAGCGCCAAGGAAAGACTGTTGCATCTTGCAGGGTGGAAGTCCCTGCTGAGAAAGGTCTAGCCAACCACTCATACCGAGTGTTGCAGCTGTGAGGAGGTGTCAAGACGAACCGAACGTAACAGCTGAAGCGTACACAGGGAATCACG
>Ga0214473_10011892_pt1 | contig 10208 bp, 10 predicted proteins | sample RVTome_7_FD_203509 | JGI IMG/M metagenome (GOLD analysis project Ga0214473, IMG submission 203509) | Soil microbial communities from uranium-contaminated site in the Upper Colorado River Basin, Wyoming, United States - RVT98D197 | ecosystem: Environmental > Terrestrial > Soil > Contaminated >... | reverse complement strand
TCCGGTCCAGCCCATCGCCTTCAGGCATCGCCTTCACGCCTCCGCCGGCGTCCCCTGCCTGTTTTGCCATTCCAGCGCTATGCGCTCCCCGATCGCCGGGATCCCATCGGTGCAGAGATGCATGGGCTGCCACACGGTGATCGCGCCCAATCGGGTCCAGACCTTGCGGATCAAGGACTATTGGGAGGCGGGACAGCCCATTCCCTGGGTCCGCGTGAATTCGGAGCCGGACTTCGTCTACTTCAGCCATCAGCCACATCTCTCGGCCGGCCTCAATTGCGAGACATGCCACGGCGACGTGGGGCAGATGGACGCCGTTGAACCGGTGGGGCGGATGGACATGGGCTGGTGCCTGGACTGTCATCTGGAGCAGCCGGAAGAAAAGGTCGCCCGCCTGACCGACTGCCTGGTCTGTCACCAATAGGAGCTGGGCTCTGAACCTCACTCGTCGCGACTTCATCAAGATCGGGGCCGGTGCGACCATCGCAACCGGCCTGGGGGCGGCCGCTCGCAAGGTGGTCATCGAGCCCTTCGTGCGGCCTCCCGAAGACGTCCTTCCCGGACAGGCGACCTGGTACGCCAGCACATGCCGCCAGTGCTCAGCCGGCTGCGGCATCATCGTCCGGGTCATCAACGGGCGGGCGAAGAAGATCGAAGGCAATCCACTCCATCCCCTCAATCACGGCAAGCTGTGCGCCCGCGGGCAGGCCGGCCTCCAAGTGCTCTACAACCCGGATCGCCTTCAGAGCGCGGTTCGCCAATCCGGCGGCCGGGGCTCGCGCAAATTCGAGCCGGTCTACTGGGACGACGCCCTGCAACAGGTGACGGACAAGATCTCGGCGCTGAGCGATCCCGGCCGCCTTGCCTTCCTGGGCGGCATGATGCCCGATCATCTGTCCATGCTCTCGACCCTCTTCTGCGAGTCGCTGGGCGCCCCGCCCCCGGTGCTGTGGGACCTGCACTCGGCCCTGGAGGGCCGGGCGACGGCCGCCCGGCTGTCGGAGGCGTTCTTCGGCGCGACCGAGCTGCCGGTGTACGACCTGGCCCGTGCGGAAGTCGTCCTGTCCTTCGGCGCGAATTTCCTGGAAACGTGGATGTCGCCGGTCGCCCAGAGTTACGACTACGGTCTGCTGCGGCAAGGGCAGTTTGGCGGCCGAGGTTTCTTCGTGCAATTCGAACCGCGGTTGTCGGCGACGGCCGCCTCGGCCGATGAATGGATCCCGGTCCGGCCCGGAACCGAAGGCTATGCTGCCCTGGCCATCGGCCGAATCATCATCGAAGAGAGACTCGGCCACGTCGGGAGTCTGCGTCCCCTCAGCGTCATGTATCAGGACGTCGACGTCGGAGAGATGGCCGAGGCGAGTCAGGTGCCGGCCGAAACCCTCCGCCGACTGGCCAGGGTCTTCTCCGACGCCGACCAGGCGGTGGCCATCCCGGGCGGTTCGCTGGCCGGGCACAGCAACGGTCTGGCCAGTATGCTCGCCGTCCAATCGCTCAACGTCCTGGTCGCCCAAATCGGCCGCGAGGGGGGCGTGTTCCTTTCCCACCCCAGCCCGGCGACCGCGCTGCCGCCGACACCCCGCGTCCATTCCTTCCTCGATGTGGCGGACCTGATCCGCCGGATGAAGGCGGGCGAGGTGGACGTACTGCTCGTCCACGGCTCGAATCCGGCCTTCGAGCTGCCGGCCTCTGCAGGTTTCAGCGAGGCGATGGCTCGCGTCCCGTTTGTGGTTTCCTTCAGCTCCTTCGTCGACGAAACCGCCCTCCAGTCGGATCTCATCTTGCCGGATCACACGTACCTGGAATCCTGGGGCTATCAGGTCCCCGCGCCGGGCCCGAGCCGGCCGGTCGTCGGCAGCCAACAACCGGTCGTGGCTCCACTGTATGACTCACGCGCCACCGCCGAGGTGCTGCTGGCGCTGGCGGTTCGCCTCGGAGGCCCCGTCGCCCAGGCCTTGCCGTGGTCGGATGAAGCGGACTTCCTGCAAAGCGCCGTCAGCGAATTGAGCGGCTCCAGCCTGAGCGCCTTCGCGGCGGAGACGCCCGCCGGTTTCTGGGCCCTGTGGCGACAGGCCGGAGGGTGGTGGTCGGAGAAGGAGATCCCCCGCGAACCGGAAGTGACGGCCGTCGTGAAATCCCCGCTGGCCGTGAGCGAGCCGAAGTTCGAAGGCGACCCGCAAGACTACCCGTTCCATCTGTACCCCTATCCCTCGATCGCCCTGAGCGACGGGCGTGGAGCGAACCTTCCCGGCCTCCAGGAGACTCCCGACCCGATGACGACGGCCAGTTGGGGGACCTGGGTGGAGCTCAGCCCCGAGGCCGCCCGCTCGCTGGGAGTTAGCGACAACGACATCGTCCGGGTCTCGTCGCCGTTCGGCTCGCTGGAGGCCCCGGTCGTCGTCTACCCGGGCCTACGCCCGGATGTCATCGCCATCCCCGTGGGGCAGGGGCACACCGACTACGGCCGGTTCGCCCAGCAGCGAGGCAGCAACCCGGTCAGCCTGCTGGCTGCGGTGGCCGACCCCGACACCGGCGCCCTGGCGTGGGGCGCCACGCGCGTGCGCGTGGAACCCACCGGAGGACGTCGAGAACTCGCTCGGGTGGAAAGCCTGGAAGGGGCCGGCCGTGAAACCCTCCGCTGAGACCAAGCCTCGTTGGGCCCTCGTGGTGGACCTGGATCGCTGCACGGGCTGCCAGGCGTGTGTCGTCGCCTGCCACGCGGAGAACAATGTCCCTGTCGCCGGCGAGTCCCTGACCGCCTACGGACGCTGGATGCATTGGATCATCATCGACCGGTACTGGGAGGGTGAATACCCGAACGTGAAGGCGCGCTTCATGCCGGTCATGTGCCAGCAGTGCGGCGAGGCCCCGTGCGAGCCGGTCTGCCCCGTTTTCGCTACCTACCACAACCCGGAAGGGCTCAACGCCCAGATTTACAACCGGTGCATCGGGACGCGCTTCTGCGGCAATGCGTGCCCCTACAAGGTGCGCACCTTCAACTGGTTCCGCCCCGAATTTCCTGAGCCTCTGACCGAGCAGCTCAATCCGGATGTCTCGGTGCGCTCGCGCGGCATCATGGAGAAGTGTACCTTCTGCATCCAGCGCATCCGCAGCGTTGAGATGAAGGCCCGGGCCGAGGGTCGCGCCCCGGCCGACGGCGAGATTCAGCCGGCGTGCGTCCAGACCTGCCCGCCCGGCGCCCTGCTCTTCGGCGACCTCAACGACCCGGCCAGCCGGGTCAGCCAGTTGGCGCGAAGCCACCGCTCCTTCCGCCTGCTCGACGAGCTCGGGACCGATCCGGCGGTGATCTACCTCAAGGGAGGCGAGACGAATGTCTGACTCGGCGACGGCGACGCCGGAGTCCCAGTACACCGAGCGCGTGCTGCTGACTGAGCGCAAGGACTGGGAAATCAACCAGGCCGTGCTGCAGCCGATGATTCAGACCGGCCGAAGGTTCTGGGTCCTGGTGGCAGGCCTGACGGCCGTGGTCACCTGGGGGGTCTTTGCCTGGGGATACCTGGTGTACTGGGGCATCGGCGTGACCGGGAAGAACCGCCCCGTGTACTGGACGCTGTTCATCACGACCTTCGTCTTCTGGATCGGCATCAGCCACGCCGGGACGATGATCTCGGCCGTGCTTCGCCTGCTCAAGGCCGATTGGCGGCGGCCGATCACCCGCGGCGCCGAGGCGATGACGGCGTTCGCCCTGATGATGGCCGGGCTCTACCCGCTCATCCACCTCGGACGGGTGTGGAAGTTCTACTGGATGATCCCCTATCCGAACAACCGCCTCATGTGGCCCAACTTCCAGTCCCCGCTGATGTGGGACCTGGTCGCCATTTCCACCTACCTGATCGGCTCCACGCTCTACCTCTACCTGGCCCTGATTCCCGACATGGCGATGGCCCGCGACCACACCGGTGGGCTTCGCTACAAGCTCTATCGGGCCCTGGCCCTCGGCTGGCGCGGCACGGAGGCTGAGTGGCACAAGCTCCACCGTGCCCTGGGCATCTTTTCCATCGCCATCATTCCGATCTTTCTTTCCGTGCACTCGATCGTCTCATGGGACTTTGCCGTCACGGTCCAGCCACGCTGGCACAGCACCATCTTTGCACCCTACTTCGTCGTGGGGGCGATCTACTCCGGCTTGTCGGCCCTGGCGACGATCCTGGTTCTCGTCCGGAAGGGGATGCGCCTCCAGGAGTTCCTGCGATCGGAGCACTTCGACGCCCTGGGAAAGCTCGTCATGGTGGCGGGGCTGGGCTGGATCTACTTCTGGTTTGCTGGATTCCTCGTCGAGTGGTACGGCAATGAGCCGGTCGTCCGCGAGCTCATCCGTCAAGAGGTGAGCGGCCCCCTGGCGCCTCTCTTCTACCTTCAGATGAGCGCCAACCTGATCCCCGTGGCGTTGTTGGCCTTCCGGAAGGTGCGGACGACCCCCCGCCTGCTGCTGGGCGTGACGCTGCTGGTGAACGTCGGGATGTACACCGAGCGTCTGCTGATCGTCATCGGCAGCCTGCAGCGGAACGACATACCCTTCAACTGGGGAACCTACCGCCCGACGTGGGTCGAGATCAGCATCGTCGCTATGACCTTCGCCGGCTTTGCCCTCCTGTACACGCTGTTCTCGAGGATCGTGCCCTACGTACCTGTGTGGGAAATCAAGGAGGGCCGCTTGCGCTACACCCTGCGCCGGATCGGCCGACTGCTCGTGCCGACGGCGGCGGAGATCGAATGAGCGATCCCGCTGTGAGCCTGATCGCCCTGTTTCACGAGGGCACCCAGACGGCCGAGGCCATCGACGAGCTGCATTCCCTCGGAATCCCGGATGACAAGATGGTCGTCATGACGGGTGTACCGTACCCGGAGCGCGCTCTGGGGCGGGGCCGGGAGTGGTTGACCTTGCCCTACATCGTCCTGGCCGGGGCCGTGGGCGGTTTCTTCTTCGGTGTGTTCCTCGCCGTGGTCACCCCGCACCTCTATCGGCTCGACGTCGGGGGCCACCCGCCGGTCGGCTTTCCGCCCGCCGCCGTCATCGTCTTCGTCTTCACGATGATGGCCACGATCGTGTCCACCTTCCTGGGGGTCTTGTGGGAGATGAACTTTCCACGCTTCGGCGCCGCCCCCTACCACAAACTGGTCACCGACGGCCACCTGGCCCTGCTGCTGGAGTGCGCCCCGTCGTTAGAGGCCGGGGTGAGGAAGGTCCTGGAAGAGCACGATGCCCACCATGTCGGTGAACCCGAAAGGATGATGCTGTGAGCCCGCGGTTGAAGCGGGGCCTGTTCATCATCGCCCTGGTTCTGGCCCCGTTCGTCGTGGGCCTGCTCTTCACCTTCGAGATCGTCAAGATCACGTTCCCCACCGATATGGCGGACCAGGTATCGGTCGCGTATCAGGAAGGGCCGAGACGCCTTCCGGCCGAGGGTGCCGTCCCGGTGCAGGGGCTGTCCGTGGTTCCAGAAGAATTCCCGGTCAACCCTGTGCCGGCTGATGAGGTTTCGCTGCAGAGGGGCGCCATTCTCTACGGGATTCACTGTCAGCTCTGTCACGGGGAGCAAGGGCACGGCGACGGCCCGCTGGCGGACCGCTTCGAACGGACCCCCGGGAACCTGACCGCGCCGACGATCACGGCGGAGTTCGACGGCGCCGTCTATCTGACGATCAGCGAGGGCTTCGGACAGATGCCCTCCCTATCTGAGAACCTGACCCCCAGGGAACGCTGGGACGTAGTCAACTACGTTCGCACGCTGCCGGTGGAATAAGCGAGGCATTCTATGAGTTGCTCCAGCCGTTCGTCGCTGTTGGCTTTCGGCCTGGTCATCGGACTGGGCGCCTGCGCAGCCCCGCGCATCTTGCCCGAGGGCCCGACACCCATCCCCACGCTGATGCCCGCTCCGGAGTTGGCCGGTCCTTTTGACACACCGACGGCGCCGTCGTTCACCGACCTGAGCTATCCCGCCGGTCCCCCCTCGGCCGCGCGCGGCAAGCCCCTCTACGAAACCCACTGCGCCCGCTGCCACGGCGCCGATGGGAAAGGCGTGGTCCCGGGCGCCCGCGATTTCACGGACTTGGACTTCATGCGCGGCGAGACTCCGGCATCGTTCTATGCAACGGTCACCGATGGACGCGGCCAAATGCCTCCCTTCCAGGACGGCCTGACCTCCGACCAGCGCTGGGATGCCGTCTTCTATGTGTGGGAGTTCTCCACCAGTCCTGCGACTCTGGCTCTGGGCGAAGAGACGTTCAAGGCGAATTGCGCCGTCTGCCATGGAGAGGACGGCACCGGCAAGGTGTTGGGGGCGGCCGATTTCACGGACCTGCGCGTCGTCGACGACCGGGCGCCGCGCGATTTCTATCTCACCGTCACCCAGGGCAAGGGCTCCATGCCGGCCTGGCAGGGGCGCCTCTCACAGGACGAGCGCTGGGCGGTCATCGACTACCTGCGGACCTTCTCGTACGATCCTTCCTATGCGGGCCCCGGAGCCTCCCCGGCAGCCTCAACGGCCGCTCCGTCGGAAGCCGCGTGCACCTCGGCCGCGCCGTCTCAGGTCAATCCCTTCAGCTGGACCGACCCGGCGGCGATCGACGCCGGCCGGGCGACCTACGAGGCCAGCTGTGCGGGGTGTCACGCTCAGGATGGGACGGGTGCCCTACCGGGAGCCACGGATTTCACCACGGCAGATTGGCAGCAGGAGCTGCGAGACCAGAACGGGGAGATCCTGTGCGTCCTGTCGCAGGGGCGCGGCGTCATGCCCGCGTGGGAGGAAACCCTCACCGTGGAACAGAGGTGGCAGGTCTTGACCTATTTGTCGACCCTGGGAGGATAACCGGGAGGTCCGCCATGAAGATTGCGATTAACCACGACGCCTGTCGGCACAGCGGGGAATTCGCCGATCGATGCCTGGCTGCATCCTTGCGCAACCCGTACGCCCGCGAACGCTATTGCCTGGCCACGGTCGAAGAGGACGGATCGGAGAAGGTCACCGTCGATCTGACGCTCGACGGCAGGACCTACACCCGCGTCTTCCTTTCCGAGCGGGATCGGCAGATCGCCGCCGATCAAGGATGGGAGGCGTTCGTCGACCGGGAGGCAGTCGGCCGTTGAGGCCCGCTCCTCGTTCACGGGCGCTCCACACCTCAGACGGGCGCCCATCGGGCGATCACGCGGGAGGTCCGAAGCACTCCGTCGCCGTAGGCTGGGGGGACGTGGCGGGGAATGAGTCAGGACGCCGCGATCTACCGACCGGAGCCGCTGATCCCCGGGGCGGATCCCCGCATCGTCCGATGGAGCACAGCGTTTGGGCCCAGCATGCTTTCGATCCGAAGCAGCTGATTGAACTTGGCCACGCGTGACGAACGCGCCAGGGACCCAAGCTTGATCTGCCCCGCACCCGTGGCCACGGCCAGATCGGCGATGAAGGCGTCCTCCGTCTCGCCCGATCGTATCGACAGCACCACCTCGTAGCCGGCTGTCTGCGCCTGGTGAATCACGGCCAGGGTTTCGGTCAGGGTGCCGATCTGGTTGGGTTTCACCAGGACGGCATTGGCCATCCCTTTCTCAATTCCACTCGCCAGTCGGCCGGGGTTCGTCACGAACAGGTCATCGCCCACGAGTTGGACCGTCTCCCCAATCGCTGATGTCAGCGCTTGCCAGGGGGCGAAATCATCCTCATCGAAGGGATCTTCAATCGAAGCGATGGGGTAGCGCTTAACCCATTGCCCGAACAGGTCGACCAAGGCCTCGCGGGGGATCGGGGAACCATCTACGATGTAGCCGTCTCCCTCCCGGAGGTGGTTCGCCGCCACATCCAGCGCCACAACCACGTCCTCGCCAGGGCGATAGCCTGCATCCTCGATCGAGGACAGCACCAGCTCCACCGCCAAATGGTTCTTGCGCAGAGGAGGTGCGAAGCCGCCGCCGTCTCCAACGAGCAGCGGGTGACCCATGTCCCGCACACGAGCTCCCGCAGCTCGACGAACCGACCAGGCCATGTGCACAGCCTCGGAAAAGGAATCGGCGCCGATCGGTACGACGAGGAAGTCCTGAAACTCAAGGGGATTATCCGCGTGCAAGCCGCCGCCGATGATGCTCACCTGAGGCAGAGGGAGCTCATAGGCCCCCTCCCGGTTCAGGGAGACGTGCAGCGGCAGACCCGCGCCGGCTGCCGCCGCCCGGGCGCAGGCCAACGACACTCCGATGGCGGCATTCGAGCCCAACCGGCCGAAGTTGCCCGTCCCATCCAACTCCCGAAGGAGCGCATCGACGCCGGCCTGGTCGCTGGGATCGCGGCCTTTCAGGGCCGGCCCGATGAGCTCTTCGACGTTCTTCCCGGCCTTGAGTACGCCGTTGCCGCGGTAGCGGGCCGGATCCCCATCGCGCAACTCGAGCGCTTCGTGCCGGCCCTTGGACTTACCCGCCGGCACGATGGCGCGGCCCTCTGCACCCGAATCAAGGACCACCCGGACTTCGAGGGTCGGATCGCCACGTCCATCCAGCACCTGCAGAGCCTTCACCTCAGAAATGGCGGGCATGCCGAGGTTATGCCTCCGTCAACGTGGCGTCGTCCCGGACCACCTCGAGCGTGTGCCCGAGGATCGTCTCGAGATCGTCGCTGGGGTGTTCGATGAACCGGAGCGACATACTCCTGGCGGTCTGCTTGCGGCCCTCGTCGGTAATGTATTCCACGGGTGACTTGCTGTCGATGCGCGCCAGTATCAGGAACGGTACCATCCAGGCCGTCTCGCGTTCGAGGGCGGCGACGTCGGCGAAACCGATCCGTTCGACGTAGCTGCTCCACAGCGCCCTGGCCGCCTCGACGTAGGCTGCCGCCTGCGGCGGAGCTTGAACGGCTTTCAGCAACAGGTGTGCAATCACGAAGCCCGAATCCAGCGCCGGGTTGCCCCAATGGGCGATCTCATAGTCCAGCAGCGTGATCCTTCTGCCAGACACGAGCATGTTCTTGGGCGTGTAATCGCCATGGACCAGACACCAACCGGGTCCGTCGAGCTTGGCGATCTGCCTGCGAATAGCAGGTTCTAGAGTTGGATGGATTCCGATCAAGTACAGGAGACACGGGTCGATTCGCAGGGCCTGCAGGATGCGGCGGTCCTGGAAGCACTCGCGAATGGAAGGCTGGGGCGCCGTTCCGGCATGCATGCACCCAAGGATCTCCCCCACGGCCCGGGCCGTGGCAAGATCCACTTCGCCGCGCATCAAGCTGGACTTCCACATCTCGCTGCCCAGCGGGGCCGCCTCCATGGCGTAAAGGAAGCGTTCTCGATCGATGAAGAAGACTTCCGGGACTGTGCCCGGCGGCAGCATCGGTCGCCAGGTCTGCATGGCGGCCGCCTCGATGAGAACCCGGTCGACCGGCGCGAACCAGTCCACCTTGGTCTTCAACTTGGGCTGTGCCTGCTTCACGACAAACGACCGCGCGGCCGTCGAAACGAGCGCGATCCGGTTGGAGATGCCGCCCCCGAGCGGGCTGACGCTCGCCTCGTCTCCGGCCTCGAGAAGCCCCCGCTCCACGAGGTACGTCGTCAACCTGCCCTGATCTTCGAGTAGGCCGAAGTCTGAGTCTCCCATACCTCTCCACCGGGCCGCCGGCCGCTCCACAGGTCCGCCTACGGCCCACCGAAGGTTGCGGCTGCGATCAGCCGGGGAACCCATCCCAGGGCGACGTCAGGTCCCCCTGGCCGTCGAAGTCGAACGGAAATGGATCCCCCAGAACCGAGACGGCGGCGGGATCCATGGACTGGACCGCCGCCGGCGAGGCCACCAGACGGGTCAGGCTGAGCGTATCTCGGATCCAAAGCAGCCGGACCGAATGGGCATCGCGGCAGCCCGTGGTCGCGATCGCCGCTTCCAGGGCCTGGCGATCGTGGTCGAACGCCATCGGGAGTCGGGCCTTCTCGGGCGTTATGGCTGTAAGGCAGTTCAGGTTCGTCGCGCCCAGGTCCACCTTCTCGATCAGGCGACGGGTGGTGAAATCCGCCAGCCCGATGCCGACGGCGTTCCCATGCGTGGCGGGCGTCAGGTCGCGGACGAAGATCCGCGTGATCCTCGGGCCTTCGGGCTCCGGCTCATAGACGTTCATGATCCGGCCGATGACCTTGGTGTCCATCCCCGTACCGCTGATTTCCTTCCCCATCCGGTCGACGACGAGGACGTCGATCCTGTCGAGGGGGAGCTTCAGGCTCAGACC
>Ga0214473_10011891_pt1 | contig 10209 bp, 8 predicted proteins | sample RVTome_7_FD_203509 | JGI IMG/M metagenome (GOLD analysis project Ga0214473, IMG submission 203509) | Soil microbial communities from uranium-contaminated site in the Upper Colorado River Basin, Wyoming, United States - RVT98D197 | ecosystem: Environmental > Terrestrial > Soil > Contaminated >... | reverse complement strand
CACCTCGTGGGCGACGGCAATCGCCCGCTCCTCCTCCCGCAGGCGCTCGGTCGCGGTGCGGCGCTCGTCGTCGCTCAGCAGGCCTAGCCGCTCCGCCAAGGGCAGCAGGCGCCGCAGCGCATTGTCCTGGCGCAGCAGCAACCGAAACTCGGCCCGCGACGTGAACAGTCGATACGGCTCATCCACGCCGCGCGTGACCAGGTCATCCACCAGCACTCCGATGTAGGCGTCATCGCGGCCGAGGAGCACGGGTTCGTCGCCCCGGACCCGGCGCACGGCGTTGATGCCGGCCACGGCTCCCTGGCCCGCGGCTTCCTCGTAGCCGGTCGTGCCGTTCACCTGTCCCGCGAAGAACAGCCGCTCGACCGCCTTCGACTCGAGCCACGGCGTGAGCTGAGTCGGCGGGAAGTAGTCGTACTCGATCGCGTAGCCGGGGCGGGTGAGACGCGCGTGCTCGAGCCCTGGGATCGTGCGCAGGATCTCGAGCTGCGCGCTGACGGGCAGGGAAGTGGAGAGGCCGTTGAGGTAGATCTCGTGGGTGTCGAGGCCCTCGGGCTCGAGGAACACCTGATGTCGCGCGGCCCCGGGGAACTTCACGATCTTGTCCTCGACCGACGGGCAGTAGCGTGGCCCGCGCGACGCGATCGCGCCGCCGTACAGCGCGGACTGACCCAGGCTCGCCTGGATGACCTGCTTCGCCGCCTCACCCGCCCAGGTGATCCCGCAGGGCACCTGCGGGGGAATGTCCCCCCGTTCGTAAAAGCTGAACCGGAACCCGTCGCCTTCGCCGTCCTGGCGCTCGATCTTCGACCAGTCCACCGACCGCCCGTCGATGCGCGGCGGCGTGCCGGTCTTGAAACGTGAGACTGTAAGTCCTTGTGTTTCAAGCACTTGGGCAAGCTCGACCGCCGGCGGATCGCCCGCTCGGCCGGCCGGGATCTTCGTGTCGAGTCCGAGGTGGATGCAGCCGCGCAGGAACGTCCCGGCGGTTACGACTACGGCCCGGCAGTCGAACCGCCGGCCGTCGGCGAGCGTCACCGCGGCCACGCCGCCCGCGTCGATCGCGAGACCGGTAACGGTCCCCTGCGTCAACTCGAGGGCAGGGAAGGCCTCCAGGTAGCGGCGCACCGCCCGGCGGTACAGCGTGCGGTCGCACTGCGCGCGCGGCGACCAGACCGCGGGCCCCTTGGAGCGGTTGAGCATGCGGAACTGGATGCGCGCCCGATCGGTGGCCCGGCCCATGACGCCGCCGAGCGCGTCGATCTCCCGCACCACCGTGCCCTTCGCGATCCCGCCGATGGCGGGATTGCACGACATCTGGCCGATGGTCTCGAGCGCGGCGGTGACGAGCAGCGTGCGGGCGCCGAGGCGGGCGGCCATGGCGCACGCCTCGGTGCCGGCATGGCCGCCGCCGATCACGATGACGTCGTAGGCAATCACGCGGGGAAGATAGACGCCGCGCCGTCGACCTGCCTAGTGCGGCATCGTCACGCCGCGCGCACCCAGCGCACGACCTCCCGCACGCTCGGCCGCTTCCCGGTCATCAGGATCCCCACCCGATAGATCCGCGCGGCGACCCAGGTGACGAGCACGATGGTCACGGCCAGGATACCGACCGAGAGCACGACCTCCGAAACGGGCAGGCTTCCCGCGGCCCAGCGGACGGGCATGGCGATCGGCGAGGTGAAGGGCACGAGCGACAGGGCCACGGCGAACGAGGAATTCGGGTCGTTCAGCATCGAGAACATCCCCATGAACGACACGAGCAGCAGCAGGGTCACGGGGACCTGCGCCTGCCGGGCTTCCTGCTCGCTGCTGGACATGGCGCCGACGGCCGCGAACATCGACGAGTAGAGGAAGAACCCGCCCAGGAAGTAGACCAGGAACACCACCCCCGTCGCGAGGCTCACGTCGGGGACCTGGAACAGGCTGAACTCCTCCGTGCCGCCCAACCGTGACGCGACCCGCGCCCGCTGGCTGATCAGCAGCCGCGCGGACACCCCCCAGATGACGAACTGCAGCAGCGACACGGCGCCGACGCCGATGATCTTGCCCGCCATCAACTGTCCGGGCCGGAGCGAGCTCATCAGCACCTCGACGATGCGTGTCGTCTTCTCCTCCAGCACCGAGTTCATCACGTTCACGCCGTACAGCGTGATCGCGATGTAGAGGATGATCCCCATGAAGTAGCCCAGCGAGAACGACTGGCCCGCGGATTCCTCGGTGGTCCGGCCGCGCGAGATCTTCTTGGTGGTGAGATCCACCCGCAGCTGCGCACGGCCCACCACGGCCGGGTCCACGCCTTCACGCTCGAGGCGCGTCCGCACCGCCACTTGTTGCAGCCCCCGTTCGAGCCGCTCCACGGTGGTGAACGACGACACGTTCGACGCCCGATACTCGGCCGCGCCCGCTTCGAGCAGCGTGTCGGCGACCAGCAGGAATCCGTCGATCTGGTGCTCGCTGACCGCCAGCGTGAGGGAGTCCAGCACCCCGGGGCCTGCGGGGATCCGGGTGATGGTGAAGTCCTTGCTCTGCAGCGCGGCCGCCGCGCGGGCTCCGAAGTCCGAGCTGGTGGCGTCCACGAGTACGATGTTCTTGTGCCCCGCGCCGGCCATCAGCATCGGGAGGAAGATCAGCGCCGCGAAGAACACCGGTCCCAGGATCGCCGAGATCCACATGGCGCGGGTGCGGACGCGCTCGATGAACTCCCGCCGGATCACGGCCCAGACCTTACGCACGCGCCGCCTCCCCGGGTTGGGCGGCTGCGACCGCGGCCTCGGGCCCGACGACGTCGACGAAGATCTTGTGCAGCGACGGGGTCGCGACCTCGAACCGCGTGAGGCGCGCCCCGGCGGCGAGCAGCGCCGTGAGGATCTCCTGCGGGTCGGCGCCCTCGGCCATCTCCAGCTCGGCGTACTGCCCGAAATCCTGCACGCCCCGCACCAGCCGCCGGTCGGCGAACAGCCGCGCCGGGTCGCCCGTGGCGCCGTCGAACGCCACCGTGACGTGCCGCCCCCCGTGTCGCTGCTTGACCTCCGCCACCGACCCCTCGAGCACCTTGCGCCCGCGGGCGATGATGCACAGCTGGTCGCACAGCTGCTCGGCGTGCTCCATGATGTGCGTCGAGAAGACGATCGTGTTGCCGCGGCGGTGCAGGTCGAGCACGGTATCCCGCAGCACCTGGGTGTTGACGGGGTCGAGTCCCGAGAAGGGCTCGTCCAGCACGATCAGCTCGGGCTCGTGCAGCAGCGTCGCGATGAACTGCACCTTCTGCTGCATCCCCTTGGACAGATCCGCCACCTTGCGCAGCCGCCAGTCACCGAGCCCGAGACGGTCCAGCCACTCGAGCGCCCGGCTCCGAGCGGCCCGCCGCTCCACGCCCTTGGCCTCGGCCAGGAACACCAGCACGTCGAGCACCCGCATCTTGGGGTAGAGCCCGCGCTCCTCGGGGAGGAACCCGATCCGCGCGGAGTGGTCGTGCCCGGTCCCCTCGGTGCCGAAGAGGCGGATCGTGCCCTCGTCGGGGATGAGGATGTTCATGACCATCCGGATCATGGTCGTCTTGCCGGCGCCGTTCGGGCCGAGCAGTCCGTAGATCACCCCGGACGGCACGTCGATGGAGAGGGAGTCAACCGCGGTGTGCCCGGCGAACCGTTTGGTGACGCGGTCCGCCGCCAGGACCAACTGACTCATCGTGAGACCCGCGAACGCTGGGGGACTCGAATGCTAGCCCCGGGCGACGCCACGCACAAACAGCCCCGGGACGGGGCCCGACTCAGGCGGGAACGCCGAACAGCGCGGCGGCCTTCCGCAAGGCGCCGATCAGGGCGTCGACGTCGGCGGCCTCGTTGTAGAGGTAGAACGAGGCGCGGACCGTGGCCGCGACACCGAGCCGGCGCATCAGGGGCTGGGCACAGTGATGCCCGGCGCGCACGCACACGCCGTCCTGATCCAGCACGGTCGCCACGTCGTGGGGGTGGACGTCGGCGAGCGTGAACGACACCACGCCGGCCCGGTCCGTGGCGGGGCCGTAGACCCTGACGCCCTCGAGCTCCGTGAGGCGCGCCACCGCGTGGCGGGCGAGCGCGGACTCGTGCGCCGCGACCGACGGGCGCCCGATCCGCTCGAGGTAGTCCATCGCGGCGGCCAGGCCGATCGCGGCCTCCACGTTGGGCGTGCCCGCTTCGAACTTGTGGGGGATCTGGTTCCAGGTGGAGTGGTCATCCCAGACCCGCGCGATCATCTCGCCGCCGCCCTGGTAAGGCGGCATCGCGTCGAGCAGGGCCGGTTTCGCGACCAGCGCGCCGCTCCCCATCGGGCCGAGCATCTTGTGGCCCGAGAACGCGTAGAACTCGCAGTCCAGGGCCTGGACGTCCACCGGCAGGTGGGGCGTGGACTGGGCGCCGTCCACCACCGCGACCGCCCCCGCCGCGTGCGCCCGCTCGATCAGGTCCCGGGCCGGCGTGATCGTGCCGAGGGCGTTGGATACATACGGGAACGCCACCAGCTTCGGCCCCGGCACGAGCGCCCGCTCGAAGTCCTCGAGGTCGATCCGGCCATCCGGGGTGATCTCGACCATCCGCAGGGTCGCCGCTCGTTCCTGGCAGAGCAGCTGCCACGGCACGAGGTTCGAATGGTGCTCGAGCGCGGTCACGACCACGGAGTCGCCCGCGCGCACGTTGGCCCGGCCCCAGGATCCCGCCACGAGGTTGATCGCCTCGGTGGTGCCGCGGGTGAACACCACGCCCTCGGGCGCCCACGCGTTGACGAAGGCGGCGACACGGCGGCGCGCCTGCTCGTACGCCTCGGTGGCCCGCACGGCCAGCGTGTAGGCCCCGCGGTGCACGTTGGCGTTGGTCGTCTCGTAGTAGCGCCGGATCGCGTCGAGCACGACGCGTGGCTTCTGGCTGGTGGCGGCGCTGTCGAGGTAGACGAGCCGCGTCCCGTCGGGAGCGGGGTGGAGCAGGGGGAAGTCCTGGCGCAGGCGGGCGGCGTCCAGGGTCATCGTCACTCGCTCGGGGACTCGGTCGAGACCGGCGTCGGGCGGCCTTCGAGGGCGGCGTGCAGGGTGTGCCACGCGAGACTGGCGCACTTCACCCGCGCCGGGAACGCGCGCACACCCGCCAGCGCGACGAGCTTGCCGAGACCGGCGGTATCGGCGGGCGCGTCCGGGCGGCTCGTCACCATCGCCTGCACGCGGCGGAACAGACCTTCAGCTTCGGCCGTCGTCTTGCCGAGCACGGCGCCGGTCATCAGCGATGCGGCGGCCTTCGAGATGGCGCAGCCGCTCCCCTGGAATCCCACGTCGGCGATGCGGTCGTCCTCGAGGCGCACCTGCAGCGTGATCTGGTCGCCGCACAGCGGGTTGGCGCCCTCGGCGGCGCGGTTCGCGTCCGGGACGGGACGGAAGTTGCGCGGCGACCGGCTGTGCTCGATGATGAGCTGCTGGTACAGCTCGGTCAGGTCGGTCATCCGCCCCAGACGCGCTCGCGCACGATGCGGTCCAGCCGCTCGCGCAGCGGCGCGACCTCCATCCGACCGATGATCTCGGCCGCGAACCCGTAGGTCAGCAGCCGGCGGGCTTCGACCGCGTCCAGCCCGCGGCTCTTCAGGTAGAAGAGCTGGCGCTGGTCGAGCGGGCCGGTGGTGGAGCCGTGCGTGCACTTCACGTCGTCGGCGTAGATCTCGAGCTGGGGCTGGCTGTCGGCGTGGGCGTCGGCCGACAGGAGCAGATTGTTGTTGGTCTGCTTGGAGTCGGTGCGCTGCGCGCCGGGTCGCACGACGATGCGCCCCGTGAACACGCTGCGGGACGTCCCGTCGAGCACCCCGTTGAAGTACTCGTGGCTCTCGCAGTGGGGCTGGCGGTGGTCGATCACCGTGTGGTGGTCCACGTGCTGCCCGCCCCGCAGCAGGTACAGCCCGTTGAGCACGCCGTACGCGCCGGCCCCGTCGAGCGCCACCAGCAGATCGTGGCGGGCGAGCGCCCCGCCGAACGCCACCGGGTGCACGGTCAGACGGCTGTCGCGGCCCTGGTGGCACTGGGTCGAGGCCACGTGGTACCCCTGCTCGGTCTCGCGCTGGACGCGGTGGTAGTCCACTCGCGCCCCGTCTCCCAGGACGATCTCGGTGACCGCATTGGTCCAGTACACGCCCTCGCCCAGCCCGGCATAGGTCTCCACGATCGCGACGCTCGCCTCCCGGTCCGCCACGATCAGCGTGCGCGGATGGGTCGCCGCCGGGCTCGTCCCCGGAACGGTGACGAAGAGGATCTGGACCGGCTCCGTCAACGCGACGCGGGGCGGCACGTGCACGAACGCGCCTTCGGCGAGGAATGCCGTGTTGAGGGCGCGGAACGGATGGTCGTCGAAGCCGGCCGCGCTGCCGAGGTGCCGGCGCACGAGCTCGGGCTCGCGACGCAGCGCCGCGCCGAGGCTCTCCACCCGGACTCCCGGTGGGAATCCCTCCACCCGGGAGAGCTCGGCCGAGTAGCACCCGTTCACGAACACGAGCCGATGCGGGGCCGCGTCGCCGAGCAGGAACGGCTCGAGGTCGGCGAGTGCCGGGACCGGGGCGGCCGGGACGTCGGACAGGGCGAACGGGGTCTCGGCGATCGCGGCGACGCTGGTGAAGCGCCACGCCTCCTGCCGGGTGGTCGGGAATCCGAGCGCCGCGAACCGCGCGATCGCCGCGGCGCGCAGGTCGCGCAGCCAGGGCGGTGCCGTCGCGCCGCCGTTCGCGGCGAAGCGGCGCTGTGCCTCGAGATATCGGCCGACCGGCGCGCCCGTCACGGGAGGGCGGGCGGTCTCTGTCGACACCATCACGACACCACCGCGCCATCCCGTAGCCAGTCGTACCCCTTGGCCTCGAGCTCGTGCGCCAGCTCCGGCCCGCCGGAGCGGACGATGCGACCGTCGGCGAGGACGTGCACGAAGTCCGGCGTGATGTAGTCGAGCAGCCGCTGGTAGTGGGTCACCACCAGGAACGCGCGCTCGGGACTGCGCAGCTTGTTCACCGCGCCGGCGACCGTCTTGAGGGCGTCGATGTCGAGCCCGGAGTCGGTCTCGTCGAGGATGGCGAGCTTCGGCTCGAGCACGGCGAGCTGCAGGATCTCGTTGCGCTTCTTCTCGCCGCCCGAGAACCCCTCATTGACGGGTCGGTTGAGGAAGCTGTCGTCCCACCCGATCGCCTTGAGCTTGTCCTCGAGCACCTGCAGGAAGTCGAGCGCGTCGAGCTCCGGCTCGCCCTTGTGCTTGCGGAGCGCGTTGACCGCCGAGCGCAGGAAATAGGAGTTGGTGATGCCGCGCACTTCGACCGGGTACTGGAACGCGAGGAACACGCCCGCCCGGGCCCGCTCCTCCGGATCGAGGTCGAGCAGGTCCAGGCCCTCGTAGCGGACCGTACCCGCCGTCACCGCGTAGGCGGGGTGGCCGGCGAGCACCTGGGCGAGCGTGCTCTTCCCGGAACCGTTGGGACCCATGATGGCGTGCACGGTGCCGCGATCCATCGTGAGGTCCACGCCGCGCAGGATCTCGGTCCCGTTGATGGCGACGTGGAGGTCGCGGATCTCGAGCATCGGTGCGTCCGACATCAACCCACACTCCCTTCGAGCGAGATGCCGAGCAGCCGCTGCGCCTCGACGGCGAACTCCATCGGCAGCTCGCGGAACACTTCCCTGCAGAACCCGTTCACGATCAGCGACACGGCGTCTTCGGCCGACAGCCCGCGCTGGCGCAGGTAGAAGATCTGGTCCTCGCCGATCTTCGAGGTCGAGGCCTCGTGCTCCATGGTCGCCGTGCTGTTGCGCACGTCGATGTAGGGGAAGGTGTGGGCGCCACACCGGTCCCCGATGAGCATCGAATCGCACTGCGAGTAGTTGCGGGCGCCGTCCGCGCCCTTGAGGATCTTCACGAGACCGCGGTAGGTGTTCTGTCCCAGGCCCGCGGAGATGCCCTTCGACACGATGGTCGAGCGGGTGTTCCGGCCCAGGTGGATCATCTTGGTCCCGGTGTCGGCCTGCTGGCGCTGACTGGTGACGGCCACGGAGTAGAACTCCCCGATGGAGTCGTCGCCCTGCAGGATGCACCCCGGGTACTTCCAGGTGATGGCGGAGCCGGTCTCGACCTGGGTCCACGAGATCTTCGACCGGCGGCCGGCGCACTTGCCGCGCTTGGTGACGAAATTGTAGATCCCGCCGCGGCCTTCCGCGTCTCCCGGATACCAGTTCTGGATGGTGGAGTACTTGATCGCCGCGTCGTCGTGCGCCACGAGCTCCACGACGGCGGCGTGCAGCTGGTTCTCGTCGCGCGTCGGCGCCGAGCAGCCCTCGAGGTAGCTCACGTAGCTCCCCGCATCCGCGATGATCAGGGTGCGCTCGAACTGGCCCGTCGCGCGCGCGTTGATCCGGAAGTACGTCGACAGCTCGAGCGGGCAGCGCACGCCCTTGGGGACGTAGACGAACGATCCGTCGGTGAAGACGGCCGAGTTCAGCGCCGCGAAGTAGTTGTCGTTGGCCGGCACCACCGAGCCCAGGTACTCGCGCACCAGGTCGGGATGCTCGCGGATCGCCTCGGAGATCGGACAGAAGATCACCCCGGACTTGGCGAGCTCCGCCCGGAACGTGGTCGCGACCGACACCGAATCGAACACCGCGTCCACGGCGACGCCCGCGAGCCGCTTCTGCTCCTCGATCGGGATTCCGAGCTTGTTGAACGTCTCGACCAGCCTGGGGTCGACCTCGGACAGGCTCGTGAGCTCCGGTCCCCGCTTGGGCGCGGCGTAGTAGCTGATCGCCTGGTAGTCGATGGGCCCGTACCGCACGTTCGCCCAGTGCGGCTCGGTCATCCGCAGCCACTGGCGGTACGCCTTGAGCCGCCACTCGAGCATCCACTCCGGCTCGCCCTTCTTGGTCGAGATGAGCCGGATCACGTCCTCATTCAGACCGGGCGGGACGATCTCGGATTCGATGTCGGTCTCGAAGCCGTACTTGTACGGCTGGAGGACCTGGGCTTCGATGGACGTCATGCGGGTCCTCCGGCGTCGGGCCGGGGCGGCGGTGCGTCGAAGGTGATCGCGTACTCGCAGGTGTTGCAGCCGCTCACGATGTGCTGCCGCCGCTCGACCGACGCGGCCAGCACGCGCTGCAGGAACTTTTCCTCGGCCGCGCAGATCTCGGGGAACCGCTCCGCCACGGCCCGCAGCGCGCAGTTGTGCTCGGACAGGCGGAATCGCCCCTCGCGCTCGTCCCACTCGGCCATGTACCCGGCCTCCGAGAGGGCCTGGGCCACCGCCGCGACCCGCTCGGCGGGCGCGGCGTTCCGGACGGCGACCTCGACCCGCCGGGTGAGCTGGGCGAACTCGCCCTCCAGCATCGCCACCGTCGCCGACCGCCCCTGCGTCTCCGCCACGCGCTCCAGCATGTCGGTCAACGCCTGTTCGTAGCGCTTGGGGAAGCGCGCTTCGCCCATGTCCGACAGGCGGAACGCGAACGTCGGCGCGCCGACGCCCCGCTGCTCGCGGCCGTAAGCCACCAAGCGCTCGGCCGCGAGCTCCTTCAGGTGGTGGCGGATGGCGTTGGGGGACACACCGAGGCGATCAGCCAGGTCCCGGGCCGTGAGCGGCTGGGAACGCTTCAGCGCGACCAGGATCTCGCCGCGCAGCCCCTTGGGCGAGGTCAGCGGTACGGTCTCTCGTGCGGTCATGAACGGGATTGTAGAGCGCGCGGGGGAGATTGTCAACTAAAACTCAGGAAATCTGCACTAATATAACTCATTCAATACTATGATGTTACGATATGCCCACCGACCGGATCTAGTAGATGTCACGATTCACGCTGCGCACCAGCCGCTCGTAATCTTCCGGCGTATTGAGCGAATCGATCACGGCCGGATCGTCCACGGGGACGGTACGGACGGCGGCCGGGTGCGCCCGCAGCACGGCCCGGGCCCCCTCGCGCGTCGCGGCCGCGCTGTCGCGCAGCTCCCCGAACAGTGACGCGTCCCACAAGACCGGGTGTCCGCGGCGCTCGCCGAAGGCCGGCACGACCGCGCCGGGGCGGTCCTGCCGGTGTATGTCGAGCAGGCGCTCGACGGTCGTCAGGCGGACGTGCGGCAGGTCCACAGGCCAGGCCAGCACGCCCGCGGGGTGCACGGGGCCGAGGGCCTGCAGCGCCGCCCGCAGCGAGGCGATGGGCCCCCCGTCCACGTCCACGTT
>Ga0214473_10011890_pt1 | contig 10209 bp, 9 predicted proteins | sample RVTome_7_FD_203509 | JGI IMG/M metagenome (GOLD analysis project Ga0214473, IMG submission 203509) | Soil microbial communities from uranium-contaminated site in the Upper Colorado River Basin, Wyoming, United States - RVT98D197 | ecosystem: Environmental > Terrestrial > Soil > Contaminated >... | reverse complement strand
CCCGCCTGGGCTCGTCGAGCTCGGAGAGGATCACGAGCCTCGGCTCGTCGGCGGGCACGATCCCCACGAACCACGAATGGTAGCGGCTCGCCGAGTAGGTTCCCGTCGCCGGGTCGAGGATCTGGGCAGTGCCGGTCTTGCCCGCCACCCGCAGGCCGCGGAGGGCGGCCCGCCCGCCCGTGCCCCCAGGCCCCACCACGCCCTCCAGCATCGCCACCAGCTGGGCCGCGGTCTCGGGGGAGATTACCTGGCGCGTCCGCTCGGGCCGGGTCACCCGCCAGGGCCCCCCGGGCAGGCGCCGGGCCGCCACCAGCCGCGGGCGCATGAGCGTCCCGCCGTTGGCCAGGGCCGCCACGGCGGCGGCGAGCTGCACGGGGGTCACGCTCACGCCCTGGCCGAAGGCCACGGTCGCCTGGTCCACGGGCCGCCACGAGCGCCACGGGCGCAGCAGGCCCGAGGACTCGAAGGGAAAGCCGCTCCCGGTGGGCTGGCCGAAGCCGAAGGCGGCCAGGGTCTCGTAGTGGTTCCGGGCGCCCAGGGCCTGCGCCAGCTTGACGGCGCCGATGTTGCTCGAGACGCGCAGGATCTCCTCCGGCAGGAGCTCCGCGTAGGGGTGCAGGTCGCGGATGGTCTTGCCCGGCACCCGGTAGCTCCCGTCCTCGCAGTCGATGGCCTCGTCGGGGCGCACCGCTCCGGCGTCCAGCGCCGCCGCCACCACGAAGGGCTTGAAGGTGGAGCCCGGCTCGAGGGCATCCTGGAAGGCCCGCGAGCGGGTGGCGGAGTAGGCCACCTCGCGGAAGCGGTTGGGGTCGAAGGAGGGCCGCTCGGCCAGGGCCAGGATCTCGCCGGTGTCCGGATCGAGGGTGAGCACGACCCCCCCGCGCGCCCCGCTGCCCTCCAGCGCCGCCGCCAGGGCGACCTCGGCGTCGGCCTGGAAGCCGGCGTCGAGGGTGAGCCGCACGTCCCCGCCTACCGCGGCGGTCCGCTCCAGCCCCTCGAGGGCCAGGATCCCGCCCCGGGCGTCGCGCTCCACCCGGTAGACGCGCGGGGTCCCGCGCAGCCAGGCGTCCTCCTGCTGCTCGATCCCGCGCACCCCTTCACCGTCGATGTTCGCGAAGCCCAGCAGCGGGGCGGCCAGCTCGCCGTAGGGGTAGGTGCGGCGCGGCTCCATGGCCACGTCCACGCCCGGGATGGCGAGGGCGCGCACCCGCTCCGCCACCGCGGGCTCCACCCAGCGCGCCAGGAACGCGAAGTTGGGAGGGCGGCGCAGGCGGGCGGCCAGGCTCCGGCGCTCCACGCCCAGCACGGGGGCCAGGGCGCGGGCCGCGGCTTCGGGGTCGGCCACCTCGTGCGGTCGCGCGTAGATCGACGGCGCGTCCACGGAGACGGCCAGCTCCGCGCCGTCCCGGTCGAAGATCTGGCCGCGCTCGCCCGCGATGCGCAGCCAGGTGCCGCGCTGGACCTCGGCGCGCACGAGGCTGCGCTCGTCGAAGGCCAGGTGCACGGCGCGCGCCGCCAGGGCGACGAAGCCGGCCAGCAGCACCGCCCTGGCGATCCCGAGCCGATGCGTCGAGATGCGCAGGGCGGGCGCTCTCATCGGACCGCCGCCCCCGGCGGCGCCAGGTCCACCACCCGCTCAGGCCGCGCGAAGCCGCGCTCCGCCGCCAGCTCCGCCAGGCGGCGAGGGTCGCGCAGGCGGCGCACCCGCACCGCGAGGGCGCGCCGGTTCTCCTCGAGGGCCCGCTCCTCGCGCACCACCTCCGCGGCCCGGTAGCGCAGGTCGATGATGCGGTTGCGCATGCTCGAGAAGCCCAGCGCGGTGAGCACCAGGGTGGCGAAGAGCGCCACCGCCAGGCCGCGCGAGAGGGGGAAGGGCAGCCCCGCCGGCCGGCGCCGCAACACGTCGAGGCTCCGCTCGGGGGCCGTCATGGCGTCCTCCCCAGGCGCTCCGCGGCGCGCAGCCGCGCCGAGCGCGCGCGGGGATTGGCCGCCAGCTCCGCTGCGCCGGGTCTCCGCGGGCGGCGGGTCAGGAGCCGCAGGCGGGGCTCGCGGCCGAAGAGCGCCTCGGGCGCGCCCGGAGGGCCCGTGCGCCCCCGCGCCTCGTCGCGGAAGCGGTTCTTGACCAGCCGGTCCTCGACGGAGTGATAGGCGATGACGGCGACCCGCCCGCCCGGACGCAGGGCCTCGATGGCGGCGTCCAGCCCCTCCTCGAGGGCCGCCACCTCGTCGTTCACGGCGATGCGCAGGGCCTGGAAGACCAGCGTCGCGGGATCGTGGCGGCGTCCGCCGCCCACCCGCGTCTCGCGCACGAGCGCGCGCAGGTCCGCCGCCGTGCGCAGGGGCGCGCGCCGCCGAGCCAGGGCGATCGCCCGCGCCAGGCGCCGGGCGCCGGGCAGGTCGGCATGCTCGCGGAACCAGCGCTCGAGCTCCTGCGGCGCCGAGCGCGCCAGCAGGTCAGCGGCGGTCTCCGGCAGGCGGCGGTCCATGCGCATGTCCAGCGGCGTCACGTCGGCCGTCTCCTCGGCGAAGCGAAAGCCCCGCTCGGGCGAGTCGAGCTGACGCGACGACACCCCGAGGTCCAGGAGGACCCCGTCGACGGCCGCGACGCCGAGCTCCCCGAGCACGGCGGTCATATGTCGGAACGAAGACCGGACCAGCCGCACCCGATCCCCGTAGGGCTCCAGACGTTCCCCGGCGGCCTCCAAGGCCTCGGCGTCCACATCGAGGCCAATGAGCCGCCCGTCCGGCGCTGTTCGTTCGAGGATGGCTTGCGCGTGGCCGCCGCCGCCGACGGTGCCGTCCACCACCGTCGCGCCCGGCTCGAGGTCGAGGAGCTCCAGCGCCTCCTCGATCAACACCGGGTGATGTCGGAAACCCCCGAGCACCGGGGGCGCACCCCGCCGTCGCCCCACCCCCGCTTCACCTGTTCCGGAGCGCCTCTCGGGGACCGGGGAGGCCGTGGCCCCACCCGCGTCACGTCGCCCGACGCGGCCGCTCCCGCTCGTGCCCTGCCGAGGGGGTCTGGGGTGCCCCGGAACGCGCTTTGCCGGCGGTCCGTCCCCCCCTTGGCGTTCCGCCCGCATGCGACGCCCCGGGGACACCCCAACCTCTCATCCGGAGGAGTCGCCTCCTCCGTTCCCCCCAGCCAACCCTCCTACGGCGTGCGACCCCGCGCCACCGCCGTCGAAACCTCATGGAACCGCGCCTGGGTGCGGGCCAGCGCCTGGTCGAAGCGCGCCCGGTCCCAGATCTCGATCCAGCTGCCCACCCCCGCGACCATGACCTCCTTCTCGAGCCCTGCGTACTCGCGCAGGGCCGGAGGAATCGAGATGCGCCCCTGCTTGTCGATCGGGCACTCCACGGCGCCGGAGATGTAGAAGCGCTGGAGCTCCTGGACCTCGGGCTGGAGGGGCGAGCTACCTTCCAACGCCCGCTCGATCCCGCGCCAGGCCTCGTAGGGGTAGAGGGCCAAGCACTCGAGCTGGTTGGTCAGGATGGGAGCCTTTTCGCCGTGCCTCTCCAGTTCCACCCGAAACCCCGCCGGAATGCTCAGGCGACCCTTCGCGTCCAGCGTATGAACCGCCCGGCCTCGGAACATCGTCGATGGGACCCTCATCCCACGTGATCCCACTTCATCCCACTTCATGCCCCTTTTACATCACCCAATCGGCAGAAAGCAACGAAACTTGTTGCCACGAAAAAGATTTTTTGGTGGGATGGAATTGGCACACAACATCTTGGGTTCAGGGCTGGCGAGAAACCCCAGATGTAGTTGTCCCTGACGGGTGCCCCGAGGCTCTAGGGAGCGCCGATCCCGGGAAACCGGCTCCCGTGCACCGCGGCCACCCGGTCCACGAGGCCGCGCAAGGTGCTGCCCGGCGGCGCGTTGGGCAGGGGCGGGGGCGCGGGCGAGGCCTCGTCCAGGGCGTCCAGCACCGCCGCGGTTCCCTCATAGAGGCCCGACTCTGCGTAGCCGCCCTCGAGCAGGAACACCAGCCGCCCCCCGCACAGGTCCTCGGCCAGCGCGCGCACGATCCGGGTCAGCGCGGCGAAGCCGGCGCCCGAGACCTCCATGGAGGCCAGGGGGTCGTCGCGGTGCGCGTCGAATCCACACGACACCAGGATGTGCTGCGGGCGGAAGCGCTGGAGCACCGGCGCGACGACCCGCAGGAAGACGCCCACGTACTCGGCGTCGCCGCAGCCGGGCGGCATGGGGACGTTCACGGTGGCGCCGAGGCCGGCGCCCCGGCCCGCCTCGCCGAAGTCGCCGGTGCCGGGGTAGTAGGGGTACTGGTGGGTGGACACGTAGAGCACCGACGGATCGTCCTCGAAGCTGTGCTGCGTGCCGTTGCCGTGGTGCACGTCCCAGTCGACGATCGCGATGCGCTCCACGCCCTCCTCCGCCTGGAGGGCGCGGGCGGCCACGGCCACGTTGTTGAGCAGGCAGAAGCCCATGGCGCGGCCGGCCTCGGCGTGGTGGCCGGGGGGGCGCAAGGCTGCGAACCCCCGCCCGGCGTCGCCCCGGGCTACGGCGCGCGCCAGGTCGACGGCCGAGCCCGCGGCCAGCCGCGCCACCTCCAGGCTCTCGGCGCAGGCGTAGGTGTCCGGGTCCAGCTGGCAGGGCGCGCGGCGCACGGCCTCGCCCAGGCGCTCCAGGTGGCCGCGGGAGTGCACGCGCAGGATCTCCGCGTCGCTGGCGGCGCGCGAGGGGAACCGCCGCAGGCGCCCCGCGCGTTCCGCCAGGGCGCGGCCCACGGACGCCAGGCGCTCGGGGCGCTCGGGATGTCCCGGCGGCCCCCGGTGCGCGCGGTAGCGCGGATCCTCGACGACGGCCGTGTCGCGCGACATGCCCGGCAATGGTATCCCGTGTCCCCATGGGCGGCTCGATCGCCATCACGGGTCTGCGCACGTTCGTCGGGCGGCGGCTCGCCGAGCGGCTCACGCTGCGGCAGCCGGCGCCGCGGGTGCTCGGTCTCGACCGCCATCGCCCCCATCACTTCGCCGGCGGCAACCGCTTCCAGCGCGTGGACCTGACCCAGCCCACCGCCGACAGCCGCCTGGCCGAGATCTTCGAGAAGGAGCGCGTGGAGGTGGTGGTGCACGCGGCCTTCCGCCGGGACCCGGCCCCCGACCTCGGGTACGACCACGAGCTGGAGACCATCGGCAGCCTGCACGTGATGCACGCCTGCGCGGCCGCCAAGGTGCGGCGCCTGGTGCTCGCCTCGAGCACCATGCTCTACGGGCCGCGCCCGACGAACCCCAACTTCCTCGGCGAGGACCATCCCCTGCGCGGTCATCCGGGCGCCCACAACGTGGAGAACCGGCGGGAGGCGGAGGCCCTGCTCGCCGACTGGGCCGTCCGCCACCCGGACACCGAGGTGACGGTGCTGCGCCCCTGCTGGATCATGGGACCCACCTGCTGGGACCACGTGGTGCGCTACTTCGCGCGGCCCGTCGTGCCCACCCTGCTGGGTCACGACCCGCTGCTGCAGTTCGTGCACGAGGAGGACTGCGTGCGCGCCTTCGAGCGGGCGGCCCTCGAGCCCCACCCCGGGGTCTTCAACGTGGTGGGGCGGGGCGTCCTGCCCCTCTCCACCATCCTGCGCCTGGCGGGCAAGCGCAGCCTGCCCCTGCCGGCCAGCCTGCTGTACCGGCTGCGCTACTACCCCTCCCAGGGCCAGACGGGCGATCCGCCCGACGGCTTCTACGACTACCTGCGCTACCTGTGGGTGGCCGATGGAGAGCGGGGCTGGCGCGAGTTCGGCGAGCCCCTCTACTCCACCAAGGAGGCGTGGATCGCCTTCGTCTCCTCGCGGCGCATGCGCCGCTATCGCTGACAGGAGCGAGCGTGAGCGAGCCCCCCGAGCCCGGCGCCTCCTCCGACCGCGAGGCCTCCCTGGCCGAGGTGCACCACGCCCTGGCCGATCTGCGCCGGGAGATCGAGGTGCGCTTCGGGAGCCAGGCGCAGGCCGGCGGCGTGGCCGGCGACTGGATGCGCCTCTTCGACGAGCTGCGCCGGCGGCTCTCCACCCTGGGGATGGTGGAGCGCTCGGGCGAGGTGGACGAGTTCGGCATGGACGAGGTGGTGCTGCGCCGGGCGCGCCCGCTGCTGGACTTCCTCCTGGAGCGCTACTGGCGCGTCGACCTCCAGGGCCTGGGCAACCTGCCGGTGGGCGGCGGCTGCCTGCTGGTGGCCAACCGCTCCGGGATCCTCCCGTACGACGGCCTCATGATCTCCCACGCCGTGGCGGGCTGGCATCCCACCGGCATGCGGCCGCGCTTCCTGGTGGCCGACTGGCTGATCACGCTGCCCTTCGCCCAGCCCTACCTGGCGCGCCTGGGCGGCGTGCGCGCGTGCCGCGAGAACGCCCAGCGCCTGCTGCGCGGCGGGAACTGGGTGGTGGCCTTCCCCGAAGGCCAGCAGGGCGCGGCCAAGGTCTTCCGGGAGCGCTACCGCCTCAAGCGCTTCGGCCGCGGTGGCGCGATCCGCGTGGCTCTGGAGACCGGCGTGCCGCTGGTGCCCGTGGGCGTGGTGGGGGCCGAGGAGGCCCATCCCGTGCTCTTCAAGCTGGGGGCGCCGGCCCGGGCGCTGGGGCTTCCCTTCCTCCCGGTGACGCCCACCTTCCCGTGGCTCGGGCCGCTGGGTCTCCTGCCGCTTCCCAGCAAGTGGGTGATCCGCTTCGGCGAGCCCCTGGGCATCGACCGGCTGGTCCCCGACGACGCGCGGGACGAGCTGCTGGTGTCGCGCCTCACCGAGGAGCTGCGCGGTGCCATCCAGAAGCTCGTGGACGACGGGCTCCACGCGCGCCCCTCGATCTGGGGGTGAGGCAAGCGGCGCCGCAGGCGCCGCGCGCAGCGAGCCGCAGGCGAGCGGAGGCCGGGCCGCCGGGCGGCGCCCGGCGCAGGCTCGGGGGGGGCAAGCGGCGCCGCAGGCGCCGCGCGCAGCCGCGGCGAGGCGCAGCCTCGCCGCCCAGCAGTTGGAGCGCCGGGCGCAGCCCGGCGCAAGGCGAACGAAGGCCGGGCCGCCGGGCGCAGCCCGGCGCAGGCTCGGGAGGCAAGCGGCGCCGCAGGCGCCGCGCGCAGTGAGCCGCAGGCGAACGAAGGCCGGGCCGCCGGGCGCAGCCCGCGCAGGCTCGGGTGGGGGCCGGGCTACTCGGAGCGGGGCGGGACGTGCTCGAGGTTCTCGAGCGCCTTGGCCACGCGCTCGAGGTTGGCGTTGAGGGCCTCGATGTCGGAGCGGCGGGGCAGGTCGAGGGCCCGGAAGACGCGCTCCACCGCGTGGCCCACGGCGCTCTCGAGCTCGCTCTTCGACTCCGCGAGCCACTCGGAGAGGCGCGAGTCGGCCTCGCGGGGGGCGATCACCCGGCGCACGTTGCGCCGCAGCTCCTCCATTCCCTCCTGCGCCGCATCGGCCCGCTTGCGCAGGGCGCTGTAGAGGGCGTCCCCGCCCTTCTGGATCAGCTCGGAGAGGACGGTGCCGGGCACGTTGCGGGCGGAGCGCTCGCTGTCCACGAGGATCTGGGACAGCGCGACGGACGTGATGTCCTCCCCGGTCTCGTTGTCGATCACCCGGACCTGGCGGTCCCCCTCGATCAGGTCCGCGATGCCCTTGAGGGTGATGTAGCGGCTCGTCTCGGTGTTGTAGAGCTTGCGGTTGGCGTAGCGCTTGATGAGGACCACATCGGACATCGACGAGAACGCTAGCACACGGCCCGAAGGGGGGTCAGGGTCCGGCGTCGTCGATGGGCACCCGCTGGACGCGCGCTCCCGGACGTCGCCGCCGCGGGCCGCCGCCCCCTCCGGTCCGGCCCTTCTCGCGCTCGCTGCGCACGCCCACCTCCCAGAGGATCTCGCGCAGCCCCAGGTAGGCTCGCAGCACCGCCCGGGCGTCCGGATCGGTGCGCGCGCGCGCCTCCCAGCGCGCGATCTCGGCGTCCAGCGCGTCCGACACCGCGCGCAGGAGCCCCGCGCCGGGTCCCTCCACGCCGGCGGCCAGGGAGGCCGCCAGCTCGTCGAGGGTGCGCATCACGAGGCCCAGGCCGCCGTCGCCGGCCACGGGCCGGCCCGTGGCCGCCAGGGCGGCGGCGTGGACGAGGGCGCGCGCGGCGCACAGCGCCTCCGCGGCGGCCGCGCGGCCGTGGGAGGCGGCCTGGGCCAGCGCCTCCTCGACACTGCTCGGAGTCGGCTCGCGGCGCCCGGCGGGCTCCGCCGCGCCGCCGTCGGACCTGCCAGGGGCCACGCGCCTAGTCCTCCCCGGGGAAGAGGTGCCCGGCGATCCGGGAGAGCCCCTCGAGGTCGTGCACGTCACGGGGCAGCTCCGGGACCCGCGCCGCGAAGCCGAGGGCGCCCCCGGCCTCCGCCACGAGCGCCTCGGTCACCTCCCGGTCGCGCCGCACCGCCGAAGCGTACCCGGCCGCCACCTCGATCGCCGCCCGCGCGGCCCGCTCCGCGGGGAAGTCTCCGCCCTCCGAGGCGGCCAGGGCGGCGGCCAGGGCGCGGACGGCCGCCTCGCCCTCGCCGACCTCCGGGAGCGCGTCGGGCGGATCGCCGCCCTCCGGCCACATGCGCATCCGGTTGAAGATCACCCCGGCCACCGGGATGCCTCCGCTCTCCAGGCGGCCGAGGAAGCGGCGGGCGTCTTCGATCGCCCGGCTGTCCGGCCCGGAGACCAGCACGAAGCCCGAGCGGGGCCCCAGGAGCAGCGCGCGCACCTGCCGGGCGCGCTCCCGGAAGCCCTCGGACATGCCCTCGAAGGCCAGCACGAACTCCGAGATGTCCTCGAGGAACGCCACACCGGAGACCCGCTCGACGATCTTGAGGGCCCGGTGGGCGGGGCGCTGGAAGATGCGGAGGCCCACGCGCCCGGCGGCGAAGGCCGGGTGCACCAGGAGCTGCACCAGGCGGCTGTCCAGGAACTCGATCAGGCGTTGGGGCGCGTCGAGGAAGTCGAGGGCGTGCTGGCTGGGCGGCGTGTCCACCACGACCAGGTCGAACGCCTCTCGCTGGGAGAGCTCGTAGACCTTCTCCATGGCCGAGTACTCGGCGCTCCCCGCCAGGGCGTCGGAGACGTGCTGGTAGATCGGATTGGAGAGGATGCGCTCGCGGCTCTCGGGATCGGGGGCGAAGCGCTCGACGAGATCGTCGAAGGTGCGCTTCATGTCGAGCATCATCGCCGAGAGCTCGCCGCCGGAGCCGACGTGCAGGGAGGCGAGGATCCCGGGAGGCAGGGGCCTGGGCTCGTTGCCCAGGTCGTCCAGGCCGAGTGCGTCGGCCAGGCGCCGGGCGGGATCGATGGTGATCACCACGACGCGCCGCCCCCGCCGCGCCGCCTCCAGGGCCAGGGCGGCGGCGACGGTGGTCTTGCCCACGCCGCCCGCGCCCACGCACACCAGGACGTGGCGCGAGCGCACCAGCTCGAGGAGCGGCGGGCTCACGCGGCGCGCTCCTGGGGCTCGGCCAGGAGCGCCTCGGCCAGGCGGGAGAGATCGCCGGGCCCCGCCACCCCCGACGGCAGGTAGGGGAGGGGCACGACCGGGAGGCCCGTGGCCCGGGCGATCTCCCCCAGGTAGTGGGCGTTCAGCTCGTGGCGCTGGCGCAGGTGGGCGGCGCAGGCGGCCAGGGTCGCGGGGGACGGCAGCCCCGCCAGCGCCGCGTCTCGCGGCAGGCGCGCCAGGCGCTCGTCCAGGTCCGGGAGGTCGGGAGGGAAGGGCGCCGGCGCCACTGCGTTCACCACCACCCGGTCGACGCTGACGTCCAGCTCGGCGCGCACCCGCCCCACCAGCTCGGCGGTCTCCCGGGCGGGCAGCTCCTCGGCCAGGGCCACGGGCAGGAGCAGGGTGCGCCGGCCGTCGCGGATCAGCTCCTCCACCCAGCCCGCGTGGCGCCGCAGCGGCCCCATGCGCACGGCCGCCACCGCCACCCGCGGAACGTCGAGGAAGGTGAGGCCGTGCCCCGTGGCCGGGGCGTCCACCAGGATGAGGTCGTAGCGGGCCGCGCCGCCCTCCTCGCGCACCTGCTCCAGGTGCCAGACCTTCCCCAGGGTGATGAGCTCCCGCCAGCCGGGCGCCGCATCCATGAGCTGACGGAAGGCCTTGTTGCGCAAGAGCAGCTCCACCACGCGGCGCCCGCCGATCCGGAGCCCCAGGTACTCGGCCAGGGCGGCGTACGGCTCGATCCGCAGCGCCATCACATTTTCGTGTATGGTGCGGC
>Ga0214473_10011889_pt1 | contig 10209 bp, 7 predicted proteins | sample RVTome_7_FD_203509 | JGI IMG/M metagenome (GOLD analysis project Ga0214473, IMG submission 203509) | Soil microbial communities from uranium-contaminated site in the Upper Colorado River Basin, Wyoming, United States - RVT98D197 | ecosystem: Environmental > Terrestrial > Soil > Contaminated >... | reverse complement strand
CCCTGCCCCTTTGAGCTCGTTGAGCCCCGGCAGGTCCTGGATGGAGTCGAAGCCGAAATGGGTGAGGAAGGACTCCGTGGTGCCGTAGGTCACAGGCCGCCCCGGCGCGCGGCGCCTCCCGCGCAATTTGATCCAGCCAGTTTCGAGCAGCACGTCGATGGTGCCCTTGGACGTGCTCACGCCCCTGATCTCCTCGATCTCGGCGCGGGTCACCGGCTGGTGATAGGCGATGATGGCGAGCGTCTCGAGCGCGGCGCGCGACAGGCGGCGCTGCTCGACCGCCTGCTTCTCGAGCAGGAAGGACAGATCGTCGGCGGTGCGGAACGCCCATTTGCCGGCAACGCGCACGAGATTGACGCCGCGCCCGGCATAGGAGCTTTGCAGCTCCTCGAGCAGCGCCTTCACGTCCTCGCCCTCGACGAAGTGTCGGGCGAGCGCCGCCTCGTCGAGCGGCTCGGCGGCGGCGAACAGCAACGCCTCGACGATGCGCAACTTCTCGCGCCGGTCGGTCGACTGCAACGCGATCACGTTGGAGGGAAGCGGCAAAGGAAGACGCGGTCCCAATCTCCGGCGCTCCGTCTCGTCTTCCGGCATTGCCTCTGCCCTACTCAATTGCTTGGCTGTCATCCTTGGGCCCCGTTTCTTGTTGCTTCTAATGGATCATGATCTTGCGGCGCGCTCGCGACGGCGGATCAGGAGCGGCGCAAACGATTTCGATTGTCGGATTTCGAGCTTGCCCTCGCGGGTCATCTCCAAGGTCGCGGTGAAGCCGCTCGCAAGCGCGGTACGCCTGAGCTCGGGCTCGACCAGGAATTCGGAAAGGAGCCGATCGAGCGGCGCCCAATCGAGGTTCATGCCGAGCAGCCGCTCAAGCTCGCCGCGCGCCTCTTTAAGCGACCACACCGTGCGCGGCCGCATGCGCAAGCTCAGCGTCGCCGTGCGCTGGCGCTGCTGGGAATAAGCCTTGAGCAGATCGTAGACATTGGCGTCGTAGACGCTCTTCCTTGTGATGTGTATCGGCTGGGGCAAGCCCCGCGCGAAGACGTCGCGGCCGAGCCGCTTGCGCGTCATCAGCTGGGCCGAGACCTCGCGCATCGCATGGAGGCGCTTGAGCCTGAAGGCGAGAAGCGCGGCAAGCTCCGCACCGCTCGGCTCGCCTTCGTCGGACGGCTCGGCCGGCAGCAGGAGCTTCGACTTGAGAAAAGCCAGCCACGCCGCCATGACCAGATAGTCGGCGGCGATCTCGAGCCTGAGACGCCGCGCCTCGGAAATGAAATCGAGATATTGCTGGGCGAGCGCCAGCACGGAGATCTTGGCGAGATCGACCTTCTGGGTGCGGGCAAGGGCAAGCAGAAGGTCGAGCGGTCCCTCGAATCCTTCGACGTCGACCACGAGCCGGTCGCCCGGCTCAGCCTCCAGCCGCGCCTCGCCGCTCTCCCAATCGGAAATCGGGTCAGGCCCATGCGGATCTTCGCTGATGGGGGTCTCGATCCCGCTCATGCGCGCACCGTGGGGTCGGCGCCAAGGCTCGCCACGCGGGTGCCCGCGGCCTCCGTCACGAGCGCCATGGCCTCGGCGACATCGAAGGGTCGCGGCTCGTGAAGGGCGGCGCGGGCGCGGTCGAAGCGCTCGGCGGCGAGGCCTTCGAGCGGGGGCACCGCGTCGCCGACCTCGATCATCTCGGCAAGGTCGCCGCTGCAATGCAGCGCCACGTCGCAGCCCGCTTCGATCACGCCGCGGGCGCGCTTCGCGAACGGCCCGCCAAGGGCCTTCATGCCGAGATCGTCGCTCATCACCAAGCCGGTCAGTCCGATCCGATCACGAATCACTTCGCCCATTATAACGGGCGAGGTGCTTGCCGGTCGCCGGTCGTCGAAGGCCGGCAGCAGGACATGGGCGGTCATGGCCAGCGGCGCGTCCCGGAGCGCGTGGAAGGGGCGGAAATCGACCGCACTGAGTTCGGGCGCCGAGATATCGATCCTGGGCAGCGCCAGGTGGCTGTCCGCCTTTGCCCGCCCGTGGCCCGGCACATGCTTGATCACCGGAAGCACGCCGCCGGCGAGGCAGCCCTCCATGACGGCGCGTCCTAGCGCAATGACAATCTCAGGATCAGCGCTATAGGCGCGGTCGCCGATGATCTCATGCGCCCCCTTCTCAGGCACGTCGAGCACAGGCATGGTGTTGACGGTGATGCCGAGGTCGTAGAGCTCTTGGGCGGTCAGTCTCGCGCCCGCGCAGGCAGCCTGCTTCGCCGCTTCGGGATCGATCTCATAGAAACGCCCGTAGCAGCGCGCCGGCGGCATGTTGCGCCAATGGGGCGGCTTCAAGCGCTGCACGCGTCCCCCCTCTTGATCGATGAGCACGAGCACCTCGTCGCTCTCGACGGCGTCCTTGAACGAGGCGATCAGCGTCCGCAACTGCGCGGGCGTCTCGCAATTGCGGGCGAAGAGGATGAGGCCACAAGGACGCGAGCCGGCAAAGAAGCGCCGCTCAGCGTCGCTGAGCTTCGCGCCCGCACAGCCTGAAATGAAGGCTTTGAGATCCACGACGCGGGTTAACGCGCGTCGCGGTTCGCGGTCAAGGCCGGAAAGCGCCCAATCCCGCCGTCTATTGCGCCATGACCAGGCAATCAGGCAGGCCTTGCGACTTCAGCTGACCGCACAGCTTGTTGGCGGCCGTCTTGTCGGCAATCGGGCCGATGCGCAGCCGATACCATGTTCCCTTGGCGCCGAGATCGGCCTTCTGCACGATCGGCCGGTAGCTGGCGAGTAGCTTGGGATATTTCTGCTGCATATCGGCGAAGCTCGCCAGCGCGTCGGTCTGGTTCTTCTTCGAGCCGACCTGCACGACATATTTGCTCGGAGCGGTCGCGGCCGGCGTCACCGCGGCGGTCTGCTCGGCAGCAGGCTTGGCGGCGGGTTTGGGCTTAGCCGCCGGCGGCGGCGGGGCTTGCAACGACGCGACCTCTTGCGGCGCAGCCTCGGCGGCTTGCGGCGCAGCAGCAGCCGGAGGAGGCGCAGCGGCTGCGGCGAGTTGGGGATCGGCGGCCTCCGGCGCAGCGGGGGCGGCCGCAGCCTCGGCGGCCGGAGGCTCGGCCATCGAGCCATCGGGACGCACGACCATCGTTTTCACCTTGCGCGGACCGCCATCAGGCATCGATCCATCGTCCGCAGCCACGGCAATGGGCTCGGCGCCACCGACTGCCTGGGTGGTTGGCGGCGTGGCGAGATCGGTGGTCGCGACCGGCGCCGGCATGCCGGCGGTCTCGGTCGAAGGCGGCAGGGCCGGCACGGCGACATTCTCCTGGCGGGGCACAAGGCGCTCGGATTCCGGCTCATCGCCATTCTGCAGCCGGTCGTAAATTAGCTTGTTTTTGTGAGGAAATTCCTTGCCGCCGGGTTGGTCGGGAAGCTCCTTGACGGGCCGGTTGTCGGCCTGGACCAAAGGCGGCTGCCCGTTGCTGAGACCGCCGCCGCTCTGCTTGTAGGCGAACGCCAAAGCTCCGCCGAGAGCGATCGCGCCGAGCAGCGCGCTGCCGACCATGAAGGCGCTCCGGCCTCTGAGCGTCATTCCCGTCTTGGCGCGGGCGCCAGGCGCCGGAAGGGCTTGCCCCTCGTCGAGGAAATCCGCGTCGATCCGCTCGCCCTCGTAGAAGTCCTGCGCGGCGCGGCGCATCTGATCATTCGAGCCCAACGAGATCTGGGGCGGCTGATCGTAGAGTGCGTCGAAGGCTTGCAGCTGCCGCCGCGGGTCGCTTTGCGGGACTTGTCCTCCCTGCGCGCCGTAATCGTGAGCGGTGTCGTCGGCGAAGGTCTCGAAGCCCTGATCGGCTTGGCCTTCCGGCCGTCCATAGCCGCCCATGCTGTCTTGGCCGAGATGCTCTTGATGACCGAAGGCGGGAGCGGCCGGGAAGCTCGTGTCGGGGAAGCTTGCATCAAAATTCTGCGGCTCGGGGAAGCTCGCGTCGGCAAAGCTCTGCTTGGTGAAACCCTGATCGGCAAAATTAGCGTCGGCGAAATTTTGATCGAAGCTCGTCTCGGGGAAACTTGCATCCCCCGTAGCGGGTTCGGGGAAGCTCGCATCGGCGAAATTCTGATTGCCATAGGGCTGGCTCGGAAAGCCTTGCGCGCCGTTATAGCTCGAAGCGGGATAAGCCTGGGACCCGGCATGCTCGGCGCCAGGGAAGCTCGGAGCGCGAGTCGGCTGATTGGCGGGGTGATAGGCTTGCGCCAGATCGGCAGCCTGATAGCTCGGCGCTGCGCCGGTATGCGGGTTGGGATAGACCGGTGCCGCTGGCGGCTGGGAGTTCTGGTAGCTCGGCGCCGCCCCCGGATGAGGGCTTTGATAGCTTGGCGCCGCGGCCGGATGAGGACTTGGATAGCTCAGAGGGGACGGCGATTGCGGGCTTGGGTAGCTCAGTCCTGAAGCGGCCTGCTGGCCCGGCTGCATGGGCGCCGGGGGGGTGTAAGGAGCGTAGGCGGGTTGCGGCGGCTCCGGGGCCTGGGGGCGGTGGTCAGGACCGCGGGTCACAGGCGTGTATGTCGGCATCTGTGCAAAAACTGGGCTGCCCCCACCGAAAATCGGGCGCTGCCCGCCTGCCGGCTGACCCGGCCTTCCCCCTCCGTGAGCCATCAAGCTTACCTCGCTCTGCTGAGCATTGAGCGCGTTGTTGCCCCAATTCTGCACATCCGGGGCATGACTCAAACTCTGCCTATTGGTGAATTCTGACTGCGACCCAGGGTTAGGACCGGCCTTACGGCCGTGCCCGTCATCTTGCGTGGACATGATACTTCCCTCGAACCATCCCCCCTGCCCCGGATTGGCTCAATGCAACTCGTGCATGGCATGAACGCCGAGTATCCCCAAACCCGACGCCAGGACGCGCTTCGTGGCGGCCACAAGGGCAATACGAGCCCGCGTTAACTCTCGGTCACTCTCGTAAATAAATCGTAATTGTGGCAAGTCTTTGCCTCTGTTCCAGAGGCCGTGAAAGTCGCCGGCAAGATCATAAAGATAGAAGCCGATGCGGTGCGGCTCGTGGGCCGTGGCGGCGGCCTCGACCAGGCGGGGGAACTGGGCGATGCGGCGGATCAGCGCGACTTCCGCCTCGTCGGTCAGCCGACCTAGATCGCTCACAGCCAAACTCCCCTCCTCAGGATCGAGATCCGGGAAGGCTTCCCGAAGGTTACGCAGAACGGAACTCGCCCGTGCGTGGGCGTACTGAACATAGAAGACCGGGTTGTCCCGCGACTGCTCGGTGACCTTGGCGAAGTCGAAATCGAGCGGCGCGTCGTTCTTCCGGTAGAGCATCATGAAACGAACGGGGCCCGCCCCCACCTCGTCCACGACCTCCCGCAAGGTGACAAAAGTCCCGGCCCGTTTGGACATCTTGACAGGCTCCCCGGCCCTGAACAAGCGCACAAGCTGACAAATCTTGATGTCGAGCTCGGCCTCGCCGTCGGTCAGCGCCGCGACTGCCGCCTTCATGCGCTTGACATGCCCGCTATGGTCGGCGCCGAGCACGTCGATCATGCTCTTAAAGCCGCGTCTGAACTTGTCGCGGTGATAGGCGATATCGCCGGCAAAATAGGCGTAGGAGCCGTCGGACTTCACCAGCGGCCGGTCGATGTCGTCGCCGAACTTGGTCGAGCGGAACAGGAGCTGCTCGCGGTCCTCCCAATCCTCGTCGACCTTGCCCTTGGGCGGCGGCAGCCGTCCGCGATAGATGAGGCCCCGGGCCTTGAGGTCGTTGATGGTCTCGGCCACCTCGTCGCGGGGGCCTTCGCTGAGCGAGCGCTCGGAGAAGAAGACGTCATGGCGGATGCCGAGCGCGCCAAGATCCTTCTCGATCATGGCGATCATGGCCTGAAGCGCCGCGGCGCGCACGATGGGGAGCCACTCGCTCTCCTTCATGGCGAGCAGCGCGTTGCCGTGTTGGTCGGCAAGCTTCGCGCCGACCGGCTTCAGATAGTCGCCGGGATAGAGACCTTCCGGGATCTCGCCGATCTTCTCGCCGAGCGCCTCGCGGTAACGCAAGAATGCCGAGCGGGCGAGCGCATCGACCTGGGCGCCGGCATCGTTGACATAATATTCGCGGGTGACGGCGAAGCCGGTGAAGTCGAGAAGATTGGCGAGCGCATCGCCGAACACCGCTCCACGGCAATGGCCGACATGCATGGGTCCGGTCGGGTTGGCCGAGATATATTCCACGTTCACCGCCTCACCTTTGCCGATCGCGCTACGGCCGTAGGAGCCACCCTGCTCGAGCACCATGCGCAGCACGCTCGGCCAGAAGGCAGAGGCAAGTGTCAGATTGATGAAGCCGGGGCCTGCGATCTCGACCTTGTCGATGTGAGGGTCGGAGGCGATGAGCGGCACGATGCGTTCGGCCAGCGCGCGCGGGGAAGCACCGGCTGCCTTGGCCAGCACCATGGCGGCATTGGTGGCGAGATCGCCGTGAGAGGGATCCTTCGGCGGCTCGAGCGTGATGCCTTCGACGCTCGCGTCGAGCGGCACCACGCCGTCATGTTTGAGCTGCTGGACCGCGCCGAGGACCCGCCCGTGGAACCCTGCAAAAACGTCCATGGAAGCTCCGGGAAAAGACTTGGCTGGGCATGATCTTATCGGAAAACCGGTTCCCACTTTTCCGGATCATGCTCCGGCGGGCGACTAACGCAAATCAGGGGTGGCGTCAAACAGGCGGCGATGCTCGGCCAGCGCAAAGCGGTCGGTCATGCCGGCAATGAAGTCGGCGATGTGGCGGGCATAGGCACGACTCCCACGCGGCGGCGCGTGCTCGCGCCAGTCGGGAGGCAGCGCCTCGGGCGCCGCGCTGTAGCGTTGGAAGAGATCCTGCACCACTCCTTCGGCCTCGCCCATGATGCGCGCGATGCGTTCGTGCCGATAGACTTTGGCCGAGAGAAAGGCGCGCAAGCCATCGAGATCGCGTTGCATCTCGGCGGAGAAGGCGACCATGGCGCGTGGCGCCTGGCGCACGTCGGCGGCCGATCGCGGCTGAAGCTTGGCCAATCGCCGCCCGGTCTCGGCGACCGCATCTTCGATCATCGCGCTGATGAGGCGGCGGATCGCTTCGTAGAGGAGGCGCGCGCCGTCGATGCCGGGATAGGCCTTTCGCACCTCGGCGAGCGTGCTGCCGGCGATCGGCACCTCGGCGAGTTCGGCAAAGGTGAAGAGCCCCGCGCGGTAGCCGTCATCGATATCGTGATTGTTATAGGCGATGTCGTCGGCGAGAGAGGCAGCTTGGGCCTCGACCGAAGCAAACGTGGCGAGCTCGAGGTCTTGCTTGGCGCAATAGGTGAGGATCGACTCCGGCACGGGCTTGGCAACCTCGCCCGCCTCCGCGGCCTTAGGCCCGGTGAGCGGCCCGTTATGCTTGACCAGGCCTTCGAGCGTCTCCCAGGTGAGGTTGAGGCCGTCGAAGCGCGCATATTTCTTTTCAAGTTCAGTGACCACGCGGAGCGACTGGGCATTGTGGTCGAAGCCACCGGCTTGCCTCATGGCGGCGTCCAACGCGCGCTCGCCGGCATGGCCGAACGGGGGATGGCCGAGATCGTGGGCGAGCGCCAAGGCCTCGGTCAGATCCTCGTCGACTGCGAGGGTGCGCGCCAGCGCGCGAGCGATCTGGGCGACTTCCAGGCTGTGCGTGAGACGGGAGCGATAATGATCCCCCTCGTGGTAGATGAAGACCTGGGTCTTGTAGTTGAGCCGCCTGAAGGCGGTGGCATGCAGGATGCGGTCGCGGTCGCGGGCGAAGGGGGAGCGCATGTCGCTCGGCCGCTCGGACACAAGGCGCCCGCGGCTCGTCCGGGGATCGACGGCATAAGGGGCAAGCGCGCGGTTCCCGGGCTCGGGTACCCCGATCCCTGGTTTTGCGGGCTCCTCACTCTTGCGTCTCTGGTCGATTGACAAGCGCCTCTGCCATCCTATGTTTCAAGCAGAGATTGGCTATACCCAAGATGACCCAACCGTCCATCACCATAAGCCCGCGCGCCGTCCGCCGCATCGCCGAGCTTCTCCGCAGCGAAGCGGCGCCGGCGCTGTTTCGCGTGAGCGTCGAGGGCGGCGGCTGCTCGGGCTTCCAGTACCGCTTCGACCTGGTGACGGAGACGGCGCCCGACGACGTCCTCGTCGAGTGTGACGGCGCGCGCGTGGTGGTCGATCCCGTCTCGCTCGGCTTCGTGCAAGGGGCCGAGCTCGATTTCGTGGACGATCTGATCGGCGCCCAGTTCAAGCTCAACAACCCCAACGTCACCGCATCGTGCGGCTGCGGCACCAGCTTCTCGGTCTGACCCCTCCTTTAACCCATGCGTCGTCATTGCCGGCGCTTGACCCGGCAATCCATTCCACTGGCGCTTCGGCTGGTTGCGGGGTAACGGCATGGATGCCCGGATCAAGTCCGGGCATGACGGCACGGTGTGAAACGCATCCCATGAAGATCGCCACCTGGAACATCAACGGCATCAAGGCGCGCATCGACGCGGCGCAGACCTGGCTCAAGGCTGCTTCGCCGGACATCGCCTGCTTGCAAGAGATCAAATGCGCCGACGAGGCCTTCCCCAGTTTCGAATTCGAGAGCATGGGCTATAACGTCGCGGTGCACGGGCAGAAGGGCTTCAACGGCGTGGCGCTGTTGTCGAAGCTCCCGTTCGAGGACATCACCCCGCGACTCGCGGGCGATCCGGACGACGTTCAGGCGCGCTATTTGGAGGCATGCGTGTCGGTGCCGTCAGGCGTGCTTCGCCTGATCAATATCTATCTGCCGAACGGCAACGGCAGTCCCGAAAAATTCGTCTACAAGCTGGCGTGGATGACACGGCTCAAGGAGCGCATCAGGACCTTGCTCCTGAACGAGGAGCCGATGGTCATCGCCGGCGACTTCAACGTGATCCCGGCGCCCGAGGACGTGTACAACCCCAGCACCTGGATGGACGACGCCCTGTTCCGGCCGGAGACGCGCGCCCATTTCCAGGCGCTCCTCAATCTCGGGCTGACCTGCGCCTTCCGCGCCTGCCATGACGAGCCGCACCGCTACACCTTCTGGGACTATCAGGCCGGCGCCTTCCAGAAGAACCAGGGCTTGCGCATCGATCATCTGCTGCTCTCGCCGCAAGCGGCAGACCGGCTGCAAGCGTGCGAAATCGATCCCGCCCCGAGAAGCTGGGAGAAGCCCTCGGATCACGTGCCGATCTTCATCGAGCTTGCTGTTTAAGGTTTGAGCCCAGGCTCGGTCGAGGTCGCGCCGAAGCCGACCGAAAGTCCGATCGAAGCCGGCGGCGCTCCCTTCTGGCTCAAGGGGGCCGCATCGGACGCCGCGGAGGCGGTCGGAGCGACCGGCTCCTCGCTTGCGCCCGAGGCCGGCATCACCATGATCTCGGCCGGCTTCGCTTTGGCGGAAGGAGCGACGGCGGCAGCCTTGACACCGCCCAATTCCGGCAGCAGAGCCTGGGCGTCTTTGCGGGTCGCCTTATCGGATTTGCCAAGCGCTTCTCCGTAGAGCTCGCCGATCCATTGCGGCTCCTTCCCGGTCGCCACGGCATTCTCATGCGCCAGCATGATCAGGGCGAGGCCCCTCGCCCGCCTTTGCCGCACGTCCTGGCCGCGCCACAGGAGCTCGCCGAGCGTCGCTTGTGACGCCGCGTGCTGCTTCTTGGCGGCAGTGGCCAGCCAATTGACGGCGAGCCCCACATTCTTCTCCACGCCGTCTCCGTTCATGTAGAGACGGGCGAGACGATATTGCGCCTCGCCGCTGCCGAAATAGCTCGCCGCATGGCGGAAGAGGTGCGCGGCATAAGACGGGTTCGGCGCAAGCGGCATGGCGGGAATGCCGTCGAGATAGTACTGGCCGAGCGCAACGAAGGCCTCGGCGGCATATTTCGCAATCGGGCTCCGCGGGCTGATGTCGGCCTGCTGGTCGGCAATCTGCTGGAAGTAGGAAAAGGCCTTGGCGTCGTCCTTCGGCAGGTCGCGCCCGGACGCATAAGCGCGCGCAAGCTTGACTTGAGCGCCGAGCACGCCGCGTGTGGCGGCATATTCAAGTGCGGGAATTGCTGTCGCCGGCATGCCGGATTTGAGCGCGCTCGCCCCTTGGCGATAGGCCTCGGTGGCGGACGCGAACGGCGGCGCATCGTCGGCGCCAACCGCCACGGGGCCGAACATCATGAGGCCCGCAAGCGCTCCAAGCGCCAGCCT
>Ga0214473_10011888_pt1 | contig 10210 bp, 7 predicted proteins | sample RVTome_7_FD_203509 | JGI IMG/M metagenome (GOLD analysis project Ga0214473, IMG submission 203509) | Soil microbial communities from uranium-contaminated site in the Upper Colorado River Basin, Wyoming, United States - RVT98D197 | ecosystem: Environmental > Terrestrial > Soil > Contaminated >... | reverse complement strand
CCTCCCCGTGGACCGACACGGTCGGATCGATCCGACCCGCCTCGATCGGGCCCTGGCGCCCGGAGCGATCCTGGCTTCCGTCGCCCACGCGAGCGCCGAGATCGGCACGCTGCAGCCGATCGCGGCGCTGGCCCGCGTGACGCGGGCCCGCGGTGTCCCGCTGCACATCGACGCGACCGCCTCTGCCGGTCACGTCGGGCTGACGGCGGACGGCGCCGACCTCGTAACCCTCACGGCGCACCTGTTCTATGGGCCGCAGGGGACCGCGGCGCTCCGTGTCCGGACCGGCGTCGCAATCCGGCCGGTCATCGAGGGCGGGACCCAGGAGGGGGGTCTCCGTCCGGGAACCGAGCCGGTGGCGACTCTCGCCGGCTTTGGCACCGCGGCGCGGATCCTGCTCGTCGAGCGCGCCGAGCGCGCCGCCCGGGCAGGTCGGCTCGCGGAGCTGTTCCGGCGCGCGCTGGCCGGGCAGCTCGATGGCCTGACCTTCACGGGGCACCCGCGGGACCGCCTCCCCGGTCATGTCAGTCTCTGCGTCGCCGGCGTCGAGGCGGAGGCGGTGATCGTGGCTCTCGACGCGGCGGGGATCGAAGCGGCGAGCGGGTCGCCGTGCACCACGCTGGCGCGCCGCGCTTCGCACGTCCTGGAAGCGATCGGCGTGGATCCGATCCTGGCCCGTGGGGCGCTGTCCTTCACGTTCGGGGAGGACAACAGGGAGGGCGACCCCGCCTCCATCGCCGAGGCGCTGGCCGCTATCGTCCGGCGGCTGCGCCGGCTGGCGCCCGGTGCCGACGAGGCGACCGACACGCCGCCGCGCGGGACGATCAGTCGTCCGATCCGTCGAGCGGCTCGAGCACGACGCCGGTCGGAATCTTCGGGTGAAAGAGGGTCGACTTCTGCGGCAGACGCAGGCCGGCGCGGGTGACCTCGATCACCTGGTCGATCGGCGTCGGATTCATCAGGATCGCCACGTCCGTGCCGGGTTGGGCGGCGCGGGCGAACCATTCTTCGTCATCCTTGATGTAGTCGAGGTGGTCCTGTCTCGCCTGCGCTTCGGGGCCGATCCCGAGGATCCGCTCGAAAACGATCTGGTGCAGCAGGATGACGTCCAGGCGGCGCAGCGGACCCGGGACCACCTGCAGGCCCGCGTCGTCGAGCCCCGCTCCCTCCTTCCAGGAGGCGAGGTGGAACCCACCCATGCCGCGGATCGCCATCCCGAACACTCCCGCCCGACCCCGCCACCGGCCGATCCGGTCGCGCAGATCGGCGGCCGTGGCCAGCGGCTCCAGTTCGAACAGCGCCCCGAGCGCCCGCAGGAAACGGGCGGCGTCAAACCCCTGAATCCCCCGGACCAGGCGGTGAATCGGCCGGATCCTCAGGCCGGGGTCCTCGAGACTGCAGAAGTATCCCAGCAGGTGCTCGGAGTCCTGGCGTCCGGCCGCCCGGCGCTCGTCACGGTAGGCCAGCGCCGATTCGTAGCGATGGTGGCCGTCGGCGATCAGCACCCAACCCCCTCGGAGACACCGGAGTATCGCCTCGACCCGATCGGCTGCTTCGATTCGGAACACCCGCAGCCCGAAGTCCTCCAACCGGGCTTCGGCCCAGGACGCGCTCCGACAGGCCTCCCCCACCATCCGCACCACGGTTCCTCCGGGATCGGGGTGCAGGAAGAACACCGGGCTCAGGTGGGTCCGGGTGGCAGCCAGCAGCCGTCGCCGATCCTCGCGCGGGCGATCGAGGGTGCGTTCATGCGGGAGGACCGCGCCGGAGCCGAAATCCTCCAGACGCAGCCGGGCGAAGAAGCCGCGCCGCACCATCTCCGCGCCGCCCGGCCCACGAAAGGTCTGCTCGCAGGCGTACAACGCGGGGACACCGTCACGGACCAGGGTCCCCTCCCGGATCCAGTCCCGCAGCCGGTCCCGGGACGCGGCGTAGGGATCGCCGCCTGCCGCGGCGCGCGGCAGGTCGAGATGGACGATGTTGCGCGGGTGCAGCGCCTCGATGGCGGCGCGGCCGGCCTCGTCCAGGACATCGTAAGGTGGGGCGATCAGCCGGTCGAGCCGCAGACGGAGATCCGGCCGCCAGGCGAGGGCGCGGAACGGCGAAAGGACCGGCACTGTGTCAGTCCGGCAGCCGCTTGAGCCCCTGCCGGCTCTCCAGGCGGGCCAGGAACTCCGCCTCGATCACTCCGGAGGAGCGCCGATCGGTGAGCACGCGTATGCCGCGTTTGCGATCGAGACCCTGCACCAGGAGACGGGCCCGCAGCTTCAACTCCGCCCCGCCCTCAATCGGCGCGACGATCGCCTCGATCGAAGCCTTCCCTGACTTGACCTTCAACATCTGGAGGATGGTGTAGCCGCCCCCGAACCGGGGCGGCAAGTCGGCGACCGGCTGGACATAGTTGGCCTGGTCGAAATCCACGAACGCGGTCCTGACGGTCCGCCGGTCCTGTTCAACTTCCTCGGGCGGATAGCCGGCCGCCGGCAGTTCTTCGAGCAGCGCTTTCCAGAGCTTCTTCGGTTTGGTCGAGTAGGTCCGCTTCAGGAACGGCGACACGGCGTCCGGGTGAATCGCATCGGCGACGGCCCCCGAATCGCCCCCGGCATCGGGTTCTCCCGCGGTCGTCTCCCCTTCCTCAGGTTCGGCCGGCGGGTCGGTCGCGTCGGCGGGGATGACCGACGCCATCGCCGTCAATCCGATTCCGATGGCCAGGATCGCATACCAGGGGGAATGGTCCACTCCGGCCCGCAGCATGGCGCGTGCTCTCCCTTCGGCAACGAAAAAAAGCAGGGGAGTATAGCACGCCGATCACGGCGCTTCCGGGCGCGCGCCGCCATGTTCCTTGACTTTTGGGGATCGCCGCGTAGAATCGTTCGGCATGCGAAGCCTGCGTGGCATGGGGTTTCTGGCGCTCTCGGCGCTTCTCGGACTGGCGATCCCGGTCGAGGGGCGATCCGCCACGCATCCCGTCATCACCGATCCGGCCGACGTGAAAGAGGTCGATTTCACCGGCCTGTCGGAGGCGCAGAAGAAACTGGCCCTCAAGGTCATGAACGGGCAGATGTGCAACTGCGGATGCGACATGACCGTGGCAGAGTGCCGGCTCCGTGATTCGTCCTGCCGGCGCAGCCTGATCTTCGCACGCACCATCATGGATGCCATCCGCGAAGGGAAGAACGAGACGGCGGTCGTCGAGGCCTACAAGGCGAAGGCCTCCACGTTCGTGGAGGCCAAGCTGCCCGACGATCGCGGTGTCGTCTATGCCATCGAGACCTCCGGCAGCCCGATTCGCGGGCGCAGCGAAGCGCCGATCACCATCGTCGAGTTCTCCGATTTCCAGTGTCCCTACTGCAAGGAGCTCCAGGAGACGCTCGATCAGGTCCTCAAAGCCTTCCCCCAGGATGTGCGGCTGGTGTTCAAACAGTACCCGCTCAACATCCACCAGTACGCGCGCCAGGCCTCGGTCGCCGCGCTGGCCGCCCACGCCCAGGGAAAGTTCTGGCCGATGCACGACAAGCTGTTCCAGAACTTCAGCGCCATCAACGAGGAGAACATCAAGCGCTGGGCCCGCGAGGTCGGTCTCAACATGGGCCAGTTCGAAAAGGACATGCAGTCGGGCAAATTCGAGGCCGCCGTTCAGAGGGATATGGCCGACGGCGCCGGCGCCAAGGTCCTCGGCACTCCCACCCTCTTCGTGAATGGCCGACGGCTTCAGGAGCGATCGTTCGAGGCCTTCAAGAAGTCGATCCAGGAAGAGCTGGCGGCGATCAAGTCCGGATCCACCGCCGCCAAGCCGGGCGGGACGGCCCCGAAACCGGCCCCCGCTCCCGCCAGACCCGGGTCGGCCAAACCTTCCGGGTCCCGTTAGTCAGGGCACCCGCCCCAGGGCGTTCCGGATATAGCGCTTCAGACAACCCAGACACGACCGCAGGGTGGGATGCTCGATCTCTCTCGCCTTGATCCCGTAGTGGACCGGGTGCGCGACATCGATCACCGGCCTCTGCGAGGCCCTCAGCGCTTCCACGCTCACCAGGGTGTTCCGGGGCCCCACGTAGAGGAACATGTTCTGCCTGTACCACCACTCCACATCCTCGTTGTTCCACAGGGCAGCCCGGAAGATGTCGTAGCACTCGTAACCCTGTTCCTTGAACAGCTCGACCCAGTAGGACTGCCACTGTTCATTGCGATGATCCTTGCCGCCCTGAAACTTGATGGCGGCGCTGAACAGCACGATGTCGGAGGCACTGCACAGTGTCGCGATGAAGGGTCTGGCGCTGGTTTCCGGAAGGTGTTCGGCGACCTCGAGCGCCAGACACAGGTCGAACCGCTCGTCGATCCGGGGCATGGACTCATCCAGGCTCACCGCCAGGAATTCCATGTTCCTGGTCAGCAGTTCCTCCTTTCGGACCCAGTGCCCGTCCAATCCCTTGAGCCTGGTGCTTCCCAGCGATTCGGCCACCGCCAACCAAGCACCCCGACCGCAGCCGATGTCGATGACCGATCGCGGCCGATAGATCCCGTACAGCAGGCCCAGGACAATCCTCGCGGATCGTGTCATGCCTTCGAGATGTCGCGAATACCAGGCCGCATCATAGGGTGTCGTGGACCGCTCCCTCCGGGTCATCGGCGATCGCCCGGGTCGTCCGCCGGTCCGGCACCTTCGGAGCGGCGGCGGAGGCGATCGAGGACTACCCGGATCTCCCGGGCCCCGGGCTGGTCCGGATCCAGACGCAGCGACGCCTGCAGGTGCTGCGCGGCCCGGGCCGGATCGCCGAGGTGGTCCGCGTAGATCAGCCCGAGGCTCCGGTGGGCGTCCGCCAGGGTCGGGTCGATCGACAGAGCTCGCCGGTACTCCCCGGCCGCGGCCGCCACCTCGCCACGGGCCGCCAGCAGGTAGCCGAGAAAATTGGCGGCGCGGGCCGACGGCGGCAACCCGGCCGCAGCGGCGCGGAATTCACGTTCGGCGGTGGTCCGGTCGCCGCGGCGAAACGCCACTTCCCCGAGGCCCCGCCGGACCTCGGGGTGATCCGGATCGAGACTGGCCGCCTCCAGAAACCGGCGGTCGGCCTCGGCCCCCCGGCCCGCCGCGAGCAGCGCGTCCGCAAGATTCACCCGGTAGATCGCCGTCCGCGGATCGAGATCGACGGCCCTCTCCAGGGCGGCCACCGCCGCGTCCAGTTCCCCGCGTGCCAGATGAACCGAACCGAGGTCATTCCAGGCCAGGGGCAGATCCGGCTGGATCGCCAGAGCCCTCCGGAACTCCGCCTCCGCTCCTGCCAGGTCGCCGGCGGCCCGGTGCGCCGTGCCGAGATTCACGGCCAGAAGAGCGTTCCGGGGCTGCTCCGCCGCCGCCGCCGACAGGAGGCCACGGGCTTCCGGCGCCCGGCCCTGTTGCAGGAGCGCCATCCCCAGGTTGACCCGTGCGTCGACAAACCCGGGGTAGATCGCCAGGGCCGCCAGATACTCCGACTCCGCCTCGTCGTAGGCCGCCGTGCGCAGGTAGGCGTTGCCCAGGTTGTATCGGATCCGGGCGCTGCGTGGAGAAACCCGCGCCGCGCTGCTGTAGAGGGCGAAGTCGTCCTTCCACTCCGGGATGCGGACCCAGGCGCGGACCGTGGCGGCGCCGACGATCAGGAACCCCGCGACCAGGCACGCGACGGCGATTCGACCCCGCCCGGCTCCGACCATCAAGCCAAACAGCAGGCAGAGCCCGACGCTGGGGAGATACATCAAGCGCTCCGCCAGCAGCGTCCCGATGAAAACCACGAGGTTGCTCGCCAAGACCGACGTGAACGCGATCCAGAGCAGCGCGAACCCGGCCGCAGGGCGGCGCCGCAGCAGCAGCGCCCCGCCGCCCACTGCGAGCGCCACGCTGGCCAGCCCGAGCAGCACCAGCGGGTCGCCGGGGGTCCGGATGATCGGGATCTGATCGAACGAGTAGTCGGCCGAGAGGGATCGCGGCCAGGCCAGGAGACCGGCATAGCGGGCCACCGCGCCGAGGGCCGTCAGGCGTCCGGCCAGCGGCCCCGCCGAGGCCGCCGGGTTGTCCACGAACGGCACCGTCCCGCCAATCCCCAGGGATCCGAGCGCAGCGATGCGCAGACCCAGGTAGACGAGGACGGCGGTGCCGTACCCGGCGTAGAGCAGCGTCCGGCGACGCCCGGCCGGCGCCGATCCCGGGAAGGCGAGACCGTCAAGACCGCAGAGGAGCGGCGCCACGATCGCCGACTCCTTCGCCATCACGCCGAGGAGACAGGAGACCCAGGCCCCGGCCATCAGCGCAATCGCGCGGCCGCCCGTCGCACTTGCCGCCCACCGGTGACAGAGCAGCGTGCCGAGGACGCCGCAAGCGGCGAGGATCTCCGCCCGACCGACGATCCCGGCCACCGCTTCCACGTGCACCGGATGCACCGCGAACAGCAATCCCGCGAACAGCGGCGCCGCCACGCCGTCCAGGAGGAGGGCGGCGAGACGGACGACGAACCAGGTCGCCAGACCATGCAGGATGACGTTGACGAGATGGAACTGGCCGGGCCGCAGTCCCCCGGCGGCTGCGTGGTTGAGACCGAACGTCGCGCTGGTCAGGGGCCGGTAGAGGGTCCGGTCGCGAAGCGGGGTGTTCCAATAGGGAGCGAGGAAGTAACGCGGCAGATCTCCCCGGTCGATGACCAGGGGGTTCAGCCCGATCGCCGCGTGATCGTCGAAGACGAAATCATGACCGAGGGTCGGCAGGAAGAGCAGGACGGCCAGAAGAGGGCCGGCGAGGAGAACGGCGCGTCCCCCGGCCTTGCCGTCCTTCAAGGATGGCCGGTCGCGGCACCGTCGAGCCCGGACGGGCTGCCCGATCCCGGGGAACCGGAGGCCGCCGGCGGGGCCGCCGCCAGCAGCTCCACGTCCCGGAATCCGCCACCACGCATTTCGATCCGTCCTTCGACGCGCGTGTGGCGGCCCGCTTCCACCCTGACATCCAGCAGAAAGGTTGTGGCCCGGTGGGTGTAGCTCCCGCTCCGTGTCAGCAGATCGATCGCGAGATAGAGGTCGTAGACACCCGGCGCGAGATCGAAGTCCATGCTCTCGGCCACCGTCGCGCAGCGGTTAATCTCGTGCCAGTACGGGACGAGCTCATTGGGAGCGATGCGCCGTGCCGGCGGCGGGGCGGCGCCACCGTCGGAGACCTGCGGCGAGGGTTTGGCGGTTTTCGGGGACAGACCCGCCTTCGCGGCCGGGCGCCAGGAGGCTGTCCGGACGAGCGGCGATTCGAACAGCAGGATTGGTTCGTCGGCGCTCCCCCGCTTCACCGCCGCGAGGATCATCTGATACCCGAAGGTGGTGATGGCCGCCGGCCCCCTGGCCGGCTTGCGACCGGGAGGGACGGGAGGTTTGAGGATCCGGTCATCCTGGCTGGTGCACCAGCGACGATTGCCGCCGAAGTCGATCCGCAGGCGGCCGGTGCCGGGTGCAGGAATCTCCGCCAGATCTACGGCCTTGATGTGCGGGGGTCGCGCGTCGGGGGCCGGGATGATCTCGATCGGGTCTTCGACCGGGGCGATTCCTGCGTCCGGATCGTCGGGGTCCTGGAGAGGCGGGCTCGCGGCGGCCGGAGTCCCGACCGCGACAATCGTGCAGAACAGGATCCCGACCAGCGCGCGCATTCCCCACCCCCCCCGCCCGAGGGCCGGATGACTGTGGTAGAGTGACCGACTGTCAACCCGGGCGAATGACCGGAGACACGGCATTATAGCCGCAGGGCCACGCTGCGCCAATCACCACCGGGGGAGGTCCCGGGTGGCGGGCGGTGTGGCGGCCCGAGGCGGATGGTTTTCCCGGAACTGCCCGTGTTCCGTTGACTGAGGTTGACTTACGTGGAGCCGGAGATCGAACCTCCGGCCATCTTGAGGGGAACGTCGTGGAGAGGTCTCAAGGACGCGGTCAACTTCTGGAAGGCGGGCAGTTCCGGGAAATTCACCATGCGTCGCCAGGCACCCCGCGGGTCCCTCGCCGTCATGGCGCCGGTCACCCGCGATCCGTTCCACTTTTCCCCGGCCCGTGAGGCTTCGGCCGCGACTATCATGAGCGTCCTGCCCTCCGCCTGCGTGTCAAGGGATCAGTGAACGGTGTCCGGGACAGTACTCAACATCTAGTGCCGTGTCAAGCCCCCCGACACAAAATATTGTAGCCGCGGCCACCACGGTGGCCGACGAGCAGGTCCTCGAGGCGCTCGAGTTCCCGCGTGTCCTGGAGTGGCTGGCGGCCGAGGCCGCCACCCCGATCGGCGCCGCGCTCGCTCTCGCAGTCCGTCCCGGAAGCGACGCCGAGTCGGTCCGCCGCGACATCGCCCTGACCTCGGAGACGGTCCGGCACCTCGAGACTCGCGGCACGCTCCCGTTCGGAACGATCCCCGATCCCCGCCCCGCGCTGGCGCGTCTCGACATCGAAGGGAGCGTCCTGGCACCTCCGGAGGTCCTCGACCTCATCGTCCTGCTGAAGGCGGGACGGGCGGTGAAATCGTTTCTCGGCGAGGGCCGGGCGCAGTTTCCGGCGCTCTGGAGTCTCGCCCGGGATTTCCCCGATCTCGGAAACCTCGTTCGCTACCTCGACGGCAAGATCGCGGCCACCGGCGAGCTCGAGGACGGCGCCAGCGACGAGCTCAGGGCGGTGCGTCAGGACATCAGGCGCAGCACCGCCCGTCTGGAAACGATCCTCGAGGAGATCCTGGCGCGGCCCGGGGTCGACCGGCTGCTCCAGGACCACTTCATCTCCGTTCGCGGCGATCGGCACGTGGTGCCGGTCCGCGCGGAGACGCGCGCCGCCCTGCCGGGCATCGTGCACGGCGTGTCGGGCAGCGGGGCCACCGTCTTCGTCGAGCCGATGGAAACCGTCGAGTTGAACAACGAAATCGTGACGCAGCGTGACCGCGAGTCGGCCGAGGTGCAGCGTCTCCTGCGCGAATACAGCGACCTCCTCCGGGGCCGGCTGCCGGAGGTGCGGATTCTGGTCGCCGGAATCGCCCGGCTCGATCTGGTGGTGGCCCGCGCCCGGCTGTCCCGTGCTCTCGATGCGCGGGCGCCGGAACCCTCCCCCGGCCTCGACCTGCGTCTCGAGGCCGCCCGTCACCCGCTGGTCGAAAGCAGCCTGCGCGCCGAGGGAAACCGCATCGTGCCGCTCGACCTCGAGCTTCCGACCCGGACCAGCGTGCTGGTGATCAGCGGACCCAACACCGGCGGAAAGACGGTTGCCCTGAAGACCGTCGGCCTGTGCGCCGCCCTGCACCAGTCCGGCCTTCTGGTCCCGGCCGCCCGCGCGGTGCTCCCCGTGTATCGTCGGCTGTTCATCGACATCGGCGACCGGCAGTCGATCGCCGACGGCCTGAGCACGTTCTCGGCCCGCATCCGAAGCCTGGCGGCGATCGCCTCGGACCTCGTCACCCCCTGCCTGGTGCTCCTCGATGAGATCGGCACCGGGACCGATCCCGAGGAAGGGGCGGCGCTGGCCATCGCGACCCTGGACTACCTGCGGGATCATGGGGCGGTGGTGGTGGCGACCACCCACCTCGAAGCGCTCAAGGCGCACGCCGCGACCAGCCCCGGCTGCGCCAACGCGGGGATGGAACTCGACGAACGGACACTCCGGCCCACCTACCGGCTCGTCCCCGGCATCCCGGCGCGCAGCGGCGGGATCGCCATCGCCGAGAGACTTGGCCTGCCCCCCACCCTGCTCGATGCGGCCCGGGCCCGCTGCGGGACCGCCGGCCGGCAGGTCGCGGACTATCTGGCCCGGCTGCACGCGCTGAACGCCGATCTCGAGACGCGTCTCCTGGCGGCCGCCGAGGAGCGGGTGACGCTGGCCCGCGATCGCGAACTCCTGCAGGCCGATTTTGCCCGACGCGAAGCGGAGTTGCGATCGGCGCTCGCTTCCGAGATCGAACTGGCGCTCGGAGCGATGCGTGCGGAGGGGGAGGTCTACCTCAAGTCGATCGAGGATCGCCATATCGCCGCGACCCTGCGGCGCGCCGAGAGTCAGGCCGCGGCACAGTTGAAGGATCGGGCGCGGGAATTGATCCGCCGCGCCCGCGGCCCGGAGTCGGCAGGCGGGGGCCCGGCCGGGCTGCGGCCGGGCACCAGGGTCGAGGTCCAGGGGATGGGTCTGCGCGGCACGGTCGAAAGCCTCCGGGGAGACACGGCGGTGTTGCGGGTCCGGGACCGGCGCGTGC
>Ga0214473_10011887_pt1 | contig 10210 bp, 10 predicted proteins | sample RVTome_7_FD_203509 | JGI IMG/M metagenome (GOLD analysis project Ga0214473, IMG submission 203509) | Soil microbial communities from uranium-contaminated site in the Upper Colorado River Basin, Wyoming, United States - RVT98D197 | ecosystem: Environmental > Terrestrial > Soil > Contaminated >... | reverse complement strand
CGCACATCTCTCGCGGGGGCGCCTGGCGCTTCTCGCCCACGGCATCACGGACGAGTCGTACGCCCTCACGACGGCGCGCTTCGCGCGGCAGCCCGCCCACCCGGCCTACTTTGCCGGCTCGGCGGCCGCGACCTACGTCGCCTGGTACCTGGGCGCTGCCGCCGGCGGCGTCCTCGGCGGCCGCATCCCCGACCCTCACCGGTACGGGCTCGACTTCGTGTTCCCGGCCGTGTTCATCGCGATCCTCGCGCGGACGATCCAGGCGCCGTGGCAATGGGCGGTGGCGGGGGTCGCGGCCCTCGTGGCGCTGGCCGTGAAGGGCGCGGTCGGGGGCACCTGGCACATCGCGGTGGCCGGCCTCGGCGCCTCCGCCCTCGGCATCTGGCTCGCGCCGCGCACCGCGCTCGGGAGCGCGGCGCCGGCGCCGGATCCCCGCAGCCGGACGGCGCCGCGGTGATCAGGCCCGGGCTCCTGCTCACGTTCGTCGCCATGGGCGCGGCGACCTACCTGACGCGCGCCCCGCTGCTCCTCGCGCTGGCGCGGCGGCGGCTGCCGGGCTGGGTCGAGCGGTACTTCGCGGCGCTCCCGATCGCCTTGCTGACGGCGCTCGCGCTGCCCCTGGTGATCCTCGGCTCCGGAGACGGCGCGCCGGCGTGGGTGACCGATCTCCCGGCGGCCGCCGCCGTCGCCGTCCTCGCCCGCCGCACGGGACACCTCCTGGTGGCCGTCGCGGGCGGTGTGGTCCTCGCCGCCGCGCTGCGCGCCCTGCTAGGATAGGCGCGTGAGCCTCACGAGCCGCCACAGGCTGCCAGAGGCCGCCACAGGCCGGAGGCCGTCCAATCGATGCCGTCCAATCGAGACCCTCCAATCGATGCCGTCCAGTCGATGGCGTCCGATCCGGGCCGCCCGATCAATCCCGGCGGCAGCGAGGGTAGCCCGCTGAGCGTCGGCGCGGCCGAGTCGTTCACGGTGGAGGAGCGGGCTCGGCTGGCCCCCTACTTCACCAGCGTCGACACCCCGGTCTTCGCGCTCGTCAACCTTCCCGAGGTCGTCAAGGGCGCCCTCTTCGCGCGCTACTCGCGCTCCCCCAAGTCTCTCCGCCGGCTGTTCCTCGACGAGTTCGCGGGCACGGCGGCGCTGGCGGGGGAGGGGACCGCCCCCGCCGGGGACGTCGGCACCGCGCGAGCGGAGAGCCTCTTCGAGCGCGTCTTCGTCGAGTACGGAGACGACTCGGTGGCGCAGCTGGGGGGCGTCCACCTCGCGTGCGAGGGCGTCTCCAACGTGCTCACGAAGCTCCTCGAGTGGGGCCGTCTCATGGCCTACCTCGAGCAGTCGACCCGCTACGTCCCCTACGCCGACCGGCCCGGCGGGCGCTGGCGCTACCACGTGCCGGCGGAGATCCGCGGGACACCGCTCGAGGGCGAGTTCGAGGCGACGCTCGACCTCATGTTCGAGACCTACGCCCGGTGGCTCGAGCCGATGCAGGAGCACTTCCGCCGGCGCCACCCGCGTCAGCCGTCGGACTCCGAGGTCGTCTATCGGAACACCATCCGGGCGAAGGCGCTCGACACTCTCCGCGGGCTCCTGCCGGCCGCGACGCGGTCGAACGTGGGGCTCTACGGCACGGGCCAGGCGTACGAGGCCCTCCTCCTGCGCCTTCGCGCGTCGCCGCTCGCCGAGGCGCGCGCGTGCGCGGACCTCATGCTGACCGAGTTGCGCAAGGTGATCCCGGCCTTCCTCCGGCGCGTCGACGCCCCCGACCGCGGCGGCGCCTGGTCAGCCTACCTCGCGGCCACGAGCGCGGCCGCGGAGTCGGCGGCCGCACGCGCGCTCGGCCAGATCGCTCCGGAGCCGCGCCCGGAGGTGGTCCTCGCGGACTTCGATCTCGAGGGCGAGGTGAAGGTCGTGGCCGCCGCACTCTACGCGGCCTCGGGCCACCCCGACGACCAGCTCCTCGCGCTCGCCCGCCGCATGACCGCCGAGGAGCGGGCGGCGGTCCTGCGCGCGTACGTGGGCGAGCGCGGGAACCGGCGGCACAAGCCGGGGCGCGCCTTCGAGCGGACGAGCTACCGGTTCGACGTCCTCACGGACTACGGCGCGTTCCGTGACCTCCAGCGGCACCGGCTCCTGTCGCTCGAGTGGCAGCCGCTCGGCCCCAGGCACGGCTACGCCATTCCCGAGGCGGTGGAGGAGGGCGGCGCCGGCGCCGACTGGCGACGGGTCATGGAGGCCTCGGCCGCGCTCCACGACGCGGTGTCCGCCGCGGGCCTCGCCCCGGCGGCGCCCTACGCCGTGTGCATGGCCTACCGGATCCGCTTCTACATGGAGATGAACGCCCGCGAGGCGATGCACGTGCTGGAGCTCCGGACCGCGCCCCAGGGCCACCCCGCATACCGGCGCGTCTGCCAGGCGATGCATCGCCTCATCGCCGAGCAGGCCGGCCACCACGGGCTCGCGGAGGCCATGCGCTTCGTCGACCACTCGGCCGTCGAGCTGGAGCGGCTCGAGGCGGAGCGGCGCACCGATGCCCGGCGGCGCGCGCTATCGGAGGCCGGGCCGACCGAGCGCGGGTGAACCGTGCGAGCGGCTCGGGCGGCTCGAGCTCAGGCCCGAGCGCCCCGGGGCACATCGCCCGCGTCGGCCTCGATGAGGGCAGCCAGCTCCCCGAGCCCCGCGAGACACCGCGGTCGCCGCAGGCGACGAACGGGCACTGCCGCTGCGAGCCGCGCGCACTGGGCGAGGAAGCTGGGCGAGCCGAGCCGCTCGAGCGCCGGCGCGACATAGGAGTGCTGGAGCAGCTCGAAGACCGCCGCGTGGCCGCTGAGGGGCTCGAGCCTCAGCGATTCGGCCTCGGTCAGCACGTAGACCCGCCGCAGGGGTCGCGGTGCCGTCGCCACGGTGTCCGCGACTCGCGCCCGCTTCTCCTCGCTCGCGTGTAGGCGCGGCAGGTTCTCCGGGCTCTCGCCCAGTGCCATCACCGCGTCGGGCCACAGCTTGAGCAAGGGGAACCCCGGCAGGGCGGCCGGTCCGCCCGAGGCCCCCAGGTCCAGGGCGACCACGTCGTCCGCGACGATGGCCCCGCCCCGTGCGTGCAGCGTTGCGGCCGTGGTCGATTTTCCGTGGCCGGAGTGGCCGAGGAACGCCACCACGCCGCCGTCGAGGCTCACGGCGCTCGCATGGAGGACCAGGAATCCACGCTGGTGGAGGAGGAGCGCGAGCACCGGGCCCAGCAGATAGAGGCGCAGGAGGTCGCCAGCTACTTCGGGCCGCGGGTCGAGCGTGATCTCGCGCCCGTGGCGCAGGAGGATCGCGCCGACGTCCGGCCAGTAGAGACAGGTCTCGTCGGCGTTCGTGCGGAGGAGGCCATCGCCCACCGGCGGGTCGCTTGGCACGCCGGGGACGTGCCCGAGACGAACCACCACGTCGGGCGGGGCTCGTCCCGTAATGAGCTCGGGCAGCTCCAGGGCCGAGTGGATGCCCAGGCCGTACGCGACGTAGGTGAACACGGCCGGCCGGCTCGGCGGCTGAGTCTCCGGAAGCCTGACTGTCAGGCCACGGGCGCGCCCTCGCGCACCGCGAGCTCGACGCGGAGGGCGGCCGTTTCCCCGCGGAGCGCCGTCAGCTCACGCTCGAGAGCCTCGATCCGGGCCGTCTGGGTCTGGACCAGGCCGTGGAGGCCCTGGAGGGCCGCGAGGGCGACGCCGGCGGCGTCGAGGGGGAAGATGTGGCGGTCGTCCGCCCCGAGGCCGAAGGCGGCGGCGAAGTCCTGGGCCATCGGGCCGAGGTGGCGGGCGGTCTCGCCCCTATAGGACCACCGCTCGATCGGCAGTGCCGCGACCGCGACTAAGATCTCGCGGGGGTCGACCGACTCGAAGCCTTCCTTGACGTTCCGGTCGCTTTCGTCTGGACTGATCTGGGCGAAGGTGAGGGCGGGCACGCGCCCGTGTTCGGTGAGGCGCGGGCGCGTGTACGGCTTCCGCGCGCTCCCGGGCGCCTGCTGCGCGGGCCCGGCCGCCGGCTGGCCATCCGTGACGTCCGGCTCGTTCATCGGTGTCTGGTCCGGAATGCTCGGGTCCATGGCGCCCCTCCCGAGAGCTGGTGGATCAGGCGGGCCCCGTCGCCCACCGCAGGCATGGGGTGAGGGAAGCGTACGCGACGTCGGGGCCCATCACGCGCCCATGCGGTCGTCAGCTTCAACAGATCCGGCCGTCAGGCCACGAGCGCTCTCTCGCGTACCGCGAGCTCGACCCGGAGGGTGGCGGTCTCCCTGCGGAGGACCGTCAGCTCGCGCTCGAGGGCCTCGAGCCGGGTCTCCTGGGTCTGTACCAGGCCGTGGAGGCCCTGAATGGCCGCGAGGGCGACACCGCCGGCGTCGAGGGGGAAGATGTGGCGGTCGTCCGCCCCGAGGCCGAAGGCGGCGGCGAAGTCCTGGGCCATTGGCCCGAGGTGGCGGACCGTCTCGCCCTTGTAGGACCACCGCTCGATCGGCAGCGCCGCGACCGCGGCCAGGACCGCCCCCGGATCAACCGGCGCGAAGCCTTCCTTCAGGCTTCGATCGCTCGGTGTCGAGAGATCCTGCAGTGTTCCCTGCGCGATCTTCCCGTGCTCGGTGAGCCGGGGCGTGACGTAGGGCTTCCGCTCCGACTCCGGCCGCCGCGGTGCCGGGGATTCCGTCTTCTCTGCCGGTTTGGGCTCCATCGGGTGCGCTCCTCCTACGAGGTTGAGGGGGAATCCGGGCCCTGGGACCGCCTGCGCCTCACCGGACGGCACGCCGGAGCCAGAGAGTGAGCATGGCGAGCCGCCACACGCGGCTCACGTCTGCCGGTGCACCTCTTTCGAGGTACCCGCGGTGCGCCCGGCGGATGGACTCCGCCGGCACGTACGGCGCGAGCACGCTGACCGCCTCCTTCATGAGGCGCCCGAGTCGCTCCCGTCCGTAGACGGCAAGCGCCGAGCCGAGCATCAGGTCGAGGGGGGCTTTCCCCGGGCGGTCCCGGATCTCCGGGGGCAGCAGTGAGCCCAGCGCGTGACGCGCCACCACGCGCGTGCGCCCCTGCCGGATCTTCTGGGATGCCGGGAGCGCGAGGCAGAATTCCATGAGGCGGCGGTCGAGAAAGGGGTCGCGCACCTCGACGCCTGCGGCCCCGGCCAGGGCAGCAACCGTCTCCAGGATGGCCGCGAGCCGGGCCGAGGTCAGGAGACGCCAGTGCTCGCGCCGCGCGCCCTCGACGTCTTCGCCGCTCCAGCGGGGCGCCGCGGTACGAAGGCGCTCGTCGAGACCGATCCGTCGGGCGAAGTCAGCCCGGATCAGCGGCGGCGCGAGGAACCCCCGGTAACGCAGGTGTCGCCAGGCCCGACGGAATAGCGGCGGGGCCACGGCGCCCGCGACCCCGCGAAGCGTTCGCCAGCTCGGCCGCTGGAAGGATCGCGAGAGCAGCCGGACCTCACGGCCGAGGGCCAGCCAGCGCCCCTGTCGGGCGAGGTCGTGGAGATACCCCGTCCCGTGCGAGACGACGAGGTCGCCCCCGGTTCCCTCGAGGAAGACCCGCACGCCGTCGGACCGTGCCGCGCGGTACAGGGCGCCGTGCATGTAGTAGCCGGGAGCGTGGAACGTCTCGTCCTCCCGTCCCGGGAGCCCCTCGAGATCGCCCAGCGGGTCGAGCGTGTCGCCGGGCAGATGCCGGGGTGCGAGCCCGCCCTGGGCCTCGACGGCGGCGACGTAGGCGCCCTCGTCGCAGCGCGGGATCGTCGGGAAGCGCGCGGTGTAGGTTGGAAGCGGCCCCGTCCCCGCCGCCTGGACCGTCCGGGCGACGCACACCACGGACGACGAGTCGAGGCCGCCGCTCAGCGCGGCGGCGGCGGGGGAGACGCTTCGCAGGCGGCACCGCACCGCGTCGGTGAACAGCTCGCGGAACTGCTCCGCGTACTCGGCGTCCGACGCCGCGCGGAGCTCCCGGGTCGGATCGAGCTGCCAGTAGGCGCGCGCGGTGCCACCGTCGGTGGTCACGGTGAGGCAATGGCCCGCCGGGAGACGGAGGATGCCCACGTAGAACGTCGCCACCCGTTCCTCGAGGCCGGGGACGAGGCAGGCGGCGATGCTGATCTCGTCGAGCCGGCGCGGGACGTCCGGAATCGCGAGCAGGGCTTTGGTCTCCGAGGCGACCGCGACCAGCCGCGATCCGAGGTGGTAGTAGAGCGGCTTGACGCCCGCCGGGTCACGCGCGCAGAAGAGCACGCGCCGCCGAGCGTCCCAGAGCGCGAACGCGAAGTCACCCAGCAGGCGCGCCGGGCACTCCTCGCCCCAGCGCTCCCAGGCGTGGAGGACGAGCTCCCCGTCGCTGACCCCGTCGGCGGCTCGATGGGCGAGCCCGAGGGCCGACATGAGCTCCGCCCGGTTGTCGAGACGCGCGTCGGCGGTCACGACGACCTCACCGGTGTCGCCGGCCTGTGGGAGCTTCTGCTGGAGCGACTCGGGCGTGGCATGGAGCATCCGGTGGCCGAGGCCGACCGGACCGTCCAGCCACGTGCCCGCCGCGTCGGCGGCGCGCGGGGCCAGGCACTCGATCATCCGGTCGAGCGTCGTTTGGTGTAGTGGCGCGCCGTCGAGGCGCCAGACCGCGGCGATGCCGCTCACCGCTGAGGATCCAGCGCCGGCAAGGGCACGTAGCGCGCTTCGACAGGGCCGCCGATCAGGATCCGCCCGTCCCGCTCGAGCCACGCGTGTGCCTCGAAGGCCCGGCCGGAGCCGCCGGCGACGCCGAGCCGGAGCTGACTCGCGTGCCCGCGACACGCGAGCAGTCCCTGCGCCGCGAGCGCTCGGACGAGGCACGTCGTCCGCGGCACGAGCCGGTCGGCCGCTCCCACCGCCCAGACGATGCGCTCGACCGATGGTCCGCCGCCGCCTCGAGGCCGGGGGCGATTCGCGACGGCGCCGCTCGCTCGGTGAACCCACCGGAAGGGCAGCACCCACAGCCCGACGCGGGCTGCCGCCAGGAGCCCGGTCGCGGCCACGATCAGGCGCCGCTCCGCTGGCGGCAGCGCGATGAACCTAGCGAGGCTCCCCATCGGAGACCTCGACGAGCCCAGCCTCGGCCATTGTCTGGAGCAGCGTGACGAGGTCGCTCTCGCAGCGCGCCGCATCCACCTCGTATTCTACGAGGAGCACGTCCCGGACGGCCCGGACGCTCCGGGGTGTCTTGAGCAGCTCCCAGATACGGGCGCCGACCGGGTCCAGACCGTAGTAGACGCCGGCCTTCAGATGGACGATCGCGACCTCGTCCTCCAGGCTGCAGGACGCCTGGTCCTTCGAGGCCCCGACGACCGTGTCCAGCGAGATGGCGGTATCCATGGTGTCACGCGGCCCCCCCGGCGCGACGAGAGCTCGGCTCGCCCGCCGGCCGGCGCCGATCCGGGTCCGATCCTACTCGACGCGCCCGCCCGCGACAATCATCCATCCGCGCGCCGGGAAGCGGGCAGGGACGACCCGAGGGCTCAGGCCGTGCGGTGGAACTCTTCCTTTGCCGCCCGGAGCGCCGCCGGCTCGGCCAGGAGGTCGAGGGCGGTCAGGGCCAGCGCCTTGGCGCCGGCCACCATGCCCGCGCGCGCCAGCGGCGTGGCATTGTGCTCCGCGAACTCGCGCGAGTGGCCCGGAACGCCGTCGGGCGCCGTCCGGATGTAGGGATGGATCGTGGGGATCGCGTGACTCACGTTGCCGGCGTCGGTCGAGCCGTAGCCCGCCTGCCCGTCGTCGGGGTCCTCGGGGAAGCCGATGCGCCCGAGGTTCTGCTCGAAGAGCGCCGCCATTGCGGCGTTCGGCTTGAGCGGATCGTGAATCCGCGGATCGATGGTCACCTGGGCGCGGCACCCCGTGGCCGTGGCGACGCCCTCCGCGGCCGCCTCGAAGCGGCGCCGCACCTCCTGGAGGTAGACCTTGTCGAGCGAGCGCAGGTAGAAGTCCGCTGCGGTGTACTCGGGAATGATGTTGGGCTGCTGGCCGCCGACCGTGATCACCCCGTGGATCCGGGCGTCCGGGCGGAGCTGCTGGCGCATCGCGTCGAGCGCGTTGAAGAGCCCGATGACGGCGTTCAGAGCGTTGACGCCCCGCCACGGCCAGGACGACGCGTGCGCGGCCTTGCCGAAGTACTCGACCTTGGCTTTCATGAGCCCGAGCGTCGGCCGCCAGACCTGCGTCCCGCAGCGCGGGTGGATCATCATCGCGGCGTCGACGTCGCGGAACACGCCGGCGTCCAGGAGCTTGACCTTGCCCGCGCCGCCTTCCTCGGCAGGCGTCCCCACCACGGTGATCCGACCCCTGAAGGGGAGACGTGCCCCGGCGAGGCCCCCGGCGACGACGGCGAGCGCGGCGCCCGCCCCTGCCCCCGCCGTCGCGATGACGTTGTGGCCGCACGCGTGGCCGATGCCGGGGAGCGCGTCGTACTCCGCCATCACCGCGATCGTCGGGCCGTCCCCCGTCCCGGGCACCTCGGCGCGAAACGCGGTCGGCAGGCCGCCCACGCCGCGCTCGACGCGGCATCCCTGGCGTTCGAGAAACTCGGTCAGCCAGGCCGCCGCCTGCTCCTCTTTGAAGGCCAGCTCCGGATGGGCGTGGATGCGGAGCGCGAGGCTCCACAGATCCTCGGCCATCCGATCGACGGCCTCGGTCACGTGCGTCTTGAGGCGGTCCAGGTCACTCATCGCGAGCCTCCAGGGGAAACGGTCGGGCGGCCGGCGCGCTCGCGGGGCCACCGCGGGGGGCAGGCTCCCACGCCCATCACGGAGGTGTCAAGGCCGCCGGCGTCAGGCGACGCTCATCAGGGAGCAGCGGCGAGCCGCGCCCCCGCGGCGCGCCCGGTAGCGATCCGCGCCTCGAGGGAGGGATGCGTGGCGAAGAGGAGCTCCCGCAGCCGGCCGGGGCGCCGTTCGGCGAGATTGAGCTGGCCGAGCCGCTCCATGGCGGCGACGAAGGCGTCGGGCGCGCCGCTGACGTCGAGGGCGACGCGATCGGCCTCGCGCTCGAGCCGGCGCGACCACGCTGCGACGATGGGCGTGGTGAGAAGCCCCACGGCGGTCAGGACCACGGCGAGAAACGGAAGGCCGGCGGGATCCGCGGGCCCGGAGAGACCGAGCACGCCTGCCCCCGCGCGGAGCGCCCGATGGGCGGCCCACAGCGCGCCCGCGATGAGGACACTCTGGAGCAGGAGCCCCTTCGCCACGTGGCCCCTGGCGTGGTGCCCGAGCTCGTGCGCGAGGACGACGTCCACCTCCTCGACGGGGAACTCGCGAAGGAGCGTGTCGCTCACGAGGATTCGACGGGTGTGCCCGAGGCCGACCACGGCCGCGTTCGCGACGCGCCCCTTGCGCGAGAAGTCCGCGACGACGACCTCCGCCGCGCGCACCCCCATGCGGGCGGCGAGGGCGAGGATCCGGGCGCGCAGCGCCGGGTCCTCGAGCGGCGTCAACCGGTAGAAGAGCGGGACGACCCAGATCGGGACCACGGCGGCCAGGAGCACGATCCCCGCCGTCAGGGCGCCGCTCGCCCAGAGCCACCACCGGTCCGGACTCCACCGGAGGAGACCGTAGACGATCTCGACCGAGAGCAGCCCGAGGAGGCCCCCGATGGCGAGCGCCTTCGCGCGATCGCCGAGCCAGCTACCGAGGCTCTGGGTGAGCAAGCCCGCCCGGCGCGGGAGGACGAAGCCCGCCACGACGTCGAGTGGAACGGTCAGGAGGGTCTGCGAGGCGCCGATGGCCAGGGTGATCGCCGCGACGACCACCGCGGGAGAGTGAAGCCGCGCTTCGAGGAACGCGGCCAGGCGCGCCGTGGCACCGCTCCAGCTCCACCACGCCAGGAGGACGACGCCGAGAGCGAGGTCGACGAGCGTCAGTGCGAACTGGCGGCGGTGGTACCGCCGAGCCCGATCCTCATCCGCGTCGGCCGCGTGCATCGCTTCCAGCGTATCGCGAGCCTTCGAGCGCGACCACCGCAGCCTCCCGCGCCCGGGCGCGCGGCCGGCGGCCGCCGATCCGCCCCACGTGTCCGAAGCCCGGTGGTACGATGGCCCGTGTGAGTCGACCGCCTCCCGCCGAGCCCCGGGCGCCCGACGTGGTCGACACGCTCCCGGCCAGCGGAGCCGCCGCGGCGCGGGTGCTCCCCAACACCCGCGTGCTCGGTCTCCTGGCGCTGGGTCATCTCGTCGTCGACATGAATCAG
>Ga0214473_10011886_pt1 | contig 10210 bp, 5 predicted proteins | sample RVTome_7_FD_203509 | JGI IMG/M metagenome (GOLD analysis project Ga0214473, IMG submission 203509) | Soil microbial communities from uranium-contaminated site in the Upper Colorado River Basin, Wyoming, United States - RVT98D197 | ecosystem: Environmental > Terrestrial > Soil > Contaminated >... | reverse complement strand
GTCGTGGCGCCTGGACAAGCGCCTGAAGATCAACCTGGCCATGTACAAAAAGATCATGCAGCTCAAGATTGGCGAGGCCATTTTCAAGCGCGAATACAACCGCATCATCGAAGCCCTCGGCGGCATCGGGCATCACCTGGTGGACCAGTACGAGTTGCAGCGCCTGGGCCACCCCTATTACAATTCGCGCGCCGCGGGCGGTGAAGGCCATCTGGAAGTTGCCAAGAACATCTACTATTCGCACAAGGGCCTGGCGCACATGGTGCTGGCGCTCAAGCCCTTCGGCTGCATGCCCTCGACGCAATCCGACGGCGCGCAATCGGCCGTGATGTCCCACTATAAGGACATGATCTTCCTGCCCATCGAAACCTCCGGCGAGGGCGACGTCAACGCCCATAGCCGCGTGCAGATGGCGCTGGGCGAGGCCAAGGCCAAGACCAAGCTGGAATTCAAGGCCGCGCTCGAATCCACCGGCCGCACGGTCGAGGAGATTCGCGCTTACGTGGCAGAGCATCCCGAGCTGACCTCGCCGATGTTCAAGATCCCCCGCGCCAAAGGCGTGGTAGGCGGCGCCGCTCATTTCGTCCTGCACGTGGCCGAGCTGATGAAGGCAGAAGGCTGGCAGCCGCGCCGTTCAAGCGCCGCGGCCTAGGAGCCACAAACCGACCATGGGCTGCTCAAGCGGAAGCTGCGGAACGGGCGCAGAATCAAGCGCAAACGGTAGCGGCGGAACCTTCGTCCCGCTCGGCGCGCTCACCAAACCGGTGGTCGCGCCGCCTCCGCCGGTGATCAGACCCGCGCCGGCGCGCATGCCGGAAGGAACGCCGCTCATGGTGGGCCTGGACGTGGGCTCGACCACCGTCAAGGCCGTGGTCGTCAATCCCGCCGACGACAAGATCCTCTGGTCCGATTACCAGCGCCACGACACCAAGCAGCCCGAAAAAGTGATGGAATTCCTCACCCGCATGGAAGCCGAGGTGGGAATCGTCGCCGGCCACACGCGCATGTTTGTCACCGGCAGCGGCGCCGGCGGCATTGCTCCGCTGATCGGCGCCAAGTTCGTTCAGGAAGTGAACGCCGTGGCCCTGGCGGTTGAGAAGCTCTACCCCAAGTGCGGCTCGGTGATCGAGCTGGGCGGCCAGGACGCCAAGATCATCATCTTCAAGGAAGACCCCAACACCGGCCGCAAGAAGAAAATTCCCTCCATGAACGACAAGTGCGCCGGCGGCACCGGCGCGGTGATTGACAAGATCAACGCCAAGCTGCACATCCCCTCGGAGCAGCTTTGCCAGATGGGCTACGTGGGCATCAAGCTGCACCCGGTGGCCGGCAAGTGCGGCGTCTTCGCCGAAACCGACATCAACGGCCTGCAAAAGAGCGGCGTGCCGCCCGACGAGTTGATGGCCTCCCTGTTTGAAGCCATCGTGCAGCAAAATCTCGCCGTGCTAACCCGCGGAAATACCCTGCGCCCGCAGGTGCTCCTGCTGGGCGGGCCCAATACCTACATCCAGGGCATGAAGGACTGCTGGAAGTCCAACATCCCCAAGATTTGGGAAGAGCGCAAGTTTCCCCTGCCGGAAGGCGTGGACCCGGCCTCCTTGATCTTTGTCCCGGAAAACGCCCAATACTTCGCGGCACTGGGTTCGATCGAATTTGGCAAGGACGAGGACGAAGCCGTAGGAGTCTATCGCGGCAAGGAAAATCTCGAGTGGTATATGAACGTCGGCCGCCTGGAAGAGAAACAGAAAAAGGGCGGCAGCGGATTGAGCGCCAGCGATCAGGAGCTGGCGGAATTCAAGGAGCGGTACAAGCCCAAGAAGTTCGTCCCCGCAAAGTTCCAGCCCGGCCAGGTGGTCGAAGGCTTTATCGGACTGGACGGCGGCTCCACCTCCACCAAGGCCGTCCTGCTGGATAAAGACAAGAAAATCCTGGTGAAGTGCTACCAGCTCTCCAAGGGCAACCCCATCGAAGATACGATGGACATGTTCGCCAACCTGAACCAGCAGGTCGAAGACCAGGGCGCCACACTCAAGGTGCTCGGCGTGGGCACCACCGGCTACGCCAAGGACATCCTCAAAGAGACGCTGAACGCCGATGCGGCCATGGTCGAAACCGTGGCGCACACCGAGGCGGCCCTGCACTTCTATCCCCAGGCCGACGTCATCTGCGACGTGGGCGGGCAGGATATCAAGCTCATCATTTTGCAGGACGGGCGCGTCAAGGATTTCAAGCTGAATACCCAGTGCTCGGCCGGCAATGGATATTTTTTGCAGTCCACCTGCCAGGGTTTCGGCTACGAAGTCACCCAGTACGCCGACCTGGCCTTCAATGCCAAGTCCATGCCCATGTTCGGCTATGGTTGCGCCGTTTTCATGCAGTCGGACATCGTGGATTTCCAGCGCCAGGGCTGGAAGCCGGAAGAGATCATGGCCGGCCTGGCCAACGTGCTGCCGAAAAACATCTGGCTGTACGTCTCGCAAATTCCAAATATCGCATCGCTCGGAAATACCTTCGTGCTGCAGGGCGGCACGCAGCACAACCTGGCGGTGGTCAAGGCCCAGGTGGATTTCATCGAGTCCCGCTTCAAGGACAAGGGCGGCAAGCCCAACGTCATCGTGCACGAACATTGCGGCGAGTCCGGCGCGATCGGCGCGGCCATCGAAGTGAACCGCCTCTGGAAACTGGGTCGCAGTACCAGCTTTATCGGCCTGGATGCCGTGCAGAAGCTCACCTACGTCACCCACCGCAGCGAAGACACCCGCTGCTACTTCTGCAAGAACAAGTGCCTGCGCACCTTTATTGACGTGAAGCTGCAACCCGGCGTGGCAGTTGAGAACGTCGGCTCCAAGACCTCCAAGATCCCTATCGCGCCGGATACCAAGCGCCTGATCGTCAACAACAGTTGCGAAAGAGGCCTGGTCGAAGACGTCAACGCCATGCGCGATATCAAGAAGGGCATGGACTCCGCCCGGGAGAACTTCCCCAACATGGCCGAAATCGCGGCCAAAGTGGTGTTCAAATCCTTCAATCCGCCGCTGGTGGCCGATCCGCTGCCGCGCTATGCCTTCACCGGGGCGCAGAAAGCTCGCGTGGCAGCCATGAAGCGCCGCGCCGCCCTGCGCATCGGCATCCCGCGCGTTCTGAACCAGTACACTTGCAACCCGGCCTTCAGCGCCTACTTCGAGTCCCTGGGCGTCCCGGCCGAGAACCTGGTCTATTCCGACTACACCTCCGAGGAAATGTACAAGGCCGGGGCCAAACGCGGCTCGATTGATCCCTGCTTCCCGTCCAAGGTTGGCATCCCGCACGTGCACAACCTGCTCTACGTGCACCACGCGAAGAAGCCGCTGGACATCATCTTCTTCCCCATGATTGACGATCTGCCGTCCGATTTGGTCAACGCGCAGAGTCATCGCGCCTGCCCCACGGTCACGGCCACGCCCGCCGCCACGAAGGCCGCCTTTACCAAGGAAAGCGACCTGTTCAAGGACATGAGCATCGAGTTCCTGAACCCGCTCATCAACTGCGGCACGCCGGTCCTGTTCGAGCGTCAGATGTACGACACTTTCAAGGACATCCTGGGCCTCTCGTCCGAAGAAAGCCATCGCGCCTCCGCAGAAGCCGAGAAGGCCATGCTTCACTTCAGCGAAGGCATCCTGCGCAAGCAGGGCCGCGAGATCCTCAAGAAGCTCGAAGCCGAGGACGGCATCGGCATCGTCCTGCTGGCGCGGCCCTATCACAATGACCCGGGCCTGAATCACGAAATCCTCGAGGAGTTCCAGAAGCTGGGCTACCCGGTGCTGACGCAGGGCTCGCTCCCGATTGACGACGAAATCCTCTGGCGATTGTTCGGCGACGATGTCCGCGCGGGCCGCACCACTCACCCCATGGACATCACCGACGCCTGGAAGAACTCTTACAGCGAAAACACCACCCAAAAGGTCTGGGCCGCCAAGTACACCGGCCGGCATCCCAACCTGGTGGCGCTCGAGCTTTCCAGCTTCAAATGCGGCCACGACGCGCCCATCTACACCGCCGTCGAGGAAACCGTGACCAAGTCCGGCACGCCCTATTTCTCGTTCAAGGATATCGACGAGAACAAGCCCACCGGCTCCATCCGCATTCGCGTCGAGACCATCTCTTATTTCCTGAAGCGCTACCGGGAAGACATGATCGCGCGCAACCGCAAGCAATCCGAAATTGACGTCAAGCTGGTGGAGTTTGAGGCCAGAATGCGCGCCGAATTCGCCGGCGCTTCCGCGTTCCCCGGCGCCTCCGGGATCGAGGACCAGCCCGCCGAAATGCTTGAGACGGTGCCCTAGATTCTGGCAAACTCAAGCCCGGCGCGCGCCATGTCTCCAGCGATTCAGTCTGAGAAAGTCATGTTTCAGATTTATCGGGAGCCGTCTTTCAACCGGCGATACCGCGTGGTCTACTTCACGGAACTCGACGACCACAACCGCGAGAGCGAAATCAACGACGCCATGCGCGGCGAGCACATCTTCGACGGCTACCTGCGCACCTACACCAAGGAAGAGGCCAAGCGCGTCGTGGCCGGCATTCTGGAACGCCTCAACGGCGGCGAGTCCCTGGCTGCGGCTGAGATCGAGGGCCAGCTCAAACCGTTCATGGCCTAGGCCGTCCGAAGGCGGAGGCGTTCACGGCTGCTGATATCGTGGCAAGATGCTCACACGTACTTCAATCCGCCGCCGGCTGCGATTCTGGGACACTCGTCTGCGCGAATGGCTCATGATCGCGCGCGGGCTGGCCTCAGCCGGCCATCCCATTCTGGCCCACGTCATCCCCATCCGGCGCTGCAACCTCTCCTGCACCTACTGCAACGAGTTCGACGATTCCTCGAAGCCGGTGCCGCTCGAGGAGATGTTCCGCCGCATTGACCGCTTGGCCGAGCTCGGCGTCTCCATCATTACCCAGAGCGGTGGCGAACCCTTGCTCCACCCCAGCCTGGACAAGATCATCGCCCGCGTCCGCCATCACGGTCGCCTGGCCGGGATGATCACCAACGGCTACCTGCTCACCGCCGACCGCATCCGGCAATTGAACCGCGCTGGCCTGGACCACTTGCAGATCAGCATTGACAACGTCAATCCTGACGAAACTTCGAAGAAAAGTCTGAAGGTGCTGGACCAGAAGCTCATTTTGCTCGCCCAGCACGCCGAGTTTCAGGTCAATATCAACTCCGTCTTGGGCAGCGGCGTCAAGAACCCCGATGATGCCGCGACCGTGGCGCGGCGGGCGCTTGGTCTGGGCTTCACCAGCACCGTGGGCGTCTTGCACGACCACAACGGCCAGCTCAAGCCCTTGGGCCCGCGCGAACGCGAGATTTTCGAGCAGGTCATGGCGCTCGGCAAGCGCTCCTACGCGCGCTTCCACCGGTTTCAGCACAACATCGCCCTCGGCCGGCCCAACCAGTGGCGCTGCCGCTCCGGCGCGCGTTATCTCTACGTCTGCGAGGATGGCCTGGTCCACTGGTGCTCCCAGCAGCGCGGCTATCCCGGCATCCCGCTCGCCGATTACACCCGCGAGGATCTGCGCCGCGAGTACCACACCGAGAAACCCTGTGCGCCCTACTGCACCGTCTCTTGCGCCCAGCAAGTGTCCATGCTGGATAACTGGCGCTCACCCCAGACGCTACGCCCTCGCCCCGCCAGTCCCCCGGTCGCCGTGCCGCTGGTGCAGCTCACCGGCGCCGGTGCACACGGCTCGCCGGACCGTCGAAATTAACCCGGATTTCTCTCTCAAGGACAATCAGGCGAAATGACGCTTGGCCGCTCGCACCCCAGGGTCAGTCAATTGTTGGTGTTCGAGGCTCCCTTCAGTCCGCCGCGGCGGACTCAGGGTGAAGCGAGCGGAAGTTTGCTGCGGAGCTCCTCGAGGAAATTGAAGATTAAGTTGACCTTGTTCACCGCAGCGGCCTGTTCTGTGCCCAGGGCCTTCAGCACCGCGAAGCGTTTACCGTCGGGGTGCAGGTCAAAGGCATAGGTTCCCGCCCCGAGGTCGGCGAACTGGCCCGGCGACCAGAGCTGCGGCCTGTCCGCGCGAAAAGAGTCGCCAGAAGCGGTGTACGTGGCCACCATGATCGTGCTGTCCTGCGTGCGATAAAAAAGTTCTGTGCCGTTACGCGACCACTTGGGGAAGGTGCCGCCAGCGGCGGAAATCTGCCACTTGCCTCCTGGGCCAGGAAATGGCCGAACGTACACTTCGTCGCTTCCGGATTCGTTGGACATATAGGCAAGCCAGCGGCCATCCGGCGAGAAGGCTGACTCCCTTTGGGAGAAAGGACCGTTCACGAAGGGCCTCGGCGCCCCAGGCTTCCAGCCCGACGTCTCGTTGCCTTCGATGGCGAGAGTCAGGATGTCCCAACCCGTGTCGGGATGCAGTTGCCGAAATGCCAAAACTCTGCCATCAGGCCGCCAGGAGTGTGCGCGCGGTGTGCCCCTACTTTCCGTGAGGCGTTGGGCATTCCCGGCGCCATCGGCGCTTATCCACCAGAGGTTCAACGTTCCTCTTTCTTGGGAGGAATAGACGATCCTCCGGCCGTCGGGAGTCCAGACGGGGTAACTGTTGTCGTCGCCGGCAAAGGTCATACGCGTAGTGGTGTCGCGTTCCCACTCGTACACCCAGATGTCCCTCCTGGTGCCGTCAGAGATTTCCAGAGCCAGACGCTTCCCGTCGGGGGAGAACACAGGACTGCCGTAGTCGCCGGGAGTCTCGCGGAGGGGTGTAAGTTTGCCCTCCCGGTCCATCCAGTAGATGGAGACGTTCTGAACCCCGCCGCCACCCGCGACATACACGAGGCTTCCGCTATCAGAAAAGGCGAACTGCGCTGCGCCAGTGTTGGGGGCGCTGGCCACGCCTTCGAGGATCGGCGCGGGCTGTCCAATCATCTCCAGCCGCCCCAGATCGAACGGCGCTCCAAACAGCGTTCCTTCGTGCATATAGACTAGGTGCCCGCTGGGCAGATAGCGGGCATGGAAACCGCCGCGCTGCACGGTCTTTCGCTGTCCGGAAGCCATCGAGTACACGACGATCTCCGCACCCTCGAAGTTGCCCACATTAGTGCCCGAGGTTAACAACACGCTCTGCCCGCCGGGCAGCACCTGGGGCCAACGGTGCGTGATTTCGCCCGCTTGTCGATCAAGCGTCGTCAACGGCTGTGGCGTTCCTCCCGCCGAGGAGACTCTGGACAAGGCCCCCGGGTTATTCGGTGTGAACACGATTGTTCCGTCGTCGCCCCAGCTTCCGCCGCGGTCATCGATGGCATCGCAGATGGTGACCGCAGCGCCGCCGTGTATAGCGATCTTCTTCAGTTTGCCGTCAACGAAGAAGCCAATCCACTGGCCATCCGGCGAAAAAAAGGGATTGCGGGCATTCTCCGTGCCGGAAAGCGCGGCGGCCTGCAACTGGTCGAGCGAACGGACGTAGATGCGCCGCCGTTGGTCGGCGCCGCTGGCAACAAAAGCCAGCCGCATGCCATCGGGTGAGAGGATCGCGGAAGCCCCGAAAGCCGTAGACAGGCTTGCGTCCGCGCCGATATCCGCGCTGAGACGCATCGCCTGAGATGGCTTCGGCGCGCGCAGCACCAAGACCACGCTCAATGCGATGGCAATCAGCGCTAGCATCGCCGCAGCCGCCCAGGCCAGCCGCTCGCGTCCGCCACGTGCGGGCGATGCCGACGGCGCACCTGCGCTCGCGCCTACTTGCGAACCTGCTTCGGCGATCCACTTCAACTCCAACTCCAGATCGCGCGCAGCCTGCCAGCGGTCCTCCGGATCTTTCGCCAGACAGCGGCGAACGGCGCGTTCCAGCGCCGGCGGCGTCATCGGCTGTAGCGTGCTGATCGGCTCCGGGTCCTTCTCCAGCACCGCCGAGGCCACGCTCAGCATGCTCTTTCCCTGGAAGGCGCGCCGCCCGGTGACCATCTCGTAGAGCACTGCGCCAAACGAAAAAATGTCGCTGCGCCCGTCCAGGTCTTCCTTGCCTTCCACCTGCTCGGGCGACATGTAGTGAAACGTTCCTACAATCGTGCCCTCCAGCGTGAGTGGCGCCGAACGCATGGCCGACGCCGACAAAGTAACTCCTGAGGAGACCGGCGCGGCCGCTTTGGCCAGTCCGAAATCGAGCAGCTTGGTTCCCGACGCGGTCAGCATGATGTTGCCGGGCTTGACGTCGCGGTGCACCACGCCGCTGCGGTGCGCTTTGTCGAGCGCGTCGGCAATCTCGGTAGCGTATTGCAATAATTTGTCCAGCGGCAGCGGGCCTTTGAGCAAGCGCGTGGCCAGCGTCTCGCCTTCCAGATATTCCATGACCAGGAAATCGATGCCGTCCTGCTGGCCGATATCGTGCAGCACGCAGATGTGGGGATGATTCAGGCTGGAGACAATTTTCGCTTCGCGCTCGAAGCGCTGGCGCAGAGCAGGGTCGCTCGAGAGATGCGCCGGCAACACTTTGATGGCCACCGTGCGTTCCAGGCGCGTATCGCGCGCGCGATACACTACACCCATGCCGCCCGCGCCCAGGGGCGAGGTGATTTCATAAGGACCGAGTCTTGTGCCATTCGCGAGGGCCATTTGTGGCCCGAGTATACACCTGCAAGAACTGCTTCGGCGATATCAGCCACGCCGGGAGCCGCGCCCCGGCCGCGCAATCTCCCCGAAATCGCGTTAGAAGTGCGGGCAGGTTCGTCTCGACACTGCTCTGCACAGCACGTTACTTTCACGCACGCCCCGCCGGTAATCCTGTTGTTCCCACCTGTCACGGAGAATTACAGTGCTTGTACCCCGGTCCAAGCAATAGATATAGGCCGAGGAGGGTTTATGTGGGGAAACAAGAAGCCCGAACCAAAAGCGATGCCAGCGCCGGCGGATCCGGCGCGGATCAAGTTGCCGGAAAAAAGTGCGATCCGGCCGGTGGCCGCACCCTTGGAGGGAAGAGCTATGAGTGCAGACGCTGCCCGTTCTCCGGTGTCGCTGCCTGCCGGTACCGGCGCCCGGCTGGGCGCCAGCTTGTGCGTGAAGGGCGAAATTTCAGGCAACGAAGACTTGCACGTGGACGGCACGGTGGAAGGGCTGATACAGCTCGACGACCGGAAGCTGACTGTGGGGATAAGCGCCAAATTGACCGCCGACGTGGTGGCGCGCGAGATTGTGGTTTACGGCAGCGTCAAAGGGAATTTGCGCGCCCGCGACCGCATCGAAATCAAGAAAGACGGTTCCGTCGTCGGCGACCTCACCACCGCGCGCATCATGATCGAGGACGGCGCCTACTTCAAGGGTTCCATCGAGATCGACCGGAACGCCTCGGACTCCGGCACGCACTTTGCGCAACCGGCCTATTCGCGCGCGCTTCCGGCGCCGGCCACAGCCGACTGACCCGAGCGTGACCCAAGCGGGAGTTGCCTCGTTGCCGCGGCTGGCTGCCGCCGGAAGGGTGCTTGCACTCCCGCTGCGCCGCCGGCCCGTTGTATCGCCACCGCCCAAGCCTCGCTCCCATCGGATGGACAATCGGATGGACAGTCGTTGACGGCTGCCTTGGGGGGAGTCTATATTGAGGCCCGCACCAACTGGTGCAGTGGATTCGTCGGTCGCGGACTTGCGGCCGGGTGCCCCATGAACCTGCCGAACAGTTTGACCGTCTTGCGAATCTTCTGCGTTCCGCTATTGGTCGTGGTGTTGCTGACACGCCAGCCGAATGTGACCGTTTGGGGCCTGCCCATGGATTTCTCGGTCTGGGGCGTCCTGATTCTGCTGGCCGCCGCGGCTACGGATTGGGCGGATGGTTTTTATGCCCGCCGCTGGGAGCAGATCACGACGCTGGGTATTCTGCTTGATCCCATTGCCGACAAGCTGCTGATTTCCGCGGCCTTTATTTCCCTGGTCCAGATGCACCTGGTACCGGCCTGGATGGTAGTGATTATCATTGGCCGTGAGATCACCGTGCTTGGATTGCGCAACATCGCCGCAGCGGAGGGATTTACCATCCCGGCTTCCGCCTTGGGCAAGACCAAAATGGTACTGCAAGTAATGGCCGTGTGCGCCGTCATCTGGGGCGCTCAGCAAGACTCCCTGCGCCTGGTGGGCAGGATTCTGGTCTGGCTGGTGGTCCTGAGCGCCCTGGCATCGGCCTTCCAGTATTTCCAGAAGTTTTGGAGCCAGGTGGATGGCCGCGTCAAGCAGCGGCGCCGCCTTCG
>Ga0214473_10011884_pt1 | contig 10212 bp, 9 predicted proteins | sample RVTome_7_FD_203509 | JGI IMG/M metagenome (GOLD analysis project Ga0214473, IMG submission 203509) | Soil microbial communities from uranium-contaminated site in the Upper Colorado River Basin, Wyoming, United States - RVT98D197 | ecosystem: Environmental > Terrestrial > Soil > Contaminated >... | reverse complement strand
GAGGGGAAATGTCCTGAAGGAGGGACGTCCCTTTTCAGGCCGGAAGGAAGTGCCTAACCTACACGATCGCGGTCCAATCTTCTGCTTCCGGATTGATTGGATGCCATTCAACCATTTCGACCAAGACAACCAGCATTCAAAGGAGATCTCTGATGTTTTGGAACAGGGTCGCTGCCTGGCTTTTCATCCTCGGTGTCGCACCTTCTCCCGCCTGTCTGGCGGGGGAAACTTTTTCGCTCTTCAACGGCCGGAATGTCGAGGGTTGGAAACTGTTCGTTCCGGACCCCAACGTCGACGTTTCCAAAGTCTGGACCGTCCGCGACGGCGTCATCCATTGCGCGGGGAATCCTGTGGGCTACATCCGGACTCTCCAGGAATACGAGAATTACCGTTTGCGGTTCGAGTGGCGTTGGCCCGAAGGGGGTGGCAACAGCGGGGTGTTGCTCCACATCAGTGGGGAGGACGTGGTGTGGCCGCGCAGCATCGAGTCTCAACTCCAGGACCGCTACGCCGGGGACTTCTGGGTCATCGGAGGAGCCGAATTCAAAGAGCACACCAATCCGGCGGATCGCCGGGTCCCGAAACGGACCGATTCGAATGAGAAACCTTTGGGCGAGTGGAATGTCAAGGAGATCGTCTGCAAGGACAACACGATCTCGGTCACGGTCAACGGCCATCTGCAGAACGTTGCCACGGAGACCAACGTGAACCGAGGGACCATCGGGTTCCAGAGCGAGGGTGCGCCGATCGAGTTCCGGAACATCACGCTCGAGATTCTCGACGAAGAGACGGAAACGGCAACCGGAACGGTGTTTGAGGATACAAACGGGAGCGGGAAGAAGGACTCCGGCGAGCCCGGAATCCCCAGCGTGCTTGTGAGCAACCAGCGCGACGTTGTGCAAACCGACGCGGAAGGGAACTACCGCCTCGAGGTGGACGACGACGACATCGTCTTCGTCGGCAAACCAGCGGATTACGACCTGCCCGTGGACGCCAACCGGCTTCCGAAGTTCTTCTACATTCACAAGCCCAAGGGTTCGCCGCCGCTGAAGTACCCGGGCGTTTCACCGACCGGCCCGCTTCCCTCGCCGCTCGACTTCCCTCTACTGCCAGGCGAGAAAACCGCCGACTTCGACGTCGTGGTGTTCGGGGATCCCCAGCCCAGCGATCTCGAGGAGATCGGGTTCATCCGCGACGACGTGGTGGCGGAGATGATCGACGAACCGGCCGTCGAGAAGGCCGCATTCGGGGTTACCCTCGGCGACGTGATGAACAACAACCTGTCGTTCTACGACCCGTATAACCAGGTCATCGCTCAGTTGGGGAAAACCTGGTACAACGTCCACGGGAACCACGACACCAACCAGGACTCCCTGAATGACGTCTACTCGGACGAAACCTGGCACCGTGTTTTCGGCCCCAACTACTACGCCTTCTTCCAGGGCGATGTCCTTTTCCTGAACCTCGACAACATCTACTGGTTCCTGGGAGACGTCAAGAACGAAAAAACCGGGGAGATGGAAAAGAAGGGGACTTACGTCGGGAAGCTCGGGCAAACCCAGCTCGACTGGGTCGCCAAGGTCTTGGAACACCACCCCAAGGACGGATTCGTGGTGGTCATGACTCACATCCCGTTCGAGCGGGAGTGGGGTCTAGAAACCCAGGACTCTCAAGGATTCTACGAGCTGGTCGAGGGTCGCAAGGTGCTTTCCCTCTCCGCGCACACGCACACCCAGGAGCATGTTTTCACCAAGGCCCATACCGAGTCTTTGAGCGACTGGGAAATGCACCACCTGATCAACATCACAGTCTGCGGCCCCTGGTGGAAGGGGCTGAAAGACGACCGTGGCATCCCGGTTTCCACGACCGCGGATGGTGTGGAGAACGGCTACACGATCCTTTCGATCCAGGGCAGCGGTTACACCACCACCTACAAGGCTGCCAACAAGGCGTGGTCGTACCAGATTCGCATCTCCTCTCCGGTCGGCAATCTCGGGCAACAGAAACAGGTCATCGCAAACGTCTTTGCCGGATCGAGCAAGTCGCAGGTGGCCTGCCGAATCGACGACGGACCGCTTGTGGCGATGGAGCGGAAGATGATGAAGGATCCCTTCGTCGAAAACCTGGCCAAGCAGACGGAAAAAACCGCCAACAAGGGTCCCCAAGCCGCTTATGACAAGAACACGCACCTGTGGGTAGCGGGTCTACCCACGGACCTGTCCCCGGGGACTCACACGGTGACCGTTGTGGAGAAGGACCAGTACGGGAATACCCACCGGGAGTCCGCGATCTTCGTGGTTGGGGAGTGAGCCAGATCTCAGACCGCCTGGATGGCGCCGTCACGGTTGAGTTCAAGAGCCTCAATCAGCGTCGTGTGCAGACTTTCCAGCAGTTCTTCCCGGGTTCGTTCCTGGCAGTTCACCCCAGGAACTTCCTCAATCCACCCGATCCACCAGCCGCCATCCTGTTTGACTGCTGCCGTGAATGTGTTCGGCATCTTCAAGAACCTCTGCTCTGAAAATGGGCCAACGGTGTAGCCCCGTCGCCCACGGCGGGGCGGCCCCGGGACGGACAGGCGAAGGCGCCTATCCTACACCGGAGGCGCCCGTTTTCATTGCCTTTCAGCGTGTGGGGAACCCTCATGAGGGGCCATTCAGAAGACGGCATCGCTTCTCCGCGCTGTCCGTGAAACGCCGGTGGACAGCGGTCCCTTGTGAACCCCGGGCGACGAACTGCCTTCAGGCCATTGAGAGCCGTTGCACTTTGATCTCAGGACCGCTCTGCTCCGCGATCCAAAGGTCATACTGAACTTGCTGGTTCAACCAGCTCTCGGGACTCGTTCCGAAGGCCTTCGCCAGACGAATCGCCATCACGGGACTGATGCCGGCGCGCCCGTTCAGGATCGCAGAAAGCGTTTTCCGTGAAACGCCGAGAGCCCTTGCCGCTTCAGTGACACTCAATCCAAGGGGCTCGATACAGAGTTCCTTCAACACTTCTCCGGGATGGGGGGGATTGTGCATTCGCATAGTGTGTCCTCAGTGATAGTCCTCGTAATCCACGTCAACTGCATCGCTTTCGTCGAACCGAAACGTCATCCGCCAATTGGCGCTGACTTTCACGGCCCAAGTCCCTTTCCGAGGACCGGTGAGTTGATGTAACCGCAATCCAGGCAGATCCATGTCAAACGGCAAGGTTGCCGCTTGGAGACGACCCAGAATAAGCCTCAATCGCACTGCGTGAGGCGCTTGAATTCCAGACTTCGTGCCTCGTAGGAAGAACCTCTCAAGGCCCTTGTGTCTAAATCCTCGGATCACTAGATGAGTGTAACCTATCCCGATACACTTCTCAAGTTGAAGGACACCGAAAGAGGATCGAATCGCCCGTTGCCGAAAGGATTCCTTCAACCTTTCATCCGTGTAGAATCATCTGCATTCAGCCTGATAGAGTGGGGAGAGGGGATGAGCGGTGGGAAAAACGCGCGGCAGAAAGGAGCCCTTTCAACCTTTCTATCTGCCTCTTTGTGGCCTGTTTGCGTGTAACCTGATGAGAGCGCTGGCGATTTCATCCCTTTTCCCCGTCTGCGTAACGGCCCACGAGCGATTGACGCTGGCCTCACCTCAGTCGGTGGGCCTTCCCGCCACGACCGAGGAAGCGCTGGATGAAACGCTCAAGGGCGCGGTGGAATCCGGCGCTACAGCGGGCGCGGAAGCCGTGGTGCTCTTTGGCCACAGGATCGTTTACCACAACGCTTTCGGCGACGCCATGAAGCTCCCCAAGGAAATCCCGCTTCGAAACGACTCGATTTACGACCTGGCTTCCCTCACGAAAGTCATTGTCACGACTGCTTCGCTCATGATCCTTGGGGATCGAGGACAACTGGATCTGGACAAACCGGTCAAGACTTACATTCCCGAGTTCGACGGAAACGGACGCGAAAGCGTCACGGTTCGGCGCCTTCTGACCCACACGTCCGGTCTCGGCAACTTGAACAAGGTCCATCTCGACCACTCGGGGAAAGACGCCTACCTCGAGGAGATCTGCAAGACGGATCTCCAGCAGAACCCCGGAGAGCATCGGATCTACAGCGACGTGGGAATGATGCTGGCGGGGTTCGTTGCCGAGAGGATATCGGGTCAGCCTTTGGACCGCTTCGCGAAGAAGAATATCTTCGAACCGCTCGGCATGGATTCCACGTTCTTCCGGCCGCGGATCGCGAAACGGTGGCGTTGCGCGGCAACGGAGCTGTGCCCTTGGCGCGGGAGGGTGATGCAGGGCGAGGTCCATGATGAAAACGCCTTCGCGATGGGGGGAGTGGCCGGTCACGCCGGGCTTTTTTCGACCGCCCGAGACCTTGCGGTGTTCGCGCGCATGCTGCTCAACGGCGGCATCTACGACGGGAAACGCATATTGAAAGAATCGACGGTAAGAGAAATGCTGACGGCCCAGCCGATCCCGGACTACCGGTTCCAGGCTCTGGGTTGGCGCATTCAGGAAGAACGGGGCCAGGACTCGGGATGGTTGTTGTCCCCGAAGACCTACGGCCACACGGGATTCACCGGAACCAGCCTGTGGATCGATCCCGATAACGAAACGGTGGCGATCCTCCTGGCGAACGCGGTCCACCCCAGTCGATACCTGGCGCGGAAGGAGGAACTGAGGAAGGGCTTTCATGAGGTTTTATGCCGGCTGCTTGAGGGGCTACCGGGGAAGTAAGCGAACCCAGGTTGGCGCTTCGCTTACCCTGGGCTTTGTTATGCAACCCCTACGGGGCAGAATCCAGTTGGTGCCCGGTCACCCTTGACCGGGATCCTCGGCCGCAACGGCGCAGTATGGTGTGCGGCCTTTAGGCCGTATTCGGGGCCTGCAAACGTCCCGGTTTGAATCGCGGAAGGTACGGAGCACAGCTCACTCCTTGTGAGAAAACTTCCTTATTCGACTGAACTTACGTCCTCGTGTGGGCCTGTCTTCGGGTTTTTCTTTTTGCCATTTTGCTGCCATTCCTGGAGGAACGGCTCAAGCACTTCGTCCACCCTGGCAACGATCTCTTTCCGGAGCAATTCAAGCAGCTGGTCCGGGGTGTAGGCAACATAGTGCCTGTCGGTGATCGTCTTGGGTGAATGCCCAAGAAAGCGTTCGAGGGCGTAGTTGTGCCAACCCTCTCGAACCCCGACACTGGGAAGCGTCCTGCGAAGCCCCTTCGTTTCCAGGTCCGGCTCCGAACGCCACGCATTCAGCGCATCTCTTACCGCCTCGGAGTAGTTCTTGTCATCCTGGAACCCAGTGATGACATAGGGGCTCCGACCTTTCAACTCCGAAAGGACGGCCAGGACCAGTTTGGGAAGCGGGAGTCGGCGCACGGAGTGCGCGTTCTTCACCCGTCCCTGGATCGTGACCGTTTCCGTCACGAGGTCGATATCTTCCCAGCGAAGACGGAACACCTCCCGAACACGAAGACCGCACAATCCCTGAAGCGCTACACCGACGACGATGTTGCGGCAACGAGGTCTGTCCCAAAGCCAGAAGATGAACTTCGCAACTTCCTCTAAAGGAAGAAAAACCCGCGGGTCCTGATCGGCCAAGAGATACTCCGAATTCGGTTTGGGGAGTCTGAAGCCGGCAGCGAAGTCCTTGTACCTCTCCGGCCAGTTCTGGCTGGCCCACCGGGAAGCCGTCCGGGCAGGCTGGGTGTAGAGTTTGATCGTGCGAGGTTTCTTGTTGTCCGCTACCAAGCCGCTGGCGTAGGCTTCGAGATGCTGCAGCCGCAGGTCGTCCCAGGCTCGAAGTCCTTGGGAGTCGCACCAATCGAGGAAGTAGCCGATGCAGATGCTGTAATTCCTCTTGGTCTCTTCTCGAATGGAAAGGGTCGATAGCCAGTTGGTGAAGCAGTCGCAGATCAGCAGTTTTATGAACGGTTCGGCTGGACCTCCTCCGTACAGGAATCGGTCAGCCTCTTCGACCGCCTCTTCGAGACCGAGCGCGTCGAACCTCTTTCTGAGGCGTTCCTGTTTTCCGTTCGAAACGCTCCCGGAGAGACTCCACTTGCCGGTCGCGATCCGTTTCAGGCTGAACTTGCGCCCTTTGGTCGCAGGCGTCAGACCCCGGATAAGAAAGCCATTCTTCCGCTGTCGGGCCAGGTAATTCCCGACATGAATCTCGTTTGTCAAAGATCGCATGGTATGCCTCCATCTCGGCGGCACCCAGTCCACGTTCGAGGGCCAGTGTACGCCAGTACCGGTTGATTGCGAAGATGACATTCTCCCCCCAGTACCCCTTGGCCAGACCCACGAGACCGTGGCTGTTGAGTGTCTCGACCTTGACCCTGCCGTGCAGGATCTCCCGGAGTTCTTCGGTGGAATAGAACCGGTACGGACTGATCCTTGAAGGCTGTGGTTTCACTCCCGCTCACCATCCCGGAGAGAGTGCCCGTCACTCCGGCTTCGGGACGTTCTTCGACCCGCGCCCCTTACTCTTTCTGGTTCTTTCAGCCGCTTTTCCAAAGACCAGGAATTGCGGAGCATCTTCCCCGAGAAGCTGCAGCAGACTGCTGGGCAGGTCTTCTCTGGAGAGAAGGACCAGGTCGCCCAGGTCCACGTTCTTAACCGCCCTCGAATCAAGAGAGCCATGACGCGACCCGTCCTCTTGTTCAGAAAAGCCACCGACTGGAATCAGATTCGATTTCATCTCTCAACCTCCTTCTTTTTCCCTCGTGACCCCACCCTGGTTTGAGTGGGGTTTCGGCCTTTTGAGCCGTTGCAGCTCAACGCTGGCCATCATCAGGCGAGGGGTGCGTTCTTACGAAAGAGGGGCGAAACTGCGGATCACGTGCCGAGTCTCCAAGTTACCATCGGCGGCCTCGCGTTCTTCGGCTTCGACCGTGATCTGGACCTGTTTCCCGATCACCTGGTTGCCGTGCAGCTCGTTTCGGGCCGCTACAGGGTCCAATCCCAGGGCACGCAGGAACTCCGTCCTGCTTCGGCCCTTGAACACGGGCCCAAAGACCGTAGCCCCTTGGGCTGGGCCGGACAGAATCTCCGCCCCAACGGTGTGGTAGGGAGTGCCTTTCGCGCTCACCTTCCTCTCCAGGTAAAAGATCCTGGCCGGGTGAATCCCCGCAACATCAACCGGGTCATCCCCATCCATCATGATGTGGGACCCTTCGGCGTTCTCGGAATTCAATCTCTCCACTTTCACTGACATGGTTTTACGTCTCCTTTCATTCCAGTTTTTTCTGTTCGATACTATCGAAACTGAGGTCATCATAGGTCTCACGGTTAATGGAACCCTCAGTGCGAAATCATCTTTCTCCTCCTTTCAACTTCCTCGGTTTTACCCCAACTCCCGCGGCTCCTCATTTGAACTCCCTCAGGGCCAGTTTCTCGAATTTCCTGATGAGATCGGGGACGGAATCAATAAACCAATACTGGACCTCACCCTTCACCACCGAAGCCATCCGGCGAAGTTGGGGTTCGTTGACGTCCTGTGGCGACCCACCGATTCCGATGATCTGGATCTCGGCTCCGGATTCTTTGATGAAAGTTGCCGTTTGCTCAGGAGAGCCTCCAAGGTTGGAGTGGCCATCGGTCAACAAGATGATCCGCCTCCTGCCCTCGTGAGGAGGTCTGGGAAGAAGGCTCATGGTGAGACTCAGTCCCTGGGCTGCGTTGGTTTGATACTCAGGAGCGACGGGGTTCAGATAACTCCTGGCTGAACAAGCCAAGTGTGTGACTGATGTGGGACTTACAAGGATCCTGGCTTCCGAACTGAAAACAACAATGGCCACTTTGGTTTCAGGGTCCTCCTCGGACAGCTTCGCCAGGAACCGGTGGATAGCGGCTTTGGCAGCCTCCAATCGGCTGGGAGGGTAGTCGGGAGAGGACATACTCTGACTCACATCGAGCAGAATGACGGTGTACGGTCCTGGCGGAGGTGGGGGCGGCGGCGAGGCAACAACATACCGGACGGGCGCGGGTACATACCTTCTCGGCGGTGCGGGGCGTTCCGGGACAGGTTCCGAACGAGCGCTGGGTATCGAGAAGTTCGGGGACCGAGATGGCCGTTCCGACGCCAGGGCATGCTTCGATGTGGAAGCCCCACCTCCATTGAACAGGCGCTTGAAAAGACTTTTTGTTCCATTCAGAAATGCAACCATTTGAGATTTCCTCCTTTCTTGATTTCGGCGACACCTAAGCTGTGGTCTTCGCATAAAAATCGGTCTTGAGGTTTTCTACACGCCCGCTGACACCGTCTTCGACCTGCACGGTGACCATGCCGCTGGCGTCGTATCCCATGGTGACCGTGAGAGAAGGCTGGCTGCTTGGGCGGGCGGGAAACTCGACCGTTCTCTCGGCGACGGTAAGACAATCAGACAACGGTTGCCCTTCTTCGCCTTGAACCACGAGGATTTGGAAACTCTCTTGACGGTCGGTCACAGAGCCGAAAGGCCGGTCCGACGAACACGGGATGGGCGTGTCTTTCTTCAGCATGACGGAGCACGCTTGCTTCAAAGTCACCGGGTCCTGAACGACAACGCCCAGTGAATGGGGAGTCACATCGGTGTGTTTGACGGGCGGCGCGGGAATGGCTTTATGTGAAGGGGTAACGAGTTTTGCGCCACCTTCGGCGATGAGCTTTGCGGCGTGCAAGACGGCCCCTTCGGAGACGGCAAGATCGGGGCTGACTTGTCCGGAAATGATGCGGTCCTTCCCGAACAGTATCCCGACTTGCTGGCGGAAAGCTTCCAGACGACTGGATCCGCCCACGAACAGGATGCCATTCAGATCACTAGGGTCAACCTTGGCGGATTCAAGCGTTTTCTGAGCTACTTTCCCAAAACGATCGAGATGGTCCTTGAGAAGAGAACGCAGGCGATCGCGCGTGACTGGGACCTCCACCGTGCAGCCTTCGATCCGGGCACGAACGGTGACTTCCGTGCGCGAGCTCAACAGGTGCTTCTGGCGGATGACTTCTTCTCTTGCGGCAAACCAATCGGCGGGATGAGTCTCAGGGGAAACCTCCAACCGGTGTTTTGACCGAAACTCTTCCCGGACCAGCGCGAGCAGGATTTGATCGACGTCCTTGCCGCCCAGATGAACGTCTCCCTCAGAAGCCAATACCTGAATCTCCACACCCTGGAAAACCAGGACAGTGGCGTCGAAGGTTCCCGACCCCAGATCGAGGACGAGGATGGTCCGGTCCCCCTGTTTGACGTGAAGACCATAGGCCAACCCGGCAGCCGTGGGCTCGTTGATGAGGCCCAGGACCGTCATGCCGGCAGCCTCAGCGGCCGTTTTCACCGCCTGTCGCTGGCGCTCGTCGAAGCGAGCGGGCACGGTGACGACGCCCTGGGTTGCGGCACTTGGGTCGCCGAAATAGTCAAAGGCGCCTTTGCGGACGTATCGAATGATCTGTTCGGCCGCCCATTCAGGGGAGACGAGAATCGAATCCACCGTAAAGTAGATTTTCCCCGATCCCAAGTCTCGCTTGGTTTCCCGGAGGACGTGAGGGGCATCTACAATGGTCATGTTTTCGGCGGCAGACCCAATCTGGATCTCCTTACCTTCGGGGTCCACGTACACAACGGACAAGGTCTTTTGTTCCCCGTCTTGGTTGGGGACGGTTTTGGGAGTCCCGGTTTCGTCGAGGTGGGACAGGACGGTGTTGCCGGTCCCGTAATCGATTCCGACAACGTGGCTGTGTTTAATTGTTTGATGCATTTTGGTCTTCTCCTTGATTTGAAATTGAAAGGCCTGATTGGCTCTTAACAAAAACTGCGACTTTGGCGGGAACCACCACCCGATTCGGTCTTGACAGACCGGCGAAAAAAGTCTCCGCAATACAACCGACTTGTTCCGGATCGTCTGTTTCACGCCGATCCAAGGGCTGGTGCAATCGCGGACTAAAAGGACCTTTGGGTTGGGGCTCGATGATGGTGAGTCCGGCCTCCGCGAAGATCGAGTCGATGCCTCGGATACTGTCCTCGATCTGCGGCAGGCTGCGGGCGTTCTTCCCCATGGCGAGGATCACATGGCGAATCCGCAGGAGCTCCAGCAGAAGAGGTTCTTTGACCTGCCGGTCAATAAAATCACCGGCCATTTCATCCACCCGTCTGGCGACGGCGTCCGTCTGAATCCGGATCTGTTCGAGATTGTGCTCCAAGGCGGTCATCCGCTCATCGATGGGCTTCACGTTGGCGTCGATTCGCGCCAAGCCGCT
>Ga0214473_10011882_pt1 | contig 10213 bp, 7 predicted proteins | sample RVTome_7_FD_203509 | JGI IMG/M metagenome (GOLD analysis project Ga0214473, IMG submission 203509) | Soil microbial communities from uranium-contaminated site in the Upper Colorado River Basin, Wyoming, United States - RVT98D197 | ecosystem: Environmental > Terrestrial > Soil > Contaminated >... | reverse complement strand
TTCGACCCTGTACCTTTTTGTACCATTATTCACTAGCACTAACTTCCATTCTCCACGATACCCAGCATCCATAGTCCCCGCCAAAGTATGAATCCCCTGGTTAAAAGCAAGGCTGCTTTTATCTCTAATTGCCACATACCATCCTTTTGGAATTTCGGAAGCGATACCGAGAGAGATAATTTCTAACTTTCCGGGTTTTAGTATTTTTCCTTCAATCGAGTAGAGGTCGAAACCCGCATCGTCATCGTGGGCATAAGTAGGAAGAATGGCGTCTTTGTGAAGTCTAAGAAATTTTATTACGGACTTTTTCACTGCCATCCTAGAGTTTTTATCAGGTAGTCGCGGGGGGTGTCAATACGCAAAAAAAATTAGGTCGAGGACGCTACATTTTGTGTCTTCTCTTCGGGTTTGGGATTCCGCCAAGAAGCCCACTTACACTTGGGATAACGGGAACAGCCAAAAAACCTTCTTCCCGTACGGGTCTTTTTGAAAATTACATCTCCTTTTTCGCACTCCGGGCATTTGATTCCAACTTTTTCCACAAATTTTTCCGTATGTTTACAGTCAGGAAATCGCGAACAGGATATAAATTTTCCGAATCTTCCGACTCTTATAACCAACTCTCCCTCTTTGCAGGTCGGGCATTTTCTTCCCAGTTTTTCAACTGCTATTTTAACTCTTGCGGAATTTTTTGTAACATCGGATAGCTTTGAGGAAAAAGGATTCCAAAATTTCTTAATTGAATCCGTCCAGACATTTTTGCCGTCAGCAATTTTATCCAGGTCATCCTCCATTTCCGCGGTAAAGTCATAATCGAGTACGTCCGGAAAATTCTTTAAAAGAAACTCGACAACGGCAACGCCTACGGGGGTTGGAATAAATTTGCCCTCGTTCTTTTCCACATAATTTCTAATTTGGATTGTAGAGATTATCGGAGCATAAGTAGAGGGCCTCCCTATCCCTAGCTTTTCCAACGTTTTTATTAAAGATGCTTCGTTGTACCTGGCGGGAGGTTCTGTAAATTTCTGCTGAGAATCAACCCTGATTAGGGAGAGCCCTTCGCCTGCTTTAACTTTCGGCAGGTTTATCATTCCCAGCTCGTCCAGTTTGGACGGCATAACCTTTTTCCAACCGTCAAATTTTATTACCTGCCCCGATGCCCTAAGCAAATATGAAGAGGCGGAAACGTCAATTGTTGTTTCGTCGTAAACCGCCTCCGTCATTTGACTTGCTACAAACCTTCGCCAAATAAGTTGATAGAGAGTTTCTTCGTCTTTCGCGAATTTCGAGTCACTGATTTTGAATTTCGAACCCACATCCGTAGGTCTTATCGCTTCGTGTGCTTCCTGGGCTACCTTGGACTTAGTTTTATAAATTCTTGGATATGAAGGTAGATAATCTCCTCCGTATTTTGTTTTAATGTAGTCCCTAACCCTCTGAAGAGCACTTGCCGCAACGACGGTCGAGTCGGTCCTGTGATAGGTAATTACCCCCTCTTCATAAAGTTGCTGGGCTAAACTCATGGTTCTTTTGGCCGACCAGCCAAATATCCTGGCTGCTGCCTGCGTCATTGTGGAAGTTGTAAAAGGGGCATAGGGAGATTTTCTGACTTCGCGCTTTATAACCTCGACCACCCTGAAATTTGCCTTCTTAAGCGTCTCGACAATTTCTTTAGCGCCCCCCCCATTCGAAACTTTTGCGACATTTCCGGCAATCTTTACAAGCTTAACCGTAAACTCCTCATTATCGGCTTTTGAACTTTGAGATTTGACTACACAAAAAATGTCCCAATATTCCTCAGGTCTAAACTTTCCAATTTCCTTTTCTCTTTCCACAATTAGCCTGACCGCAACAGACTGAACTCTGCCTGCCGATAACCCTCTCCTTACTTTCTTCCATAAAAGCGGAGAAAGGGAATAGCCGACAAGCCTGTCCAAAACCCGTCTTGCAACTTGGGCGTCAACCAGATTTCCATCAACGTCTCTGGGGTTTTTGAGGGCCGCCTCTACAGCCTCTTTAGTTATCTCATGGAAAACAATTCTTGATGTTTTGGAAGTAGAAATCAGCTCCCTGACGTGTGATGCTATCGCCTCTCCTTCCCGGTCAGGATCCGTTGCAATGTAGACCCTTTTAGCGCTTTTTGCCTTTGACTTTATTTTGGCAACCGCATCCTTCTTTTTTAAAATTGGCTCATAAAGCGGTTTAAAATTCTTTTCAACATCAATCCCCAGAGTACTTTTAGGAAGATCCTTGATGTGACCCATTGTTGCCTCCAGGTCATAATTCTTTCCCAAAAATCTGCCAAGGGTACGAGCTTTAGTTGGCGACTCAACAATAATTAAATCCATAACTTTCTTTGTACACCTAATAAACTTCCTAGTCTAGCTTAATAAACTCCGACCGAAGTCTAAAGAGGATATTCTACCAGCCCAGTCAAGTATGAAGCTCGCTCATCACATCTTGGGTACTTGTAAAAAGTCTTGCCCCGTTTTGAAGAAGGAATAAAGGCGCTGCGCTCAAGGGGGAGGTGATTGGCCCGGGAACGGCAAAGACCGTCCTTCCCTGCTCTGCTGCCGCTGAGGCAGTAAGAAGTGTTCCGCTTTTTGCGGCTCCCTCAACAACTACAACTGCCTTTGAAAGGCCGGAAATAATTCTATTTCTTGCAGCAAAATTTCCGGGAAGGGGCGGATAACCCGGGGGGTATTCGGAAACAAGCAGTCCCCCTTCCTCAACTATTTGCCGGGCAAGATTGAAATTCTGGGAAGGGTAGACCCTTTCGAGGCCGCATCCAAAAACCGCAACCGTTTTTCCTTTCGCCCTAATGGCTGCTTTATGCGCCTGGGTATCGATACCTTTTGCCAAACCCGACACAATGGTAATCCCTTTGGAAGCAAGCTCAAAAGCTACATCCCAGGAGACCTTACTCCCGTACTCGGACATATTTCTTGACCCAACTATGGCTATACAATTTTTATCAAGACAGTCGGTACTTCCTTTAACATATAAAGCTACCGGTTTTCCCTCAAGGGCTTTTAGGTTTTGGGGGTAAGCCCTGTCGGTAAAAACCAGGACCTCAATTTTATTTTCTTCAAGCCTTTTAAAAAAACCTTTGGGATTAAATTCGGCCCGATACTTCCCGAATCCCTTTACCATCCTTGAACGGAGTCCCACTTCTAAAAGCTGATTTTCCGAAGCTTCCCAAACATTTGTTGCACTATGAAAAAAAGACAGAAGTAGCTCAATCCTGGCAGGCCCAAAGTCGATATAGGAGGACAGAGCAATTAGGCTAATTCTCTCGGTCATTTTGGGGAATCTTACCATGAAACCAGAAATCAAAAATATCTCTGGCAATAGGACCCGCAACTTTTGATCCTTCTCCGCCTTTTTCGACCAATACGGTTAAAACCATATCAGGAAAATCAACCGGCGAAAAAACGGTGAACCACGCGTGGGGTTCGCCTTCAAGAGAAGTCTCCGCGGTACCTGTCTTGCAAGCAACTTTCGGTTCGAAATTAAAAAAGGTAAAACCAGTTCCTCCGGACGAACAGGCATCCGTCATTCCTTTCTTGACAAGCTCCACCGATTTTTCACCAAGTTTTAAATCGCTACAGGAAGCTTCCCCCGCTATTTTTGGAGCGCAAAGCTTTCCGGTTGCAATTGCCAGTGTTGCCCGGTTAAGGGCAATTGGGGTTAGAGCAATGTCTCCTTGTCCAATTGCCATATGGTAGGTATTGCCCAAAAACCATCTTTCCCCCTTAACCCGAAGCTTCCATTCGGACGAAGGAACTAGCCCCGCCGTCTCCCCGAGAATGTCGATCCCGGTTGCCTCACCCAGACCAAATCTTCCCGCCCACTCGGCAATTTTATCGACCCCCAATATTTCACCCACCTTATAAAAAAAGGTATCCGTTGAGCGTGCTATCGCCCTTACTAAACCTATTTTTCCCTCGAGTCCCCCATATTGATTAAAATACCAATTGGAGTAGGAAAAACGACCTATGGTAATTACACCCGGATCTTCGTAGGTATAATCTTCATCGACCCTTCCTTCCTCAACAGCAGCCACAGCAACAATCGGCTTAAAAACACTTCCGGGATGATACAGCCCTCCAATCGCCCGATTAAAAAATGGCTCATTGGGGTCGGTCAATAAAGATTGAATTGCCTTATCGTTACCTTTTTCCACAAAAAGGTTTGGATCGTACGACGGATTGGAATGGAGTGCAAGGACCTCACCCCCACCTCCAACAGCAACTACCGCACCCTTTTTGTCTCCAATGGCCTTTGCAACTTGCTCCTGGAGAGAAAAGTCTATGGAGGTTTTTAGGTCTTTGCCGGGGGTTGGATTCTTTTTACCAAGCGTCCTTATCTTTTTTCCGGTTGTGTCCACCTCCACCAACTCTTCTCCGTCTGTCCCCGAAAGTAGGCAGTCGTAATATTCCTCTAAACCACTTCGTCCCACCCAACTTCCCGGCTTCCTTGGCCCCTTTTCTGGACAAATTGGGTTCACCTTCTCAACCTCGTCTTCCGATACTTGTCCAAGATAACCACTAACGTGCGCAAAGGACTCTCCCAAGGAATAATTTCTTACCCATTCGGTCAAAACCTCCTGCTCCGGATCTCCCTCCCGATAATCAATCTTTTCATAACCCGACTGGGGGTCAAAAACTACCCGCCTTTTAACCTCCTTATTACCGACAAGCTCCTCTCCTCCTCTGGCTAAAATACGTCCTCTGGGGGCCACAATTGGGATTCTTCTTATTCGATTACCCTCAGAAAGCGACCTGAAATAATTGCCTTTGATTATTGATAGCTCAACAAGGCGCCCCAATAGAATCAAAAATCCCAAAATTAGGGTGCCCCTTAAAAACCAGAACAGCCAACTCTGGGCTTTTGTCGAAGCTAAAGTTTCCATAAATATTTGGTTCTGGTATTCCAGTATAGCTTTTCAGATGAAAAAGACGGCTCACTAAGTGCGAACCACGACTTACAGCCCCCTTGAAACTCTAATTTTGGCCAGAAGTCTTGCATCTTCCAGAAGTTTTCCGCAACCTCTAACTACACAGGTTAAGGGGTCGTTTGCTATCCAAACCGGCATTTTGGTTGCCTCGGAAATAAGTTTATCAATCCCCGGAATAAGTGACCCGCCCCCTGCAAGCACTATTCCTTTTTCCATAACATCTCCGACGAGTTCCGGAGGAGTTTCCTCAAGTGTATCGGAAATATTGGTAATTATTTCTTGAATAGTGGGGGTAAGAGCTTCTCTTATTTCTCCGCTTGAAAGCTTTACCGACTTAGGAAGCCCCGTCTCTAAATCTCTTCCCCTCACAACCGAAAATTTCTCTTTGGCCTCACCCAAGGTGGCTATGCTAATCTTTACCGCCTCCGCTGTGGGTTGGCCCAGAAGAAGGGAGTATTTAAGTCTTACATAGCCAATTATTGCCTCGTCCATTTCGTCCCCGGCAACTCTTATTGAGCGTCCCAAAACCATTCCGCCCAAAGAAATTACTGCAATTTCCGCCGTTCCTCCTCCTATATCAACTATAAAAATACCACCTGGGTCCTCTACGGGAAGATTGGCGCCGATTGCCGCCGCCATCGGCTCTTCAATAAGGTGTGCCTCCCGGGCCCCCGCGGAAACACAGGCGTCCGCAACTGCCCGTCTTTCCACTTCTGTCACTCCGGAAGGAATACCGATTACTATCCTTGGCCGGGGAATTTTTGGAATAATACCGCCGCTTTCATGTACTTTTTTAATGTAGTGGGAAAGCATGGCGGCTGTTGCGTCAAAGTCGGCAATCACTCCGTCTTTTAAGGGGCGTATCGTTTCTATCGTTGCGGGCGCCCTTCCCTCCATTTTTTTTGCTGATGTGCCTATCGCCAAAATCTCTTTTGTCTTTTTGTGTCTGGCAACGGCGGAAGGTTCTCTAATTACGATTCCTTTTCCCGAAACCCAGACTAGGGTATTAGCAGTCCCAAGATCTATTCCAACATCATGAGAAAAAAGCCCCAAAAATCTATTGAACATAAGGCTGCCCAAGTATAATAAACCCCAGTCCTTATGCAAAGGCCAAATTGTTTTATTATGGGCCTCATGATAGAATTCCTGCATGTTTAAGAGAATTTTCGGGCAACCTACCCAAGGCGAAAGGGATACAAGGACTCAAATCCGAACCCTTCATGGGGAAACGGCAGAATTTGGCTTTAAGCCCGAAAGAGCCTATCTACTTCTAGGTGGTAAACAGGAAGATTTCCTCACAAATTGTCCTTCTTGTGGAGCACCTTTTCATGGTCCTACTCAATCTGTTTGTATTTACTGCCAAAGCCAGCGGAAAGTCTATTATGCCGACGTTACAAATGTTGATCTACTTTCGCAGCTTTCAAAAAAAGAGGTTGAAGAGGGAATATTGGTTTTACCCGGCAATGAGAAAGTTTTTTTGGGAAAAAATGCTGTAGTTGCTATGGTGGTAGCCCAAGAGGTTTACTCTGATGGCGGTTTAAGCGCAACAACTTTAGTCTCTTCTAAATTAGAAATAAAAAGTGGCTTTTGGTCTGCTGATTATTATCCTTCAATTGGTACTGCCGTTATCGTAGATGGTGGGCACGCACGCTTTGGATTTGCTACAAAGATAGAAACACTAATCATTGGAAGAGAAGTCGGACCATTAGTCTTTGGCGAAAAATGTAAAATTGAAAATCTTTTAAGTGTAGGTAGTTTTAGCTATAATTCTGGTTCGAATTTGTATATTCGTAATTCTTCTAGAATACCATACCAAGACTACTTAAGAAGAGTTTCCAAAATCTTGGAATCTGAAGATGTTCAAGCACGAGAATAATATTTTTTCTGAGAGATAAAGCCTTTCCCGAAAGAATTTTTTAGTGTAAATTCATTTTAGAATGAAATGGGTCGCAACAAAGCTTTTACCTATACTTTTTAGCTCGCTGCTTTTTTTTATACCCCTCATCGTTTTTCCCAAAACTTCGGAGCTTTTTGAATTTAACAAGATGGTGGTAACTTATGCGCTTACAGTCCTTGTTGTCTTTGCCTGGCTTCTCAAAATCGTTTATTACAAAAAGCTAATCTTTCGTCGCACAATATTAGACATTCCTCTAATTTTATTTCTCTTCTCTCAAATTGCCTCAACTATAACTTCCATTGATCCCACCACTTCAATTTTCGGCTATTATTCCCGCCTCCACGGAGGACTTCTCTCTTCTGTCTCATATATCCTCCTTTATTGGGCATTTGTTTCTAATATGGATAAAAAGGCAGCGCTCAAATCCGTTTATTACCTTTTATTTTCTGGGGTACTGGTTTCCGCCTACGCCGTAGCCCAACATTTTGGAATTGACAGGCAGCTTTGGGTTCAGGACGTGGCAAATAGAGTCTTTTCAACTTTAGGACAGCCCAATTGGCTAGCCGCCTGGGTGGTTGGAGTAATTCCACTTGCATGGGCCCTGGGCCTTAGGCTAAAGAATTCTCCCAAGAGCTTTCTTATCTGGAGCGGCTTGTCTCTACTTTTGCTTTTGACTCTTCTTTACACCAAATCCCGATCTGGCCTATTGGGCTTTATCGCGGCAGACGTAATTTTTTGGGCAGTAATACTCAGGAAAAATGTTAAGAAGGCCCTCGCCTGGCACATATTGGCTTTGGCTGCTGCGTTTTTGGTGGGAACAGTCTGGACCCCAAGCTTGAAAAATCTGATCAAAGGTTCCCCCCGAGAAACAATTTCCCAGGAGCCGGGAGGGACGGAATCGGCAGATATAAGAAAAATTGTCTGGAAAGGCGCGCTGGAAGTCTGGAGGGCCAACCCAATTTTCGGAACCGGTCTCGAAACATTTGCCTATTCTTACTACAACTTCAGACCCCCGGAACATAACTTAACGTCGGAGTGGGACTTTCTTTATAACAAAGCCCATAATGAATATATTAATTTTGCCGCAAACGCAGGAACCATCGGGCTTTTAACTTATATCATTCTTCTATCATCCATAATTATTCTTTTCAAAAGAAATATTAAAAATTCCAGGGAACGAATTTTAAACTTGGCCCTGCTTTCGGGTTTTTCGAGCATACTTATCACCAACTTTTTTGGCTTTTCGGTTGTTCCGGTTGCGGTCATTTTCTTTCTTTTCCCGGCTTTAAGTGTTGCGATTTCGGATTCCTTGCAGGCTATCCCCAAGCCCAATCAAAAATTACTCTTTACCCAACTTGTCGGAATAGCCGTATTAGCGGCTACTTCCTGTTATTTCCTGTTTTTAATTTCCAAATACTGGTACGCCGATTTATCCTATGCCAAAGGTAGGACCCTCAATGACTTGGGAGACCCTTTTTTGGCTGAGGTCTATTTGAAACGGGCAGTTATGGCCAATCCCCTCCCGTCAGTTTATTACGATGAACTGGCGGCTTCCTTCGCCGGCCAGTCTTTGGGCTCTTTTGAGTCAGGAAACTCCCAAATCTCACGCGACCTGGCAAAAACTGCAGTCCGCTATTCTCGCATTGCAACCGATTTTTCGCCCCGGGACGTTTCGCTTAAAAAAAGCCAGGCATCTCTTTTTATAAAACTGTCCGAAAGCGACCCCGCTTACCTTGAAGAAGCAAAAAACACGCTTTTTGAGGCGTCTCTCCTTGCCCCGACCGACGCAAAGATTCATTATAATCTTGGCCTTACCCTGGCCCGTTTGGGCAGGAACGAAGATGCGGTCCCAGTCTTAGAAAAAACCGTAAACCTTAAACCAAATTATAGAGACGCAAGATTTGCCCTGGCCCTTCTATATGCTAACGAAAACAAATTTCAGGATGCCAGAGAACAACTTATTTATATATTAAGAAACATTAATACCCAAGACCCCATTGTCCAGCAGGAATTAGAAGAACTTCCCGTAAAATAGGCGAAAATATTGTATAATTAGCCCATGGTCAGAAAAGTTCTAGAAGCAAAAAACCCATCTTTAAGACAACCCTCAAGACCGGTTGAAAAGCTCGACAAAAAGGTTGTCCAGATTGTAAATGATTTAAAAGAAACTCTGGCCGCCCAGAAAGACCCGGAAGGGGTAGGGCTCGCCGCACCCCAGATCGGGAAAAACTTAAGAATTTTTGTAGCATCTTTTGACAAAACTTCTCTTACCGCCGTTAATCCCGAAGTGGTTTCGCAAAGCACCGAACTAATAGAAGATTCGGGGAAAAAGGACCAGATTATGGAAGGGTGTCTTTCGCTTCCCCACTACTATGGCCCCTTAAGGCGCGCGAAATCCATAACAATCAAATACTTAACTCCCGATGGGGAAGAAAAAACACAAGAGTTTGACGGATTTTTTGCCCAAATTATTCAACACGAGCTGGACCACCTTAACGGAATCCTTTTTGTAGATAGACTTATCGAGCAAAAGGAGTCTCTTTACAAAATGGAGGCTGACGAGTGGGAAGAGGTGGAACTTACCTAAAAAATGAAAATCGTCTTTTTGGGAACCCCCGACTATGTTCTTCCGGTAGTTGAAGCTCTTCACAAAAGGTTTGTGAGACTGGGTAAATCCCCAATTGTGGCGGTTGTAACCCAAAAGCCCAAACCTGCGGGTAGAAAACAAATTATTACCTATTCGCCCGTTGACTCCTGGGCCTTCAGGCGCAAAATCCCAATCTATCACTCTTGTGAAGATTTTTTGAAAGCCGAAGTAATGGCAGACGTCGGGGTTCTGGCTGCCTACGGAGAAATCATTCCTCAAAAGGCAATTGATATGTTTCGTTACGGTATAGTTAATATTCACCCGTCCCTTCTTCCAAAACATCGGGGAGCCTCTCCCGTACAGACTACACTTACGCTAGGAGAAAAAGAAACCGGAGTAACAATCATTAAAATAGATAATCTTCTTGATCATGGACCAATTGTCTCCCAGTTTAATGAAGAGGTCTTTGAAAGTGATAATTTGGATTCACTTAGGGCAAGACTTTTCGAAAGAGCCGCTGTGGTACTTGCAGAACTTATCGAGCCATATATTCAGGGCAAAATTGCCACTAGACCGCAAAACCATGACAATGCAACCTTCACCACCCAGGTAAACCGAAAACATGGCTTAATACCTCCCCAATTCCTTAACGCCTCCCTAAAAGGGTCTAGCCTTAAAAACGATTGGGAAATCCCCTTCATTAAAGATGCCTCCATTCGCCCCTCTCCTTTGACTATCTATAACTTCATAAGAGGTCTTTATCCCTGGC
>Ga0214473_10011881_pt1 | contig 10214 bp, 10 predicted proteins | sample RVTome_7_FD_203509 | JGI IMG/M metagenome (GOLD analysis project Ga0214473, IMG submission 203509) | Soil microbial communities from uranium-contaminated site in the Upper Colorado River Basin, Wyoming, United States - RVT98D197 | ecosystem: Environmental > Terrestrial > Soil > Contaminated >... | reverse complement strand
CCGTGTTCCCGTCCATCCGGACGAAGTAGGCGCCCGGCCTGGGCCACCCGGTCGCCCGGCACGGTCGAGTACGTGCCCTCAGCGGCGGCAACGGTGTCGGGGATGCTGGCGTCGAAGACGACGTAGACGGACTCGTCCGATCCGTGTTGATCGGCGGCCGCCCGAGCCTGCGTGTCCCGGTGGAAGAACGTGTACCCGGAGGCGCAGTGGTCGTAGAGGCTGCCGCAGTCGCGCGCGTCGCCGGCCGCGGTCCCCGACTCTTCACCCGGCCGACTCTGAACAGGGTCGGGATCGTGAGCGAGCCCTCAAGCGCGATCCTGAGGGTGCGCTGCACTCAGGCCGGTCGTTCCCCGCCTCAGAGCGCCTGGACCACAGACCGGCGGAACTGCCCAGCCACCCGGCCAGCCAGCAGGACCAGCGCGCCTAACGCACCGACGCCGCCTAGCGCGTAGTTAGAGCGCGCAGGCGGAGGCAAGGATGGCCTGCGTGAACGTTTCTCCTGCGAGCCGAGCGTGGACTTGCTTCGCCCTCTTCGCCGTCGTCCTGGATGACGTGCCGACCGGCTGCCACCTTCGCGCCGAGCGCCTTCAGCGGGATCGATCCCTCGTGCTCCTCCGGCTCGTGCTCTTCGCTGATCTCGCGAAGAAACTTCGTTTCCGCGTCCACGGTGACGGTGCCGCCCGTCGAGCGAACGAGCCACGCGAGCTTGTCGACTTCCCTTGCCGTTTCCCAGGTGTCCTTCATGTCATCAACGTCTGTGACGTCGGAGATTCCGCTCTCCCCCTACCTACCTCGGCCGATCCCCAGACCCCCGTTAGCCGAACACCTGGTCTGAAGTGCATGCCCGAGAGAACCGGGCAGACGGAAGGGGCGGCCCGTAGGGCCGCCCCTTCTGTTCGTGCTGTGTCCTACGCGGCCTTTACGTCCAGACGGTGGCTGCGGCGAGCGCCATCGTCGGCGCCAGGCACGCCCCTGCAGCCTGCCCGTACCTCGTGCCGACCGAAGTGTCGTCCGAGATGTAGAAGCAGTTGTTCGAGGCCGACCAGCGACCGGCGGCCCACTGCGTCGCGCTGATCGCGACGACGCCGACCACGGTGGTCACGGAACCCGCCGCACCGGCGACGTAGTTGAGCGACGGCTCAACGCTCACCAGACCGGTGACCGCCGTGGCGTCGGCACCGACGTACGTGCTCGCGTCCGTGTACATCGTCTTCGCGGCCACTAGGGTGTTTCGAAGATCGGACTGCGCTGCGCGGTTCTGGGCCCGGGTACGTGCGCCCAGGAACGTGGGCAGTGCGATGGCGATCAGGATGCCGATGATCAATACGACCACCATCAGCTCGATGAGGGTGAATCCATCCTCATCCTCTTTGCGCTCCATGAAGCGCTTGAGCATCCTGCCTCAACTCCTTTCGTTGTGTCCGACGCGCCACAGCGGCGCGCTCTCTTGGGGGGTTTCGGCGTGAGCGGTGATGACCTTGAGGACGGATGGAGCCGGCACGGCAAGATGGCCCGGAAGGACTACCTGGGATCAGGTAGAGGGCTACCAGCCGGCGGCGGCGGGAGTGGTTGCCGTGACGTTGCCAGCCGTGCCCGCCCATGTCGCCGTGCAACTGGCAGCGGTGGTTTCTCCGTATCTCGTTCCTGTGGTGGCATCGAGGATCACGAAGCATGACGTCGAGGTCGCCATCCTTGCTGCGGAGAACTGCGTCGCTGTCGACGCGACGCTGATGGACCCATCGCCGGCGCCGCTGTCGCACGCGACGGTTCCATCCGCGACAGACGTCGTTCCACCGGCCACGTAACACATGTTGGGCACGATCTGGACAAGGCCCATGGCGGTCTCGTTGGCGGAGGAGAAGGTGGCGTTGTCTGTGAAGAGGATCCTGGCAGACAGAACCGTGTTCCGGAGATCGGTCTGGGCGGCACGATCCTGGAAGCGAGCCCTGACGCCGAGGAAGGTCGGGAGACCCATCACGATCAAGATCGCCATGATCATGACGACGACCATCAGCTCGATCAGGGTGAACCCATCCTCTTCCTGCGCCCGACGCAGCAGCCGCTGCATGGTCCCCACCTTCCACACCTCCTCTTCATCCATCGTGGCTGTACGGGCTCACGGCTCCGCGCACCCATCGTTCATCGGCATATCACTGGATCAGCTTGATGATGTTGAACATAGGCATGTACAGCGCGATCACGGCTGCGCCGACCGCCCCGCCGATGAACGCGATCAGGAGCGGTTCGATCAGGGACGTCAACGCGTCGACCGAGGCCTCGACCTCGTTGTCGTAGAACGTGGCGACCTTGTCCAGCATGGTGTCGATCTGTCCCGTCTCCTCGCCGACCGCCAGCATCTGCACCACCATCGGCGGGAACACCGCATGCTTGGAGAGCGGCTTCGCGATCGACTCGCCCTCCCGGACGCTCGCCTGGACGTCGATGACGGCCTTCGACATGACCCGGTTGTTGACGGTGTCGGCCACGATGTCCAACGCTTGGAGGATCGGCACGCCCGAGCGCAGCAGCATGCCGGCCGTGCTGGAGAACCGGGACAGCGCGGTCTTGTGGAAGAGCGAGCCGAAGACCGGGACCTTCAGCTTGAACGCGTCGATCGTCGCCCGGCCCGACTCCGTCTTCTTGTACCTCTTGAAGAAGAAGGAGAACGCGAACGACCCCGCGATGAACATGTACCAGTACTTCTTCACGGCGTCCGACATCATCAGCAGGACCCGCGTGGGGAGTGGGAGCGTCCCGCCGAGCTGCCCGTAGATGCTCTTGAACTGCGGCACCACGAACAGCAGCATCGCCGACATGATCAGGACGACCAGCGCGACCACGGCGACCGGGTAGGTCATGGCCGACTTGATCTTCTGGCGCAGGTGCACCTCGCGCTCGAGCACGTCAGAAAGCCGGAGCAGCACGTCGTCCAACATGCCGCCCGTCTCGCCGGACTTGACCATCGCGATGTACAGGTCGTTGAACGCCTTGGGGAACTTCGCCATGGCCGCCGAGAGGCTCGCGCCCTGCTCGACGTCGTTGCGGACCGCCGTCAGGGTCTTCGCGAGCTCCTTGTTGCTGACCTGCTCGGACAGGATCGACAGCGCGCGCAGGATCGGCAGGCCGGAGTTGACCATGGTTGCGAACTGCCGCGAGAAGATCGCGACTTCCTTGAGCTTGATCTTGGCGGGCCGGATGTTGATCTCGAACTTGAGGCCCTTCTTCTCCTTGCCGACCTCGAGCGGCGTGTATCCCATCTCGCGGAGGCGTTCGAGCACCAATCGCTCGTTGTCCGCGACCAGCGTGCCGGTCACCAGGTTCCCGGACTTGTCCCGGACCTTGTACTGATAGGTCTCAGACATCAGGAGTCACCGCCCATCGACAGCGAGCCCATCGACAGCGCTCCGCCCTCCGGATAGCCGGCGCCGCCGGAGCCACCGATCAGGCGCTGGAGCTCTTCAGGGTCGTGGCACCGTTCGAACGCCATCTGCTGGCTGATCCGTCCGGCCTTCACGAGCGAGGCGATCGACATGTCCATGGTCTGCATGCCGAAGCGCCCGCCCGCCTGCATGGCCGAGTAGATCTGGTGCACCTTGCCTTCGCGGATCAGGTTGCGGATGGCCGGGGTAGTGACGAGCACCTCCGCCGCCACCGCGCGACCCTGGCCGTCGGCCGTCTGGAGCAGCTGCTGGGTCACGACGCCCTGGAGCGTCGTGGCCAGCTGCACCCGCACCTGCTGCTGCTGGTGTGGTGGGAAGACGTCGATGATGCGGTCGATCGTCTGCGGCGCGTCCTGCGTGTGCAGCGTGGCGAAGACCAGGTGACCGGTCTCGGCCGCGGTGATCGCGGTCGAGATGGTCTCCAGGTCACGCATCTCACCGACCAGGATGACGTCGGGGTCCTGACGCAAGACGTGCTTCAGGGCCTGGCCGAACCCGTGGGTGTCGGCGCCCACCTCGCGCTGGTTCACGATGCACTTCTTGTGCCTGTGAAGGAACTCGATCGGGTCTTCCACGGTCATGATGTGCCCGGCCCGTTCCTCGTTGACCACGTCCACCATGCTGGCGAGCGTGGTGGACTTGCCCGATCCGGTCGGACCGGTCACGACCACGAACCCGCGCGGGAAGCGCGCCAGGTCCGCCACGACGCCCGGCAGACCCAGCTCATCCAGCTTCTTGATCTCGAACGGGATCAGCCGGAAGGCGGCCCCGAGCGCGTCACGCTGCTGGTAGACGTTCACGCGGAACCGCGCCTGGCCTGGCAACGAGTACGACATGTCCAGCTCGAGCTCCTGCTCGAACCGTTCGCGGAGCTTCTGGGGCAAGATCGCGTAGATCATGCCCTGGAGCGCCCTCGGGGTGAGAGATGGGTACTTGTCCAGCCGCTCCAGGTCACCGTTCACGCGCACGACCGGCGGCGTTCCCGCCGTGAGGTGGAGGTCCGACCCCCCGATCTCGAGGAGCGCCACCAGCAGCTCCGGGACAGGGATCTGCACATCTTCCTGATCCGGTTGCATAACCGTGCTCATCTCACTTCACCACCCTTGCGATCTCTCCGATGGAGGTCATGCCCGTTCGGGCCTTCTCGAGTCCGTCGTCGCGAAGCGACATCATCCCCTGCTGTATCGCCGTGCTCCTGATCACATCGGCCGATGCCCGGTCCACCGTTAGCCGTTCGATCTCTTCGGTCATCGGCATCACCTCGTAGAGGCCGGCCCGGCCGCGGAACCCGGTGTTGGAGCACGCCGAACAGCCGGCCGGGCGGAAGAGCTCGGAGATCTCGGGGATCAGCCACTCGGGGTAGCCGGCCTCCAGGAGCTCGGCCGGCTCGGGCTTGTACGCCTCCTTGCACCGCTCGCACAAGATGCGCGCCAAACGTTGGGCGACCACGCAGTCGATCGCCGAGGCCACCAGGAACGTCTCGACCTCCATCTCGACCAGTCGGGAGATCGCCGATGCGGCGTCGTTCGTGTGCAGCGAGGACAGGACCAGGTGTCCGGTGAGGGCGGCCTCGATCGCGATCGTGGCCGTCTCCTTGTCGCGGATCTCACCGATCAGCACGATGTCGGGGTCGGCACGCAGGATGGACCGCAGCGCCGACGCGAACGTGAGACCCGCCTTCGGGTTGACCTGCATCTGGTTCACGCCGTTAAGCCGGTACTCGACCGGGTCCTCGACGGTGATGATGTTGCGATCCTCTTTGTTCAAGATGTTGAGCGTCGCGTACATGGTGGTCGACTTCCCCGACCCGGTCGGCCCGGTCACCAGGATCGCGCCGTACGGCTTGAGGAACGACGCCGAGAACCGCTTGTAGGCGTCGGGGAGGAACCCCAGATCCTCGAGCTTCATCAGAGCCTGGCTCTTGTCCAGGACGCGGATCACGATCTTCTCGCCGTAGACGGTGGGGAGGGTCGCGACACGCAGGTCGAGCTGCCTACCGCCGACGCGCAGGCTGATGCGGCCGTCCTGCGGCACGCGCTTCTCGGCGATGTTCAGGTCCGCCATGACCTTCAGGCGGCTGATCAACCCGCCCTGGATGTTCTTCGGCGAATGCATCACGTCGTGGAGCACGCCGTCCACCCGGAAGCGCACGCGGACGTCGCGCTCGTTCGGTTCGATGTGGACGTCGGAGGCGCGATCCCCCACGGCTTGGGTCATGATCGCCTGGACCAGCTTGACGATGGGCGCTTCCTCGAGCGCCGCCTCCATCTGTTCGTCGTCGGCCTCCAGCTGCTCGGAAGCCTGGGAGGCGAGCGCCTCGACCTGGCCGTCCATCCCGGAGAACTTCTGGATCGCCTGCTCCACGTCGGCCGCGGTGGCCACCACCGGTTGGACGTCGCGGTTCGTGATCGTGCGGATGTCGTCCAACGCGTAGACGTTCGCCGGGTCGGACATGGCGACCAGCAGCTTGCCGTCACGCTCGCCGATCGGGATGGCGCGGTAGCGGCGGGCGAGCGCATCCGGGAGCAGCGTCGTGGACGAGGGATCGATGTGGTAGTCGGACAGGTCGACGAACTCCAGCCCGACCTGATCGGCCAGGGCCCTGACCAGGTCGGTCTCCTTGATCAATCCGAGGTCGATCAAGACGCGCCCCAGTGACTTCGGAGTCTTGCGGTGCTCTTCGAGCGCCTGCTCCAATTGGGCGGGCGTGATGAGACCCTGCTCCATCAGGATCTGGCCGAGCTGCTTCGCCTTGCGCTTGACCGTGGTCATGTCGCTCTATCGGTCCGTTCGGTCTAGGTCGTCAGGAAGTAGCTTCGTCATCACCGCTCTCTACCTGAAGCAGCCCCGAGAACTCTTTGGCCAGGAGCACTGGGTCGACCTCCGCATCGGCGTCGAGCTCCATCATCGACGGCGGCTTGTCGTTCTTCTTGTCCTTGTCCGAAGGCTTGTCGGGCTTCTTGGCGTCCTTCTTCGCGGGGACCTCCGCTGCCTCGCCGTTCGAGCCGGCATCCCCTGTCTGGGCGACGGCGTCTGCGACGACGGCGAGGTCTTCGGCGAGCTCCGCGACCGCGGGCAGGTCCTCCTGCGTGGCGCCGCTCTTCCGCTTCAACATGCTGGGGTCGGCTCTGGACCAGGCCCGCGTCTCTGACGTGGCGGCCGCGGCAGCCGGCTCGGCCCGCTCGGCCCGCTCGGCCCGCTCGGCCGGTGGATGCAGTGACGTCCGAGGCTTACCCGATGGGGCGGCCGTCGCGTCGGGGACCCGGAGGGTGTCGCGACGCGTACGTGCCTCCTCGGCCGAGAGCAGGATCTGCTCGAGCTGGTCGATGACCAGACCGGGGCGCACGCCGGCGTCGGCCACCGCGAAAGCACCGTAGGCGGGCCGGCGGACGTACACCCAGACCTGGTCGCCGAACTCGACGAAGCTCCGCTCGGGGTCGCCGAGCGACGCGAACCTCATCCAGGCCGGCTTCACGGCCGTCTCGTCGTCCGGGTAGGAGCCCAAGATCAACCCGTCCCTGGACAGGATCAGACAGCCGCGCACGTCGGCGACGCCGCCCGCGATGCGATACGCGAGCGCGGAGTAGTCATCCATGCCTACCCATCCATCGTCGACGGGTCGACCGTGCTTGAGCGATGGCGGCCGTAACGGCGCGGATGCGTCGGTGACGTCTTGGGTCAGTGACGTTCGGCGAGCGCGGCCAGCGCGGCGGCCGACATCACATCGAGCGGCGGCCGACGCCCGGTCCAGAGCTCGAAGGACAGCGCCGCCTGATGCAGGAGCAACCCGATCCCCCCGAAGGCGATCGCGCCCGCCGAACGTGCGGACGTCTGCAGCGAGGTCACGGCAGGGTCATACAGCAGGTCCACGACGAGCGAGCCCTCTCGGATCGGCGGGGCCGGAAGGGGTTCGTCGCCGGCTCCGAGTGGGGTCGCGTTGACGATGAGATCGGCCTGGACCCGATCGGCCTCGTGGAACGCCACGGTGCGCACATCGACGCCGAACCCGTCGATCGCGGCCTCAAGCGGCTCCGTTCGGGCCGGATCGCGCGCGGCGACGACAAGGCTCGCCACGCCGCCACGCGCCAGGGCAAGAGCGCACGCCCGTGCCGCACCCCCGGCCCCGAAGATGAGCGCGCTCCGGCCCCGCGGATCGAACCCGGCGTCGTTGCGCAGGAACCGGTCGAAACCGGGAGCGTCGGTGTTGTGTCCGTGCACGGTCGAGCCCTCCACCACGAGTGTGTTCACCGCCCGTAGACGACGCGCATCGTCGGACAGCGTGTCGGCCCGTTCCGCGGCGACCGTCTTGTGCGGCATGGTGACGTTCGCCCCCGCGAATCCGAGCGCCACCAACCCCTGGAAGGCCCTATCCACGTCCGAGGGCTGGACCGGCAGCGGCACGTACACCCAGTCCAGTCCGAGCGCCCGGAAAGCGGCGTTGTGGATCCGCGGCGAGAGGCTGTGGGCCACCGGCCATCCGATGATGCCCACGGTCCGCGTCTGACCGCTCAACGGCGCGTCCGTCGCCGGCTCATCCAAGGCATTCCGCCTTGTCACGCAGGAACCGGTCGTAGTCCACGCTGAACCGGTGGTGCCCGTCGGCCCCGCAGAGCACGTAGTAGAGGTAGGGAACGTCGGCCGGCGCGAGCGCGGCGCGGAGCGAGGCGATGCCGGGGCTTGAGATCGGCGTGGGCGGCAGCCCCATGTGCAGCCGGGTGTTGTAGGGACTGTCGATCTCGAAGTCCGACACCGTGAGCCCGTTCGATGGGTCCGGATCGATGTAGCCGATCGTGGCGTCGATGCCGAGCGGCATGCCGTCCGCCAGACGGTTGTAGATCACGGCCGCGATCTTTGCTCGGTCCGAGGGAACCCGGGCCTCCCGTTCGATCATCGAGGCGATCACCACCACCTCGTAGGGCGAGACGCCGAGCGCGTCGGCGTGTGACCAGTCGAGGGTTCCGGCTTCCGTGTCGAACTGCTGTAGCAGCCGTTGGATCACGTCCTTCGCGCTCGTGGACCCTTGCGGGAAGCGATAGGTCTCCGGGAAGAGGAACCCCTCGGTTCCCTTCCCCTTCGGGAGATAGGGATCGATGGACCAACCGTTGCCCTGGGCGAGCGCCAGGAACCGGTCCGCGTCGATCCCGAGCTCCTCCTGCACCCGCTCGGCGATCTGCGTCAGACGATAGCCCTCAGGGATCGTCAGGCGAACCGTGGGGATCGGGGGTGGCGGCGTGGACAGGATGTCGATCGCGTCGTCGAACGTCATGTTCGTGGTGAGCGCGAAGCTGCCCGCCCGGATCGCGTCGGCCTTGCCGGTCGCGCGCAGCAGGATCCTGCCGACCAGCCCGCCGCATCTCACCACGCCCAGGTCGTGAAGCCGGGCCACGACCTGCTCGCCCGACGCCCCCTCGTCCACCGTGAGCTCCACCGGTTCTTTCGTTCCGCCGGCCCCCTTGCAGTAGCCGTAGTAGGCGCCCACCCCGACGAGACCACCGAGGATCACCAGGAACGCCACGAGCAGCACGAGCAACGCCCCGCGCCTGGACCGCTCGTCCGGGGATCCATGCCGGTCCACCCGGCGCGCTGGGGTCTGTTCCACGGGGACCGAGGATACCCAGTGCTTCATGCCATGCCTGTTCAGGTGGGATCCCGGTTGCCAGACCTATTCGCTCTGGTCGGGCAAACGAGCGACGTCTATCGCCCTCGATAGCTCTTCAGTCGGTCCGGCATCGGGCATCGAGCCACGCCTGGAGGATGACCGTCGCGGCGACCTCGTCCACTTGGCGCCGGCGCCTCTTGCCGGACACGCCCGCCTCCCGCAACGCACGTTCGGCTTCCACGGTGGAAAGGCGTTCGTCCTGCAGCTCCACCGGGATCCCGAGCGTGGACCGGAGCGCTTCGGCGAACGCCTCGGCTTTCGCCGCCGCGGGGCCGCGTTTCCCCGACAGGGAAAGCGGCAACCCGACCACGACCGCGGTCGCCGCGTGCTCGGTGACGAGCCCGGCGATCGCCTTCAGGTCCGCGGGGGCGCCCGTGTGGATCGTGCCGACCGGCACCGCCAGTCGGCGGTCGTCGTCGGAGACGGCCACCCCGATCCGCGCGTCGCCCAGATCCAGGCCGAGCGCGCGCCCAGGCCGCGTAGTCTGGCCCATACTAGTCCCCGGCCAGGAGCTCCGCGAGGCGAGCGGGGATGCCGTCCACGGCGTCCTTGACGGCGTCGGCGTTCGGGCCGCCGGCGAAGCCCAGGATCGGCTTGCCGCCCGCGCCGCCGCCGATCTGCTTCGCGGCGGTCTCGAGCAGCTTCGGAGCCGTCACCCCGCGTTCCACCAGGCGCTTGCCGCACGCGGCCACGATCAGGGCCTTGCCGTCACGGCTTGAACCAAGGATTACCGCCGCGCCGCCGTCGCTCTCCAGCTTGCCGACGACCCTCTGCGCCAGCTCGCGGAGGTCGTCGGCGTCCGCGTCTTGGAGGGAAGCCACCAGCTGCGCGCCGGCGACCTGCTTCGCCTGCCCGACGATCTGGTCCACGAGGGAGGAGACGTCACCTTGGCGGAGCTTGCCGAGCTCGCTCTCCAGCCGTTTCACGCGTTCGACGAGCTGACGCGCGCGCTCCCCCGCGGCCTGCGGGTCGGTGCTCCCCAGCGTCGACACCAGACCCTCCAGCAGCGCGCGCTCCATGTTGATCTCTCGGAGGGCGTCGGGACCGACCAGGGCTTCGATCCGGCGCATGCCGGCGCCGATCGAACGCTCGTGGAGGATCCGGATCAACGAGAC
>Ga0214473_10011879_pt1 | contig 10215 bp, 10 predicted proteins | sample RVTome_7_FD_203509 | JGI IMG/M metagenome (GOLD analysis project Ga0214473, IMG submission 203509) | Soil microbial communities from uranium-contaminated site in the Upper Colorado River Basin, Wyoming, United States - RVT98D197 | ecosystem: Environmental > Terrestrial > Soil > Contaminated >... | reverse complement strand
AGCCCAAGCGATTCCCCCCCGAGCCGGCGCGCTCACTGGGCATGTTCGTCGTCAACCGCGCCATCGTGCGCAAGGACGACGCCGAGGCACGAGCCGACGCGCTCGACCCGATCACCACGCTCGTCGCCACGAGCCCGCGTAGACTCGGCTTCAACCTGGGGCCCCGATGAGCCGGGTCCCGCACGCGAATCATCGAGCGCGAACGTGAACGACGCCGTCGAGATCCCGCCCGACGCAGGCCGCAGCTGGTGGCTGCGAGAGGCCCTGGCCGCCGACCCCGGTGAGCCGTGCCCTGCGTTGACAAGCGACACATCCGCCGACGTCGTGATCGTGGGCGGTGGGTTCACCGGGATGTGGGCCGCCTGGTTCCTGAAGCAGCTCGACCCCGGCGTCGATGTGGTCCTGCTGGAACAAGACATCTGCGGCGGAGGCCCGAGCGGACGCAACGGCGGATTCGTCAACTCGTTCTGGGGAGACCTTCCGGCGCTGTGTTCCTGGTTCGGGGACGACGCCGCGCTGCGCCTGTGTCGCGAGGGCGAGGACAGCGTCCGCGCGCTCGGCGCCTTCTGCGACGAGCACGGCATCGATGCGTGGTTCCGCGCCGACGGCGACCTGACGGCGGCTTCGTCGGACGCCCAGATCGGGGCGTGGGCCGACCAGGTCATCGCGTTCGACCGGCTGGGCCTTTCCGACGAGATCCAGGTGCTCACGCCCGCCGAGACGCGGGCGAGGGTCGACTCGCCGGTGCTACGCGGGGGCGTCGCCTCGCGGTTCAGCGCCACGGTCCAGCCGGCGGCCCTGGCGCGAGGCATGCGCCGCGTCCTGCTGGAGCAGGGCGTTCGCATCCACGAGAGCTCGCCCGTGCGGCGGTTCGGCGCCGGCGATCCGGTGATGGCCGAGACGCCGACCGGCACGGTCAAGGCCGGCACGGCCGTGCTGGCGATGAACGCCTGGGCCCAGCATTGGAAGCGGTTCCGGCGCGCGATCACTGTCCGGGGCTCCTACATCGTGCTGACCGGGGCTGCGCCCGACCTCCTGGCGGAGCTGGGATGGACCGACGGCTCGGGACTGTCGGACCACCGCTCGGCCGTTCATTACGTGCGGAACACGCCCGACGGACGGATCGCCTTCGGCATCGGCGGGATGCAGCCGAACATGGCCCGCCACATCGACCCGCGCTATGCCTATGACCCCGACGCGATCCGCGTGGCGATCCGCGACCTGCACCGCATGTTCCCCACCTTCGCCGACGTGCCCATCGAAGCCGCATGGGGCGGACCCATCGACGTGTCGGCGATGCACCTTCCGTTCGTCGGAACGTTCGAGCAGGGCACGGTCCACTACGGCCTCGGCTTCACGGGCAACGGCGTGGGGCCCGCCCACCTGTTCGGGCAGATCCTGGCCCACCGCGCGCTCGGTCGGTTCGACGAGATCGTCCTGCTTCCGCTGGTCGATCTAGAACCGCGCAGGTTCCCGCCCGAGCCGATCCGCTCTCCTGGGGCGATGATCGCGAACCACGCGATCCTGGCCAAGGACCGGGCCGAGGACGCCGGCCAAGAGCCCAACCCGCTCGTCGATTTCGTGGCCAGGCTGCCACGACGACTGGGCTACAACCTGGGTCCCTAGCGGTCCCGGCCTCGCCGGGACGTCCGTCGTTGCGTCGGGTGGCCTCGCCCGGCAAGATGCCGCCATGAGCACCCAACCGCAGCCCCAGCACCCGATGGCGGGCATGGACGCGTTCGCGCCCGCCGAGATCGCCAGGCTCGTCCAGACACGGGGCGTGGCCAAGGCCAACGCCGGCATCGTTCCCATGTTCGTCCTGGCAGTGCTGGCCGGGGCCTTCATCGCTCTGGGCGCGATGCTCTCCACGGTGGTGGGAACGGGCTCCGAGCTCGGCTACGGCCTGACCAAGTGGTTGGCCGGCATGGCCTTCTCGCTCGGTCTGATCCTGGTCGTGATCGCCGGCGCGGAACTGTTCACCGGCAACAACCTGATCGTGATGGCCACGCTGGGAGGCCAGGTCAGCGTGGCACGCTTGCTGCGGAACTGGCTCGTGGTCTGGGTTGGGAACCTCGTCGGCTCCGTGTCGGTGGCCTGGATGGTGTGGGCCGCCAAGTGGTGGAGCGCCGCCGACGGCGCGGTGGGAGCGACGGCGCTCACGACCGCCGCCTCCAAGGCCGCGCTCCCGTTCGGCACGGCCTTCGTCCGCGGGGTGCTGGCGAACGCCCTGGTGTGCCTGGCGGTGTGGTTGGCGACCGGCGGGCGCAGCGTGGTCGACAAGGTGGTCGCGATCGTTCCGCCGATCGCCGCCTTCGTGGCGGCGGGGTTCGAGCACTCGGTGGCCAACATGTACTTCATCCCGCTCGGCTTGTTCCTGAAGGGCGACGTCGCGGTCGAGGGCCTGGACGTCACCAAGCTCGACGGCGGCGGCCTGGCAAACAACCTGGCCGCGGCGACGCTGGGCAACATCGTCGGCGGAGCCGTGCTGGTCGGCGTCGTCTACTGGTTCGTGTACCTGCGCCCCCAAACGCTAGGCCGACCGACCTCGTCCCGAAGGACGGGTCACGACTAGAGCACCTTGGTCGCCTTCCACTGCGTGCGACCCGACGCGAAGCACGGGTCGAACACCGTCGTCTTGGCGATCCCTTCGGCCCTGGCCCGGCCCAGGAACACGCCCTGCACACGGAAACTGCTCAGTCCATCCATCCCCTTGACGACGAAGGTGCCGTCGGGGCGGATCGGGTAGCTGCCCGAGGCCTCCCAGGTGATCACGGCCTTGCAGAGCACGCTCTCCACCTCGATCTTGAAGCGCAGCCACGTCACCTGCTCGGAACCGTTGACGCGGAATGCGATGTTGCGCTGTTCCCCCGTCGTGCCGCGCCAGGTGCCCTGATGGACACCTGCGGCGGCGGGGGTCGCGGGCAACAGGCCTAACGCGAGCGAGACCGCCAGGATCGATGCAACCTTGCCGAAGCGAGCTGGCACGGGGACCACCTCCCTTTCGCGGCGCATCCAGCGCCAACCCAACCATCCTTCCGCGACCTCGAGCCGTCAGCGGCCGAACGGCCCTGGGCCGCAGGGGCATCCAGGTTGGCGGGAACGGAGGTTCCGCGCGAGGATGACGTCATGGCTGGAGTGATCGCCGCCGAGCACCTGACCAAGTACTACGGCAGGTCCCGCGGGGTCGAGGATCTGAGCTTCGAGGTTGCGGCAGGGGAGGTCTTCGGGTTCCTGGGACCCAACGGCGCCGGCAAGACCACCACGATCCGGACCATGCTCGACCTGATCCGCCCCACCCGGGGACGGATCCAGGTGTTCGGGCTCGACCCCCGGACGCGAGGGCCCCAGGTGCACGCGCGGATCGGCTACCTCCCCGGCGAGCTGGCGCTGTACGAGCGGCTGACGGCCACCCAGTACCTGGACGCGTTCGCGTCGTTCAGGGGCGGGGTCGACCCCGCCTTCGTGCGGGAGCTGGCCGAGCGACTGGGGCTCGACCTGTCACGCAAGATCTCGGCCCTGTCCCACGGCAACAAGCAGAAGGTCGGTCTGGTGCAGGCGTTGATGCACCGTCCCGAGCTGCTCGTGATGGACGAGCCGACGCAGGGCCTGGACCCCCTGGTGCAGCAGCAGTTCTACGCGATCCTGGACGAGGCACGCGAACGCGGCACGACGGCCTTCCTGTCCTCGCACGTGATGCCCGAGGTCGAGCGGATCTGCGACCGAGTGGCGATCATCCGGGAAGGCCGCGTGGTCACCGTCTCCGACATCGGCGACCTGAAGGCGCGTGCCCTGCGCCGCGTGGAGTTCCATTTCGAGACGTCGGTGAACGGAGCGAGCTTCGACGCCCTGGAGTCGGTGGTCGCGGTCGAGGCCCACGGCGACACCGTCCTGTTGACGGTCCGAGGTCCGCTCGACGAAGTGATCAAAGAGGCGGCGCGCCACACCGTGGTCAACGTCACGACGCACGAGCCGAGCCTGGAGGACATCTTCCTGGAGGTCTATCGCAACGGAGGCGAGGCGCCGTGAGCGGGCTCCTGACGAAGACGCTGCGGGATCAACGGCGCGCCCTGATCGGCTGGGGCATCGGCCTGGCCGTCACGGCGCTCATGTACGCCGCCTTCTACCCCAGCGTCAAGGAGAGCGCCGCCGACCTGAACGCGTACCTGGAGAAGCTGCCCGAGGCGCTGCGGGAGCTGCTGGGGGGCGACTACACGTCGCCGGCGGGATACCTGCGCAGCGAGCTGTTCTCGATCCTGGGCCCGGTGCTGTTCCTCGTGTTCACCGTGGGCGCCGGCGCGCGGGCGATCGCCGGGGAGGAGGAGGACGGCACCCTCGACCTGCTGCTGTCCACGCCGGTGCGTCGTCGCCACGTGGTCTTGGACAAGTTCGTGGCGATGGTGGTGACCGCCACCGCTCTGGCCGCACTGGTTTGGGTCACCGTGATCGCGGTCGGCCCACCCTTCGATCTGACCCTGCCGGTCCTCGACGTGGCGGCCGCGTGCCTGATGCTCCTGCTGGTGGGCACCGCCTTCGGTTCGATCTCGCTCGCCGTCGGATCCGCCACCGGGCACCGCGCGCTCGCGTACGGGGTGACCGGCGGGTTCGCGGTGTTCTCGTTCGTGGTCAACGTGCTCGCGCCGGCCGTCAAGGCCTTGCGCCCGCTGCGTCCGTTGTCACCGTTCCGCTGGTACCTGGACCCCGACCCCCTGGTGCACGGGGTGCACGCGGCGAACGTCGTGGTCCTGGTCGCCATCACGATCGTGGGCTTGGTGGTGGCGCTGCTCACGTTCGAACGACGCGATCTGGCTGCCTGAGGGGCTACCGCGTGGCCACCAGCCAGAGCCTGGACGACCCGATCGCGAAGTCCTGGAGCTCGTCGTCGAGAGCCCGGAACGCGCTGAATCCTGCCTGTCGCAGCAGCTCGGTCACCTCGTGCACCGTGTAGACCCTGACCGATGAGCGGTGCGTCTCGCGGCTGCCGTCCGACGCGACGAAGGTCCAGGCCGTCTCGACCCGGCCCGTACCCAGCTGGTAGAAGGTCTCCAACAGGACCGAGCTCCCGTCCAGGTCGAACCAGTTCTTCGCTCGGAAGTCGGCGAAGAGCGTTTCGGCAGGCACCGTGTCGATGAGGTATCGGCCGCCCGGCTTCAGCGAACGCGCGGCCGCCTTCGCCTGCTCCAGGTTCCCGTCGTCGTCGAAGTAGCCGAACGACCCCCAGAAGCACACGACGGCATCGAACTCCCCCCGGGAACCGAGCTCGCGCATGTCGCCGAGCTCGTAGCGAACGCCGTCATCGCGCTCGCGCCCCTCCTGCAGGAAGCGCTCCTCCACGTCCACGCCCACGACCTGGTGCCCGCGGGCGGCTAGGCGCGCGGCGATCCGGCCCGTCCCGCACGGGACGTCCAGCACGCGCGACGCGGGCTCAAGCGCCAGGGCGCGCTCGATCCGATCGACCTGGTCGTCGGCGTCCTCCAGGGCATCCCAGCCCAGCTGCACGTCCTGCCACGCCCGGGACGCGAACATCTCTTGCCACCAAGCGGGCTCGGCCATGTCTCGGGCAGGCTAGCGCGGAACCGTCACCCCGCGGCTATCGACGCGACGCCGGCCAGCGCCAGGACCACGCCGACCAGCTGGTGGTGCGTCAACCGCTCGTGCAGCAGGAACCACGCGAGCAGCACCGTGACCACGGGCACCAAAGCGGCGATCACCGCGACCAGGGTTAGCAGGCCACGCGAGGACGCGAGCGAGAACAGCACGTTGGCGGCGTTGTCGACGGCCCCCACGCCGAGCAGCAGGGCCAGGTCCGACCGCCGGATCCCCCGCATCGGAACTCCCGTAGCGATCGCTGCGACCGCCAGCAGCGGCACCGACGACAGGCGGACCGTGAACGCCGACCACACCGCGCTCGACTGCCCGGCCGCGTCCAAGCACGTCAGCAGCGCGCCCAGGAGCAGCGCCGCCACGACCGCGTAGCCCACGCCGGTTCCGCTCCGACGACCATCGTTCAGGCTCGGGTCGGGCGCCGTAGCCGCCAGCACGGCGCCCAGCACGGCCAGGCCCATCCCGACGAGCTGGATCTCGGACGGTCGGTCGCCGTGGGCCACGAACCCCACCGCGACCGGTACCCCGATCGACATCGCGGCGATCGGCGCGACGATCCCCATGCGCCCGACGGCCAATCCCTTGTACAGGCACCCGAGGCCGACGGCCCCGAACGCGCCCCCCGCCAGACCGAACGCGATCGCTCGCCCGGGCGGCAACGAGGGCTCCGCGGCAAGGACGATGGCCCCGGTGACCAGCAGCCCGGCGCCCTGGCTGATCACCCCGACCGCCAGCACCGGCAGCCGCTTCGTGAGCAGGCCACCTGCGAAATCGCCCGTTCCCCAGGCGATCGCGGCCAGCGTGGCCAGGGAGACCGAGAACATCGTCGGAGGCTACACGCGCGCCGACGCCGGCTCAGACGACCCGGACCCCGTCCTTCCAGACCTGCTCGACGCGGTCCTTCAGCGTGTCGAACGAGAACGGGTCGCCCTCGACCACGACGACGTCGGCCCTCTTGCCCGGTTCCAGCATCCCCAGCTCCTCGCCCAGCCCCATCAGCTCGGCGGCGCTCGAGGTTCCGGCGACCAGGGCCTGCTCGGGGGTGTAGCCGTTCTCGGACATCAGCTGGAACTCGCGCAGGTTCGTTCCGTGCGGTGCGACCGGGCAGTCCGTTCCCATCGCGACCTTGACGCCCGCCTCGGCGGCCATTCGGAACGCGTCCAGCTCAGGTCGTCCGAGCTCGCGCATCTTCGCTCGAACCGGCTCGGGAACGTGCGGGTCGTTCGCGATCTCTTCGGTGGTGTCGCCGGCGGTCAGGGTGGGCACGAGCCAGGTGCCGCGTTCCAGCATCAGCCCCACGCCCTCGGCGTCCAGGAAGGTTCCGTGATCGATCGAGCGCACGCCGGCGCGGACGGCGCGCTTGATGCCCTCGGCTCCGTGCGCGTGGGACATCACCCAGGTGTCGAGATCCGCGGCCGTCCGAACGATCGCGTCGACCTCCTCCTGGGAGAAGTTGGGCTGCATGGGGTCGTCGGTCGGCGACAGGAAGCCGCCGCTGGACGCGATCTTGATGACGTCGGCGCCGGCGCGCACCATCTCGCGCACCTTGCGGGCCACGCCGTCGACGCCGTCGCACACGCCGCCGGGCATCCCGGGGTATTCGCTCCCCCAGGTGCCCTGGGCCCCGCTGGGGAGCCACGGGTCGTTGTGCCCGCCGCTCATCGACAGCATGTTCACGCTGATCTGCATGCGGGGACCCGGCAGCACCCCCTGCTCCACGGCCATCCTCAGTCCGGCGTCGGCGCCGGAGGCGTCGCGAACGGTGGTGATGCCCAGCCGCAGCGTCATCATCAGGTTCTCGGCCATGCGGAAGAACGGCAGCGAGAAGGGCTCGTTGCGCACGCGCACCTCGTCGAAGTCCTCATACCGCGAGGCCATGTGCACGTGGCAATCGAACAGGCCCGGTAGCAGCGCCTTGCCCGAGCAGCCGATCGCCTCGTCGCCGTCCAGGCCGGGACCGACGTCGACGATCCTGCCGTCCTGGATCGCGACGTCGGCGGCGGCCAGGGGTGCGCCCGTTCCGTCGAACACGTTCCCGCCCGTGAACACCGTCCTGGTCATCGCCTCACGCCTCCACTGGCCGCCGCCCTAGACTCGCGGCGAACCCTACTCCAGGAGCGAACACGTGGACATCCGTCTGACCCCCGAGGACGCTGCCCTGCAGCGCAAGGCCCGAGACTTCGCCGTGCAGGTACTGCAACCGCTCGAGCTGGAATGCGAGGAGCACGACGGCCTCACCCCGACCAGCGCTACGGCGGCCAGGCGGGCGGTGCTGGACTGGGAGTTCCACGCGATCAACCATTCCGCCGTGGACGGCGGGCGCGGCTTCGACACCTTCCAGGTGATGCTGGTCGAGGAGCAATGGGGTCGGGTCACCGGCGCCCTGTGGGACATCCCGTGGCGCCCGTCGATCCCGCTGGCCGCCGGAACCGAGGAGCAGAAAGACCGGTTCCTGCGCCCCGCGTGCGCGGGCGAGCGACGCGACGCGTACGCGATCACCGAGGAGGGCGCCGGCTCCGACGTGACGATGGTCGCCACGACGGCGCGCCGCGACGGGGACGCGTGGATCCTGAACGGTGAGAAATGGCACGTCACCTCGGGCGACGTCGCCGACTTCTTCCTGGTGCACGCCCACGTCGACGGCGACCCCGCCAAGGCGACGATCTTCCTGGTGGACAAGGATGCCCCGGGCGTTCGGCTGGTGCGGACGCCCAAATACACGCACACGTTCGTGTTCGAGCACCCGATCTTCGCCTTCGACGACGTGCGTGTCGGCGACGACCGGGTCCTGGGCGAGGTCGGCCAAGGGTTCGAGCTGACCAAGGACTGGTTCGTCGAGGAGCGCATCATGATCGGCGCCCGGACGATGGGCGCCGCCCAACGGTGCCTGGACGAGTCGCTCGCGTTCGCGACCGATCGCCGGCAGTTCGGTAGGCCGATCGTCGAGTTCCAGGCGATCGAGTTCATGCTGGCCGACATGGCCGCGGAGATCATGGCGGCCAAGACCATGCTGTACCGGGTGTGCTGGGAGGCCGCTCGCGGCGGAGCGGATCGCAAACGGGTCCACGCGTTGGCCAGCGCGGTCAAGCTGGTCTGCTCGGAAACGGCGGGACGCGTCGCCGATCGAGCGGTACAGATCCACGGCGGACGCGGTTACATGCGCGAGTTCGCGGTGGAGCGGATGTGGCGCGAGCTGCGCGTGGACCGGATCTGGGAGGGCACGTCCGAGATCCAGAGACTCGTGATCGGGAACGAGCTGCGCAAGCGGGGACCCGAGGCGTTCACGGAGTGGCCGACGCTCGGCTGAAGGCCGGCGGCGCTCGCTATTGGATCGGGTTGGGCACGAAGCCCTTCACGACGTCGAGCGCCTTCAGGACCGGATACGACAGACCGATCGCGCCGAGCACGATCGCGAACGCGGCGCCACCACCGTTGCCGCTCAGGCCGGCGCCGATCCCGGCGATCACCGCCATGGTTCCGAAGGCGGCGGCGAGCAGTCGCAGCTGATCGGTCAGGCTGCCGCCGGCGGCGATCTGCGCGGACAGGCTGTCGCCCAGGATCTTGGCGCTCGGCTCGAAGTGATAGATCCACAACACCGCCGAGATCCCGGCGCCGATGAACCCCACGAACATCCCCAGGTTCACGAGCGGGTTTGCGCGCCGGCCGGAGCTTCCGAAGATCCCCATGACCGCACCATCTTGGACGACGCATATCCCCCGGGCAAGCGTCGAACGGCCTGGGCCGTCAGGCCGACCCCGCCACCACCAGGGCGTCCACCGCCACGCATCCGTTGGGGGACACGATCAACGGGTTCACGTCGAGCGCCTGCACCAGGTCGCCCAGATCCGCGGCCAGCACGGACAGACGGGAGACCGCGGCGGCCAGCGCGGCGACGTCGGCGGGGGGGGCGCCGCGAACGCCGTCCAACAACGGCCGCATCCGCAGCGCGTCGACCATGGCCGCGGCACGCGGAACGTCGAGCGGCGGGAGTCCCAGCCGGCGGTCCTGCAACAGCTCGACCAGGATCCCCCCGGCGGCGACCAGCACGAGCGGACCGAACGTCGGGTCGCGCACCACCCCGAGCGCGACCTCCACCCCGGAAGGAGCCGTGGCCGCGACGGCCACCGATGGGCCCAGGCGCGCGGCCAGATCGCCGTACGCGTTCCGCACTGCGTCGGCGTCCCCCAGTCCGAGCACGACGCCGCCCACGTCGGACTTGTGCAGGGTCCCCGGCATCGCGGTCTTCAGGACGACCGGGTACCCGATCGCGTCGGCGGCGGCCACGGCCTCGTTGGCGCTCTGCGCCGCAAGCGCCGCGACCGTGGGCACGCCGTACTCGGCGAGCATCGTCAAACCGTCCAGCTCCAGCAGCTCCTCCTCGGACGTCAGCCGATCGCGCCAGCGCGCGCGGACGTCGTCCGCGACGGGCGCCGGCGGCACGGACGCCGCCCGCTCGCGGAAGTCCCGATCGTCGATCAAGTGCTTCAGGGCCCGAAGACCCGGCGTGGTGCCCTCCAGCACCGGGATGCCCGCGTCCCGCAACATCTGCGCCTCGTGCCGGCTGACCGCCGCCGACAGGTTCGACAGCAGGCAGAACGGCTTGTCGGTCGCGGC
>Ga0214473_10011878_pt1 | contig 10217 bp, 13 predicted proteins | sample RVTome_7_FD_203509 | JGI IMG/M metagenome (GOLD analysis project Ga0214473, IMG submission 203509) | Soil microbial communities from uranium-contaminated site in the Upper Colorado River Basin, Wyoming, United States - RVT98D197 | ecosystem: Environmental > Terrestrial > Soil > Contaminated >... | reverse complement strand
GCAACTGTGTCTTAATTGTGGAGCTTACTGGCCTTGCGAACATTGTCCAGAGGCAGACTCCAGCAAGTTACAGCCTATCATGCCCTGGTGGAAGCTGTATAAGTGTCACGATTGCAGTGGCCCTATTAATCCTAATCAAGCCCTCTGCATAGATGCTGTAGTTCTATGCCCAGATTGCTATCTAGCTGATAGGGAGAAGAGCTATGATCGAGATCAGTAGCTATCTCTGCTGTGCTCTGTGCAGAGTTGTTGTACGCCCCATCATTGGAGGCGTAGGCAGCAGACTGATGTTTCGCTGTCCCACCTGCCTTATAGACTACTCCATGAGAGATTTGCCTGTTTACCTATGGAGCCTATAGAGGCTGTCTTGCTGTGGAGGCTGCTGGTGCCTGCTGTCTTGATGGTAGGGTAATAATATTAGGGGTAAGCTGTGCCCTATCGTTTAGTAGAGCTCTAAACTCAGCCAGTTGTGTCTGTCCTCCGACCTCAAACTTATCTGCCAGCTCTCGCCTTTCTGTACTGAGTCCAACGTGCCTGTCAGTTTTTTGCAGATAGATTTGTGCTATGTCTGCTCTCTGCGATGCCTCTACAGCAAATGATTGTGCAATGGCAATATATTGCGCCGCCTCTTGAGCTAACCTGTCAGCTGCGGAGACTCTTACCTGAGCAGCATCTACTGCTACTGCTGCAAGTCTAGCCCAGATGTCAGCAATATCAATGTAGTCGTTTGACTCATCGTTATTGGCATTAGCAGCTTCCACATAAACTCTAGCAACCTCGATGTATCCCTGAGCTTGATCCCTCTTCTGCCCCGCAGCACCTTCTCTTGCCAAAGCCTCCTGAATAATGGTATTGGCCTCAGAAGCTCTGACCTGTGCCTGATTGACCCTAGTATTTGCAAGCTCTCCATAAGCATTGCCCTCAGCAATACGTGAGCCTATGATGGCAACATACTGTGCTGCCTCAGCAATCCTGCCCTGGAGAAGCTCTATCAGTCGCTGTGTCTGGGACATCTGTTGCTCGATATGCAGCAGCCTAATGCGCCCCTTGTCGAAGAAAGCATTGCCCTTGACGCTGTAAAGCTGCGCTAATAGTGCTCTTGCTTCTCCTAGCTGCCGATAGTTCTCAGGTACTGCTACTCCGAGATTGACCTTATTGATGAGAGCATCAGTTATGGGTGTTGCAAGCAGAGTCTCAGCCGAATCAATCTCTGCCTCCATGTCTATCTCGAACACCTGCTCGCCATCAAGGATGTCAGTATTGACTACAGCAAGATGATCATCTGCATTGGCTACATAGGCGGCAGCAAGATTTCTCAGAGCCAGTACATCCGCAAGAGCAGTCTGAGCACTTGAGCGATCTGTACTATTAGCACCAAGAGGACTTGTGGCAGAGGTAATCAATGCAGGCACAGCATCAAGATCAGTATTAGCTTGGTCGAGAATGTTCTGTGCAGTAGCAAGACGACTGATGGCATCAGTTAAGAAAGCTGTGATCTCAGCTAGTCTTGCTTGAGCAGTTGCCAGGATGCTATCTACATTGGCGGTGCTGGTATTAGCACTTGCTGCAGCTACTCTTGCTGAGATTAAATCAGTTCCCCCGTTGGTAAGATAGGTAGCTACTAGAGCTAAGTCAGTTTCCATATCATCAATGTAGGACTGAATCTTAGCCAAGGCAGTAGCAGCAGAGCCGTTGTAAGTGGACATCTTATCCAGTGCTGTGTCGAGATCAGTTAATGCTGCTGCAATACTACTGAGGGATGTATCGCCATCATCTACACTATCAATGGCTCCAAACCTAACTTCCCAGGCTTTCATCAGCAGGGCATAGGCTCTTGCGCCTTTGAGCATCACCTCATCAAGATGGGCAGGGTATGAGCCTGTAGCAGTAGCTGTAGGTGCTGTATGGGCTGTAACGTAGTAAACCCAAAAGTGAGCATCTTCAGTAAGCGTCTGCCTACTCTCAGTTCCGATCGCAGTGAGATGAAACCATCGACGATCAATGAGCTGGCCCTGACACTCTATAGGCTGGAGGCCCTCTCTGAAGTATTCAGTTCTTAGAACTCTAATAAGTCCTGTAAGACTATTGAGGTCAAGCACCCAATCCTGTTTGCGATAGTCTATGAGGTGAGCAACATCATCAGTCATACTGCCTGCAGCTAGAGCCTTGATCCTTCCACCTGAGTAATCCATCTCATAGTCCGTGTCTCTTACATACTCAGTTGTCCCCGCAGCATTAGTGACAGTTTCACTATAAGGTTGTATGCGAGTATTGGCGAGGCTTACCCATACTCCGTGATTGACTGTAACCGACTCATCCTCAATGTCCATTGTGAGGCGGAGATCGGCCACAGCCTCATCAGGCAGGATTCTGTTCAGATCATCTACTGCTCGTTCTAGTCCACCATCAAGCTGTTCATCACTCCAGCGTTTGTTGGACTGATCTATATCACCAAGATCACGTCTGAGAGCTAATCGAGACTCTGCTAGTTTCATGGCTTATCTCCTGATGGGCCAGATTTCCTAAAATAGAACTGGACAATCAGTGTGGCAAGAGGTGATAGGGCAGCTATGGCCTCTGGAGGCTTGCCTATGTAGAGTAGGCCAACGAAAGCTGCTACTACACCTACTGCAAGAATTGGCCTTGGTAGGTTAGAGTATTGCATGATGCCTCCTAGTCAGTCAACTGCTCAACTTCTAGCTCTACTGTGAGATCAGCACCTGTGATCTCAACACCGACCTGATCTATATCCATAAAGAGCCTACTTCCAGCAAGGATAGTTCGTTGATTAACATCGAAAACATGGAGATTATCATCATCAGTGGCCCCTACCTCGATGGTAAGAGGGCGAGAGAAGAGATCGTATGATCCACCAGCAGGAGGTTCGACACGAATCTGCACTACAACATCCTCAAAGTCTGCTGATGGGGTTTTGACTTTAGCGGATGCAAGAACAGATACCCAATGTAGCCAGCCCTCAGCAGTAAAGATGCCACCTTGCTCGTCGCCAACACTTAGGTTACCCGCCACAAACCATCTAATCTTGCGTTTGTAGCGAGGAGTCTGTGATCCTACCTGGCGTGAGTTTGTAGGCTGAGGAAATGGCTCAGGTTGGAAGCCTGGAGAGTCCAGAGGTGGAGGATTGAACCAGCCAATGATCTGCTGGACAAGGCCACCAGGAGATGTAGCAGGGGGTGCAGCAGGCCAAGAGCGCGCGATCTGCTGGTTGATCATCGCTTGAGGATTAAACAGAGTACGCACTAGATTGAGCACTGGCCTAAACTGCTGATTACGATTGAAGAGCCGATCAATCATTCTGTAGGGCCACTCGGCAAGCCATAGCCAACGCAGTTGACTGATGCTCGATATTCTAGTGATACCTACCAGATCAACTTCTATGTTATACTCACCTGGTTGCCAGTGGCGAATGATGCGACCTACTCTGCCCCTGATGGTATTATTGGTACGAGTATCCAGTACCTCAACAATGTCATAGAGTTCCTGCCCACAGTTCATAGGAGCAACAACTGCACCACCACCGACAGCAGACTGGGCTCTTGACAGTGCCAATGCTGCAATATCTGCTGCTTGATCGTCGCTCTCAATGCTCTCATCCTCAGCAGCAATTGCCACAGTGCCAAACCAAGCACTAGACTCAGCATCTCTTGCACTGCCAAAGTAAGTAGACTGATCAAAGCCTTGAGGATAGCGATCCACTGCGATGAAGTAATTAGGCAGAGCATAACCATCTCCACCAGCAGCGATGAAGAAGGGATGAGTAGCAAGTGAGTAGATGTAGTCGGTTGTGCCATCAGGATCAAGATACTTGATGTGCAGGCCATCAGAGCGCATGTACATCCCACACTGAGTTCTGTCAAGAAGATCAAGGATGATCTCTAACCGCTTCTGATTCATCTGCACAGCATAGGGAGGCTTATCCACATCAATCCTGCCATCACTTTTGTCCAAGATAACACTCTGGAGGCCAGTCATTATCTCGGTGATGATCTCAAGGATGGTAGCAGCAGTAGAGGCATCTGCTGGAGCATTGGGAATATTCCACATTGGAGGGCCAAGAGTGCCTTCCTCAGCCTCAGTCAGAGACTTAACAAGTATGCCTTGGGCTAAGAGTGAAATCTGATCCAGACACTGTAGCTCAACAGTATTCTTGCCAGGCTCAGAGTTATGCTTTTCAGTCACCACCCATAGAGGAGCAGACTCTATAAGTTCATCTCCATAGCCCCAGGAGATGATTAGCCTCAGACCCTTGAAGGCTCCAGGAGGGTATTGTTGATTTGCAGTGTTGACTACAATTACAGCACTACCACCCTGCACAGATTCTATATGCTCTATGGACATAATAGGAGCAAGGCTGGTTAGACCAAAGCCTATTGAGACATTGATGGCAGGAGTCTTAGAGGCTGACTGCTGTGCTGCAATTAGAGTACCGCTGAGAGTTCTCATGACAACACCTTACGGCGCATAGATATTGGATGTACCTACTGGCCCATAACTTCCACTAGCACCTGCCATCGCGTTGAAGTAGTACCAAGTAGAGCCAGCTCCAGCAGACATATCCAGACTTGTGGCGTTGGCTCCTAGATCGTACTGAGACAGCAAGTACCAGGCTCCGCTCCAATAGAAAAGGTCTACATGATAGGAAGCCTCACCTGTAGAGTTGTCCGCCCATGATCCCAGCATGAAGTTGCTGCCTAATCCTGATGCTCCCAGCACCACATTAGATGGCTGTACTAGAGTAGCACATCCACTACTGTAGGGCATTGCTAATGAACCAGAGGTGACAGTGTTAGAGGATGAAAATCCCAGTAGCACTGCCTGCACCCCTACCCTCCACCATCCAGGCAGATAAGGATCGAAGTTGTGAACGACAGTGCCTACTCCCCCTCTTCCAGCTACAGCCGCTACCTCATCAGAATACTGGTATGCCCAGCCACTCCCATCCCAACGGCTGTAGAACAGTACATACTTGTCCTCGCCTTGAGAGTTATCCATCCACTGAATGACTCCTTGATTGGGATAATCACAGGGGTCAGACGAGTAGTTGAGGGAGACATTGGTGGGATCCGAGATGATGATGTCCGTGCCAACGTTAAGATTCCCTCCCACCGTGCCAGTGATGGGGACAACGGCGAGAGCCTGAGTGATCTGGAAGTAGAGGTAGTTCTTGTACGGCCCCCATTCTCTGCCCTCATGGAAAAGAGCCGTTTCCGACGAGACTCTATACAGTCCAGGGCTGAGATAGTTCGACCACTGGACGGCGCAGTAAGGTACTCCGCCACAAAGCATTGTGCTGATGGAGCCGCCCATCGTCGAGTACCTCATCAGCACGAAACGTTGGAAAGCCCCTGTTATCATGATTGACTCTGCTGGACTGTTACAAACTATCTGGATATTGTAGCCTGTCATAACCAGTCCACCCGATTCGTAGAACCTGGCTACGGTGATGGTAGGGGTACAGGCTATTACATTGGCCTCAGCATCCTTATTTGTGCCACTGATGATAAGCAAAATTAGGAGAGCTGCGGCCACAAGTGGGATTAAAAGTTTCCTAAACATCTATTCCTCCTCTAATTAACAAAGAAAGCAGACTCTTCGATTGTATCTCTAGCACTGTTGGTCATCTTGACCTGCACATGATATGCACCTAGAACAGCAGCAGCCCCAGGAGCATAATAGTAGTGGTAGGTGCCTGTAGAGGTCTTGGTCATAGTTTGAGCGCTTACAACTACAGTGCCATCAGGGTCAGTGACAGTAGCTACAGCAGCAGTGGCATCAGCAAGAGAGCCTCCAACTTTATTTGTGGCAAGTATCTCAATTGACTCTGTGCGCTGAAAGCTAGGCATTGGAAACTCCTATATGATCATATGCCACTGATAGTGATGGCTACTGTGGCAGCTTTCTGGATAGTGATGGCTACTACCACATCAAGCTCCAGGTCAAGACTCTCAGTGTCTACTCCTGCTCCAGTATCAGTGTCCTCAATAGTTACCACTAGGGACTCTGTTTCCGTGCCCTCACCCGTATCAGTGGGCTCTGGAGAAGCGGCAAGAGACTCAGTATCAGCACCACTACCAGTCTCAGTATCAGTCAGTGTTACCGCCACATCCTCAGTTCCCTCAACTCCTGCTCCAGCATCTGTAGGAGTCAAAGTTGCGGCCAGAGTACCTGTATCCTCAGTACCTGCACCTGTATCAGTTGAGGTCAGTACCTGAACAAGAGTTTCTGCGCCTTCTGTTCCTGAGCCCGTATCTGTAGCAGACTTAACCTCAACACTAGGGCCAGCAGGATAGAAAAAGAAGCCTAAGAGGCTAGAGCCTAACCTAACAGCACTCATTAGTGGTGCCACCAGCTGAGTTTGAAAGGCATCGGTCTGAACAGCATTAACTTGAAATGGCACAAGAGGTTACTCCCACTCTAGCCAGCCGTTAAGGTATATCTCGCCAAAGTCAAGTATAGTTGAACCACCATATCTATCCAGATAGTACTCAAAGATTTGTTGATCATCGAGGAGCACAGTCCTCTGCCCTATATCCCGCTCTACTACATCATTCTGGATAGACGCTACACGATTCTGATTAGTAACAGCATCGTCAGAGGAGCCATTCCTGCGGTAGGCGAGGTCGAAATTATCCACAGCATCTACCAAATAATGAGTGAGTAATGCTATGGCAGCCAGAGCGCTGGTACTGGCTGTAAGATCAATATCTGTCCATGTTGCCTCGTCACCTAAGCCTGTAAGAGTTTTGATAGCTGGAGGGCTATCAACAAACCTGTAAGCTAGTCCTCTAGGGCGGAGAGCAAATGCCTTTGGGCCGATGTTGAGTCCTAGAGGCACAAAGTAAGCTGTGCCATTGTTGGCTTTAAGCCTGAGCTCTAAATAGGTGCCGTCAAGAGTGATATTTTCAATTCTGATAATCGTCCAGCCAGCAGTTGTAGTTGTAGCTGTTGCCTTCACTCCTGCGCTAGTAGCTACCTCAATCGCTGCTGTAGTCTCGCCAACAGACCATACGGCTACAGTACAAGAGATGACTCTGCCACTCTTGAGACGCTTCTCAGTTGCGTAGGTATAGCGCTGATAGGCATAGACATCGGCAGTTGTGACCAGCTTAAGAGCTCTTAGATATGTCTCGGTAATGCCCTCCCCTGCCACATCTTCCTCAGTTAGGGTGGCTGTACCTGCGGACTCTTCCCACCACTCAGGCTGAGCGCCATCAGCAGGCTCAATAGCAGGAAAGTTCTGAATCTCATTGATGAGCTGCCCTGACTGGAGATCACTGAGCGCTATAACATCCGCCAGAGTATGTCCAGCGTTCCAGTCACTAGGACGGATTAGAGTAGCATCAGCACCATCACTGACGCCACTAACTTTGGTGTGAGTAACCACTACAGCCATTACTCGACTACTCCGATGCTATCAAGAGGCTGGTTGGATGAATTAAATGCGAGAGCTCTTTGCCCATGCTGAGTTGTACCATCTGTACGGCGAATGATGAGATTGCTGCCACTCTTTTCGGTAAGGCTCACAAACTGTAGCAGCATTGTGACAAAGGAATGGAGGGCTGCTGTGGCCTCTACTGTATCAATGTCTAGGGTGAAGATGGTATTGATGATGTCGAGATAGTCATGGATAAGCAGAACCTGATCCTTCCACAGATGAGGCGAGGTCTGATCTTTAATTGTTATCACATTCCTCGTGCCGTTGACCTCACCAGCCACAAGAGCCAGACTGTATATGCCATTACCCTCATGAGCAGGTAGATTTGAAGTATTGGCGAAAGCTCCACCATCGACAGAGTATTGCACATCACCTGCCACAAAGGTAACTGGCGTGTCCTCAAGCTCATCATCGGCATCTCCAAGATCATGGAGTGGGAAGTAGATCGTAACTGCGGTGTTCTTCTTAGCCCAAAGAGATATTGGAGCTGGCATAGGAAACCTCCATCCGAGTTCTTGCCTGAGTCACACAAGCATCGCACTCATGAGTAATAAGTGTCGTCGCGGTTACTTGCTCTGAGACAGGTATCTCGCACCCTGGCTCTACTTCAGCAAAGCTCTCATGCTCAATTAAGAGCTCCAGGCACATTGATTCGACATTGCGACTTATTCCATAGAGTCGAGCATCAGCAGGAATTATGTTATCTACAGTAAAATGCCGATGTCCAGGCTTCAGAAACTCAAGCAGGAAACGTTCATCCAGTTGCACTCGTCTAACTCTGCGGCTGTCAATTTTGTAGGGGCCAATCAACCAACTCATAACTATCTCCTAGCTCTTCTTCCTGTTGGCTTCCATCCATGCTTGACTGCTCTTAGCAGATTAACCTGCCTTCGAGCCTTTGTCTTTGTTGTGCGCCTTGCATGAACTCTGCCTCTGCCACCTGTAACTCTATACCCACCACCAACTTTTCTGATTGTCCAGGGCATGATAGTCTCCTACCTGGGCCTCCGCCTGAGACTCCTCCTCAACAGTCGCCTCATCCCTCTTGGAGTACTGGGGGCTTTCTTAACAGAGGTTGCTGGTGTAGAGGGGCGTAGGCTAAATGCATTGACTGTTATTCTTGGCCTCTGTGCAGGACTTCGCCAATCAACTGGCATCTGACTCCTCCACAATGTCGATAGGATTGGTTAGGGAAAAAAGTGTAATGGCACTAGCTCCTGCCATCAAGCGGGTGATGAACTTCGTCAGAGTTTCCTTAGCTGTCTCAGCAGAGATGTTCTCTACCTTCGCAGCAACATCGAACTGTGGAGGCAAAGCATCATTCCCATGTCCTGAAACTCTTACCGTAGCATGACCATCTACTGCTGATGCACTCTTCCAGACAAATCTGGTAGAGATGGTCTTGAACTCGAAACCTGCCATAATGCCTCCTAGCTGATAGCAAGGATAACTGTTAGCTGATGGTAATGGTGACTGTTAGCTGCCAGCTTGTACCTGAGACCTTTGTGCCTAGAGCAGACACTTTGCGATTGAGGTTTTTGTTGGCGGATGAACCATTGTCAACTGTCCACTCTTCCCAAGCAAAGTTGCCAACACCAGAGGCAAAGACTGATCTGAAGGCAACTGACTGATTCGTAACTGCTGGATAGGAGGCCTCCATTGCAGCAAAGGCAGTGGAGCCACCTTGCAGGGCAGTCTGAGATGCCGCTGCCGCAGTAGAGCTATTGCCTACACCAATTCGAGCATTGGAGTTATTGTAGGCAGTAGCAGCAGCTCCAATCAGGAGATTGAGCAGTTCAGTGATGCCCTCATTGAGGAGTAGATTGCCTTCAACCTCCACCACCTCATAGGGCTTACACTGCGCTCGCTCTTCTGGAGTCATAAGATCAAAGTCCCTACCATCAGGCTGGATGGTAAGGAACTTCTCCAGCTTAGTGAGAATCTTCCACATGATTTGCTCAGTATCCTTGACCATCAAGACCTCCTATTTCCCATTCCAATTAGGATACCACTCAAGCACAACCTCTTTTGGCAGCCTCTTGCGACTATTCCAAACTAGAGGCATTAGGGCTCTATCATGGGAGCCAGCACTCTGCCAGATACGAGTATCAAGCGAGAGGCCATTGACAAAGAGGATATGCTCCAGCTTTTCTAGTCGCAGTAGAATCTCAGATGTATCGGGCATAGGCCACTCCTCTATCCGCTCAAAGAAGCTGAAGTCAACATCGACACCAAACTGTGTGGTGCTGCCTTTGTATTGCTCTCCGATGATCTTGCCAAGACGCTCTACCTGATGTACATCACGATCTGGATCATTGTCATAGAAAGCAATCCAGCCTCTCTGATCACTGAAGTCAAAGTCGTGAGTTGCAATCCAAGGATTCCACCACCAGAGACCAGTGTAGATAAGAGTTGGCTTATCAAGTCTGGTGATAGTCTCCTTTACTGCTTGAGGCTGGATGCCTGCAAGCTCCAGATCAATTGGTATAAGGCTCAGATGATCCCACATGACCCCTGCATTACGCTTGGTCTCAAAGAGAGACATTGCTACCTCATACCAGGGCGAGACATTGGTATAGCCTGCAATCTCATAGCCCTCATCGAATGCATCGGCAAGGTTTGGAGCAGCAACTCTGCGAATGTCCTCATTTTGAGCATAACCGCCAGTCCATAGGCATTGGATAAATGTCTTGATGCCTAGCTCATCTCTGAACTGAGCAAAGACTGGGCGAGTTATGCGTGACATTGAGGCGTCAATCAC
>Ga0214473_10011877_pt1 | contig 10217 bp, 6 predicted proteins | sample RVTome_7_FD_203509 | JGI IMG/M metagenome (GOLD analysis project Ga0214473, IMG submission 203509) | Soil microbial communities from uranium-contaminated site in the Upper Colorado River Basin, Wyoming, United States - RVT98D197 | ecosystem: Environmental > Terrestrial > Soil > Contaminated >... | reverse complement strand
AACCCCACCCTTTCTAAGATGAATATTATTTAGTTTTATCATCGCCGCCATAAATGGCGGGGCTTTCTAACGGGGTAAACGAAGGCGATGTGCCAAGGGATGGACGTTTTTAATGGGTTCCGTCATCGATAAAAGTTCCCATCTTTCTGAACTTTTCATATCGGAGTCTTAATAATTCCTCCCCATCCATTATTTGCAACTCTTCCAAATGATGTTCTAAGACCTCTTTTAAAGTCCCTGCCATTGCTTTTGGGTCTCGATGAGCTCCTCCCAATGGCTCTTTGATAATCTCATCAATCACGCCCAATCGAGAGAGATCGGCGGCAGTCAATTTCAATGATTCTGCTGCGGTCTCTTTTCCCTTCTCTCCATCTTTCCAAAGGATCGCTGCACATCCCTCCGGAGAGATGACGGAATAGATGGAATGCTCTAACATCATAATTCGATCTCCCACCCCAATGGCCAGGGCTCCCCCGCTCCCCCCTTCTCCAATGACAACGGCGATGATCGGTGTTCGTAGCATGATCATCGTTTTTAGATTTCTGGCAATGGCCTCCGCCTGACCTCTTTCTTCAGCCCCCACTCCGGGAAAGGCGCCTGGCGTATCAATCATGGTCAGGATAGGTTTTTTAAAAACCTCTGCCATTTTCATTAACCTCAGGGCCTTGCGATACCCCTCCGGATGAGGCATTCCGAAATTCCGATAGGCCATCTCCCTCGCATCCGCTCCCTTTTGATGGGCGATGACGGTCACCGGCCTTCCATTAAACTTAGCGATTCCACCGAGGATCGCCGGATCGTCTCCATAATTTCGATCCCCATGGAGCTCAATAAAATTTTCAAACATCCATTGGATATAGTGGGAGGCCTTGGGTCGGTCGATATGTCTGGCCAACTGGGTAGTTTGCCAGCCCGTTAAGTTGGAAAATATTTCTTTTTGCAAACGATGGAGTTTTTCTTCTAAACTTTTTAATTGTTCATTGAAATGGGTGGGTCTCCCTTTCGAAAATCTCCTCAGGTTTTCGATTTCTCCTTCCAGTTCAATGAGAGGTTTTTCAAATTCTAAATAATGTTTGACCATCCCAATCCTTGTTTACCCCGTTAGAAAGTCCCGCCATTTACGGCGGGGGATGATATAAATAAAACTTCAATTACTCATAGAAAGGGTGGGGTCAAAGCCCCGTCCTTTCTAACGGGGTTTATTCAAAAGAGATAAGAGAGGATTCAAAAAGATCTTGAACCGTGTTTTTAAAAATTGCAGAGGGATCGACTGTGTATCGATCCGGGAGAGCCACAATGGTCTCTTGATTGCTTCGGTCAATAAAATGAAGAAGAACCTTAGAGGATCCCCGATGGGCTTCGATAATCTCTTTTAATTGAGCGAGCTGGGACGACGTTAAATCGGAGAGCGGAATTTTTAAATGGAGGGGTGTCATGGGAGAGGAGGGCGATTCGGGTAGAGAATGAACCTCCGTGGCTTTGATTTTAACATGTTCCTCGGAGATATCGAGCGTCCCCTCGACGAGAAGTGGGTCCCCTCCTCTCAAGTAAGGCAGGGCGGCTTTAAAGACCTCTGGAAAAAGAATGACCTCGACAAATCCTTTCATGTCCTCTAAGGTTAAAAAAGCCATTCGATCTCCTTTTTTGGTGACGATCTCCTTCAATTGGTTGACGAGGCCACAGATTTTGACCTCCGCCCCATTCTGAAGTCTCGGGAGTGCGGACGTATCCACATCGGTATATTTTTTAATCGCTTCCTGATAACGTGACAAGGGATGGCGGGAGATGTAGAATCCGATCGTCTCCTTCTCAAAGGCGATCAACTGATTTTCTGGAAATTCATCGATGTCTGGATATTCCTCCTTTAACTCTCTGGAACGATCGATGAGCATGCTCAGTTGAGGTTCCCCTTTCTTCCTTTGCGCCGATTGGGATTGTTCAAGGAGTTCCCCGAGAACGGTCAACATCTGCGATCGGTGAGCCTTCGAGAAGTCAAACGCCCCGCATTTAATCAAACTTTCGATCACCCGCCGGTTCACCTTCCTTAAATCGACGCGATGACAAAAATCGTACAAGGATTTAAACTTCCCATTGCCTTCCCGTTCCGTCAGGATGAGGTCAATGGCCGCATCCCCCACGTTCTTGACTGCATTCAAACCAAATCGAATTTGATTCTCCATCACTGCAAAATGTTTAAAACTCTCGTTGATATCCGGGGGTAAGACCTCGATCTTCATCTCCCGGCATTCGGAGATATACTTGACAATCTTTTCCGCATTCTGCGCCTCACTCGTGAGCAAGGCTGCCATAAATTCGATCGGATAATGAGTTTTCAGATAGGCCGTCTGATAGGCAAGAAGGGCATAGGCGGTGCTGTGGGATTTGTTGAACCCATACCGGCCGAACGTCTCCATCTGTTCAAAAATCTTTTCCGCTTTCTTGGCTGGTATCCTGGTCTTTTTGGCCCCTTCGAGAAACTTCTCTTTCTGTCTCTCCATCTCGAGGGTGTCTTTCTTAGACATCGCCCGGCGCAGATTATCTGCGTCTTCAAGGCTAAAATGGGCCAGGGCGCTGGCAATGCGCATCACCTGCTCCTGATAGACGATCACTCCATAGGTATCTCTTAGAATCTCTTCCAAGGCCGGGAGCTCATATCGGATCGACTCCTGGCCATGCTTTCGCTTGATAAACTCGCCTACCATACCACTGTCCAGAGGGCCTGGCCGATAGAGGGCCACCAGGGCGATGATGTCTTTGAAACTCTGCGGCTTGAGTCTGACTAAGAGGTCGCGCATCCCTGAACTTTCCAACTGGAAGATGCCCAGGTTTGAGCCACCTCCCAGAAGCGCGTAAATTTCTGGATCATCCAGTGGGATCTCGGAAAGTTCAACTTTAACGCCTCGGTTCTTTTCAATCAGCTGAATCGCCTGGTCCAACAAAGTAAGGGTCTTGAGCCCCAGAAAATCAAATTTGACCAAACCGATGGCTTCCACCTGTTTCATCGCATACTGGGTGATGATTTCACTGTTCTGGCCACGTTGGAGCGGGAGGTACTCCATCAAAGGCTTATTGGAGATCACGACTCCCGCCGCATGGGTTGAGGCATGACGGGCTAAACCCTCTAATGATTTTGCAATTTCAAACAGGGAGGCGATCCGTGTATCTTTTGCGACCGCTTCTTTAAGGCTCGCCTCCTGCTGCAGGGCTTGGTCAAGGGTAATATCAAGCTTGTTCGGGATGAGTTTGGCAATGCGGTCTACCTCTGCATAAGGAATCCCAAGGACACGGCCCACATCCCGGACGACGGCTTTCGCTTGCATCTTTCCGAAGGTGATGATCTGAGCCACATTCTCTTTCCCATACTTCTCCGACACATATCGAATGACCTCATCTCTTCCTTCCATGCAAAAATCAACATCCACATCGGGCATGCTGCTCTTTCGGCCAGGGTTTAAAAACCGCTCAAAGATCAAATCATATTCGATCGGATCCAGGTCGGTGATGTTCAGGGCGTAGGCCACCAGACTGCCAGCCGCCGATCCCCTTCCAGGACCCACAGGAATCTTATGGCTCTTGGCATAGTGGATAAAATCATAAACAATTAAAAAGTAACCCGGGTAGCCCATCGATTTGATGATCTTGAGCTCTTCCTCAAGTCGGGCCTTATATCGGGCTGAACGATCCTTGAAATTCTTCTCTCCCTGATATCGCGAAAGTCGGCGCTCTAAACCTTCCCTGGCCAGTTTTTCTAAGTAGCTCTCGGACGTTTCCCCGGCCGGAACAGCAATTCTTGGAATATGCTTTGCATCGAAACGGATTTCGAGATTACATTGTCCCGCAATCTCAACGGTATTGGATATCGCCTCTGGAGTGTTTTGAAAAAGACCAACCATTTCCTGGGGCGATTTAAAATAAAATTCATCCGACGAAAATATCATCCGATTGCTATCCTGGAGCGTCTTCCCGGTTTGAATGCAGAGAAGGACCTCTTGGGCCTTGGCATCCTTTCGGTGAAGATAATGGCAGTCATTCGTGGCCACAGCGGGAAGGGAGAGCTGGTGTCCGATCTCTAAGAGCCGCTCATTGACCTGCAGTTGATTCTCCACCCCATTATTCTGAATCTCCATATAAAATCGGCGGTCACCGAAAATCTTCTTGTATTCTTCGGCGGATTGAAGTGCTTTTTTCATCTCTCCCCGCCCCGCAAGGGCAGCGACCTCTCCTTTCAGACAACCGCTCAGGGCGATCAACCCCTCGTGATATTTGTTGAGAAGTTCCTTGTCGACCCTTGGCTTGTAATAAAATCCTTCGAGATAGGCGAGGCTCACCAATTTCAGGAGATTGAAATAGCCCGTTTCATTCTTCACCAGAAGGGTGAGATGGTAGTTTCCCTCCTCCCTTTCTCCCATTTTTTTCTCAAATCGACTTCCCGGGGCAACGTAAATCTCACAACCGATGATCGGCTTAATCCCATGTTTGATGGCCGTCTGATAGAATTCGATGGCTCCGAACATATTTCCATGATCGGTCAGCGCCAGGGCATCCATCCGATATTTTTTTGCCAAATCGAAGGCCTCTTCAAATCGAATGGCACCGTCTAACAAACTGTATTGACTGTGAACATGGAGATGAATAAAATTTGATGTCTGCATCATTTTCTCGGAAATTCGAAATCCGAATCTCGAAGCTCGAAACAAATTCAAAATTCAAATGTTCAAAACTTAAAACCTTTAGTATTTGTTTAGGTCATTCGTATTTTGGACATTCGTGCTTGTTTCGAATTTCGCGCTTCGTATTTCGATATTAATTTTTATCTATTCCCATTCAATCGTGCTGGGGGGTTTGGAACTGATATCATACACCACTCGGTTGACCCCCTTCACTTCGTTAATGATCCGATTGGAGAGATGCTCTAAAATTCTATAGGGCAATCTCACCCAGTCCGCCGTCATACCATCCTGACTCCCCACCACTCTTAAAGCAATCACGTTCTCATAAGTCCTTTCATCCCCCATCACGCCCACGGTCTTCACGGGGAGTAATACCGCAAAGGATTGCCAAACCTGATCTAACCAATCGCTTTTCTCCATCTCTCTCATGACAATTTCATCGGCGGCCCTTAAGATTTTCAATCTCTCTTTGTCCACTTCCCCGATAATCCGTATGGCAAGGCCGGGTCCTGGAAAGGGTTGACGTTTTAAAATTTTATCGGGAAGTCCCAATACCCTCCCCAGGTGTCTCACTTCGTCTTTAAATAATTCTCGAAGGGGCTCCACAAGCTTTAATCTCATCTTCTCGGGCAACCCCCCCACATTGTGATGACTCTTGATCGTTGCCGAAGGGCCTTTTGAGGAAACGCTTTCGATCACATCAGGATAAAGCGTCCCCTGAGCTAAGTATTCCACTCCCCCGATCTTTTTGGCCTCCCTCTCGAAAATGGAAATAAATTCCTTCCCAATCCTTTTCCTTTTATCTTCCGGATCGGTCACCCCTTCCAACCTTTTCAGGAAGGATTGTTCCGCATCAATGGTGATAAGTGGTATTTTAAAATGATAACGGAATAAATTCACTACCTGGGAAGTTTCGTTTTTCCTCAAGAGGCCGTTATTCACAAAGATACATTGAAGACGATCCCCGATCGCCTTATGGAGAAGAAGGGCCACTACCGTGGAATCGACCCCACCGCTTAAGGCGCAGATGACTTTTTCCTTTCCAATCCTCTTCTTCAGGTCATGGCTGGTCTGGTCTAAAAAAGACTCCATGGTCCAACGGTTTGAACATTCACAGACATGAAAAAGAAAATTCTTAATGAGATCGAGTCCTTTCTGGGTATGAACCACCTCTGGATGGAATTGGAGCCCATAAATTCTCTTTTGAGACGCCTCAATCGCTGCAAACGGCGTATTTTTCGAATGGGCGATGCCGTGAAATCCTTGAGGTAATGTCCTGACGTAATCCCCATGGCTCATCCAGACCACCAGTTGACTTCCCGCTCTCCCCAAGCCCTTGAATAGTTTCCCATTCCGGTCTATGGTCAATTTAGCTTTTCCATACTCCCTTTTTTCAGAATGGGTGACCTCCCCTCCCAATAATTGGGCGATCAATTGCATGCCGTAGCAGATGCCTAAAACGGGGATGCCCATCTTGAGGAGGACGGGATCACAGAGGGGGGCATTCTTTTCATAGACACTGGCCGGCCCCCCGGAAAAGATAATTCCTTTGGGGGACAAGGATTTTACTCTGTTCGCAGGAATATCATAGGGATGAATTTCACTATAAATCTGGCATTCCCTCACCCTCCTGGCGATCAGTTGGGTATACTGGGAACCGAAATCGAGGATGAGAATCTTATCAAAAAGAGTCTGCCTCTTCATATTTTTATTTCCGGATCAGAAAATGATTGGGAAAGAGGATAAACGGAATTGGTAGTCTCTCAGTGCTTTAAAAAATATTTTCCGTCCTTCAATTCATATTGATAGGAAACCCCCTTGCGATAAAAGAGGTCGCTCTTCCGCAGAAGTTTGGTTGAGATCAATTCCTCAAGATGAGAAGGATATTGTCCCTTTTCCAAATAATAAATTTCCAAAGCGTTCTTGATTCGATCTAATTGTGTCTTGTGGACCCAATGCATGGGGATCTCAATATCCACCCGTTCTATCTTTGAATCCCAAAAGTGTTGCAAAAAATCAGGTTTAAAATAGAGGAGAAGCAAAAAGATAAAAATCAAAAAAGCGCCATAGTAAACAAAGGCTAAGGCTTCCCTGAAATTGACCATGCTGACCTTCTTGATGAGACCGGGGGTTCGGACCCCGGCCATTTCGATCAGCCCCATTTCAGAGAGGTCCACTAAAATTTCACTGGCATTGAATTTTCCCAAGAGGCTTCGATCAATAATTTCCTGAACCGTTCGGGTCCCATCCACTAAATTGTAAATCAACTCTTGTTCGGAGGCCAGCTTCTCTTTTAAGTAACTTTGAGAAATCCCATCGACAGATTTTTCTTCAAGTCTGAGAGGCCTTTTAAATATCAGGTGGGGTGAAAATATCTTTTTTTCTATCTCGGACCACTCATCCACCATGCGCAGGATGTTCAATAACACCTGCTCCGTGCTCAAGGCAAAGGGGATCTTCCTATAACTTTCCACCAATTTGAGATCAAAGTTGAAGTGACCATCTTCCCACCAGAAGAGGTCGTAAATGGTTTCGTAGATCTGGGTTGAGATCACCTTGAGCACATCGTCCTTGGTCAGGAGTTGTAGCTCTACGAGGATTTCTCCTAAGTATTTAAGCGTATCTTTTTGAATTTTTAAAACCCTCTCCAATTGTTCTTCGGTGATCAATTGGGCCTTCACTAAGATCTCGCCGATGAGGTCCTTCTTTCCTCTATAATTCGAATAGATATGAACGATCATCCCATCGACAAAATGGATCTCCACGAGGTCTTTCCCCCGCCGAATTTTTAAAACGCCCGTTTTGAGCTGTTGCCCGATGAGCTGAATGATTTCGGTAATGCTGAAATCTTTTAAAGTCCCCTGCAGGGCCATGACCTACCCCTTTTAGATTTTTATGTGTTTTAATCTAAGATTTTTCTTCTTACATTCGTAAACCTAAAACAGCGGATTTGCAAAAATTCGAAATTCGAAGCACGAAATCCGAAATAAGCACAAATTTTCGAAATCTAAATGACCAAAACAAAAAGTTTAGAATTTGGAAAATTCGAATTTTGAAATTGTTTCGAATTTCGATATTCGGATTTCGGATTTGGGAATAGAAAAATTTCATATATTTTTGGATAGCTTTCATTTCTAACCATGAGACCTGCTCCTCGTTGTCCAGAGGATTCCTCATCAGAAGAAAAAAGTTTTTTTAACGGCCTCCCGGTCGCTGACCTTCCGTTTCGAACTTTGGCTTAACCCGATAAAGATATCGGACGGAAAGGATATAGAAAATGAGGAAAAGCCCTCCCCAGAAAATCCATCTCCAAAGACTGGAGAAGAATTGAGGAAGGGGCGAAGGCATCACCCCGCTCCAGTAGACGAATCTTAAAACGAAAATAAAAAAGATGAAGAGGAAGAAAAGACCTTTAAGGGTCCGCTCCCTCCATAAGTATCCAAACCCGACGAGAAAAAAGGAAAGAAACCGGCTGATGAAATGATTCTGTTTTTGAAATTGGCGAACCTGAACCGATTTTTTTTCGACAATCTTGGGGTGAAGCTTTTCCTTCTGAATGAAAATACGATAACAATTAAAACAAATAAATTCCTGGTCGGAGGTCCCCAAATAAAACCGGTAGGTCGGAGAACCACACATGGGGCACCGAGTCAAAAACCGCTTCGCCCGACTATACCTGGCCATCCCTATTAAAAACCCCAAAAATAAGATGGGCGCCAGAAAGGGGATCCTGGATGGAATTTTCTCGAACCAGGCCTTAAAAAGACTGAACAGAAATCCTTCTTTCCCGATGAACTGATCCAGAAACCTCTTCCAGAGCTTTGGGGAAGTTAAGACCTCATCGATCACCAGTCGATTGAGGTGAGGGGAATCGATCATCGAATAATAGTCAATGAGCTGGGGGTCCAGTTGTCGGGCCTTCTGAAAAGCCTTATCCGTTTTCCCGGAAAGAAAGGTTTCTTGAGAATAAGCCCGGTAGAGGTTGTAATAATAAGCTCCTCGATGGGGATTTAAATCGGCGGCCTGCTGATAGGAAGCGATGGCCAGGGAGGTTTGCTTCTGAGCCAGATAAACATTCCCCAAATTGGAAAAGGCCTCGCTGAATTTGGAATCCTGTTGGACCGCCTTCCGGTAAAATTCTTCCGCCGCGGGATAATGGCCTTGCCTCTTTTCTGCCAATCCGAGGGAGAAAAGAACCTCCGGGTCATCGGGATGGGTCACCAACCAGGCACGCAATTTTTCTTCCGTCCCCTTTCCCCAGTCTTCATGATTCGCATGATTCATTTCCAAAATAATATCTGAAGGGGCCCCGTCTAAAAAAGAGGAGGAGGAACGAAGGAAAAAGGGAAGGTAAACCAAAACGATGAGAAAGACAAGAACAAATTCTTTTTCTCTTTTCGACACATAACCCCACAATAAAACGGACCAAAAGAAAAGAGCCCAGAGCATATCCAGGCGGAAGAAGAAGGGGATGAAAAGAAAGAAAATCTTGAGGCTGTTGATGAAAAGCCTTGAGATCTCTTGCGTTAAATTTTTTCGAATATCATAGAAATAGAGAGGGAAATATTTGATCATGATGACGATACCGAAAATAATAAACGTCATGAGGATGGCATTGGAAAAGATGTAGAACATGTTATAAAAAAGTTTAAGGGAACTGGAGTAATATTGAAATTGTACCACTTCTCCTTTCAGCACCTCGATAAGGATTTTATGGAGTTGGAAGGGGTTTTGACTCCAGAGGGCCCGTGCCAATTCAAAATGGGGATGAGGCAGGTCGGGAGAAAATTTTATGGAAGTGATCGCCATCCGGACAGCTTGATCGGCATCACCTTTCCCTCGTGCCTGTTCGGATTCTCTGATCAATAGGAAGGAGAGGATCGGAACGTTTCGAATCCCTTTATCCAATTTGAATTGGTAGAGTTGATCCAACTCTTTCTGGCCAAGAGAGGACCCTTTTTTAAGGCCCCATAGCCGGTCCGTCGAAACGGAGCTTTCGATAGAAAAGAATTCCTTAGAAAAGGGGAGGGTTTCCTTTTGGGTGAGCACCCCCGTGTAATAAAGGAGAGCAAGAATGATAAGGATTAAGATAAAAATGGCTTTTTTCATAAAACACAGATTCCCACGAAAGCCGGCCTATTCCAGACGGTAATTAGGGGCTTCTTTGGTAATGATCACATCATGGACATGGCTCTCTTTTAATCCAGCTGTGGTAACACGAATGAATTTTGCTTTCTGTTGCAGTTCCTGGATATTTCTCGCCCCCAGATACCCCATTCCTGCTTTCATTCCTCCGATGAGTTGTTGGATCCCATAGGAGAGAGCTCCCCGGTAAGGGACCCTTCCTTCAATCCCCTCTGGAACCAACTTGGTTTCGCTTTCGACGTCCTCCTGGAAGTACCGATCCTTGCTCCCCTCTTTCATGGCCTCGATGGACCCCATCCCTCTATAAACTTTATAACTCCTCCCTTGATAGAGCACGATCTCTCCCGGACTTTCATCCGTCCCCGCAAATAAATTTCCAATCATCGCGGAACGGGCTCCCGC
>Ga0214473_10011875_pt1 | contig 10219 bp, 10 predicted proteins | sample RVTome_7_FD_203509 | JGI IMG/M metagenome (GOLD analysis project Ga0214473, IMG submission 203509) | Soil microbial communities from uranium-contaminated site in the Upper Colorado River Basin, Wyoming, United States - RVT98D197 | ecosystem: Environmental > Terrestrial > Soil > Contaminated >... | reverse complement strand
TTCGCCCACACCCTGATTCCGATCGCGCTCGCGTACGCCGTCGCCCACTACTTCACGCTGATCCTCTTCGAGGGGCAGCTGATCGTGCCTGCCCTCAGCGATCCTCTCGGGCTGGGGTGGAACCTGCTCGGCACGGTCGACTTCAAGCCGAACTACACCTGGCTGGCTCCGACCGCCGTGTGGTACGTGCAGGTCGCAGCCATCGTCGGAGGCCACCTGATCGGCGTGGTGCTGGCCCACGACCGTGCCTTGGCGGTGTTCCCCGCCGATCGAGCCGTGCGCAGCCAGTACGCCATGCTGGCGCTGATGGTCGCGTTTACCACCCTGGGCCTGACGATCCTGGCGGTATAGGGCGTCTGCGGCTGCGGTTGCGTTCGGCTCGGACACCCACCTCTGAACCGGCCGAGCCGGAGGGCATCGCCGCTAACGATTGTGATGGGCGGTGACGTCGTGGGCGCCGGCCTCTCCACGGGGATCGATGTGGACGAGAGCCTCGGCGCTGAAGGGGAAGGCGTGGATGAGGTCGTGGCTGATCGTCTCGGCGATCTGGTGGCCTTGGCGAACGGTGAGGTCGGAGTCGACCGCCGCGGTGAGCGTGATGAGCATGCGGTGTCCATGCCACCGCATGCGAATGTCACCCACCGAGGCAACTCCGGGGACCGAACCGGCGACATCGTGGGTCCGGTCGACCAGGGCCGGATCGACGGCATCGAGGATCCGGCCAAACACCCGGGTTCCGGCGTGCCGGAGCAGGAGCAGGATCATCCCGGCCACGACCAGTCCGGCGACAGGATCGACCCAGTCGGCCCCCAGAGCGGAGCCGATGCCGGCGGCAACCACTGCCAGCGAGGTCAACGCATCGGTTCGGGCATGTTGGCCGTCTGCGAGCAGCGCCTCGGATGAGATCCGGCGCCCCACACGGATCCGGTACTCGGCTACCAGTTCATTGCCGACAGCACCGATGAGACCGGCAGCGACGACCCATGGGATGTGATTGAGGGGTCGTGGCTCGAGCAGCCGGCGGATCGATTCCCAGGCCACCCCGCCCGCCGACACCGCAATCGCAGTCACGACCACCAGCCCGGCCAGATCTTCGGCACGCCCGAGGCCGAACGTGAACCGCCTCGAACTGCTGCGACGGCCCAGCGAGAACGCGATCCACAGCGGAATAGCCGTCAGGGCGTCGGTGAGGTTGTGGAGCGTGTCGGAGAGCAGCGCCACCGAACCGGTGAGCACGACGAGTACTGCTTGCAGGGCTGCCGTTGTTGCCAACCCGACCAGCGAAACCTTCGAGGCACGAACCCCAGCAGCGCCTGTGTCCGCCAGAGGAGACTCGTGGCCGTGATCGTGGTGGGTCAGCATGCGAAGCCGATCCGCCAATCCGAACACGCCGGGTCGGGGTTGGGGCTGGTCTTCGTGGTCGGACATGGCGGATCGCCACCGTAATGAGCACGGACACCGGAGAGAAGTTGCCACCCACTTGCAGCTGCGTGACCTTTCCCACGAAACCCGCGCCAACCCGGCCAGCCCGGCGTCCTGGTCAGCGCGCGTCCATCACAATGACGTATGCCGTGGTGCGAGTCGGCGCCATGGTCGAGGTCAGCCGAAGTCGGGACCCGGATGGGCGGTGGCGGGATCGGCGACGTCAGGGGGGAAGAGCAGGTCGATCGACCAATCGATCGCCACCCTCACCTTGCGCGACAGAGTGGGAAGCCTGAGCAGGTAGTACCCCCGCCACAAGAACCAGGCGACGAACCCGGTGACGGTCATGCCGAGAACCTTCCCGACTGCGTTGCGGTGCCCGAGGGCGACCAGTTCGCCGAGGCTGCGATGAGCAAAGGGCCTCGTCGGTCGCCCGGCGAGCATCGTCGGCAGGTTCCTGCCGAGGTACGCGCCTTGGCGGATGGCATGCTGCGCGGTTGGCGGGCACTCGCCACCGTGCCCATCCGGGACCCTGGCGACGTCACCCAATGCCCACACGCCTTCGGCGAGACGGAGATGATCGTCGACGGAGAAGCGATTGCCTCGCCCCACCTCGGCACCCGGATTTCCCGGGATCGGGGTTCCGGTCACTCCGGCCGACCACACGATGGTCGCCGACCTGACCGACGACCCGTCTGCGAGCACGACCTCGCCTGGTCGTACCGCCTCGACCGGTGAACCGAGACGAGCGACCACCCCTCGACGAGCAAGCGCCCCGACTGCCGAGGCGGAGGCCTTGGCTGAGAGGGCAGGCACCACTCGGTCGGTGGCATCGATCAGCGTCACCGATGGGGTGGGCGCCGACCAGTAGTACTTCTTGAAGGCTCGGTCGAGGAAGTCTGCCAATGAGGCCGCCAGTTCCGCACCCGAGTACCCGGCGCCGACGATTGCCACCGAGGTCAGCGTCGGATCGGGGGTCACCGTGGCGGCCTCGAGGAGCCGCAGCAGCCTGGTCCTGATGGCAAGGGCGTGCTGGATCGTCTTGAAGGGGAGTGAGTGCTCTGTCACCCCGGGCACACCGAAGGTCGCGGACTCGCTCCCCGCAGCCAGTACCAACGCGTCGCCGTTCCAGATGGTGACGGATCCGTCCACCGGTGAGCGGACTGTCACCATCCGGCGGGAGGCATCGACACCTGTGACCGTGCCGATCACGATTCGGGCGTGAGGGCAGATCTGTCGCAGAGGGGCGAGGATGTGCCGGGGATCGAGGTCGGCCGCCGCCACCTCGGCGAGCATCGGGCTGAACAGCAGGTAGTTCCGGTCCGAGATGAGGATGACCTCGGTGCGGCGTCCGAGTCGTCGCGCCACGGAGGTCCCACCGAACCCGCCACCGACGATCACGACCTTGTGCCCCATGAGAGGAGGGTATCCAGGCAGCTATCCAACGCTTGACACCCAGAAGGTTTCAGATCCTCTTCGGGCTATGGGCGACGTCTTCTACACTCGCCGGCGGTGCTGCTGACCGTCCTCGGATCGAGCGGGACGTACCCCACGCCGGGGAACCCGGCATCCGGGTACGTCGTGAGCACGCCCACGGCCACCCTCCTCCTGGATCTCGGGCCCGGCGTGTTCGCGGCCTCGGCCGCGGCCGGGATCGTGCCGTCGGCCGTGGTGCTCACGCACGTGCATCCCGATCACTGCGCCGACGTCTTCGCGCTATTCGGGTCGATCCGCTTCGGTGATCGCAACCGGTGGGGACTCCCGGTGATGGCGCCGCCCGGTCTCGTCGACCGGGTGGCGGCCTTCCTCGGGGTGGACGACACCCACGATCTCTATCGAGTATTCGCATTCGACGAGGTCGGGCCGGGCGACGAGCGCGCCGTGGGAAATCTCGAGATTCGGTTCGGCGCGGCGACCCACCCCGTCCCTGCTCTGGTCGTGTCGGTTGACGACGGCCGTCGCCGTCTCGTCTACAGCGGCGACACAGGACCAGGCGGTGATCTCCCTCGTCTCGCCAAGGGGAGCGACCTGCTCGTGTGCGAAGCAACCCTGCAAGGCGAAGTGAGCGTGAGCCGTTACCCGTTCCACCTGTTCGCAGTCGAGGCTGCGGGCATCGCCCGCGACGCCGGTGTGGGCAGGCTGCTCCTGACACACCTGGGCCCTACTCTCGACCCGACGGTGTCGGTCGCCGAAGCGGTGGCTGTGTACCACGGGCCGGTCGACCACGCCGTGCCCGGCATGGAGGTGGAAGTGTGACAGCCGACAGCCCGCGCCGACCTGACGAGTTGCGCCCGATTCGGATCACCCGCCGGTACACCGAGATGACCCCGGGTTCGGTTCTGATAGAGATGGGACGCACCCGGGTGCTGTGCACGGCATCGTTCAGCGACGACGTCCCGCCGTGGATGCGCAATGAGGGCAAGGGTTGGCTCACGGCCGAGTACGCCATGCTTCCGGGCTCGAGTCGGGAGCGGGTGTCGCGTTCCTCCGTGAGCGGGGGCCGGACGAAGGAGATCCAGCGATTGATCGGTCGGTCGCTCAGGGCCGTGATCGATCTCGGGAAGATGGGCGGAGCGACTCTGAGGATCGACTGCGACGTTCTCCAGGCCGACGGGGGCACGCGCACCGCGGCGATCACCGGATCGTGGGTGGCCGTGAACGACGCCGTTGCCGCCGGGATCGACAACGGGACAATCACAGCCGATCCGATCGTCGACCATTGTGCCGCTGTGAGCGTCGGGATGGTGGCCGGGGTGCCGACGCTCGACTTGGCGTACGAGCAGGACTCGGGTGCGGACACCGACATGAACGTCGTGATGACCGGGTCGGGAGGAATCGTCGAGATTCAGGGAACCGCGGAGCGTGCGCCGTTCACCCGAGCGCAACTCGGCGAGTTGCTCGACTTGGCGACATTGGGGATCAACCGCCTCTTCGCCGCTCAGCGCGAAGCACTCGGACGGTGATCACCCGGCTGGTGGTGGCGACGAAGAACCCGGACAAGAGAGCAGAGGTGCTCGCCGTCCTCGCCCGAGTGGCTCCCCGCGTTTCAGCCGTTGTGGGCGTCGACTGGCCTGACGTGGACGAGACCGGGGCGACTCTGGAGGAGAACGCTCTGCTCAAGGCCCGCGCCGCCGCCGAGGCGACCGGCTTGCCGTCGATTGCCGACGACACCGGGTTGGAGGTCGAGGCGCTCGGTGGCGAGCCGGGCGTTCACACAGCGAGGTTCGCCGGACCCGACGGAATCTATGCCGAGAACCGAGCCGCCTTGCTGCGAGCGCTTCAGGGCGTGGAGCATCGGGCGGCTCGCTTTCGCACGGTTGTGGCCCTCGTCGACGGGCAGCACGAGATGACCGCAGAAGGGATTCTCGAGGGATCGATCGCGACTGAGGAGCGGGGCGCCGGTGGATTCGGATACGACCCGCTGTTCGAGGTGGACGGCTTGACCCTCTCCGAGCACGGGGAGGAGGCCAAGAACCGCTTCAGCCACCGAGCCCGTGCCATCGAGCACCTGTTCCAGAGACTTACCGGAATGACTCCGGACCGGCGGTAGGGTGTCCGCCATGTTCCGTCGGTTCGCCGTGCTGTTCGTCGCCCTGGCATTGGTGGGCTCCGCCGTCCCCGCTGCCGCCGAGGTGGTCGCCTCCGGGGTGGTGGTGGTGATCCCCCGCTCGGTGCCCGAGGGGTCGACCTTCACCATGCAGGCCCGCTACGACGGCTCCGGCGGCCCCCCCGACGGCACGGTGCGGATCCGCTGGGCCGACGGCAACGAGATCACCGTCGACCCGCCGACCAGCACCCCCTATCTCGTCACCGAGGACCACGCCTTCGGCGACGACGGGGCCGAGACGATCCGGGTGTGGTTTCGGGTCGGATCCGACCTGTATCGGGGGGCGGAGACGCTGGTGGTCACCAATGTCGCTCCGCACCTTGCCCCGATCCCAGACGCCTTCGCCCCAGTCGGGGAGCGTTGGGAGCTCACCGTCGACTTCACCGACCCTGGGGCCGACCGCTTCACGGTCACCGTCGAATGGGGTGACGGCGGTTCCTCGTCACGAGACGCCGAGCCGGGGGACCGTTTCGTCCACACCTATGACACAGCCGGGACCGTGACTGCGTCGGTGAGCGTGATCGATCACGACGGCGGGTCGGACACCATCACGTTCCCGGTGGAGGTCGGGATGGGCTGCTTCGGCCGCAGGGTCACCGTCGACATGGCCGCCCTCGGTATCACCAGCTTCACCGGTGGCGACGGCGACGACGTGGTGGCCGGCAGCGACGGCGACGACGTGATCGTCACCGGGGGGGGCGACGACGCGGTGTGCGCCCGCGGCGGCGCCGACACCGTGACCGCCGGTGCCGGGGACGATCGAGTCGACGGTGGTCCAGGAGACGATCGGATCAAAGGACAGGGCGGCGGCGACGCCCTCCTCGGCGGGATGGGCAGCGACGTGTTGATCGGGGGCGGCGGCGGCGACGTGCTCCATGGCGGCACCGGCCGGGACACGCTCAAGGGTGGCAAGGGAACCGACTTCCTGTTCCGCAGCGAGTCTCCCAGCACCGACACGATATTCCCTGGCAAGGGGGCCGATGTCGCCGACGTCGGCAAGCGGGGCAGCGACGGCTCGATCCGCCGCTACCTGACCGCCGCCGAAGCGCTCGCCTTCCAAGGGGCGGCCAGGCTGAGCGACTTCACCACGTACCACCCGGTGGGTCAGGCCCGTGTGACCAACATTCAGACCCTGGCCGATGCCATCTCCGGTTACGTGGTGATGCCTGGGGAGTGGTTCTCCCTGAACGACGTGGTCGGTCCCCGCACCGCCGCCAAGGGGTACGTGCAGGCTGGGGCGATCATCGCCGGATACGTTCAGTGCTGCGACAACGCCGCCAACATCGGCGGGGGGACCTCACAGTTCGCCACCACCTTCTACAACGCCATCTTCTTCAGCGGCCTTGAGGACGCCCCGGTCAGTCTGCGGTCCCGGCCGCCCAACATCGCCAACTCGCCGCACACGCTGTGGTTCTCCAAGTACCCGGCGGGGCGGGAGGCAACCATGGGGTACCCGGACAACGACGTCCGCTTCCGCAACGACACCGACGCGGCAGTGCTGATCATCACTGACCACGGCCCCAGGGCGACCGCCGACCACATCACCGTGCGGATGTACGGCGACACCGGGGGAAGGACCGTCGAGGCGATCCACTCGTGCCGACCGCCGGGTTGGACGATCTTCCCGGAGGTCAACGCCCCTGCCCAGGCGTGCGCCACCTACACCACCTCTCAGAAGGTGTACGAGGCGAACGCGAACATGAGCCCCGGGACCAGTCACACCACGCCGAGCCAGGCGGGCTTCAGGATCACGGTCACCCGGGTGATCCACTGGCCGGACGGGACCATCACCTCCGTGCCCTTCCCATGGCGCTACGACGCCGGCTTCATCATCATCGAGACCCACCCGTGCAACATCCCCCGTGGCTACGCCGGCTACACCGGCGAGACCTGCCCTGCCGGCGGTGGGGGCGGAGGAGGGGGTGGTGGGGGAGGGCCGGAACCCATGTAGGGGGCGTGGAGGTTCGAGTCGGCTCTCCGACACGCTGAAAACTAGACCCTCCAGTGAGACCGACCTCCTGGAGGGTTACGTTCATCCGGGGCGCTCCCGACACCTTGACCTCCAGATGATCCGAGAAGAAGGCGATCTCGTCGAGCAGGTCGGATGCGATGATCCAGCGCTCCCTCTCGGTGGCTTCCTGCCAGATCTCATCGATGTCGAGGTCGGCGAGGTGTCGGGCGACGTCTTCGAAGGCTTGGGCGATCTCGTTGCGTTCTTCGAGTCGCCGTGTCACGTCGGCCAGGTCGGCCTCGAGGGTCGCCAGCTGCAAGGTGAGGTCCGACTCTTGTTCGGCGAACAGTTCGGCGCTGAGCCTCCCGGCGTAGTGCAGATCGAGCAGCTTGCGACGCCGCTGGCGGAGATCGGTGACGAGTGCGAAGGACCGGTCCGGCCCCCTTCGGGGCCCCGGCCCGGTCGCCTTCCGCAACTCGGCCCTGATCGCCTCCTGCAGCCCGTCGTCGTGTCCGACGATCCGCAGCCCCAGCAGGGCAGCACGCTCGATCCCGTTGACCGAACGCCGAGGCTGGTCGCAGCCTTGCCCCCGATGGACACATCGGAAGAACCGGCTGCCCTTGCCATTCCCATCGACACCGGCCACCCGACGACACAGCCCACATCGGACCACACCCGACAGCGGGTGACGGCTTTGACGGCGACGGCCCTTGACCCATCCACGCTGTGCCCGCTCCCATTCAGCCTCGGTGAGGATCGCCTGGTGCTGACCCGGGAACCACTCGCCACGCCACACCACCTCACCGAGGTAGATACGTGACTCCAGGATTCCCCGAGCGGTCGAATAGTTGACACCAGTGCGTCTTTCGATCTCGCCATACGAGCAACCCTCGGACCGGAGCCGGAAGATCCGTCGCACCGTCTCGGCGTCACCGTTGGCAACCAGGTCGCCGCCCACCAGGTCGTAGCCGGTCTTGGGACGGTTGATCCACTTCCCCTCGTGGACAGCGCGGGTCATTCCCATCACCACGTTCTCGGCGAGTTGTTCGCGGTAGAACTGCGCGAACGAGCCGAGCACGTTGTAGAACATCCGCCCGGTCGCCGATGACAAGTCGAGCCGTTCGGTGAACGAGTGCAGCGCCACACCGGCCTTCCCGAACGTGTCCGCCAGCAGGATCAAATCGCCCAGGTTGCGCGACAGCCGGTCGAGCCGCCACACCAGCACGTGAGAAACGTGACCCTGCTCAACCATTCCCAGGACTTGTTGAAGGCCCGGCCGGTCGAGGTTCTTGCCCGAGGCCCCGGGCTCTTCGATGATCGTGACCGCCCCGAGATCGTGGAGCTCGGCGTAGGCACGCAGCTTGTCGGCCTGACCGTCGATGGAGAACCCCTCGGCAGCCTGCTCCTCGGTAGACACCCGGCAATACGCCACCGTCAGCACGGCTCGTCCTCCTGGTTCCGCTTGCGAAGGATGCGCAGGCTCACCGCCACGAGCACCGACGCTACCCGCTCATAGTCGCGGCCGCTCATGGGAGTCCGTACCTCCGCTTCTTGCGCTTCACCTGATCTCGGTAGGGGATTCCCGACTCGAACTCCCACTCCCGCAGGACAGCGGTCAGGCAGGGCGCCGTAGGGTCAATCTCCGACTCGTCAATCAGGGCCCCGTAGCTCGATATGTACCCACGCATCCCCACGATGATCCGGCGCCGCGCCGCCTGACGCTTTACGCCGTACGTCCGGACCAGACCAGCCGCGCCGCTACGAAGCGATGCTTGGCTGATCGCCTCCCATACCGGGTCGACCGGCCACCGAGACGGCGTCTCGTCCGCCGTGGGGACCCGAAGCGACAGCCAGGTTGTGAGATAGCCCCAAATACCGCCGACCTTGGCGAACAGCTCATCGAGGGTGTCGATCCCGAGCTGCGCGAGTACCTCACGGCGAACCTCGAACTCGATACGCCACACCGGCTGGATCGGCACCCATCGGTCGCCCCACAGGTCGTGCCACCACACCGAGCCCTTCGCGGCGACCTCGAGACTCTTGCAGTAGATTCGACAATGCAGCCCGGTTCCCCGCTTGCCGAACTGCAGCGCCGTCATCTTGCCGTCGTCCTCGTAGACCCGCCGATGGGAGGCGCGCGTAACGAACAGGTCGCGCATCTCAGGTGTCGGGTCCCAGCCCTGAGTGTCCATGCACAGGTCCACCCGAGAAACCGTGGCAACCCCGCCCGGAACCAGCGAGGCAACGACCGCGTTGAACCACGCTGCACACGCGTCCGGCCCGACACCGTGCAGAAACTCGGCATTCGGCTGGATGTACACGGTTGGCAACTTCTCACTCGGCGTCACCCCAATCCGTCCATACGGATGCACCAGGTGGAACCGGTAGCTCCGCATGAACCCGAACGGCTCGATGAGGAACTCCTCCCCGCCGAGCAAGAAGGGGACGGCCCCTCCCTCCCTGTCGGCCATCGCACGGTGCGCCTCGAGCCGCTCCAACTCAGCACCGGGCAGATTGCCTTTGATCGACCAGTAGAGCGTGTCGATCCCCGACCCCAACTCCCGCACTCGCGGCGATGCGACTAGTGGAGAAGACAGGTCAGCGACGAAAGGGGAGTCGGGCATCAGGGTGTGCTACTCCTGGTTCTCGGGACGGCCCTTGAGGTAGTGGTCCCAGAACGCCTGCCGGTCGAGCGTCACCCCGACCACCTTGTACTCGTCAGGGTGGACCTTGAAGATCGTGCGGAACTTCTTCAGCTTCCGAAAAATCGTGGCCCGATGCCACCCGATCCTCTCCAGACCCTCAAACCCCCCGTGGAGATGCCACATCATCCAGAACCCCATCAGCTCCGAAGTCCACCGACCGGTCAGACGCTTGATCGCATCCTCGATCCACCCGGGCCGGTGCTTGTTCGCCTCAGTCGCGTACGCCTCCCAAGCGCGCTGCGCCCGGCCCTTGCCCTCGGACGATTCGGAACGCTGCTTCCGCAGGTCATCGCTCATAGTCGCATGGTAGCGACTCCAGATAACACCTGTGGAATTCCCCCAGGCGCCGGCTGCTAGCGTTAGACCCAACAAGCACTAGTTAGGAGGATTTGTGTTCGTTCACGTGATCCAATGTTCCGTCTGCGGCAAGAAGTTCGAACGTGATGCATGGGTTGCGCCAATCTTCGAGCCTGCCGCGCGCCACTCGATGCCCGGGTTCGAAGGCTCCGGTGTTCCTTGCCTCGGCTCCGGGCA
>Ga0214473_10011874_pt1 | contig 10219 bp, 8 predicted proteins | sample RVTome_7_FD_203509 | JGI IMG/M metagenome (GOLD analysis project Ga0214473, IMG submission 203509) | Soil microbial communities from uranium-contaminated site in the Upper Colorado River Basin, Wyoming, United States - RVT98D197 | ecosystem: Environmental > Terrestrial > Soil > Contaminated >... | reverse complement strand
CGAAGCGCTGCTCCTGTCGATCCTCGGGTTCGTGCTCATCGTGGCCGGGCTCGCCGAGTCGCTCCGGGTCTCGGCCGCCGTCGGGGCGCTCCTCGCGGGCATCCTCCTGTCGGGTCCGATCGCGAAGGAGGCCCGCACGCTGCTCTCGCCGCCGCGCGACCTCTTCGCGGCGATGTTCTTCTTCTTCGAGGGGCTCGCGGTGCGGCCGGAGACGCTCGTGCCGCTGCTGGGGGCGGCCGTGCTGCTCGCCCTCGCCGGCGCGGCGTCGAAGTTCGCGACGGGATGGTGGGCGGCGGCCAGATCGTCCCTCGAGCGTGACGAGCGTGTGCGCGCGGGCATCCTGCTGATGCCGAGAGGCGAGTTCTCGGTCGCGCTCGCGGCGCTCGGCGCGGCGGTGGAGCCGCGGCTGGTCCCGCTCGCGGTCGCGTACGTGATCGTGCTCGCCGTCCTCACGCCCGTCGCCTACCGGTTCCGCGCGCCGGTCGAGCCCGGGGGTCGCTCGCGCCTTCCTCCGGACTGAGTCGCTCGTAGACTGAGTCGCCCCCGACAACCCGGAGCTCCGCACGCATGCCCATCCGCGACGATTTGCGCAACGTGGCCATCGTGGCCCACGTCGACCACGGCAAGACCACGCTGGTCGACGCGATGCTGTGGCAGTCGGGAGCCTTCCGGGCGAACCAGGACGTGGCCGAGCGCGTCATGGACTCGATGGACCTCGAGCGCGAGAAGGGGATCACGATCCTCGCGAAGAACACCGCGGTCCAACACGGCGACGTGAAGATCAACATCGTCGACACACCCGGCCATGCGGACTTCGGCGGCGAGGTGGAACGGGCGCTCACGATGGTCGACGGAGTGTTGCTCCTCGTGGACGCGAGCGAGGGGCCCCTGCCCCAGACCAGGTTCGTGCTTCGGAAAGCGTTGCAGGCCAGGCTGCCCGTCGTGCTCGTGGTCAACAAGGTCGACCGACAGGACGCGCGCTCCGCCGAGGTCGTCCACGAGGTCGAGGAGCTGTTCCTCGATCTGGACGCCGACGAGCATCAGATCGATTTCCCGATCCTGTTCGCGAACGCACGCTCGGGAGAGTGCGGGCCGGCGCCGGACGCTCTCGAGCCGTCACTCGAGCCGTTGTTCCAGACGCTGCTCGCGCACATCCCGGCGCCGACCTACGAGGACGACCATCCGCTGCAGGCGCTCGTCACGAACCTCGACGCGTCGCCCTACCTCGGGCGATTGGCGCTCTGCCGCGTTCGCCACGGCGTGCTCCGGCGCGGGCAGCAGGTCGCATGGTGCAGGGCCGACGGCACGATCGAGCGAGCCAAGATCGCCGAGCTGTACGTGACGGACGCCCTCGACCGCGTGGAGGCCGAGCAGGCCGGCCCGGGTGAGATCTGCGCGATCGCCGGGATCGCCGACATCACGATCGGCGAGACCCTCGCGGATCCCGACGACCCCCGGCCGCTTCCGGTCACGCGGGTCGACGAGCCGTCGCTGTCGATGACGATCGGGATCAACACGGCCCCGCTGTCGGGACACGACGGCGACAAGATCACGGCCCGTCTGCTGAAGTCGCGGCTGGACCAGGAGGTCGTCGGCAACGTGTCGATCCGCGTGCTCGAGACCGAGCGGCCCGAGATGTGGGAGGTGCAGGGACGGGGTGAGCTGCAGCTCGCGATCCTGGTCGAGGTGATGCGGCGCGAGGGGTTCGAGCTCACCGTCGGCAAGCCGCAGGTCGTTACCCGCACGATCGACGGGAAGCTCCACGAGCCGATGGAACGGGTCGCGCTCGACATCCCCGAGGAGTTCCTGGGCGTCGTCAGCCAGCTGCTCGCGTTGCGCAAGGGTCGCCTCGTCGAGATGGTCAACCACGGCACCGGGTGGCTCCGGATGGAGCAGCTCGTCCCGGCGCGCGGGCTGATCGGGTTCCGCACCGAGTTCATGACGGAGACGCGGGGCACCGGGCAGCTCCACCACGTGTTCGAGGGCTACGAGCCCTGGCACGGCGACCTCCGCACCCGCCCCAGCGGCTCGCTGATCGCGGACCGGCGGGGGTCGACCACGCAGTTCGCCCTGATGAACCTCCAGGAACGAGGCGTGCTGTTCGTCGGGCCGGGGGAGGAGGTCTACGAGGGGATGATCGTCGGGGAGAACGCCCGCGCCGACGACATGGACGTCAACCCCACCAAGGAGAAGAAGCTCACGAACATCCGCCAGTCCACGGCCGAGGAGCTCGTGCGGCTGATCCCGAAGTCGCAGCTGTCGCTCGAGCAGGCCCTCGAGTTCATCCGCGAGGACGAGTGCGTCGAGGTCACCCCGAAGGTGGTGCGCCTGCGGAAGGTGCTCCTCTCCCAGCAGGAGCGCGTCCGCGCCTCCCGGCGCGGACGCGCGTAGGCTCGAGCGCCATGCCGAAACGCACGATCGCGGGCGATCTGCCCGCGCCGATGCTCGCGAAGCTCCAGCCGGAGATCCCCGTCGGCGAGGGCTGGACCTACGAGCCGAAGTGGGACGGGTTCCGCACGATCGTGGCGGTCGGCGCCGACGGGGACGTGCGGCTCGCGAGCCGAGACGGACGTCCGATGGGTCGGTACTTCCCCGAGATCGTCGAGGCGGTCGACGCATCCGGCGGGAGGTCGTACCTGGCGGACGGCGAGATCGTGCGGGTCGCCGACGGATCGATGGAGTTCGACGAGCTGCAGCTGCGGTTGCACCCTGCGGAGTCGCGCGTGCGGAAGCTCGCCGGTGAGATCCCCGCCACGTTCGTCGTGTTCGACCTGCTGCGCGAGGGCGGCGACGATCTTGCCGCGCTCGCGCTCGCCGAGCGTCGCGAGCGGCTCGGCGGGCTCGCCGGTCGCCTGGGCTGGCCGGAGGCCGCCGCCGATCTTCCGTCGATGCCGCCGGCTCCCGTCGTGCTCGTCGCTCCCTGGACCCAGGACCTCGCCGTGGCCCGGTCCTGGTTCGACGACGAGGAGGGACTCGGGCAGGACGGCATCCTCGCGAAGCGCGACGATCAGCCCTACCTGGCCGGGGAGCGCGGGTGGGTGAAGGTGAAGCACCGGCGCACGCTCGATGCCGTGATCGGCGGATACCGGCTCTCGAAGGGCCGCGACGGCGTCGGCGCGTTGCTGCTCGGTCTCTACGACGACGACGGCACCCTCCATTACGTCGGGCATACCTCGTCGTTCAAGGCCGCCGAGCGCCGAGCCATGCTGCAGGAGCTGCGGAAGCTCGAGGGTGGCGCCAGCTTCGAGGGCGGGCGCGTGCCCGGGGGGCCGAGCCGGTGGACAGGTGGCCGCGATCTCGAGTGGGTCGGGATCGAGCCGGTGCTCGTCGCCGAGGTCACGATCGACCGTATGCAGTACGGGCGGTTCCGGCACGCGGCGACCTTCGTGCGGTGGCGGGACGACCGCGAGCCGCGGTCGTGCACGTTCGATCAGCTCGGGGTTTCGCCGCCCGAGTGGCCGGGCGGCGGCTGACCCCGCGTGCGGCCTTCGCGCTTCCACTCCTCCCACGCGGCGACCTTCTTCGCGCGCGACGGGTTCACGCGGACCGGCTCGTCGTCGCCCTTCGGGAAGTGCGGCGGCCAGGGGGCGTCGCCGAGGCCCCCCGCCGCGTCGCGCTCGGCGAGCTCGAGCAACGCGTCGAGCGTGCCGGGGTGCTCGTCGATGCCGGCGCCCGGGTCGCCGAGCGTCCGGAGCCGCTGCGGCACCGTCCGGAGCGTGAACATCGCCGGGTCGACGTCGGGGACCTCCTCCCACGCGAGCGGCGTCGAGACGCGCGCATCCGGCATCGGACGGATCGAGTAGGCGCTCGTGACGGTCCGGTCGCGCGCGTTCTGGTTGTAGTCGAGGAACACGCCCTGGCGCTCCTCCTTCCACCACGCGGTCGTGGCGACGCCGGGCATCCGGCGCTCGACCTCGCGGGCGAGCGCGAGCGCGGCCCGCCGCGTCGCGGTGAACCCGTTGCCACGCTCGACCCTCGCGTTCACGTGGATCCCACGCTTGCCGCTCGTCTTCGGGAACCCCGTGAGCCCGTGCTCGCCGAGGACCTCGCGAACGACGAGCGCCACCGTGCGCACGTCGTCCCACGGCACTCCGGGCGTCGGATCCAGATCGATACGGAGCTCGTCCGGGTGGTCGACGTCGTCGGCGCGGACGGGCCACGGGTTGCACTCGAGACAGCCGAGGGTGGCCGTCCACACGAGCGCGGCTTCGTCGTTCATCACGGGCATCGCGGCCCTCCGTCCGCTCGGGAACATGACCGTGGCCGTGCGGACCCAGTCCGGCGCCCCCTTCGGGATGCGCTTCTGATAGAAGGGCTCGGTGTCCTCGCCGGCGACGCCGCCGGGGAATCGGTGCAGGATCGCCGGTCGATCGCGGCACCCGTGCAACGCCGCGTCGGCCACGGTCGCCCAGTACCCCACGACCTCGAGCTTCGTGATCGGGCCCCCCACGGCGTCAGGGAAGTACACCTTGTCGGGACTCGTGACCTTGATGTCCCGCCCTTGCACCGAGACGACCGTGCTGGGGCTCGTCATCGGGGCACCGTACCCCGAGGGCCCGCGCCCGTCGCATGACCCCGATCGTCACGTCATCCGAGGAGCGCGTCGGACCACGGGTACGGGACGAGTGTCCGACATCCCTCGTCGGTGACGACGACCTGGTCGCCGAGCTTCACGCCGTGGTCGCCGCCGATCTCGCCCATGTAGCACTCGACGACGAGCGCCGTGCCCGGCTCGATGGGCGTGCAGGCGTTCGACTGGGCGTCCTGTGGGTGGCACACGCTCGGGTTCTCCTCCTCGAGACCGATCCCGTGGACCATGCATTCGTAGCGCTGCGGCACGAACCGTTCGGGGATCCGCGGCGCCTTCAGCGCGAGGTCATCGCACGTCATGCCCGGTTCGATCAGCTCCTTCGTCGCGGTGACCCACTCGTGCGCGGCCCGGTAGGTCTCGCGCTGCGCGCTCGTCGGCTCGCCGACCGGGAAGCTCCTGGACACGCAGAAGAACATGCCCTCGATCCCGACCGTGTCCGTGTCGACGTACACGAGGTCACCCTCGGCGAGGCGCCGGTCGGTGGCCTCCGCACGCCAGGGGTTCGTGTTCGGACCCGAGCACAGGGTGTTCGTCGCGAGGTACTCGCCGCCGCCCGCGAGCATCACGCGGGCCATCTCGGCGAGGATCTCGCGTTCGGCGATCCCGGGCCCGACGTGCGCCTGCACGGTCGCGAGCATCTCGGCGATCAGCGGCGCGTTCAGGTCGAGCAGCGCGATCTCCTCGGGTGTCTTCACCCGCCGGGCCTCCTGCGTCACGGGCGCCGAGTCGCGGAACCGAAGGCCGAGGGATGCCAGCGCGAGCCACGCGGGCGCCCCCGCCCGGTCGACGGCGACGAGCTCGCCCGAGACGCCGAGCTCGCGCAGCGCCGCGACGCACTCGACCGCGAACGCATCGGCCTCCGCGGCGGGGTCGTCGAAGAACTCCCATGCGTGCATCGGCCGGACGTCCGGCGCGCGCTCACGCGACCGATGCACCGAGTTCGCGTGTTCGAACAGGATCGGGGCGCCCTCTTGCGGCACGACGGCACACCGCGCGAACGTGCTCATCGCGTAGACCGGCATCGCGCTGACACCCGTCGCGTAGCGCACGTTCGGCTCGTTGAACAGCAGGCAGGCCTCGACGTCGTGCCGGCGCATCGCGGTCTGGAGCCGCGCGAGTCTCCCCAGCCGCAACGCCTCGAGGAACCCCCGGTCGGCGCGCGGATCTACGACGCGGTCGTCGGCGTTCGTTCGCCTGCCTCCTTCACCGTGCGCAGCACCGTGTCGCCGATCTCGGCAGGGTTCCGAACCACGCGGTGCCCGAGCGCCTCGATCGCGTCGAGCTTCGCGGTCGCCGTGTCGGAGTCCCCGCTGATCACGGCGCCGGCGTGACCCATGCGGCGTCCCCGCGGCGCCGACACCCCGGCGATGAACGCCACGAGCGGCTTCTGCATGTACTGCGACGCCCATGCGGCCGCCTCGACTTCCTGCTGGCCTCCGATCTCGCCGATCATCACGACCACGTCGGTCTCGTCGTCGTTCTCGAAGGCCTGGAACACGGTCCGGAAGTCGGTGCCGTTGACGGGATCGCCGCCGATGCCCACGCAGGTCGACTGCCCGAGCCCGAGCTTCGTCATCTGCGAGACCGCCTCGTAGTTGAGTGTGCCGCTGCGCGAGACCACGCCCACGCGCCCCTTCGAGTAGATGTGGCTCGGCATGATGCCGACCTTGCAGGCTCCCGGCGTGATGATGCCGGGCGAGTTCGGCCCGATGATCGTGGTGGAGCGACCCGCGAGGTAGCGCTTCGTGCGGACCATGTCCTGCACCGGCACGCCGTCGGCGATGATCACCGCCACGTCGATGCCCGCGTCCACGGCCTCCAGGAGGGAGTCCGTCGCCACCTGGGGCGGGACGAAGATCCCCGACACGTCGGCGCCCGTCTCGCGGACGGCCTCCTCCACCGAGTTGAAGACCGGCAGCCCGAGGTGCGTCGAGCCACCCTTGCCGGGGGTGACGCCGCCGACCACCTGCGTGCCGAACGACATCGCCTCCTCCGCGTGGAAGGTGGCGTGCTGGCCGGTGAAACCCTGGATGATGACCCTCGAATCGCGATCGACGAAGACGCTCATGCGGAGACCACCTCCTCGGTGGCGGCGACGGCTTTGGCGGCCGCGTCGTCCAGATCCTCGGCCTGGATCAGCCTGAGGCCGCTCCCGTCGAGGATCCTCCGGCCTTCCTCCACGTTCGTGCCGGCGAGACGCACGATCACAGGCACCCTGACCTCCTGGCCGCGGGTCGCCTGCACGACGCCCTGCGCGATCCAGTCGCATCGGTTGATGCCCGCGAAGATGTTCACGAGGATCGCTCGCACGTTCGGATCCTGTAGCACGATCCGGAACGCGTTCTCGATCTTCTCCGGGCTGGCGCCGCCTCCGACGTCGAGGAAGTTCGCCGGCCTGCCCCCATGATGGACGATCGCGTCCATGGTCCCCATCGCGAGGCCGGCGCCGTTCACGATGCACCCGACGCTGCCGTCGAGGGCGATGTAGTTGAGGCCGTGACCGCTCGCCTCGACCTCCTTCGGGTCCTCCTCGTCGAAGTCACGCAGCTCGGCGACGTCGCCCTGGCGGTACAGCGCGTTGTCGTCGAAGCTCATCTTCGCGTCGAGCGCCACCAGCTCGCCGTCCTCGGTCTCGATGAACGGGTTGATCTCGAGCAGCAGGGCGTCGGTGTCGCGGAACAGCCGGTACATCCGTTTCAACAGTCGCGTGAACGAGGTCGTCCGGTTGCCGAGCCCGATCGCGGTGGCCACCTTGCGACATTGGAAGTCGAGCAGCCCGACTCCCGGGTCCACGTACTCGGTGTGGATCGCGTCGGGGTGGTGCGCCGCGACCTCCTCGATGTCGACGCCACCCTCGGCGCTCGCGATCACGACGATCCGCTGGGCGTCGCGGTCGACCGTGAGCGAAAGGTAGAACTCGCGCTCGATCCGGGAGGCCCGCTCGACCAGGATCCGGCTGACGCGCTGACCTTCGGGGCCGGTCTGTGCGGTCACCAGGGTCGACCCCAGCATCTGATCGGCGAGCTCGGCGATCTTCGCGGGGGAGTTGCCGATCTTCACCCCCCCCGCCTTGCCGCGGCCCCCGGCGTGGATCTGCGCCTTGACGACCCATCGTTGGCCGCCCAGATCCTCGGCGACCCTGGCGGCCGCCTTCGAGGTGTAGACCACCTCGCCGCGCGGCGTCGTGACCCGGTACTGGCGAAGGAGCTGCTTCGCCTGGTACTCGTGGATGTTCATCTGCCATCACCTCCGCGGGCCCGTCGGCGGGTCCCCGCATCGTGGGCGCCGCCCGATGGGGAGACGCCGTCCGGCTTTGGGATGCGCCCCGTCAGCGGGCCCGCATCTGCTCGACCTTGTCCATCAGGTTCCGCGCCATGCGGATCGACGCGGCATCGATCAGGCGGCCGTCGAGCGAGACCGCCCCCTTGCCTTCCTTCGCGGCGTCCTCCATCGCCTGGAGGATCCGCTTGGCACGCTCCACCTCGGCCGGCGCCGGGGTGAAGACCTCGTTCGCGAGCTCGACCTGCGAGGGGTGGATCGCCCACTTGCCCTCGCATCCCAAGGCCGCCGCGCGGCGGGCCGCCGCCCGGTACCCCTCTGGGTCGTTGAAGTCACCGAACGGCCCGTCGATCGGGCGCAGCCCCTCGGCGCGGCAGGCGGCGACCATCCTCGAGATGCCGAAGTGCCATTGGTCGCCCCAATGCGTCTGCCGAGCCCCGCCGTCGGCCGGACGATCGGTCAACACGGCATAGTCGGGGTTCGCGCCGCCGATGTTCGTGGTCCGGGCCTGGACGCTCGCCGCGTAGTCGGCCACGCCGAACACCATCGCCTCGAGCCGGTCGGGCCGGGCGCGGCTGATCGCCTCCACGTTCGCCATGCCCTTCGCGGTCTCGATCAGGATGTGGATGCCGATCCGCCCGGGCTCCCAGCCGTTGCGCTGTTCGATCTGATCGAGGAGCGTCGCGACGAACTCGACGTCGCTGGGAGCGCCGACCTTGGGGACCAGCACGGTGTCGAGCACGTCGCCGTGAGCCTCCACGACCTCGACGACGTCCCGGTAACACCAGTGCGTGTCGAGACCGTTGATACGGACGCTGATCGCGGTGGCGGACCAATCGTGGGCGCCGAGCGCGTCGATCACGTTCGCGCGCGCCCGCTCCTTGTCGTCGGGCGCGACCGCGTCCTCGAGGTCGAGGAACACGAGGTCGGCGGCGAGCGTCGCGGCCTTCTCCATCGCCCGGACGTTCGTCCCGGGCACGGCGAGCTCGCTGCGGTGCAGGCGGGCTTTGTCGGACATCGCGTCACCGTGGCAGGACCGCGTCGAACGCGGCAAGGACCCGATCGGCGGTCTCGCGATTCGCGTTCACGCCCATCAGGCCAACGCGCCAGATCGGTGGCGCGGTCGGGCCGAGGCCGCCGCCGATCTCGATCCCGTGCTCGCGGAGGATCCTGGTCTGGACCTCCTTGCCGTCGACGCCGGCCGGCACGTCCACCGCGGAGAGCTCCCAGAGCTGGTGCTCGGGGTCGGAGAGGAACGTGTAGCCGCGCTCGGCCATCTGGGCCTGGAAGTAGCGGCCCGCGTCCTCGTGACGGGCCCAGCGGTTCTCGAGGCCCTCCTCGAGCGCGAGGCGGATCCCCTCGTACAGCGCGTAGTACTGCAGGATCGGCATCGTGTGGTGGTAGGTGATCGGACGCTCGACCCAGTAGCGGTGCAGCAGGTCGATGTCGTACGTGAACGGGGCCGGCCGCTTCTTTGCCCGCGCGACCTCGAGCGCCCGTTCCGAGATCGTGAACGGGGAGAGCCCGGGCGGGCACCCCAACGACTTCTGCGAGCACGAATACCCGTAGTCGGTACCCCACGCCTGCGCCTCGACCCGTTCGCCGCCGAGCGACGTGACGGCGTCGACCAACAGCAGGGTGTCCGGGGCCACCGCTCGCAGCAGCTCGGCGATCTCCGGGACGGGGTAGCGGACCCCGGTCGAGGTCTCGGCGTGGACCACCGTGACGAGCTTCGCGTCGGGGTGGGCGCGCAGCGCCTGCTCGATCTCCTCGAGCGGCACGACGCCCCCGAGCGGGGCCGTGAGCTCGACGAGGTCGGCTTCGTGACGGCGGGCCATCTCGGCGATCCGGGCGCCGAAGAAGCCCGAGTGGATCGCGATCACCCGGTCGCCGGGCTCGATGAGGTTCGTCAGCCCAGCTTCCATCCCCGAGGTGCCGCTGGCACTGAAGCACAGCGACAGGCCGTCGGTGCGCCGCCAGAGTGCCTGCAGACCGGCGCCGAGGTCGAGCAGGAGGTCCCAGAAATCCGGATCAAGGTGCCCGTTCATCGGCAGGTGCATCGCCTGCAGGACGTCGGGGTGCACGTTCGAGGGGCCGGGACCGCACAGCAGGCGGTCGCCGGGCGCGAGCGCGGGGATGGTGGACACGGGTGTGCTCATCGCTTCGCCTCCGGTTCGTGCTGCGTTCGTGCCGCGAGCCCTCCGGTCGCGGTGAGAGCGGGAGGATAGGCCAACTGGGGCCTCGAGCGGTAGTCGAGGCCTTTGACCGCCGTTCAGTGGCCGGAGGTCAGGCGGGTGAAACGTCGCAGCTAGCCTGTGTTCTGCAGCCCCGCGGCCACGCCGCCGATCG
>Ga0214473_10011873_pt1 | contig 10219 bp, 5 predicted proteins | sample RVTome_7_FD_203509 | JGI IMG/M metagenome (GOLD analysis project Ga0214473, IMG submission 203509) | Soil microbial communities from uranium-contaminated site in the Upper Colorado River Basin, Wyoming, United States - RVT98D197 | ecosystem: Environmental > Terrestrial > Soil > Contaminated >... | reverse complement strand
CCTCTTTCGCATCGCCTCCGACATGAGCTCTCCCGAGGGGGCGTTTCTCGCGGGGCTCGTCGCCTTCCTGGAGAGAAAGAACGACGAAGCCGTGCAGTTTTTCACCCGCGTTTTGGAGTCGAGCGCACGGGAGAAGGCCATCACCGGGCGGGGTGTCGCTTCGGAAGGCGACGTGGAGCTCAGCGCCAAGCTCACTCCCCTCGAGAGCGCCCACATCCGCGCGCTCCTCTTCCTCCACTGGACCGCGCGCCGCGGCGGGGGCTATCCCGAGGGCGTTCCGGAGTCGTTTCGCATCGAGCTTCCGAAGCGGATCTCGATGGGACGGACGGTCGAGGAGCGGACCGCGGCACGCGACGCTCCTTGCGTGGAAGACCGAAGCTTGCGCTTCGAGGGGACGTCCGTCGACACCGCTTGCTCCGACTACGACGCCGACGGAAAGCCCGACCTGTTCCTCCTCCTCTGGAAGAAGCCGGGACACCTTTTTCGGAACGACGGCGACGGTTTCACCGACGTGACCGAGGAGGTGGGCCTGGGCGGCGTCGGGGGAGAAGGTCTGAGCGCTCTGTTCTTCGATTTCGACCGCGACCGGGACCCCGATCTCCTCGTCACCGCGCACGCTCCTCTCGCGCTCTCGCTGCGGCGCCTTCTCTCGCCCGAGGGCCGCGCGAAGACCCTGACGCCGAGGCTCTTCGAGAACGAGGGCGGAAAGCGTTTCATCGAGGTCACCTCGAAGGTCGGTCTCGACCGCCAGTACGGCGTCGTCGAGGCCGAGGCCTTCGACGCGGACTCCGATGGATGGGTCGATCTGGTGTTCGCCATGGGAGGTTTCGAGGCCAGCCACCTCGAGCCGAGCGTGGTGCTCAGGAACCGGGAAGGCAGAGATTTCATCGAGTGGGCCCATATCCCGTCGTCCGACGAGCCTCACAACGCCGTCGGAGTCGAGGTGATGAAACGAGACGGCAAAGTCGAGATCCTTCTCGCAACCACCAGGAGTGTTTCGTGAGAATCCTGCTGCTCCTGGCGCTGGCGCAGCCCATGGAAGATCTCCAGCGCCACCGCAACCTTGGAAAAGCCTACTACGAACGAGGCGAGTACTCTCTCGCGGTTTCAGAGCTCGAGAAGACGCTCGCCTCCGAGGCCGTCTCCGGCCGGGATTACTTCAACCTGGGCATGGCTTACCTTCAGGACCAGCAGGACGACCGGGCGCTCTCGGCCCTCACCACCGCCGGACAGATGGAGCCGGGATTGATCGATGTGGACTTCGGGCTCGCGGTCCTCCACAAGCGCGCGCTCCGGTATCCTCTCGCCCTCGAGTCGTTCCAGAAGGTCGCGGCGCGCGACCCTCAGGACCCTTGCACGTCTTATAACGTCGGCGCAGTCCTTTCGTCGATGCGCCGCGCCGAGGAAGCCGAGGCGGCGTTCCGGCGCGTACTCGACCTGGGCCACGCGCGCGCCCAGAACTTCTACGTCAGCGCCCTCTTCCGTTACGCGACGCTTCTCGCGCAGCACGGACGGCGGGAAGAGGCTCAGGAGCTTTTCCCCGAGTTCGAGAGACTCCGCAAGGAAACCCCGAACGTCGCGCTCACGGAAACCGCGCTCGAGAACGGCCGCTACGCCCGGGTCGAGCTGCCCCAGAGCCCGGCTCCGACCGCTCGCGAGATCGAGGGCAGCGCCGAGCCCGACCTCGTGACCGAGATCCTCGCGACCGGGTGCGAGGACGGTCTCACGCTCGCGCTCGGCGACTACGACGCCGACGGGAGAATCGACGTCTTCGTCACCGTCCGCTGCGGAGAGAACCGACTTCTCCGGAATCTCGACGGCGGCGAGTTCGAGGACGTCACTCGAGCTTCCGGCCTTGCCACGTCCCGCACGGGCCGGGGCGCCCTCTTCCTGGACGACGAGAACTCCGGAGCCCCGTCCCTGTACGTCTGGGGGGAGGCCGGGCATCATCTTTATAGGAACCGCGACGGCCGATTCGAGGACCAGAGCGGGTCCTCGGGAATCGCGGCCGCGGCTGCGCCGGAAATCGCACTCGCGCAGGATTTCGACAACGACGGCCAGCTCGACCTCCTGCTCGCGGGCCCCGAGAAGCGTATCGAAGTCCTGCGGAATGAGGGGGATGGAGCGTTCTCTCGCGCCGACGCCCTCGAGGTCCACGACGCGCCGCGCGGGGCGGCGGCAGCCGACTTCAACGACGACGGCTTTTCGGACGTGTTCGCCGTCCTGGACTCCGGCGAGGCGCTCCTCTTCGAGAACCAGGGTGGGGCCTTTCGAGCCCCTCCCGTGTCCGTGGGAAGAGGCATCGGAGGGAAGGGGCGAACGCGGGTCGAGGTCGCGGAGTTCGACGGCGACGGATGGCTCGACGTCGTGGTCCTCGGAGAAGCGGCGACGGCGACGTTCCTGAATCGTCGAGGCCGCTTTCACCAGGACCGAACCGGGATCGCACCTCGCGACGCCGAAGCCCTGGACCTCGATGGCGACGGCTCGATCGAGAAGGTGGTCGCGGGGAGCGACGGCGTGGTTCGACTCTTCAAGCCGAAGAAAGCCGAAAGCCAAAGATTCCTGCGCGTCGCGCTCGAGGGCAGGCGAACGAACCGTCAGGCGACGGGGGCGGCCGTGGAGCTGAAGGCCGGGCGCTTCTATCGCAAGGTGATCTATTCCGGGCATCCCGTCACCCTGCTCACCGGGGATCGAGATCGCCTCGACGTGGTTCGGGTCACGTGGAGCAATGGCGTGATTCAAAACCTGGTCGATGTGCCGACGGGACAGACCCTCCGGATCGAGGAAGAAGATCGCCAGACGAGCTCCTGCCCTTTCCTCTACGTCTGGGATGGCCGGTCGTTCCGCTTCCTCACGGACGTCGTGGGAAGGGCGCCCCTAGGCGAGATCCTTCCCGACGGAAGCGTCCTCACGCCCAACTCCGAGGACTACGTGCGCATTCCGAAAGGTGCTTTGGTGGAGCGAGAGGGCAAGCTCATCTTCCAGATCACCGAAGAGCTCCGCGAGCTGGCCTACCTCGACTCGGTCGAGATTCTCGCGATCGACCGCCCTGACGTAGTCGCCCTCTACACCAACGAAAAGTTCTCGTCGCCTCCCTTCGAGCCGTTCCGGTTGTACCCGGTCTCGACGCGCGAGCCTCCCGTCGAGGCAACGGACGGTCGGGGGGAAGACGTGCTCGGCCTCCTGAGGGATTCGGACGGGGAGTACGTCTCTAACTTCGCCCGCGATCGAGTCTCTGGGTTCGCCGAAGAGCACGCTCTGGTTTTGACTCCGCCCGCCACCCCGGAAGGATCCCCGCTCTGGTTACTCCTCTCGGGTTGGGTCTACTGGCCGAGCTCGAGCAGCATGAAGGCGCTCTCCTCGAACGAGAGGCTGACCCCTCGAGCCCCACGCCTGCAGGTGAAGGACCCGGCGGGCGAGTGGGTGACGGCCATCGAAGACCTGGGGCTTCCGTCGGGCATCGATCGCACTCTCGTCGCCGACCTTTCCCGAGTCTTCCTCTCCCCCGATCGACGCGTGCGGGTGGTGACGAACTTCGCCGTCTACTGGGATCAAGCTTCCTTCGCCGAGCCCGCGAGCGACGCGGGAATCTCGACTCGATCTCTCTTGCCGACCGCGGCCGATCTGCATTACCGAGGGTTTTCCGTAGTCGCGACCGAGGAGGGAAAGCCCGAGCGCTACGACTACGAGAGGCTTCTTCCGGAGGCGCCTTGGAATGCGGTTTCGGGCCGCTATACGCGCTACGGCGACGTGGCTTCGCTGACATCGAGACCGGACGGTCGCCTGGCGGTGATGGCGCCGGGAGACGAGATGACGCTCACCTTCGACGCGGACGACCTTCCCGTTCCGGCCGCCGGTTCCGAGAGGGACTATTTCCTGCATGTCACGGGCTGGGCCAAGGACCAGGACCCCAACACCCGGAGCTCGAGAACCGTCGACCCACTGCCCGAGGCGGCGAGGGACGGCGTCGATCCTCTGCGAACGAGGCGGGTGGCGGCCCTCGTCCCACCTCTCTCTTTCTCCGCGGCCGCCGAGGAAGAGCAAAAGAAGTCGCTCACCGACTCTCTTACCAAGGGAACACCTTCCGTGGCCCTCCGCTACCGCTACGAGCTCGTCGACGACGGCGCCTTCGACAGGGAAGCTCATGCTTCGACGCTTCGGACCGTTCTCGGGTATCGCACGCTTCCCTACCGGGGTTTCAGCTTCTTCCTCCAGGCGCAGAACGTCGCCGCCATCGGCGACGATCGGTTCGACAACCGCGGCGCGGGACACCTGGCGAACGGAGTTTCGGACCGCCCCGCGGTTACGGATCCCTCACAGACCCGGATGCAGCAGGTCTACGGAAGGCTCGACGCCTTCGACACCACGTTCGATGTGGGGCGGAGGGAGATCGCCTACGGGGACCACCGCTTCGTCGGCGACGTGAACTGGCGACAGAACCACCAGGCATTCGACGCGGTTCATCTCTCGAATCGCTCGCTCCCCAAGACGACCTTGTCCTATGCCTTCGCCGACAAAGTGATTCGCATCGATGGAGGTACGAAGGACATGAGCTCGCATTTCGTAAACGCCCTCGTTGGCCTCGACCCCAACCTCTCCCTCGAGCTCTTCTCCTACCTCCTGGATTACGACGACGCGGTAGATGCTCCCCTCTCGAGCCAGAGCTACGGCGGAAAGCTATCCGGTAGTCGGCCGCTTCTCGAGAAGCACCGTTTGCTCTTCGAGGCTCAGTATGCGAAGCAAATGGATTTCGGCGCGAATCCCGCCGACCGCGATGCCAATTACCTTCATCTCGTCGGCGGTGTCGGCTTGTCGGGGAAGCTCACCCTCAAGCTCGGCCGCGAGCTCCTCGGGGGCTCCCCCGCGAACGGGGTATTCCAGACGCCGCTCGCGACACTCTTCAAGTTCAACGGCTGGGCCGACAAATTCCTGACCACACCTCCGAACGGTCTCGTGGACTGGTACGTGAGCGGCGAGGGGCGGCTCCGCTCCGCCTCGTGGATCGTGGCCTACCACGATTTCAGCGCCGACGCGGGAGGAGATACCTACGGGTCGGAGCTCGACGCCCGGGCGGTCTTCTCCACGTCGTGGAAGCAAAGCTTCGGCGTTCAGCTGGCTCTTTATCGCGAGGACGGGTTCGCAACCGATGCCAGCAAGCTCTGGCTCTGGACGGAGTACAGCTTCTAGCTCAGGCGTCGAGCGTCATCAACGCGGAGCTTCCGATTTGAGCCGGGCGAGGATCTCCCGGGCCGCGGGATCGCCGGGCGAGGCCTCGACGAGACGGCGCGCGTACTCGACGGCCGAGGCAACCCGTCCGCGCTTCTCCTCGAATGCGGCGAGCGCGTGGAGAATCTCCCTGTCGTAAGGATGGGACTCGAGGGCCCGATCGAGGACCCGAATCGCGGCATCGACCTCGCCGCTGCCCTCGAGAGCGACACCGTAAACGTAGGCGTACCGGGGATCGCCGGGAAGAAGCTCCGCGGCCCGACGGAGGGATTCGAGCGCTTCGTCGTTCCGGCGCAACCGAACGAGCGTGAGACCGAGCGCGTGGTGAAGCTCCGCGGCCTCGGGCGAACGGCTCAGCGCGCGGCGCAGGAGGCAGGCGCAGAACCCAGAGGCGAGAAGAGCGACCGCGAGAAGAGGAGACTGCACGAGTGGCAATTTTAGCAGACCGGACGCGGAACTCCCTGAAAGAGCGAATCCACCGCCTCTCGTCCGCAGATCGCGCCTCGTGCCGCCGCTTTGCCGAACGACGGCCCGTGCAGAGCGTTTCCCGCCAGGTAGAGATGGGGAAATGCCAGAAGGTCCCTGTCGATATCCGCCAGTCTCGCCAGGTGTCCTATCTCATATTGGGGTATCGCGCGGGACCAGAGCCGGGCTCGAGTGAACCGGGGCTCGGCTTCGAACGAGAACAGGCGCTTCATCTCCTCGGCCGCCGTCCGCGCGATCTCGGAAGGCTCGACCTCGTCGACTCGAGGATCGAAGCTTCCTCCGAAGAGCATCCGAACCAGCAACTCGCCCGTCGGGTTTCGTCCAGGAAAGAGGTAGCCGTCGCAGGTCACGCCGAGAGCGCGGTAGCCCGCGCCCCGCGGGATCAAGACCCCGAAACCCTCGGGGATCGAGGCAAGAGCCTCGGGGCCATAACCGAGAGCGACGACATAGATGGGAGGCGTCGGAATCTCGAGCAGTTTTCGAGAAACCTCGGGAGCGCACCTCGAAAGGAGGGCCGCCGCCTGAAATCCCTCGCAGGCGAGAATGACGGCGTCGGCGGAGAGAAGCTCTCCTTCCTGATCGAGGGTTATCCGATAGTCCCCATTCCTCTCCACCGATCGAACGGCGCAGCTCGTCTCAACGGTGAACCCGCCGCGAGCGGCGAGCGCTCGCGGAAGCGACTGCATTCCTTCCCGGAAGGAGGAGAGCACCGAGCCGCGGGGACCTTTCGTCCGTCGAGCGCGGGCCATCTGCGCGCGAATGAGCGAGCCGTGCTCCCGTTCCAGCTCGGCCATGATGGGAAACGCGGCCGGAAGGGAAAGGCGTTTCGCGTCTCCCGCGAAGATGCCGAGAACCATGGGGTGGATGAGGCGGTCGGCGAACTCCGGACCCAGACGCCGGGCAGCGAAGTCCCAGACCGACTCGTCGCTCTCGTCCCTCCTTGCCGGAACGAAGGGCTCGCGCGCCGCACGCACGAGGCCCCCGAGGCTCAGGATCCCGCTCGCGACGAAGCCGAGAGGACTTGCCTGAACCTCGCGCGGCTTCCCGCCCGCAAACACGAATCGATGGGACTGAGCCTTCCCTGCCCGGAGGACGTCGCTTCCGAGGCCCGCTTCCTTGGCGAGCTCGTCGACGATGAGGTCGCTGTTCAGATAGCCGAGGGGACCGGTCTCGAAGAGCCACCCGTCCTCGACATGGCTCAGAGCCTTTCCCCCAACTTCGGGCTCTTTCTCGAGCAACACGACGTCGAGCTCGCGCGATAGCTCCCGCGAGCGTTTTCTCGCTCTGAAGGCGGCCGCGGTTCCGGAGATGCCGCCACCGATGACGACGAGTCGCTTCACGATTCTGGTCAGACGGTCCGGCTGAAGACGGGCGCTTTCTCTCCCGTGTGTTTCTCGCGCATGTAGCGATCGAAGCACATGGCGAGGTTGCGGACGAAGAGCTCGCCCGTCGGAGTCGCGCGGATCGATCGGTCCTCGACGAGAACAAGGCCCTCTTCACGGTAGGCGTCGAGAAGCTCGAGGTCGGGGGCGAAGTAACTGCGGAAGTCGATACCCCATCGCTCTTCGACCGCGCCGATGTCGATGGCGAAGTTGCACATGAGGCGGTGAATGACGCCGGCCCGAATCTCGTCGTCCCGGCTCCGGACGACCCCCCGAACAGCGGGCAGTCGCTCCGCGTTCACCAGGTCGCGGTAGCGGCTCAGCTTCTTCTCGTTCTGGAACATCGCTCCCCGGACGTCGCCGATCGCCGAGATTCCAAAGCCGAGCACGTCGTCCCCGGGAACCACGGCGTAGCCCTGGAAGTTGCGGCGGAGCCGCCCCTCTTTCTTCGCGCGCGCGAGCTCGTCCTCGGGCCTCGCGAAGTGGTCCATCCCGATAGCCTGGTAGCCCGCCCCCAGGAGCTTCTCTCGCGCGATGGCGAAAAGCTCCATCTTCATCTCCCTCGCGGGGAGCTCGCTTTCGTCGAGCTTCCTCTGGTGGCCGCGGATCCAGGGCACGAAGGCGAAGGAATAGCAGGCGACGCGGTCGACCCCCATGTCGATGACCTGCTCCACCGTCTCTTCGAAAGTCTCGGGAGTCTGGAGGGGGAGACCGTAGATCAAATCCACGTTGATGCCGCTGTATCCCCGCCCGCGGGCACGATCGATAACGGCCTTCGTCTGCTCCGGCGTCTGGATGCGGTTCACACGCTGCTGGACGTCGGCGGTGAAATCCTGGACCCCCATCGAAACCCGGTTGAACCCGAGATCCGCGAGGGTGTCGATGTGCTCTTTCGTCGTGACCCTGGGATCGACCTCGACCGCGAGCTCGGCCCCGGGTATCGGATGGTAGTGCTGAAGGAGCGTGCCGACGAGGAACCGAAGCCCCTCGGGAGGGTGGTACGTCGGGGTCCCCCCTCCCAGGTGGAGCTGAGCGAACCTGCGCCGGTTCGGGGTTCTTCGGGCGACGAGGGCTATCTCCTTCGCGAGGAGATCGAGGTAGGGCTGCGCCTTTCCGCGATGCCTGGTGATGATCACGTGGCAACCGCAGAACAGACACCGCTCCTCGCAAAAGGGAAGGTGGACGTAGAGTGAGAGCGGTGCTTCTCCAAGGGCATCGGCCGCGGCGAGGTGCTTCTCGTAGAGCCCGGCCTCGAGATCCTGGAACTCGACCGCGGTGGGATAGCTGGTGTATCGCGGCCCGGGTCGATCGTGCCTGGCGATGAGGTTCCGAATGGTCTCGCGATCGGCGGGAATCCTCTCCGTCATGATCTCGTCTCCGCGACGATGGCCGCCAGAGACGCGACGAAACGAGGGTGGGCCTCGACGGCGGGAATGCGGATGAACCGCTCTCCCCCCGCCCCCAGGAACGTTTTTCTGCCGCGGATTCCGATCTCCTCGAGGGTCTCGAGACCCTCGGTGAGGAAGCCCGGGGTCGCCACGGCGATGCTCCTCACGCCCGAGCTTCCAAGACGCGCGAGGATCGAAGCCGTCGCCGGCCGGAGCCAGGGCTCCGGGCCGAACCTCGATTGGTACGAGAGCGTCGCCCTCTCCTCAGGCCACACGATTTCCTTCAACAACGCCCGAAACGTCCTCTCGCAGTCCGCACGATACATCCCGCCTTCCCGCCGATCATAGCGCAGCGGGATCCCGTGGAATGAGACCACGAAATGCTCCGGCGCCTCTTGCCCCACCGAGCGGTGGAAGAGGTCGGCTGCGGCCTCGATGTAGCCGGGGTCGTCGGGAGCGATGCGGCGGATTTCGATCCCGCTCGCTCCGTCGATCGCAGCCTCGATCGAGCCCGTGGTCGACCCGGTCCGCTGCGGAAAGAGGGGCACGACCGTCACCCTGGTCGCCCCCGGGCCGAGTCTCTCCCGGAGCGAGGGACTCCCGTAGCGATAGGCATGACGAACCTCGCCCCCAAAGAGCCGCCCGAGAGCTGTCGCAATGCGCTCCGTCCCTCTCTCGAGCGGATTCCCCTCTTCCGTCCAGATCGCCCGATACATCTCCGCCACCTTCTCCGGACGGGATCGTAGAATCTTCGAGAGAATCGGGCCCCACAACCAGGCTGGATAGTCGACCACCATGGGGTCGGAGAGAAACTCCCGGAGGAACTCGCGAACGGCCTCCGGCTCCGGGGCTCGGGTCGTACCGAGGTTTACGAGCAGAACCGAAGCGCTCACCGCGAGGCCCTCGACTTCTCAACCCCCCGATGGCCGAGGAAGTCTCCGAAGCTCCTCGATGAACGTCTCGTTCTCGCGGGGAAGCCCGACGGAGATGCGCATGTAGCCTTCCATGTCGAAGGCGTCCCGCACCTTGACCTTCCGCTCGCGAAGGGCCTCGATGAGCGCCTTGACCCCCGAGCCCACTTCGACGGTCACGAAAATTGTCTGCGTGCGGATGGGCTGGTAACCCATCTCCTCGAGCTGGGCATAGAGGTACTTCTTGCCCTCGCGCACCGTCTCGACGGTGTTTCTAACGTGGTCGGGGTCGTCGAGCGCGCCGAGGGCGGCCGCGATCGAGAGAGTGTTCTTGTTCAGAGCGCCGATGCCGAAGCGCTGGAGCTTCTTCAGGAGCTCAGGGTTCGCGATGCCGTACCCGACGCGCGCTCCGCCGAGGCCGTAGGCCTTGGAGAACGTGCGGGATACGATCACGTTCGGGAACTCCTTCGCGAGGGGCACCGCCGAGGGGTAGTCCGGATCGTCCGCGAAGTGGATGTAGGCTTCGTCGATCGGGACGATCACGTCTTTCGGAACCCTCTCGAGAAAGCGCCTTAACTCCGCCGAGTCGAGGACCTGGCCGGTCGGGTTATTGGGATTGCAGAGCGTGACGATGCGTGTCTCAGAGTCGATGGCCGCCGCCATCGCCTCGAGGTCCAGGCTCCAGTCGGGACGAAGCTTGACTCGACGAACCTCGCGGCCGAGCTCTTCGGTCTCCCTCGGGATCTGAGGATAGGAGGGAAAGGCGGTTACGGTATTCCCCTTCCGGTCATAGAAAGCGGAAAGCGTGACGAGCCGAAGGATCTCC
>Ga0214473_10011872_pt1 | contig 10219 bp, 10 predicted proteins | sample RVTome_7_FD_203509 | JGI IMG/M metagenome (GOLD analysis project Ga0214473, IMG submission 203509) | Soil microbial communities from uranium-contaminated site in the Upper Colorado River Basin, Wyoming, United States - RVT98D197 | ecosystem: Environmental > Terrestrial > Soil > Contaminated >... | reverse complement strand
ACCTCTTCAACGCCGACGGCTACTGGCAGTACAACTACAACGGCGCGAGCGAGCTGTTCAACCCGAACTACCTGCAGCCGCGCAACCAGCAGTACCCGCTGTCGTTCCAGATGATGTTCGCGTTCCGGTTCTAGTTTCCATAGGGCCGCCGCGCGCCACATTGAGTGACGCCCGGCGGCCCTTTTCCTTTCAGCGGTCCATGCTCTCGCGGGTGTCGATGAGAGCCTGCTGGCTGACGCGAAGCGCGCCCTCCTGAGGGCGATCGAGGTCGGCGACTACGAGGATCACCGCGGAAAACGCGAGCGCGAGGGGGACGACGGCGGGAGACCGCTCGCCGCTCTGCCCGGCGTGATACCCCACGGCCAGCATCGCGAGCACGGTCAGAACGTAGAGCGCGTCCCAGATGCGGCCCGGAATCCGGCTCCGCAATCCCGCCGTGATCCGCATTTCATGCAGATCGATGACCTCGTTGAGGGATTCGATCAAGAGTCCGCCGACGATCGAGTGGGGATCGGCTTGCGCCAGCGCCGTAATCTCGGTCCAGAGGTGTCGGTGCAGTTCCTCCGAGCGAGCGATCGCGGCGTCCAGCTTTCCCGGCTGAACGGCCTCGATGCGGGCGTCGGCGTAGTCGCGCAGGAGTCCGCGGACCTCGGAGCCGTGGGGCTCCGGAACGAGGTCCGCCCTCAGATAGGCGGTGCCGATCGCGTTTGCCTCCTGGAGGACGAGTTGCCGCCGATCGTCGAAACGCGAGGCGGCCATTCCGAAGGTGAATGCGAGAAGGAACGCGAGGAGTCCCATCCCCGCTCCCACCAGCGTACCCAGAGCGCCTTCTCCCTCGGGCCTGTGGCGGCGACCGAATCGGTATCCGATCTCGAAGGTGCTCAGGGTGAGCAGTATGGTGAGAAGGCCCAGCGTCCAAAGGGGAATCTCATCCATCAGCGTGATCATCGCGGCGGATGATAGCAGAGGCGCCACGACCGCGGTTTGCATCGGCGGCCGAGTCTAAGTAGTCTCCCCGCTCATGCTGGAAGTCTTCTCCTCCCCCGAAGCCTGGGTGAGCCTCCTCACCCTCACCGCGCTCGAGATCGTTCTCGGGATCGACAACGTCATCTTCATCACCATCCTCGCGGGAAAGCTCCCCAAGGGGGAGCGCAAGAAGGCGACCCGCCTTGGGCTCGGGGGAGCGCTCTTGACTCGCCTCGCCCTCCTCGCGGCCATAAGCTGGGTGACGAAGCTCACGACCCCCCTGTTCTCCGTCATGGGCTACTCGGTGAGCGGGCGCGATCTGGTCCTCATCCTCGGAGGACTTTTCCTCGTCGCCAAGGCGACGTTTGAGATCTACGACAAGGTCGAAGCCGCGCATCCTCTCGGCTCCGACGTGAAACCGGCTCGAGCCGCTCAGCTCGCCTCGGTCGTCGGGCAGATCATGCTCCTCGACATCGTCTTCTCACTGGACTCGGTGATCACCGCCGTGGGAATGGTCCAGCACCTCGAGGTGATGGTCGTGGCGGTGATCCTCGCCATCATCGTGATGCTGATCTTCGCCGCCGCCATCGGTGATTTCGTGGAGAGGCACCCGAGCATCAAGATCCTCGCGCTGTCCTTCCTGGTGATGATTGGGGTCCTCCTCGTGGCCGAGGGGACGGGGCAGCATTTCAACCGGGGTTACGTGTACTTCGCGATGGCGTTCAGCCTCATGATCGAGCTCATCAATATGAGGTACCGCGCCCGCAGTCTAAGACTCGCTGCCTGAGAACCGGGCGGTTCACGGAAGCTGGATTCTGCCGACGTTAGCGTTTCAAGAGGAGGTCGAGGCGCAGCGCGAGGTCGTCGATTCTCCGTCGGACCTTCAGACGCTCACCCTCGTCGTCGACGGTCGCGAGAAGCTCCTTCAAGCTCACGATCTCCTTCTGCAGCTCCATCTCCGGGGGAAGAAACCCGGCGTCTTTGAGGAGCTTGTACGCGAGCCGGAGGTCCTCGGGCACGGAGCCGTTCGGTTCCAACGGCAGCGGTTTTCCCGCGAGCGGCAGGTCATCGAATTCCCCACGCTCCATGGCTTCTCGAATCCTCTCCTCGGCGAGGCGCTCGAGCCAATCCATGCGGGCTCTATAGCTTGTCGAGAAACTCGGAGACCCGGGAGAGGCCTGCTTCGAGCTTCTTCGCATCGTAGCCATAGCCGATGCGCATATAGGAGTCCCGCTCGAAGTGGTCACCGGGAACGATGAGGACGCTCTTCTCGTCGCGAATCCTCTCGAAGAGCTTGGTCGAGTTGATGGGCCAGTCGTAGCGGATAAAGGCGATCGCTCCCGCTTTCGGGCGAACCCAGGAGAGGTGACCCGAGTGCCGCGCCACAAAGGCCGCGAGGACGGGAAGCTGCTCGTTCAGGATTCTTCGCGTGCGCTCGAGAATGAGGTGGCGCCGTCCCGGCTCGAGGGCTATCGCCGCCAGCCGGTCGGATAGGGTGCTTTGGGAGATGGTGGTGTAGTCCTTGAACGACCAGAGCTTCGCCGCGGCGTCGCGGTCGGACACCATCCATCCGATACGGAGGCCGGGAAGGCCGTAGGCCTTCGAGAGCCCCGAGTTCACCACGAGCCGGTCGTACCAGCCATAGAACGTCGGCGAAACGTCCCCTTCGAGCTCGGCTCCGAGATAGACCTCATCCGCGAGAATCCAGGCGCCGACGCCCCCGGCGACCTTCGCGATCGCGCGCATCGTGTCCTCGCTCATTACCGCTCCCGTGGGGTTATTCGGGTTGCAGAGGGCGATGAGCTTTGTTTTGCTGCTCACGAGCTTCCGAAGATCGTCGAGGTCCGGGGCCCAGGAGAGCTCTTCGCGCAGATCGAGCGATTTCACCGTCGCCCCGAGAGAGCGGGCGAGCCCCCAGACCTGCATGTAGTTCGGCATCATCACCACCGCCTCGTCTCCCGGCTCGAGGAGGCTCAGGACCGCGATGTAGTTGGCTTCCGCGGTCCCGGTGGTGACGACGACGTTCTCGGGGTCGGCTCCCGCGTAAAGATCGGTGATGCGCTCGCGAAGCTCGTCGGTTCCCCTGGTCGGCGGGTAGCTCAGGCGGGTGTCGAGGATGTCGCGGCCCTCGAGAAGCTCGCCGAGGGTGAGCGGGGTGACTCCGCTTTCGGAGAGGTTGATCTCGACTTTGTGCTCCCAGATCGACTGGGTGCGCTCCATGACGAAGGCTTCGTATTTCATGACCTGGGTTGGGAAGGCGGTCTCAGGATTCGGCGCCGCCTGCAAAGCGGCCGGCCAGGGCTTCGATCACCCGCTCCAGCTTGACCTGGGTGCCCTCGTCGAGCGAGCGAAATACGAGGCCGTAATGGTCGTTCTCGTTCTGGGGAGACACCGCGTGCCAGCGGATGGAGGCGTCCAGGCTCAGGGACTCTCCGAGCTCCTCGAAGTCGAAGACCAGCTGGATACGGCTGATGCCAAAATCACTCGAGGCCTCGAGGAGCGCGCCCCGGGAGGAGATGTTGTGAACGAAACCCTCTTCGCGGCCCTTGTCCCATACCACCGTGCATCGTATGGCGCCATCCGGCTGAAGGCGAGCTTCGCCACGCTTCTCCATAGCTCCTCCCGAGAAATCATGCTATGCCGAGTCGCATCAATTAGTAAAGGGCCTGCTGGCCTCTCTGACGCCAGACGGCTACAATCAGAGGCCAATGACCCCGAAAAGGAACCCTACGCGTTCCGTACGAATCGGAAGCGTGACTCTGGGCGGCACTCACCCTGTCGTGGTTCAGAGCATGTGCGCCACCAAGACGGTCAACGTGGACCAGACGGCGGAGCAGGCGGAGCAGCTCCGAAAGGCCGGCGCCGGCATCGTGCGCATCGCCGTCGACAGCGACAAGGACGCCGAGGCCGTCGCCGAGATCCGGAACCGAACCGAGGCGAACCTGTCGGTGGATCTGCAGGAGAACTATCGGCTTGCGGAGAAAGTCGCTCCCTTCGTCGACAAGATCCGGTACAACCCCGGCCACCTCTACCACCACGAGCGCCAGAAGCCCGCCCGGGACAAAGTGGCCTATCTGGTGGACGTCGCTTCCGAGAACGACTGCGCCATCCGTATCGGCGTCAACTGCGGCTCCATCGATCCCGAAAGGGCGGGGGAGTTCGAGCACGACTCCGTGGGGGCGATGGTGGCTTCAGCCCTCGAGCACGCGGAGATGCTCGACGAGAGGGGATTCGAGCGATATTGCGTCTCGTTGAAGGATTCCGATCCGGCGAAGGTGGTCGACGCCAACCGGAGGTTCGCGGAGAAACGAGGGGACGTTCCCCTGCACCTCGGGGTCACCGAGGCGGGTTTACCCCCGGACGGCATCATCAAGACCCGCATCGCTTTCGAGCAGCTCCTCTCCCAGGGAATCGGCGATACCCTTAGGGTCTCGCTCACGCTTCCGAATCCGAGGAAGCACGAGGAAGTCGAGGTGGGCCTCGCGATTCTGGAGGACATCGCCGCCGGCCGCTTTCGCTCGGTCCCGAAGTTTCCCGACGACCGCCTCAACATCATCTCGTGCCCGTCCTGCTCTCGCGTCGAGAACGAGGAGTTCGTCGAGCTCGCCCAGAAGGTGAAGGAGATCACGGGCTACGCCCAGGACCACGCGATCACCATTGCGGTCATGGGCTGCCGCGTGAATGGTCCCGGCGAGACCGACGACGCCGATCTCGGGTTGTGGTGCGCTCCGCAATTCGTGAATCTGAAGCGCGGCCCGGAATCGATCGGGGCCTTCCGCTACGACGAGATCCTGCCGCGCTTGAAAGCGGAGTTGGACCGGATTATCGAGGAGCGGAGCGAAGGTCAACGCCCGGCGACGAGCTTGTAGTCGCCCGGCACGGCGAAGACTTTCGGGTCGATGGCGCCGGCCGAGATCTTCGTGGTCTCCGTCGTGACCTTCATCATGACCCCGCCGCCTCCGCCTTGGCCCCCCGAAGCCTGAGGGTTCTGCTGCATCTTCTTCAGCATTTCGGCGAGGCCGCCCGTTCCGCCGCCTCCCTCGGGCTGAGGCGGCGCTTCTCCGAGAGCTTCTTTCTTCGCCGCGTCGGCCCCGCCGATGTACATCACCGTCCGCATGGCGTGGCCTTCCATCTTCTTCATCTCGTCGGCCATCTTCTGCATATCGGCGCCGAAGGACTGCGTCGGTCCCTGGCCCCCTCCCGCCGCCCACTGTTGGGCGATGCTGGCTGTGCCCATCTTCTCCGCCACTCTCCGGTGGAAGGCGTTCACCTCCGCCGAGCCGGGGACGTCCTTGGCCATCCACATCTCGCTCAACGTCGACATCGTGCCCGCCCCTTGTTCCTTCTCGCTCGCGACGGTGACGTCGAGCTCGAGCAGATACTGTTTGCACGCGACTCCCTGGAGGGTCTCGCTTCGCCCGGTGTCGGTGACCCGAGCGTCGGTCTTCATCGACACGTCCGTGCCCTGGGGCTTTTCCGCCTTCTTCCCCTGGACGCTCGCCATCGCCTGCTGCATCTTCTGCTTCATTTCCGCGAACGTCGCCACGGAATAGGTCTTCTTCTTGTTATCAAGGCTGATCATCTTCTCACCCGCGAGATCGATGATCGTCGCTTGGTCCCCGTTGTCGGTGCGCATGAAATCACCGCTCACCCGGGTCGTGGACTTCGTGGGCTTGCCCATGCCCATCACCTGCATGAGGCCGCCCATCCTGGTCTCTTCTTCGTAAGTGACGTCGGCCGCAACCGGACCGGCAAGGCCAGATAGGCCAGATAGGATTGAGAAAGCGAGAATCGCAAGGATTGGCTTACGCACGACGGATGCTCCTTTCGGCGGAAGTTCGAGTTGTGATTTCGCCCCATTTTGGGGGATGGGGAAGGAAAGCGTCAAGTCGGCGCGGCGGGTCAGCCCGCCTTCTTGGCCGCGGCCGCGGCCTTGTTCTTCTTCCTCTTTCCCTTGGGGCGGGTCTTGCCGGTGCTTCCCTGAAAGATCTTTCCACGCTTGGTTCTTCGGTCGCCTTTACCCATGGCGCGGATTCTAACGTAGAATCGGCGCATGGCGCGAATCGACGTCAACTGCGACATGGGGGAGAGCTTCGGGGTCTACGACATCGGCGCCGATGAAGAGGCTCTCCTCGAGCTCGTGAGCTCGGCGAACGTGGCTTGCGGGTTCCACGCCGGCGACCCGCGGATCATCGATCGCACGGTGGCCCTCGCCGCCCGGCATCACGTCGCCGTGGGGGCCCATCCGAGCCATCACGATCTCCGGGGCTTCGGCCGCCGCGAGGTGAAGGCGAGCCCGGAGGAGGTCGATGCCGACGTGGTCTATCAGGTCGGCGCGGTCCTCGCGTTCGCCCGCGCCCACGGAGTTCCCCTGGTCCACGTGAAGCCCCATGGGGCGCTCTACAATCAAGCGGTAGACGATGAGCCTCTGGCGCGCGCCATCGCGCGCGGCGTGCGCCGGGTGAGCCCGGAGCTCATTTTCGTCGGACTCGCGACCTCGAAGGCCATGCGCGAGGCGGCCGAAGGCGAAGGGCTGCGCTACGCCGGCGAGGCTTTCGCCGATCGCGTCTACAACCCCGACGGGACTCTGCAGTCGCGGCGAATCCAAGGCTCGGTAATCACCGATCCCGAAAAAGCTGCGAAGCAGGCCGTCGAGATCGCGACCGCCCGCCGAGTGACGGCCCACGACGGCACGGTAGTTCCGCTCGACGCCGAGACCCTGTGCCTTCACGGGGACAACAAGGCGGCGCTCGAGAACGCGCGAGCGGTGCGTCGGGCGCTCGAGGAGAAGGGCCTCGAGATCAAAGGCCTCTCTGCCTGATCTCCCGCCGATGCGTTTTCTTGCCGCGGGGGAGTCCGCCCTCGTCGTCGAGCTCGGAAACGCCATCGACCCGGAGCTCAACGCCCGCGTCCTCGCGCTCGACCGGGCGCTTCTCGAAGCACCCTTCGACGGCTATCTCGAGGCCGTTCCCAGCTATCGCTCGCTCCTGGTGTTCTTCGATCCCGAAAGAGCTTCCGCCGAATCCATCGAGGGGCATGTTCGCCGTCTCGGAGACGAGGCGGGGCGCTTCGACCAAACGCCTCCGAGGCTTCGCGAGGTGCCGACGGTCTACGACGGGGAAGACCTGGAAGATGTCGCCCGTCGGATCGGCGCCACGGTGGAGGAGGTCGTTCGCCTTCACAGCGAGCGAGAGTATCTCGTCTACATGGTGGGGTTCACTCCGGGCTTCGCCTACATGGGGTCCACCCATGAACGACTCGGGCTTCCACGGCGATCGTCTCCTCGGACGCGCGTCCCCGCGGGGTCCGTGGGGATTGCCATGGGACAGACGGGGATCTACCCCTCCGCGACTCCCGGCGGCTGGAACCTCCTCGGCCGCGCCGAGCATCGGGACCTTTTCGATCTGAGCCGCGACCCACCGAGCTACTTTCTTCCCGGCGACCGCGTTCGCTTCGTGCCGGTTGAGTCCCTCCCCGAACGCCCCGATGTCGCGCCGCCGGTGATTGTCCCGAGCGCCTCCGCCCTCGAGGTTTCGGACGGAGGCCTCTTGACCACGGTCCAGGACCTCGGGCGAGGCGGATACCAGAGGTACGGCGTTCCTGTGGCAGGGGCGGCGGACGGCCTCGCTCTTCGCGCCGCGAATCGTCTCGTCGGAAACGAGCCAGGCGCCGCCGGGCTCGAGTGCACGGTTTCCGGGCCACGCCTCATCGCCCTTCGGCCGATCGTGGTGGCGGTCACCGGCGCGGATCTCGGAGCCATCGTCGAGAGAAACGACCTCGGCCGCTTCGAAGTCCCGCCCTGGTCGTCGTTTCTCCTGCGGCCGGGAAACGTGCTGCGGTTCGAAGGACGCCGCTCGGGCGCGCGCACCTGCATCGCGTTCGCCGGAGGGATCGACGTGCCCGAGGTGCTCCGATCGCGATCGACGTACTTGACCGCGGGGTTCGGCGGGCTCGAAGGCAGAGCGCTTCGCTCCGGGGATCGATTGGGGCTTCGCCCTTCCGAGGGTCCGCCAACTCCCGGTCTGAAGTGGCCGCGGGAGAATCGGGAACACCACGAAAGCGAGACCACGATCCGGCTCGTCCTCGGACCCCAGGACGACTACTTCACCGAGGAAGGTATCGCCACGCTGAGTTCCTCCGTCTACACGGTCGCGAGCGCTTCGGATCGGATGGGGCTGCGATTCGAGGGTCCCGCTCTCGAGCACCGCCAGAGGGACTTCGTGTCCGACGGAATCATGCTCGGTGGGATTCAGGTGCCACCGAACGGCCTCCCCATCTTGATGCTCGCCGACCGCGCAACGATGGGAGGCTATCCGAAGATAGCGACCGCGGCGCTCGTCGACTTGTCGCGGCTCGCTCAGCTTCTCCCCGGCGACCGGGTCCGGTTCCGAATCGTCTCCCGCGACGAGGCGCGGTTGGCCTATCTGACCCTACTCCTCAGCTCCCGGAGTCCGCTTTCGGATGGATCTTCTCCCCGGAGTAGTCCTTCAGTCCGCAGAAACCGGAGACCTTGAATCCCTTCTCGCTCAACAGGGCCGCGGCACGCGCGGCTCGCCCACCGGCGTTTCAGGCGGTGAGGATGGTCTTGTCGCGGGGAAGCTCGTCGAGCCTCGACTCGAGCTCCCCGATGGGGATGTTGACGTAGCCTTCGATCGTTCCCAGCTCTTCGATCTCCTCGGGGTCTCGGACGTCGAGAAGAAGAGCGTCCTCTTCCGCCAGCACGCGGTCGATGTCCTGGGCCTCGATCCGCTTTTGCTCGTTGGGCGCGGCCGACTCTCTCTGACAGCCCAGAGCGCCCAATGAGAGCATCGCGATGAGAGCGCTTCCGTATCCTCGCATCGTCACCTCCAATGGACGGTCATTGTGTCATGGAACGCTCGGGCGGGCTCACCAGAGAAGAACGGGAAGCTCCTCGGCGCGGAGCTTCGCGTTCAACTCATCCAATGAGGCGAGGTAGCTTCGCGCTTCTCCTGCGAGCCTTTCGTGCTCGCGCGAAAGCTCCTCGAAGTACCTACTCTGCGCCTCGGTCGGAGCCGCGTTTACGGAGTTCACGCTCGAGAAGAGATCCGCCAGCTTCTCGTAGAGCCGCGGCGCTTCGCCGACCGAGGGACGGTCTTCGAGCTCGGGCATGGCGAGGCCGTTCGAGAGCTCTTCGATCTTCTCCAGGACGTCCTTCAGATCCTTTTCGAGGGTTTCCGAGATCTTCTTCTTCAGATTCTTGGCAGCGCTCTCCCGATCCCCGATCTGCGACTTCAGGCTATCGAGGCTCCGAAGAAGACCGTTGACCTCCGACTGCATCTCCCAGATCGATTTCGTCATTCGGAATTGCGCCGCGAGCTCGGAGTCGTCGATTCCCGCGGCGGGATTCGACACGACGTCGAAGCTCTCCTCGAAGAACTCCTCGCCCACGATGAGGCGCGCCCGGTAGCGGCCAGGAGGCACTCGCGGCCCCGAAGGACCCCGTTCCGCCTCCGCCTCCTCACCCTTCTTGAGCTCCGCCTTGGGCGGTTTCGGCTTTCTCGGAGTCGGAGGCTCGAGGTTCAGGTCCCAGCTCGTTCGGTGCACTCCGGGCTTCTTCGCGAGCTCGTCGAGAGTCCGAAGGAGCGTTCCTCTCTCGTCGAAGATCTCGAGCTTCAGGCCCGTCTCCTCCGGAAGTTCTTCCCTCAAGAAGTAGCTCACCAGGGCGCCATAGGGCGGGTTGGGACCGAGGTAGACCTTGTCTCCGATCCCGTACCTCGTCGGCTTCACCTGGAATCGCACCGCCCGTCGGATGGGAAAGAAGTGCGCGCGCTTCTGAGTCGCCTCATGCATGCGCTGGATGGGGGTCGCGTCGTCGAAGATGAAGAGGCCGCGGCCGTGGGTCCCGACGACGAGATCGTTGTCGCGCGGGTGGACGAGGAGGTCGTGTACCGCGACCGTCGGAAGGTTCTTGAGATGGAGCCGCTCCCAGCTCTTTCCCGAATCCCCTGTCGCGTAAAGACCAAGCTCCGTTCCTGCGTAGAGGAGATCCGGATTCCTCGGATCCTCGCGCAGCACCCATACGTACGCGTTCTCCGGAAGGCCCCGGCCGATCTCGACGAAGCTTCGTCCGAAGTCCTCGGTGCGGAACACGTACGGACGCAGGTCGTCGAAGAGATGGCGGTCGAAGGAGACGTAGGCGATGCCTGGTCCCTTTCGCGAGGGCTCGACATGGGAGACGGTCGAGCGCGCGGGAACGCCCCTCACGTTGGCCACGACGTTCTCCCATCTGCCG
>Ga0214473_10011871_pt1 | contig 10220 bp, 9 predicted proteins | sample RVTome_7_FD_203509 | JGI IMG/M metagenome (GOLD analysis project Ga0214473, IMG submission 203509) | Soil microbial communities from uranium-contaminated site in the Upper Colorado River Basin, Wyoming, United States - RVT98D197 | ecosystem: Environmental > Terrestrial > Soil > Contaminated >... | reverse complement strand
TTCGGGAGCCACTGGTAACCACCGTGCCGGTTCTCACCGAGGTTTTTTCACATGCCCACCCCTTCCAGTCAAGGGGCGGATCGCCTCCGAGATTTCATTCTCCGACGAGGTCTATTGGTTTGGTTTCTGAATGGAGCGGCGCTCGAGCGTGCGTTCGAGCTCATGGAGCGATACCGCCATCACCCGATGGACCTGGCCGACGCCTCCCTAGTGGTGGCGGCAGAGAAACTGAGCACACGAAAGGTCTTCACCTTCGATCGTAGCGATTTCGGAGCCTACCAAGTCAAGCGCGGGCATCGTCACTATTCCTTCGAGATCGTGTCCGGGCTGAGATAGCGCGAGGATCGCACAGGTCCTTCAGCCGAGGGAACATTTGCTCTTCTACTACGGACGGAATTCTCACGTCGTGAGGGGAAAACATCGGAAGAGCCTAGCGCACAGCGCGGCTGCCGATGAGACCGTACCAACTCGCCGAGGGGCCCACGCTAGCCCGGCGCGCAGGGCCGCGCTTCAACGTAGGGGGCGAATCCTATCCGTCGGGCGTACGTTTCAGCAATCAATCGTTAGTGAGAGCCTCGCGCTCCGACCTGAGCGCGGCTGGTCGTGCCACAGAGTCTGCTGCGGAGCTCCGCATTGTTGAGGGTACTGGCGACGGCTCGATCGAGGGCGTGATTGATCGTCTCCTGATAGTTCTCGGGATTTCCCGGGCTGCCATAGTTCTCGGCGGTGCCATCGGCGCGGTCGGTCCACACATCACCGCCACTGCCCGGCTCTCTCAGCTCGATATCGATGACGACTCTACCCTCGAATGTCGAGTTCCGATAGGCGATTTCCTCGATGTGGATGCCCGTGAGCTTGAAGGTGAGGTCGAGCTTCGCCGCGGGGTCCTGTGGAAACTGGGCCAGCGCAAGCCCTCTCTCCACGCCGGCTCGGAACCAGGCCGCCACGTCTCCTTCAACGAAGATATCGCTGCGGTCGGGCTTGTCCTGAATGGTGCGGATGCCCGCGTTGTGCTTTTCGGGACGTTCGTCCAACACCGTGAACTCCCGGTAGACGGCGCAGGCCGGGACGACTGTCACGGCACCCGCGCTGCCCTCCGGCCGATAGTCTGTGGGAAACGAAATCGGCTTCAGCTCTGACACCTTGCAACTGCCGGTGGCGAGCAGGCAGCTGAGAAAGAGTGCCCTAAATGGTGACATCATCTTTCACCTCCGAGCGCGAGTCTAGCACGTCCCGCAGGGCGACAGGATGTCCCTCACCTAGCCGGACGGCAGCACGCGTAAGAGGACGGAGTAGTTCGCGCCGCCACTCGCGAAGCTATTCACGAGGGCCAACCAGCCCGACGCGGGACGAGCTTCCGGGGACACGTCCACGGGACAATCGGGAGCCAGCTCTTCGAATCCCACGGTCGGTGGAATTCGCTCCTCGCGCAAACTCAAGATGGCCGCGGCCAGGGAAGCCGCTCCCGACGTTCCAGATTCCCCCAGGGCGCCTTTGATGGAGACGACTTTCACGCCGTCGTCCCCGAAGACTTCGCGGATGGCCGCCGCTTCGGTACGGTCCAGATCGATCGCGCCGTTTCCGGACGCAAATACGACCCCGACATCATGGGGCGTACAGCGGGCATCCGATAGCGCCATCCGCATTGCTCCTGTCAGGTGCGTCGGATCGCTCGGCCACCGGTTGATGCCGCACGGAGAGGACGTTCCCCCGACGCCAAGAATCTCAGCGTAGATGCGCGCACCTCTTTGGTTGGCGAGAGACCAGGTCTCCGTGAAGAGAGCGAATCCCCCCTCACCGAGAGCGAAGCCATTCCTGCGGCGGTCGAAGGGCCGCGCCGCCTCTTCCTTGCGGTCCACCGGGGACAGCACTTTGAAGCGATCGTGGATCCTGAAGAACGTCGCTTCGAAATCGTCCACCCCACCGGTTATCAGAGCGGAGGCACGCCCGTTTCGCAGCAGGTTCACCGAGTAGGCGACCGCGGCTAGAGCCGAGGCCTCTTTGTTGGTCAAGGTCACGTTGGGGCCTTTTAGACCGAATTCCAGGGCGCAGAGACTCGCCGGGGCGTTACCGACGGTGTTACTGAAGATGAGCGGCGATACGCCGGCCGGACCTTCTCGAACGAGACCGCTCAGAAACTCGACCGTACTGTGCAGGCCGGCGGTATATGTTCCGAGAACGATCCCGATCTCACTCGATTTCGTCGCTTTCGGCTCAATGCCGGCGTCGGCCAGAGCCAGCTTGCCGGCGGAGATGGCGAGACGGCCCACTTCATCCGCCCGCCGAAGCATGTTGGGCGCGATATACTCGGCAGGATCGAAACACTTTAGCTTGCCAGCTCGATGGGACCGGCAGTTCGAGGTGTCGAAGGCAGTGATGGCAGAGATCCCGGTAGCGCCGCGAAGGAGCGCGTCGATGAAGTCTTTGGAACCTCGACCGAGACTCGATATCACTCCCAACCCGGTTAGCGCCACTCGTTCCGTCACTTCAAGTGCTCCTGTCCGCGCGCGAAGGTGAATCGCAAGCCCTTTTCCGGCGACCAAATACCGATTCTGTTACACGGGAGTCTATCGCACAGTAGAACTTGCTCGTCAAGTTGGCGGTATGTTAAGTTTCCTCTATGATCGGCACATTCTCTGCCCTTCTGATTTCGGTTTTGATCCTCGGACCCGCCGTGACTCAGGAGCCGCAGGTGGATTCATTCACCGGGCTTCACGAACGTGCGAGGGAAGTTGAAAGGACTCTCGTCACGCTGCGAGCCGATTTCGTCGAGACCACCGAGTCAGATCTTCTGGCCGAGCGCATCACTGCCCGGGGAACGATGGTTGCCTCGCGGCCGCTTCGCGTATTACTGCGATACGACGAGCCGGAGAGAAAGATACTCCTTATTGACGGAAACGAGATGCGCATGGTGTGGCTCGAGCGCCGCGAGGAAGAGAAGATGCCTCTAGGCGAAATCGAGAAGGCAGTGGACAAGTATTTCTATCGCGTGTCGCAGAAGGAGCTACGCCGTCACTTCGATATCCAGGTATCGTCCGATCCCGGGCTCCCCGGCACCCACCAGATCGACATGATCGCCAAGAGCAAGCAGGTCAAGCAAGGGCTCGACCGGCTGCAGATTTGGGTGGAGGAGAGCACGCTGTTCATGGTGAAGATGCGGATGATATATCCCGCTGGCGTCGGCAGCAAGACGATCGAGCTCTCGGACCTCCGTGCCAACGTTCCCATCGAGGACGAGGAGTTTCAGATCCCGCTGCCGCCTCACCCTCAAACCAGGCAGTGACTGAGAGATTCGAACCGGTCCTCGACTTCGCCAGAAGAAGGCGCATCTACATCTTCGGGTTGGGCCTACTACTCGCCATCGGAGCGGGGGTCGCCCTGACGAGGGTCCCCCTCGAAGCCGACATTCTGAAGCTGATTCCCCAAGGCGGGCCGGCGGTTCAAGCTTTCCGGACTTACGTCGACCGTTTGGACAGCCTTGATTATCTCTACGTTCTGTTCGAATCGCCTTCCGGTCATGCGATCTCGGAGTACGAAGAACTCATCGAAACGTACATCGAGGAGCTAAGGGCAGCGCCGGAGGTCGACTACGTCGATGCGGCGTTGTTCGACTCAGACAAGGACTGGGATTACCTGCTCGACCGGATACTACTGCTCTTGGGAGAGGAAGGTGCCCAAGAGGCTCTCGAGAAATTCCAACCACGAGGGATGGAGCTCGCCCTGGCGCGCTCGCGTGACGGCTTGACCATCCCGAGTCCGGAGATGAGAAGCCTGGTTCAGCGCGATCCGCTAGGATTCCTCTTGGTGCTCCGGTCACGATTCGCCGACAACAAGGCGTTCTCGCAATTCGACCCCGCCGCGCAAGGTTACGTGAGCCCTGATGGGGGATCGAGGCTCGTCATCGCCAAGCCCGTCAGGCCCGCCTACGACGCCACGTTCTCCGATCGCCTTATGGTCAAGCTCACCGAGATCGAAAGACACGCCCGGAGGCAGGCGGAGGTTCGCGGCCAGGACGCCCAGGAACCTCTCCCTCCGGTCCTGATACAGATCGCCGGTGCCTATCGCGATAGCCAAGAGGCAGAGAACCTCATTCGCAGCGAAATGAAGACCAATGCTTTCGTTTCGCTCGTCTTGATCCTTACCGTTGTGTTTCTCGTCTTCCGAAGTTACTGGATCCTCCTTTGTGCTGCGACTACCCTCGGGCTCGCCGGTCTGCTGGCGATGGCCTTGGTGGGAGTGGTGAAGGGTGAGCTGCTGGCCGCCGCCAGCGGAGGAATGGCGATGCTCTTCGGGCTCGGGGACGACGGGATCATGTTGCTCTACGTCCGGTACCTGGAAGAGCGGGCTCGGGGAATGGAATTGGCCGCCGCGACGAAGCGATTGAGTCACACTGTCGCCAGCGTCATGCTGGGCAACATCACCACAGTGGCAACGTTCGCCGCCCTGATGCTCATTGATTTTCCGAGCCTGGAGGAGCTTGGCTGCCTCGTCGGCCTCGGCATGCTCCTCTGCACCGCGCTTACCATCTTGTTCGTCCCGGCTTTCCTCGCTTACGAGCGACCAATCCGACCAGGGTGGTCCCCGCAATTGCCCCGGCTGTCGGAGTTCGTGGCACGCAGATCGACCGCCATCCTCTGGTGTGCGGGAGGACTCACCGTGGTTTCGCTTCTTTTGTTACCGCGCCTCGTCGTCGTCGCCAGCCTCGAGAAGATCCAGCCGCGTACGCCGGGCGCGGCGGTCGAGCAAAAGCTCAAGGAGCGATTCCAGTTTCCGGAAAATGTGATCCTGGCACTGGCCGAGGGGCCGCAACTCGATACGATTCTGGAACAACAGCGCAAGCTTCAGGAGGCGCTCGCGACGCGCAGCGAAGGCGTATCCGTCAGCAGCGCACTCGCGTTTCTGCCTCCATCCCGCGAGCAGGCGGGCGTCGGTGAGCTGATGAGGGCCGCGGGAGTCACCTCGTCGAACGTAGCGCAGCGCTTGGAGGAGGCGGCAGCGGCGGCGGGCTTTCGTCCCGGCGTGTTCGAGCCCTTTATCGACCGTCTCCCCACCCTTCTGGATCCCGCTGAGCGGATTACGTATGAGGGGCTGATGGAGCACGGTCTCGGGCCGGTGACGTCCCGTTTCATCGCCAAAGGAGAGGAAGGGTATCTGGCGGTAACGTATCTCTATCCGCACGCCGATTCCGATGTCACGGCCCTGGCACGGGCGGTGAAGAACTTCGACCCGTCTTTTGGGATCACCGGGCAGGCGCTGGTGAACGCCGAGCTGAAGGAGAGCTTCCTGCGGCAGTTTCTGAAGGCCATCGTGATCGGCACCATCGCCGTCGCCTTGTTGATCTATCTCGACTTTCACTCCGTCAGGCTGACGTTGTTGTGCCTTCTCCCCACGGCTCTCGGACTACTTTGGAGCGCCGGCGTCTTCGCGCTGGTTGGATACGAGCTCGATCTGTTCAGTGTGTTCGGGGTCGTCATGGTTATCGGAATCGGCGTCGATTACACCATCCATATCCTGCACCGAGCGGCAATCGAGGCCGGCCGCGACCTCCAGGAATTCTTGCCGTGGACGGGGGCCGCCATCGCCCTCGCCGCGTTGACGACGATCATCGGATTCGGGACACTGGCGTTCTCGAGTTATCGGCCGCTCGGTACGCTGGGCGTGGTGGGAGCCATGAGCGTCTTTTTCGTAGCCCTCGCTTCGTTATTGGTTCTCCCCGCAATCCTCGGAGGTCGAGCCCGGTGAAGATCTGTGGGCTCGTCGCCGCGTACAACGAGGAGCCGACAATTGCCACCGTCCTCCGTGGGGCACGTCCTTTCCTCGAGGAGATCGTCGTCGTCGACGACGGCTCCCGCGACCGAACCGCGGAGCTGGCAGAACGAGTTGGAGCTCGCGTCCTCCGTCACGGGGAGAACCTCGGCAAGGGAGTGGCGATTCGGACGGGACTGGCGCACGTTCTTCAACAAGATTTCACACACGTTCTCTTCATCGACGGTGACTTGCAGCACAATCCCTCGGACATTCCCCTGTTGGTCGAGAAAGCCCGGAACGGCTCGGGAGACTTCGTCGTCGCCGAGCGAATCTTCGACAGGGACAGGATGCCGCGGGCGCGCTACTATGCCAATACGATTGGGAGTCACGTCATGTCGATGCTGACTGCCACATCCATTCGCGACAGCCAAAGCGGGTTTCGTATCATCCGATGCGACTTACTGAAGCCGGTGAGCTTGACCGCCCGGCGTTACGAAATCGAAGCGGAGATCCTGGTGAAGCTGGTCCGCCGCGGTGCACGCGTCGAGCGGGTGTCGGTGGCGGCCTCCTACAACGGGGCCTCAAGCAAGATGCGACCCATTCGTGATGTGTTCCGCATTTGCATGCTGACGATGTACTACCGTTATTTTTGTCGAGCGTGACGTTGCCGACTCCCCAAAGAGCTCAGGAGCTGGAACGGATCCAGCAGGTGCGCTGGGCGGAACATGCCCTGAACAACGGCCCCATATTCGCCGCAACCTATCACGGCGTCAGCCACATTCCTGTCGAGCTCAGCTACGCCATCGGAAAGTGCGGGACGTGGCTCGCCTTCAAAATGATGCACCGGATCACCTCGGCGGTGGTCGGTAATCTCCGGACTGTTTTCCGCGAGCTCCCGGAGCAGCGCCTGAGAGAGATGGCCCTGTTGACCTATCGAAGTTATGCGTTCGACACCATCGATTTCATCCGAAGCCTGTCGAAGCCGCCGGATGAGCTCGCTCGGAGCGTGGTCGATCTCGATCGCAGTGTCTTCGAGCGACTCCTTGCCAAAGGCAGGGGCATACTCCTGGTGGCAGCTCATTTCGGAAGCTGGGAGCTTGGCGCGCTGCTGGTTCGAAAGCTCCTCGGCTATCCCCTGACCATCGTGGCCATGGCCGAGCCCAGTCGGGGCGTGAACCGCTTCCGGAGCCACATGCGGACGTCACTGGGCATCGAGCTTCTGGAGGTGAGGCAAAGCATCAACACTCCCCTCCAGATAAGACGGAGGTTGGCCGAGAACCGCATCGTGGCTATGCTGGTCGACCGCTTTCTGGGAAGAGACCACATTGCGGTTCGTTTCTGTGGCGAGCGAGCGCACTTCTTGAAGACGCCGGCCTTGTTAAGCTACCTGTGCGAAGCTCCGATGCTCCCCGCTTGGGTGGTCCGGGATCGGGAGGGGCGATTCCGCTGCTTCGTCGACGACCCGGTCTACGCCTTGCGGAGCGGCGACCGAGACGCCGCTCTCAACCGCGCGACCCAGGCGATCGCCAACGGCCTCGAGGCCAGAATCCGCGAGTACCCACACCTTTGGTACCAGTTCTATCCGTTCTGGGAATCGCAGAAGACCGCCGATAGCTAGCTCCGGTCCGACGTGGGACGTTCCGCTATAGGAGGCGGGCGCTGACAAAAACGCTTTCGCCTTGCTCATTGGCCGGCTGGCCGATCTTTATCTCGCCGGAGGTCGATCGAATCTGGCCGTCCCGGCGCTGCGCACGTTCCAGTTCGATGGCGAACTTCACTAGCGGAAGCGCCGCGAGAGCGCCGAAAGGCTCGAGTCGCTCGCCAAGACCATCCGTTTCTTGACGAGTCGCTTCGGTGGTTCCTCGGGCATGGCTCGTTCTTCCGACTTCGAGCTCGACTTCCAGCCCCGTTTCCCGGGTTGTGGGCTCGACGCAAAAGGCGACCGCAACCCGAGCCAGGGCGGGCGCTTGCTCCTCGCACGACGCTGAGACACTCAAGGTGGCCACCAGGGCCCGTTCCAGACGCTCCACCGCCATCAAATCGAGAGCGTGGCCCAGTGCCATGAGACCCGAGAACGGCCCCTGGAGCAAGGTGGCTTGGTAGTCGCCCAACCCATAGAGCATCGACAGGAAAGAGGCTGCGGTCGAAGGAAGCGCATGGATGAAGTCGGAGGGAGAGACGCTCGGCGAATAAGCGCCTGCGATTTGGCGCGCGAAGGCGAGGCTCGGGCTCACGAAACCACCGTCCGCGCCCACGACCAGCCCTCCCGCACAGCTTTCGCCCGAGCCCTTTCGCCACCAGCCGGCCCAGGCAAGGGCGTTCCCGACAGCGGTGGTCAGAGGCTCCAGCGCCTCGGGGAAGGCGTGCACCGGATTCCAACGGCCGGGAAACATCTCCGGAGTGATCTCGTCGTTGCGGGCGTCCACGCCAGGAGGGCAGTTGGCCGGCTCCACGAGCGATCGCCGGGACCCCTGGGTGTCGATCCACCCCGCCCAGGCAGCCGAGACACGACAGCGAAAACTCAAGGGGCTCGTCCTCTGGATTCGGGCGACAGCATTGCGTCACCGGGCTCTAAGCGCTTCCGACGACGGCCGCACCGTTGAAGCCTCCGAATCCGACGCTTAGGGCGAGCACGTTGGGCTGGCTCAGCCGCCGCGGCTCCGTGACGGCGCCTGCTGGCCGATCGGTGCCCAAAGCCTCGACGGGAAACGCGGGATAAACTTCCCTTTCTTCGAGCACTGTGACGGCGTGGGCCAAGACAAGAACGCTTGACGCGGCCAGGACGTGTCCTATGGCAAGCTCGTGAGACGTCATGGGAATCTCACGGGCGCGACTTCCCAACGTCGTCTCGAGAGCGTGCCGCAGCATGTTCTCGTGAAGGGGCGAGCCCAGTGCCGTCAGGAGGACCGCGCCGATGTCTGACGGCGTGAGCTCTGCGTCGGCAATAGCCAGCGAGATGGCTCGAGCCATTCCTCCGCCGGAAGGATCCGGGCTGGCGAGGTGGTCGCCGTCGCTTACCAGGCGTTGACTACGGAGCACCACGCGACACGGGTGGCCTCGTTCTCGGGCCTTCGAGAACGGCTCGAGAACAACCGAGCAGGCGGCCTCACCGAGAACCAGCCCCTCCCGAGAATGGTGCCTGTCGTCCCCCGGGATCGAGAAGGCGAGGGCGCCAAGCGCACAAAAGCCTCCTTGCATGAAGCGTCCGAGCGTATCTGCACCGCCCACCAGCATTGCGTCCGCTCGACCCATAGCGAGGTCCGCAGCCGCCTGTTCCGTCGCACAGAGGCCGGAAGCGCAAGCGAGGCTGAACAGGGTGCGCGGCCCTCCCAGTGGAACGCCTTCCGTGGAGCCAGCTTTCGGCAAGTACGTAATCGACGAGTAAACCGCCAACCTTCGGCCCGCTTCTGTCATAGAGATCCTCTCTGTCGGGTCACGGGTGAGTTCGTCCACGAGCCCCAATGTCGTTCCGAGAGCCAGTCCGGTTCGCGCCGGGGGGACGGGATGAGTTGCTTCGTCGGCCCGGGCGATCGCGTCTTCGAGAGCAAGCCGGACACACTGAACGAAGCGAGCCTTTCCTTCGCCAATCGTGCTCGTTACCTCGCCGCCTCGCTGCATGGGGAGGTCGGAGACGTTCACGCGCCGTATCGGAGCGAGATGGGAGTGTCCATTCCTGAGGGAGGTTACGAGCGGTTCCATCCCCCGCCCGGCCGCGCTGACCACGCCCCAGCCGGTGATCGCGATCGGAGCTTCGGCGCCGCCGAGCGGCTGGCGTTTTCCGCTCATTTGCGAGACTTCTCTTCTTTCTCGTCCCGCGAGCGGTGGCCCCGCACCATAACGTTGGCGAAAGGAGTCCCAGCACCCATTTTCTGGACGCTCGTCACGAATCCCAGTTTCGCAATCTGTCGCTCCCAATCCTCGGCGCTCCGGTAGTGGAACCCCTGCCGGAATTGGCCCCGCAGATGTGCGCGAACCCTTTCCGAGAAGCGCACCGCTTGGAATCCTTTCCCGCCGTTGCTGTCCGCTTCACGGATCACGATCGTCCCGCCGCTCTCCAGAACGCGCCCTATTTCCGCGAGAAGATTCTCCTGATCTTGTGGCTCCAGATAGTGGAGAACGTCCAGCACCAGGGCAGCGCGGCACCGAGGAAGCGTCACGTGGCGAATGTCCGCAGGCTCGATGCTCGCCTCTCCCGACAAAGCCCGGCGGGCGATCGATACTTGCCTCACGCGAAGATCGAGTCCGCACAGCTCGACGTCTTCGGGCGGCGGCGGCCAACCGCGCGGAAAGTTCGCCCTTGCGTACTGCAGCTGGGCCGATCGGATCAGGGAAAGCGCCAACGCAAGTCCGCAACCGACGTCGAGGATACGCCCGCGCGACGGCAAAATCCCCTGCCGGAGGATTTCCATATAAACAGGGTCCGTCCGGAGCTTGAAACTGGCGAAGAGCCAGGGCCCGACACCTGCCCTCAA
>Ga0214473_10011870_pt1 | contig 10220 bp, 3 predicted proteins | sample RVTome_7_FD_203509 | JGI IMG/M metagenome (GOLD analysis project Ga0214473, IMG submission 203509) | Soil microbial communities from uranium-contaminated site in the Upper Colorado River Basin, Wyoming, United States - RVT98D197 | ecosystem: Environmental > Terrestrial > Soil > Contaminated >... | reverse complement strand
GTGATACTTGATTAATAGATCAGTGGAGGCAAGGGACTGTTTATGAATGTGAGATCATGATGTTTACTTTTTGCGGCGAAGGGGTATACTGGTGCCGTTTTGTGGGGAGTGTGTCGCCCTGCGACATCCCCTCAATTATAGATAGATCCAATAGGTAGGGGAGAGAATCAAGGGGATGTAAACAGGGTTTAAGGATACGCCGCCTTAAGGGGTTTACGGGATGAGGCAAGAGGATGGTGAGGGAAGATTACGGGCAAAGGTTTCAAGGGGCATCTCTGCCCCTTTTTTGTTTGGCAGTGATAAGATGGTGGCTGCAGAATCAGATTTTGAGCCCTATCAATGGTACATCACCCTTGCTCTATGTTGCTCTCCCCTGGGGGGGCCGGGTGAATAAGGTTAGGACGTTCCTGAGGTCATTGAATCGCGAATAACAAACAGGAGGGAACCAATGGAGAAGATCACTAAGAAAAAAAGTTCCGGGGCCATCCGGGTAATCTCCGGCGTCCTCTCTAAGTTTTTTGGTACCCTGTCATGGACGCCGCCGCCTTGGCTCGGCTCTTTCAAGGGCAAGGGCTTCGGGCTCAAGCTTAAAGATCTATTCTCACGGCTTTTCGGGAAGGTTCGTCTGATTTTCCCCACGATTAGAAAGGTTCTGAAGTGGGGTACGATCGTGTTAGGAGTCTTCATCGTCCTCCTGGGTCTTCTGATCTGGCACGTGATCCGACAGTCCGGCGCGATCGAGGTGACCGGCACCGGTCCCGGGCTCACGAAACTCGAGGATGTGATCAAGCCCGACCCGATCCATATCCGCTTCGGCGGTTCGGCAGCGCGGTTGGACCTGATCGGCAAGGTCGTAACTACCGGTATTACCCTTTCACCCTCGACGGAGGGTGAATGGAAATGGGTCACTGATGACCACTTCGTCTTCACACCGAGGGCAGACTGGACAATAGGGCAGGATTATACCGTCAAGATGGACCGTAGCCTATTCTCCAAACAGGTAAAGCTTTCGACCTACAGCTACTCGTTCCAGACCCCTTCTTTTAAAGCATCGATAGAAAATGCCGAGTTTTATCAGGATCCTGAAGACCCGAAGATCAAGAAGGTCCTCGTCACCGTGAAATTCACCCATCCCGTAGCCCCGGCGTCGTTTGAGAAGCGGGTGCGGCTCCAAAGGTCGGATCAGAAGACTGGTTTTTTGGGGATCGGCGCCAAGGCTTATCCCTTTACCGTATCGTACGATAAATACCGCGGCGAGGCGTATATCCATTCAAAGCCCATGGAAATCCCCGAAAAAGACATGTCCATGACGATCGCGGTAGACTCCGGCGTGCGCGCCGAACGAGGCGGCCCTGCATCGGATTACAAGCTCGAGAGGACCGTCTCGATCCCGGGCAAATACAACTTCCTGCGTATCCAGTCGGCGGAGGTAACACTCGTGCGCAATGAGCGCTATGAGCCTGAGCAAGTGCTTGTCATAGAGACGACGGCGGGCGTGCAGGACACCGAAATCTTGAAAAACCTCACGGCCTATGTCCTGCCGCAGGACCGGCCGGCGTTCCAGGGGCAGCCCGCGGAGAAGAACTTCCGTTGGTCGGACCCAACCATCATCGGGCCCGAGGTGTTAGATCGCTCGCAGCGCCTGCAACTCAATCCGCTTCCTGCTGACCGGGAGTACGCCGTGATGCACAGTTTCAAGTTTACGGCGCCTCCGGGCCGGTACCTCTATGTCAGGCTGAAAAAGGGCGTCCAGGCCTTCGGCGGTTACCTCCTGGCCAAGGATTTCGACGACATCAGCCCTATCCCCGATTTCCCCCGCGAGCTGGGTATTATGCACAGCGGCTCGATCCTGAGCCTCAGCGGCGAGAGGAGGCTTTCGGTCTATGCCCGGGGCGTTGAGACGATCCGCTTCGAGGTTGGGCGTGTGGTGCACGACCAGATCAACCACTTGGTGAGCCAGACAAGGGGGGACTTTACGAGCCCCGAATTCACGAATTACCAGTTCAACCAGGACAACATCACGGAACGGTTCTCCGAGGTGCGTCGCCTCCAGGCCGCGGGACTTGGGAAGGCACAGTACGCTTCCTTTGATTTTTCGCGGTATCTTGCGACGGGCACGGCCTCGAACCGCGGCCTCTTCTTCTTTCAGGTAGAGGGATGGGATCCGGTAAAAAAGCGGTCCACCGGGGTGAGCGACAAGCGGCTTATTCTCATCACCGATCTGGGCGTGCTCGTAAAGGATAATGCCGACGCGAGCCACGACGTCTTCGTCCAATCCATCCACACCGGCCAACCTGTCAACGGCGCGCGCGTGGAGGTACTCGGCAAGAACGGCCTTCCCGTAATTTCTGTAAGCACTGACGGCGGCGGCCATGCGACGCTGCCAAAGCTCAAGGATTTCGAGCGCGAGAAGACGCCGACGGTCTATCTCATCAGAAAGGGAAACGATTTGTCATTCTTGCCCTTCGACCGAAGCGACCGCCAGTTGAACCTTTCGCGTTTTGATGTGGGCGGCGAGGTAATGAGCGGCGACCAGAGCAGGCTTACTGCCTACCTCTTTTCAGATCGAGGCATCTACCGTCCCGGAGACCAGTTCCACGTCGGCGTGATCGTGAAGTCAGGGAACTGGAGGCAAAATCTCGCAGGCATCCCGCTTGAAGCAGCGGTGATCGATGCACGCGGGCTTGAGGTCAAGAAGCAGAAAATTACCCTCGCGGCCACGGGATTTGAAGAGATCAGATACCAGACCGAAGAAACAGCCCCCACGGGCACCTATACGATAAGCGTCTATATCATCAAGGATGGCAAACGGAGCACGCAGCTTGGGTCGGTTGCAGTCCGTGTCGAGGAATTCCTTCCCGACAGGCTCAAGATAAGCACGCGGCTCTCGACGGAGCGAGCCGAGGGTTGGGTCTCGCCCGTCGGGTTGAAAGGTCTTGTGGCCCTGAGAAACCTTTACGGAACGCCGGCCGTGAACCACCGCCTCATCGCGGATATCACCCTGTCGCCGGCATTCCCTGCTTTTCGTCAGTACAAGGAGTATATCTTCTTCGATCCCCTCCGTACTGATAAGAGCTTTAGTGACCGCCTGGAGGGTGTGGTGACAAACGAGCAGGGAGAGGCAGAATTCGACTTTCATCTCGATCGCTTCGACAAAGCTACCTACCGCCTCACCTACACGGCCGAGGGGTACGAGCTTGAGGGCGGCAGGAGTGTCAATTCCGAAAGCTCGGTCCTCGTATCACCGCTTCCATACCTTATCGGCTACAAGCCTGATGGGGACCTGAAATTTATCACCAAGGGGAGTATTCGCTCCGTAGGGTTGATCGCTATAGACCCCAGTCTCAAGAAGATCGGCGCCCCAGGTCTTACAGCCCAGATCATCGAGGAGCGCTATGTCTCAACCCTCACGAAACAGAGCAGCGGTGTGTATAAGTACCAGTCGGTGAAGAAGGAAATCCCGGTGAGCAAGGCACCGCTCGCGCTTGCCGCAAGTGGGCTGCGGTTCCCGTTGCCGACGAAAAGCCCCGGAGATTTCTTCGCGAGCATTAGGGACAAAAATAATGTGGAACTGAGCCGCATTGCCTTCACCGTGGCAGGCAGGGCCAACCTCACGCGCGCCCTGGAACGCAATGCCGAACTCCAGATTAAGTTGAACAAGACTGATTTTGTTCCTGGCGAAGAGATCGCGGTGAGCATTCGGGCGCCCTACACTGGCGCGGGACTGATAACGATCGAGCGAGACCGCGTGTACGCCTACCGATGGTTTAAGACCGACGCCACAAGCTCGATACAGAGAATTCTTTTACCAGCCAATTTTGAGGGCAACGGATACGTCAATGTCACATTCGTGCGCGCGGTAGATTCACCCGAGATCTTTATGAGCCCTTTGAGCTACGGCGTGATGCCATTCTCCGTGAGCCGTGAGAGACGGACTATTAAAATCGACCTCTCTACCCCCGATCTCGCAAGGCCCGGAGAGTCCTTCCGCATCCGCTATACCGGCAGCAGGCCAGGCAAGGCGGTTGTCTTTGCCGTCGATGAGGGTATACTCCAGGTCGCCCGTTACCAGACGCCGGATCCACTGGGCTATTTCTTTCGCAAGCGGGCGCTCGAAGTCCATACGGCCCAGATACTGGATCTGATCCTGCCCGAGGCCGCCTTAGTCCGCCGCCTTTCAGCTGCAGGCGGTGACGAGTACGCAAGGGAGGCGATCGGCAAGAACCTTAATCCCTTCAAGCGCCGACAAGACAAGCCAGTGGTTTACTGGTCAGGCATTGTTGATATCGGCCCTGAGGCGCGGGAATTGGTCTACCGCGTGCCCGATTACTTCAACGGCACGCTGCGTGTCATGGCCGTTGCGGTCTCGTCCGAGGCAGTGGGCGCTCAACAAAAGAAGACGCACGTCCGCGGCCATTTCGTACTCTCGCCGAACGTGCCGACCTTCGTAGCACCGAGCGACAAGTTTACGGTGACCGTCGGTGTGGCGAACAACGTGGAGGGCTCAGGGAAAAACGCGCGAATTGCTGTCGAACTTGCCGCCTCAGATTACGTGGAGTTCTTGGACGGCCGCACGCGCGAGATCGTGATCGCGGAGGGGCGGGAGGGGAGTGTTGCCTTCACCCTCAAGGCAAAGACGATGTTGGGTTCGGCGAAATTAACCTTCACGGCCGCGCTCGGCACCAAGAAGAGCGCCTACGCCGTTGAGGCGAGCGTGCGTCCAATCATGCCATACGAGACCACCGTGATTGCCGGCTCCTTCACCTCGGGATCTAAGGAGGTGAAGATCACGCGCGCGATGCATCCCGAGCTTCGCACCCTCGAGGTTTCGGCTTCGCCGCTTCCTGTCGGCATCGCCCACGGTCTCACGGCGTACTTGAGCAAGTTCCCTTATCTGTGCACGGAGCAGCTCGTGAGCCGGACCTTTCCGGCTATCGTGCTCAAGAATCGGCCTGAGTTTGGGTATCTGCACAAGAACGCGGCGGCTAACCTGGAGCAGACGATCAATGTCCTGCGGGCGCGTCAGAACGCAGAAGGCGCCTTTGGGTTCTGGGCCGCGAACTCCCACGTCTCCGACTATCAGAGCGTGTACGCCCTGCACTTCCTTACCGAGGCCAAGGAACGGGGCTACACGGTTCCCGAAGGTCTTATGTCACGGGGGATGTCATATTTGCGTGACGTGGCACAGCGCCGAAGCGAAACGCTTGCGGAGGCGCGTACACGGGCCTACGCGATCTATATTCTGACGAGAAACGGCACGGTAACCACCAACGACGTAACGGCACTGCGTGAGCAGCTCGATGCCTCTAAGGACTTCAAGGGGTGGGAAAAGGACCTCCTTTCCGCATACCTCGCCGCTACGTATAAGCTGCTTAAGCTCGACGCCAAGGCCGAGGACCTTATAAGCGGTATCAAACCCAAGCAGGTCGTTGAGCCGGATTACGCTGTTTTCTACGATATCCTGAGCCACGATGCCCAGTACCTCTATCTGGTGGCGAAATACTTTCCTCAGCGGTTCAAGAACCTTTCTGGTGAGTATATTCAGGGCATCGTCCAGACGGTGTCTCAAGATCAGTACAATACGATCTCCTCGGCCTATGCAATCCTCGCTATGGAGTCCTATGCCGAGGCAGTGGGAAGTCAGGCCGTGGCTGACATCAAGATCAAGGAGATGCTCGATGCGGGTGCGCGTGATCTAACCCTGCCTAAGGGGTTGTTTCCAAAAGTCTCATTTTCGGAACAGGCAAAGAAGGTGCGCATCGAGAGCACGAGCAAATATCCGATTTTTTATCAGGTGACCCAGGCAGGCTATGACAAGGCAGTGCCGAACAAAGAATTACAAGACCGGCTTGAGGTGCATCGCGAGTACCGGGATCTCAAGGGCAACGTCATAACGAAGACGACCATCGGCGCGGAGCTCGAGGTACACCTGAGGATGCGAGCGGTCAAGTCATGGACCTACTATAATGTGGCCATTGTCGATCTTCTCCCCGGCGGTTTTGAGGTGGTGATCGAGAAATCCCGTCCTGCAACGACGCCGGTTCACGCGCGGGAGCGAGTGTCCGAGGAAGAGGAAGAAGGCGAGTACGTCGACAATCGCGAAGAAGGAGCTCGGGAGGAAGGGTCCCGTTGGGTGCCGCCCATCGGCACAGAGCGTTCAACATGGTCCCCTGACTTTGTGGACATTCGTGAGGATCGGGTAGTGCTCTTTGGCACTGTGGGATCTAAGGCGCAGGAGTTTGTGTACCGCGTTAAGGCCACGAACAAGGGCACCTTTTCCGTGCCGCCTGTCTACGCCGAATGCATGTATGACCATTCGGTGAAGGCCCGGGCCTTGCCGGGTACCATTGCGGTCGAGGAAAAGTGACGGGATAACCCTCGTTGAAAACGCTGCCTCCTTGAGTAGATGGCAGCGGGTATCGGGAAGCGGCTGTGCATGATGAATGGCCCATAATGAGGAAGGCCTTTGTTGCTGTTCTGCTGCTCTGCGCAGTGCTGGCGTTGTTTGTTTTTTTTGCCAAGCCGTCTCTCAAGGACGGCGTCGATATCTCCCAGGCCGTCTATGACCGCAACCGCACCCTGCTGCGGCTCACGCTCTCCCGGGACGAGAAATATCGCTTGTGGCTACCGCTCAAGGAGATCTCACCGGTCCTGATGCGGGCCACGCTGCTGCACGAGGATCGCTCGTTTTACGGGCATTACGGCGTGGATGTCGGGGCACTGGTCCGCGCCGTCTGGCACACCTACCTCAAGGCAGATCGGCGGATGGGCGGTTCCACCATTACCATGCAGCTTGCGCGCATCCGCTACGGGATCAATTCCCGTACGCCCATGGGAAAGCTCAGGCAGATCCTCGCCGCTTTCTGGCTTGAGTTGTTATATTCAAAAAAAGAGATCCTCGAGGCCTATCTTAACCTCGCGCCCTACGGGCTGAACATCGAAGGCATCAGTGCTGCGAGCCTGATCTATTTTCACAAGGAAGCCGCGAAGCTTACCCTTCCCGAGGCGCTAACCTTGAGCGTCATCCCCCAGAATCCGGTACGGCGCATCGCAGCCCGGGACGGAGATCTTTCTCAAAACGCCGAGCTGAATCAGGCGCGTCGGCATCTTTTCGCGGCGTGGGTCGAAAAGCACCCCAAAGACCGTGATCAGTCATCCTTGGTCCTTCTCGCACCCGTTCTCCATGAACCTTCGGAAATGCCCTTTCTCGCCCCTCATTTCTCAGACGCCGTTATACAGGCTGATCCTTTTGACGCACGTCTCGACACGACGCTGGACCTTTCCCTTCAGAAGCTCGTGGAGCGCCGTGCCCGCGGCTTCGTGGAGTCGAGGCGCCACGTGGGCATCTGCAACACCGCCGTCCTGCTTGTTGACCACCGGTCTATGGAGGTGAAGGCCTTGCTTGGCTCCATAGATTTTTTCAATGCCGCCATCGAGGGACAGGTGAATGGGACGGCGGCAAAGCGTTCTCCCGGTTCCGCCATCAAACCCTTCATCTATGCCTTAGGCATCGACCAGGGCATCATCCATCCCCTGACCATGCTGAAGGATGCCCCCATGAGCTTTGGTGAATACAATCCGGAAAATTTCGACAACGAGTTTACGGGGCCGCTTTCGGCGCGGGACGCCCTGATCAGGAGCCGCAACATCCCAGCGGTGGAGATCGCTTCAAGGCTCACCGGTCCCGGACTCCATGGGTTCCTGATGCAGGCGGGGATCAAAGGCCTCCGCGAGGCGGGGTATTACGGCGTGGCCCTGGCCCTCGGAGCTGCTGAGGTCTCGATGCAGGAGCTTGCTGAGCTCTATGCCATGCTTGCCAACGGTGGTATATTCAAGCCTGTGCGGTGGTTTAAGGGTCAGTCAAGGGACAAGGGGAGACGTCTCTTGAGCAGAGAGGCGAGCTTTTTGGTTCTCGACATGCTCGAAGCAAACCCGCGCCCCTATCAGGGATACCGCTCTGACTGGACGAGGGACTCTCTTCCCGTGGCCTGGAAGACGGGAACATCCTTTGGGTTTCGCGACGCCTGGTCAGCAGGCGTTGTCGGTCCTTATGTCCTGTTGGTCTGGGTAGGAAATTTCGACGGAGAAGGGAACCCGGCCTTTATCGGCCGCGAGGCAGCTGCTCCGCTCTTCTTCGCGATCATTGACGCACTCAAATCTCAGGATGGCGAACTGAGGCGATATAGCGGACCTGGGCTTGCGGAATTAAACCTCACCAGGATCGAGGTTTGCAGCGTGTCTGGAAAGCTGCCGCTGCCGGGCCAAGCGTGCAACCGGAAGGTCGAGACATGGTTTATTCCTGGAAAGTCGCCCATCCAGACCTGCGACATCCATCGCACTGTCTACATTGACACGAGAACCGGCTTACGCTCCTGCCGTGAGGGCGCCTCCGGCACGCGTCCTGAAGTGTACGAGTTTTGGCCCTCGGACATGCTCAAGATCTTTCGCCAAGCGGGCATTCCTCGCCGCGTTCCGCCACCCTATGGCCCTGAGTGTAGGACCGAGGAGGCAGCAGCGCGAGGAGCAGGGCCGCAGATTACCTCGCCGCAAAAGGGGGTTACGTACAGCCTTCGCTCGCGCTCTCTGGAACGGGAGCGCATTCCGCTTACAGCGGTGACGGACGCAGATACTCGCACGGTATACTGGTTTGTGAACGAGCGATATCTGGGCACTTCACCGAGCGGCGAGCCTTTCTTTTGGAAGCCGGCTCCAGGCAGGTTTGTCGTGCGGGCTGTTGACGACCAGGGTCGAGCCGATGCGCGGGAAATAAGGGCAGTACTGGTTGAATAACGATGCGATCTTATCTCTCGCCGCCTCGTCGACGCACAGGGCCGTATCATCGATACCGTCCGGTTTGAGGTGCGGGGTCCCTCGTTCCGCTCGGGAGATTAAAACTGGGGAAACCGGAGTAAGGAGAAGAGAGGAGATAACTGCATGGCTAGTGGTCCCCATCCAGAACGACTGAAAAGGTGCAGCCTGTTGATGAAAGAGGCGGGCCTTGACTGCCTCTTGCTCACCAAGCCTGCCAACATGTTCTATCTCGCAGGAGACGGACGTCTCTGTGCGTATGCGATGATCACACAGACGGGGAAAGTTGCTTTGGGTGTGCCCCAAACCGACGTGCAAGACGTCAGGCGCCTTGCCCATTTCGACCACCTTGTCGGTTTTGAAGACGAGGTGGGCATGATTCATTCCATTGCCCATACCTTCGAGCACTTCGGCATCCACCAGGGTACGATGGGCCTGGAGTACACCTTTCTCACGCAGTCCATGATGGGCATGCTTACCCATCCGCATGCGAAACCGGAGGGCCTAGCAATCAAAGACTGCACCCATATCCTATCTGCATTGCGCATCGTAAAGGATACCGAAGAGATCAAATGCATCCAAAGGTCCGCTCAGGTCGCCGACATCGGAATGGCGGCAGCAGTGAAGGCGGTAAAGCCCGGCGTCACGGAAAGCCAGGTGGCGGCGGAGGCCGAGTATGCCATGCGGCAGGCCGGCGCCCAGGAGTTCTGGCGAAGCTATGTCTCTTCCGGGCCACGGACGAATATCGCCCATGGCCTGCCGACGCTGCGCAGGCTAAAAAAGGGTGATTTGGTGATGATCGATATTCACCCTATTGTCGCTGATTACAGCGCCGACATCTGCCGCACTATCTGCGTGGGCAAGGCGACGGCCGCGCAGCAGGCCGCCTACAACCTCTATCTGCACGCTCAGCAGACCACCATTGCCAAGGTCAGGCAAGGGGCCGGGATGGTCGATCTGGAGCAGACCCTCCATGACATCGTCAAAGACGGGGGGCACGAAAAAGCAATCTTCGGCCCTCCCATTCATGGTGTAGGCATCGAGTTCGAAGAATCACCCTTGCCGCCTGGCCATGCCTTTTTCCATGGCGAGAAGGAACCGCCGCCGCTCATGGCTAACATGGTCATCGCCGTCGGCAATTGCGGGTTATATGCTGGGCCGTGGGGTGTGCGTGTGGAAGATACTGTGCTGGTCGGCGCTCAAGGGCCTAAGGTCCTCACGCGGTATCCTCGCGAGCTGAAGAAATAGGTGGCTGCTTGAAAAGATCCCTGCACGCACTCACCAGGGCAGGCGTCCTCTTTTTCCTCTCATTCCTTGTCCTCGTCAGCCTGATACCTGGTCTCTGCCCGGCAGCCGCGCTGACCATCTTGCACACCAACGACACCCACAGTCACCTCCTCCCCTTCAGCTAT
>Ga0214473_10011869_pt1 | contig 10221 bp, 5 predicted proteins | sample RVTome_7_FD_203509 | JGI IMG/M metagenome (GOLD analysis project Ga0214473, IMG submission 203509) | Soil microbial communities from uranium-contaminated site in the Upper Colorado River Basin, Wyoming, United States - RVT98D197 | ecosystem: Environmental > Terrestrial > Soil > Contaminated >... | reverse complement strand
CTGGCTCGCTCGCCGGGGTGTGCCGGTGTCCTGGCGGCGGGGACGTCCGAAGAGGGCTGGCGCGTCGGAGCACGCGGCTGGTAGATGCGGATGACGGGACTGTGAAAGCCGTAGGTCAGCCATCGGGGCCGGAACTCCTTGACGAGCCGGAACTCCTCAATAATCCGGGAGTAGAAACTCGTTTTCCACGGCACCGCGTTCGGACTATCAAGATAGCGCTGATAGGTAAATGAGCTCATGACGAAATAGGGAAGCTCGTCAGGGCGCCGAATGGGAAAGAGCTCAGCCAGTCGATCGGGCGTGATGGTCTGCCACTCTGTGTCCCAGTACCGAGATGGCGGGAGGTACATCATCGGTTCCGAGATCACCAGCCGCGCGCCTCGAGGAATCGCCTGTTCCATCCAGGCCGCGGCGGCCAAACGCGTATCGTGCACCGCCTCGTCGGCGATCAGCGCAGACTTGACCAGCGGAGGCGCGATGGCGATCACGAAACAGACACCGTATACGGTCGGGGCCGGCAGCCTTCGCCTCAAGGCGCCGGCGAGGACCATGACCGCGTAGGCCGCGCTCAGGCACAGGAGCGGCGCGATCGGCAGCAGGTAACGAACCGAGAAGGGGTAGGGCTTCGCGCTGCCGTGCTCGAACACGAGATAGAGCCAGGCGGCCGTCGCCGTGATGATCCACCCGTCGCGTGACCGTGGCAGGAGCACAAGACCAACGACGCTGACAAGAAAGAGCGGCCATGTCATCCCCGGAATCAACCCGGTGCGGATGTAATAGAGCCACCAATCGCTCCACGGATTGTGGATAATGCCATCGTGGTGGCCCGTTGCGGAGTATTTCCACTGACCCAACACTCCAGACACCAGACTGTCGGGATGCCAGAGGTAGATCGGCGAAACCAGGAAGAACCCTACCCCAAATGCAATGACAGTCAGGCCGACATCGAGAAGGATCGCGCGGACCTCTCTTCGAGCGCGCCACGCAGAGACGCCGAGGGCGAGCAAGAGGGGAACTGCCAGGAGCAGGCCAGAATATTTCGTCGAGAAGCTGATACCGGCAACGAGGGCGGTCAGCGAAAGGGCAGGCCGGGAGGGCTGCTGAAGGTACAGGACCACCAGCAGGATGGTGATCGTCGCCATCAGCGTCAGGGGGATATCCTCTTTCATATACCGTGAGCAGGCCGTATGGAGAGGCAGAATGGCCAAGAACAGCGCGGCCAGCAATCCCACCCGCCGATCCCACACCGACCCGAGCCGGTACAGAACCAGAACCGTCAGCGCCCCGAGCAACGCCATCCAGAAGCGACCCAGGTAATGGTACTGGACCGCTGTCAAGTCCGGGTTCAACAACCTGCCAATCGAGAAGACCAGGTACACGGTGTTGTAGAGGAACGATGGCTGACTATTGCGATGGGTGAAGTGTGTCTCGGCCAGACGGAGCGCATCCTCGCGCTTGTAAATCTCGTCCGCCGCAAAATAGTGCGGCAGACCAAAGGAGAGCCCCCACAGTCGCAGGGCGAGGGCCAGACAGAAGATGAGGTAGGGAGCGGCCGCCCAGCCTCGCAACCCTTCTGGCCAGGACTGCGCGCTCAAGGCCTTGATGACAGCGAGCCGAGCCCTGCGCTGGCCGTTCCTCGTCAACGCACCGCCTTTCCGGCTCATCCACCTCTCCGCGGGAAGGGGATCGCTACCCGGACGGCATTCTACTCTACCCGGGTGGAAGCGGTCAACTCACTCGCTGTCGATGGTTCTTGCACACAGAGATCACCCCTCTGGAGGCCATGGGGGTGGCTACCCTACGGCTCGGCACGTGTCACGCATGTCTGTTCACAACGGGCGGCCTGTCGTGGCAGACCTTGAACTCTGCGGAGGAATCTGCTATACATGGTCGCCAGTGATGCCGAAGGGCACCGGTCGGGCGATCGGCGGGGCCAGGGGGAGACAGCGAGCAGTCATGGCGACGACATCATCCGTCAGGTCATCCGGTCGCGCGGGTTTCAAGGGGAACGTGGGGAGGGTTCGGTCTCGCGGGGATTCCGGACCGCGACCGGGCCTGTTCCACCGTCCCACCTGGCAGCTTCTGCTGATCCTCTGGGCGATCGTCAGCCTGACGTACGCCAATGCCCTCAACAACGGGTTCGTCCTGGATGATCATCCGGTCATTCTGGACGAGTACAGGGGCCGGCGGCCGTGGGAGGGCTGGGCGATCCTGACAGATCCCTGGGGCAACATCCAGGGACGCCCCTTGCGGACGCTGAGTTTCAACCTCGATTACAGCCTCTTCGGCCCCGACCCCCGATTCTTCCACCTCGTGAATATCCTGTACCACGCCGTCAACACCACCCTGGTCTACTACGTGGCTCGCCGCCTCCTTGGCCACGTTGCCCCGGCCTTCATCGCCGCCCTGCTCTTTGCCGTCCACCCGATCCAGACCGAGGCGGTCACGTACATTTCCGGGCGGAAGGATCTCCTCGCCACGCTCTTCTACCTGGCTGCCTTCTCCGCCTTCCTTCGCTACCGCGCCACGCAGCGGGTAGGCGCTTTGCTGGCGACCGTCCTGGCCTTTGCGCTGGCGCTCCTCTCGAAGGAGAGCGCCGTCACGCTCCCGGCCGCCTGTCTGCTCTACGACTGGATTGCGCGGACCCGCATGCCGGCGCGGCCAACGCCGATGGCGCTCGCCGGTGCGGCGTGGCAAGGTCTTCGCGAGGCGCTGTCACGCCACCGGCTGATCTATCTCATTCTCTTTGGAATGGCCATAGCGTCCAGCCTCCATGCCGTCCTGATCGTCCAGGAGAGCGAGCGACACGAGTACTGGGGCGGGAGCTTCGGGCTGAGCCTGCTGACGACGGCCAGGATGTTCTGCCACTATCTCAAATTGCTCATCCTCCCCACGACGCTGTTGCACGACTACTCCTTCGATACATTCCCGGTCACCCGCACCTATGCCGACCCAGCGTCGCTGCTGGCGGTGGCGGCGCTCTGTGGAATCGTGTTGGCGCTGATCTGGTGTTGGACGACCCTCCCAACCGTGACGTTCGGTGGCCTCTGGTGGTTCCTCGCCTTGCTTCCAGTCGCACAGATCGTCCCCCATCACGTGATGATGGCCGAGCGATTTCTCTACCTCCCGTCAGTCGGCGCCGCGCTCGCGGCGGGGGCCCTCGCCAAGCGGGCGCTTGCCGCCGAGCGACGGCATCGTTTGGTCTACGCAGGCGTCGGCCTCGCCGCCGCGCTGCTCGCGGCAAGGACAGTGATCAGAAATGCGGACTGGAAGGACCATGCCACCCTTCTGACGCAGGCCGTCGCCGCCGCCCCTCGCGGCGTCCGCACACGTATCGCCCTGGGGGCCTTGTACCAGCAACGCGGACAGTACGACATGGCCGACCGTGAGTACCAGGAAGCCCTGAGGCTGGACCCCAACTTTCACAAGGTGCACGGGGCTCTGGCCTCGCTGCTGGCCCAGCGCGGGGACCTCGCCGGGGCGGAAAGGGAGTATCTCAAGGCGCTTCGGCTTGACCCCGACAACAACGACATTCGAATAGGCCTGGCCAGCTTCTACGAACGTCATGGGGAGCTCGACAAGGCGGCGCGCGAGTACCGTGAACTGGTGACGCGCAGGCCCCGGGACCCGCTCCTCCGTCAGAACGCCGGCGTGTTCTACCATGTCGTCAAGCGAGATCCTCGACGCGCGGAGGAGGAGTACCAAGCAGCCCTGGCGCTGAGACCTCAAGAGGTAGAGTTCTACATCCCGCTCGCCGTGCTGTATCTGGAGGCGAGACAGTTCGCCAGGGCCGAGGAGATCATCCAGCGAGCGTTGATTGTCAGACCGACCGAGCCGCGCCTGCACACGCTGTTGCGAAAGGTCAGGCGGACCGTGGAGGGACAGGAGGCGCCCCCGCCCAGCCTCGGTGGTATGCCGCTCACGAGGGAGATTCGGCGGCAGCCGGTGGAGCAGTGGGACACCACTCCCCGGCCCGGCGCCGGCGCGGCGGAACCAAAAAGGTGAGGCCCGGAACGTCAGACAGCGTGGAGCGAGGCTCGCGCACGGCTCGCATGAGAAGAGCGCGGAGGCACCCCGGACAGACGAAGGCCGACCATCCCCCGCGGCGCGAAGCGGCCCTCGCCCGGCCATCGCTACTGCCCACGTTGCTGATCCTGGCGGGGGTGGTCGGGGTCGTGTATCTGAATACCCTCACCAATGGCTTCGTTTTCGACGATCCCCATCTTGTTGGAATCGACCCCGCGGTCCGCAACCCCTCGAGCCTCTTTCCGAAGATCGCGAAGGGAACCTGGTGGCTTGGCTATCGACCGCTTCGGACGGCCTCCTACGCGCTCGATTATGCCCTGTTCGGCCGCGACCCCCTTGGGTTCCACCTCTCGAACCTCGTTTATCACACCCTCAGCGGACTGCTGGCCTATCTGATCGCCGTCCGCCTGCTGGCCCAACACCTTCCCGCCCTCTTCGTCGCGCTCCTCTTCCTCGTTCACCCCATCCAGACGGACGCCGTCAGCTACATCTCGGGGCGGCGGGACATCCTCTTCGGCCTGTTCTACCTGCTCGGGTTTTTCGCCTTCCTGCGATACCGCGACACCAGGCTGAAACGCTTTCTCGGTCTTGCGGTCATGGCCTATCTGCTGAGCCTGTCGTCGAAGGAGATGGCGGCCACACTGCCGCTGTTGTGCATCACCTACGACCTGGTGTGGACCGGCCGACCCACAGGCGGTCGAGCCTTGGGCTGGAGGAGAGCCTGGCAGTCGCTCCAGGCCGTCTTCCAGCGCGATCCCGTGCTCTACCCCGCGATGGGTGTGCTCGCCCTCCTGTACATCCTGCACTTCGGGTTCCTCTACAGGCCGACTGTCCGCCTGACCTACTATGGGGACAGCTTCGCCCTGACGATGCTGACGGTGGCCCGGATCCTGGTCCACTACCTGAAACTGTTGCTCTTTCCCCGAACCCTCAATGCCGATTACTCCTACGATGCCTTCCCCATCACGCCCTCGCTGACCCACTGGCCGTCCCTTGCGGCCCTGCTCTTCCTGGCGCTGCTGGTCGTCCTGCTCGTGAGGCTGGCGCCCGCTCACCGGCTTAGTTCATTCGGGGGGGCGTGGTTTTTTCTGACGCTCCTCCCGGTCATGCACATCATCCCTCACCACGAACTGATGGCCGAGCACTATCTCTATATTCCCTCCTTTGGCGTCTTCCTTGCCGCGGGCTATGCCGTCGAGGTGACCCTCGTGCGCAACTGGGTCTCTCCCAGGATCCTGTACCCGGTCCTCACCCTTGTCGTCCTCCTCCTCTCGCTCCGAACGATGGTTCGAAACCGCGACTGGAAGGACGACATCACGCTCTGGACGAAGACCGTCGAGACCGCACCCATGGCCGCGAGGGCCCGCGCCAACCTGGGCAAGGCCCATCTGCGTCGCGATCTGGACGATCCGGGCAGGCAAGAACTGGAGGCGGCGATCAGCATCAAGCCGGATGTTGCCTCGTACCACGATGACCTCGGGCTCGCCTATTTCAGGTTGGGCAGGCTCGCAGAGGCGGAACGGGAGCTCAAGGAGGCTCTGCGCCTGAACCTCAATCTGGTCAGTGCCAATATCAATCTGGCTTACACGTATATCCGTCAAGGCCGGAAGGCCGAGGCGGTCTCGCCACTCCTGGAGGCCTTGAGGATCCGGCCGGGGGAGCAGACCGCAATGGCCCAGCTCTCCCTGCTCTACATCGAGCTGGGCCGCCTCGACGAGGCGGAACAGCAGCTCCTCGGACTCGCGAAGATCAGACCCAAGGATCCCAAGCTCTACCTGGCACTCGGAAGTGTCTACAAGCGGAAAGGCAAGCCCGATCTCGCGAAGGCCGCGCTTGAGAAGGCGGCGCGATATGGTGGAGGATCACCAGCGGGACACCCACGCCAGAAGCAGATGAAAGGCGGGATGCCAGATGGCCGACAACGACCCGTCCATTGACCGGCTCTCCATTGTCATCCCGCTGTATAATGAGGCCGAGAGCCTGGCCGAATTGCACACCCGCCTGGCCGCGGTCCTGGTCAAGGTGCCGAAGCGGGCCGAGATCATCTTCGTGGACGACGGCAGCACCGATACCTCCTTCGAGGTTCTCAAGGGGTTGCGGAGCAAAGATGAGCGGGTGAAGGTTGTTCTGCTTCGGGCGAATCAGGGGAAGGCCGCCGCTCTGGCCGTGGGATTCCGCAAGTCCCAGGGAGAGGTCATCATCACCCTGGATGCCGATCTCCAGGATGATCCCAAGGAGATTCCCAAGTTCCTCGCCAAGCTGGAGGAAGGTTACGACCTGGTGTCGGGATGGAAGGTGCGGCGCCAAGATCCCTGGACGAGGCGCGCCTTGTCGGCCATCTTCAACCGAGTCACGGCCTCCATGACGGGCCTGAGGATCCATGACTTTAACTGTGGATTCAAGGCCTACCGGCGGGCTGTCATCAATGAACTCAGGCTGCATGGTGAGCTGCACCGCTTCATCCCCGCGCTCGCCAGTTGGCGGGGTTTCAGGGTGGCAGAGATCGAGGTGGAGCACCATCCAAGGAGGTACGGCCAGTCGAAGTATGGGATGGAGCGGATCCCTCGGGGGTTCTTCGACCTTCTGACCGTGATCATGCTGACCCGTTACACCGCCAAGCCCCTTCACCTCTTCGGTCTGTTGGGCGTTTTCCTGGGGCTAGCCGGATTTGGGATCATCGGCTACCTCTCTGTTGGTTGGTTCCTCGGAACGTGGATCGGAGCGCGCCCCCTCCTCCTGATCGGCGCAGTCCTGCTGATCGCCGGGATCCAGCTCGTCTCCTTCGGCCTGGTAGCGGAGATGATCATCTACACCTCCGCCGGGCCCGACGATCCCCCGGTCCGGACCATCCTGAAGTAACGTGATGCGCGTCACGATCTCGCATAGGTGATGCCACCCCAAGACCTCCTCCAATGAAGATCTGCCTGATCGGCCCCATATATCCCTTGAGAGGAGGGATCGCCCACTACAACGCGCAGCTTGGCCTCGAGTTGGCGAACCGTCACGAGATCGTCGTGATCTCCTTCTCGCGCCAGTACCCTACCCTGCTCTTCCCTGGGCGGACGCAGCTCGACCCGAATGCCAAACCGCCGTGGCTAACCTGCGAGGCGCTCCTCGACTCGCTCAACCCCCTGAGTTGGGTCAAGGCCGCCCGCCGAATCGCTGAACTTTCGCCGGATCTGATAGTCGTGCACTGGTGGAATCCGTTCTTCGCGCCGTGCATCGGGACAACCCTGCGCCTGGTCAAGAGACGATCGCGCGCCGTCGTCGTCTTCATCTGCCACAACATTCTGCCCCATGAGTCCGTTCCGGGAACCTACCCCCTGACCCGCTTCGCGACGGCCTCGGGCGATGCCTTCATCGTGCACTCCAAGACAGACCAACGCCAGTTCGCTTCAGTTAGGCCCGGCGTGCGATCCCTCATCCTCCCACACCCCCCAGGGCGCGGTTATGGAAGCCTCATAGACAAAGCAGAGGCCAGAGAGCGTCTGGGTCTTACCGGCAAGATTCTGTTGTTTTTTGGGCTGATCCGTCGCTATAAGGGGCTTCCCCACTTGCTTGAGGCCATGCCGCTCATCCTTCGAGAGCTGGACTGCACCCTGCTCATCGTCGGAGAATTCTACGAGGGAAAAGAGCGGTGTCTGCGTCTTATCAACTCGCTTGGCCTCTCGTCAAGGGTCCGGATCATCGATCGATTTGTCCCAGATGAGGAGGTCAGTCTCTACTTTTCGGCGGCAGATCTGGTTGTCCTTCCCTACGAGTCGGCCACTCAAAGCGGCATCGTCCCGATCGCCCATGCCTTCGAGCGGCCGGTGGTGACAACCCGCGTGGGCGGGCTCCCGGAGGCTGTCCGTGACGGCGAAACCGGGCTTCTGGTCCAGCCACACAACCCGGCCGCATTGGCGGAAGCAATCGTCCGGTTCTATAAAGAGGGAATGGAGATGAGATTCCTGCGCAACATCCAACAACAGCAACGCTTCTCATGGGAAGAGCTGGCAGACACACTGCAGGCAGTGGCGAGGGGCCCTAACCCCGAATGAGGCTCATTTCACCTGGAAGCTCTCCTTCAGCCGCCTGATCGGCGCCTTGACCCATTCGGTGCAGCCCCCCTTCTCCTCACGCAGCCAGGAGTCGCCGAAGGCATCGTACTCGATCCAGTAGGACCGGTTGTCGAAGAAATGGACCCGCAATACCTCCATTTCTCTCGGCTTTGATCCCGGCACCCATCGCCCCCAGATCTCCTGCTTGAGGTCCATCGGGCCGGGCGAGGAGACGACCTTTGAAACCTGGTCCCGGGTCATCCCGAGCTCAAGCGATTGAAACGCCTGCCGCGTCGCGGTCACCGGCACCGGCGCTTGCTGCGCCAGGGCCGGCACCGCCGCACACACCATCACTGCCAGCAACATCACGCTGGCTATTCGAGCCATGATCGCCTCCTTCCGTGAGAACAGGAGATGTTTTGGGACTTCGCCCGATGCGCCTACCGTTACGGCTGCCGCGCCGGGAGCTCAGGCCTTCTTTTCAGGAGCGGATCCAGCTTTTCCACGCGCCCCCTGAACTGTTCGCTGATCGCCTGGCCCTCCTCCGGCGACGCGATGACATGGGGCGTAATCAGGATAACGAGTTCGTTCCGGTCCAACGTCTCAGAGGTGCTCCGAAAGAGATAGCCAAGCAAAGGGATCTGGCTCAGAAACGGAAACCCGGTGTACCCCTTCGACTTATCCGTCCGGATGATGCCTCCGATGAGCAGTGACTGGCCATCCTGCACCACGACCGCCGTTTTCGTTGTCGTCTTGAGGAACGAGGGAGAATCTGTTTTACCAAAGGCGTCCGAATCGATGGCGATGTTTTCGAATTCGATATCCAGCGTGACCAATCGCTTTTCGTTCACATGGGGCTTGATCCCCATGATGATCCCGATGTCTTTCTGCTGGAGCGTTCGGAAGAGACCGGTGTCCCCTGCCGAAACGCTTGTGAGACTCGCCTGTGTGTTCGTGATGATCGGGACTTCCCGACCGATCTGGATCTTCGCCTCTTTGTTGTTGGCCGTCAGCAGGTGTGGGCTTGCCAGGACCTCCACCTTTGTCACGCCGGCAACATTGTTTAACACCACGCGAAACGTATCTTTGTCCACAAAAGCAAAGGTAAAACCTGTGGGAGCGATGGCCTTCTCTACAGCTCCTGCCACTGCGGTGGCAAGCGGACCGCCGAAGGCCCCCGCAGCGAGGAATTGACCGCTCCTGATGATCTCTTCCAGGCTGAATTTGAATGTGTCGGTCAGCCCGATCTGAGCGATGAAGAGCTCGATCACGACCTGTTTCGGGACGATGTCGAGCTGCTTGATCGTCGCCTCGATGAACTCGTAGTTGCGGGGCGAGGTCTTGATAACTAGCGCATTGGTCGCCTCGTCCGGGACGATCGTCACCTCACCCACGACCTCGCCGGGCGCCGGTTCGACGCCAGGCGGGAGGGCCGCCCCTGGCGGCTGGGCCGGGATGGGAGGGGGCGGCGGCAGGCCTGGGCCGGGAGGAGGCGGAGGCTGGACCCCGGCCCCCAGCCTAGGAGGCGGCTGACCTGGCCTGGGAGGGGCAGTCGGCGCCCGTGGCAAGACATCCCGCCGGCCATACAGCGTGTTCAGGACACTGGCGAGTTGCGTCGCCGGGACGTTCTCCACGAAATAGACGAAGATTCGCTGGATGTTGTCACGCTTGGTCTGGACATCCAGCGCCTTGACCGTATCGAGCAGCCTTCTGACCGTTGAGCTGAACCCGGCGATGATCAGGCTGTTGGTCTCCTTGTGGACGACCAGCTTGGCGCCCCTGGCGAGAAACGACTGAAGGATCTTCGACATCTCGTCGGCGGAGAGGTGATCGAGATGGACGATCTGCGTGATGTACCGCTCGCGCCCCTCGCCCCGTTCCTTCCCTACCTGCACGTCCTCCGGTTCTTGCTGGGCAACCGCGATCGGGACGATCTTGTAGAACAAGCCGTCCTTCACCGCCACCAAGTTATTCACCTCCAGGACCAGCTCCATGATGGAGAAGACCTCGCTGGCCGGGACCTTGGTGGTCGTCCGCATCGTGACAGCCGCCTTGACGCCCGGCCCAATGATAAAGTTGATGCCGGTGATGTCGGCGATGGAGCGAAGGACCAGCTCCAGGTCAGCGTTCTCGAAGTTCAGGGAGACATACTGCG
>Ga0214473_10011868_pt1 | contig 10222 bp, 8 predicted proteins | sample RVTome_7_FD_203509 | JGI IMG/M metagenome (GOLD analysis project Ga0214473, IMG submission 203509) | Soil microbial communities from uranium-contaminated site in the Upper Colorado River Basin, Wyoming, United States - RVT98D197 | ecosystem: Environmental > Terrestrial > Soil > Contaminated >... | reverse complement strand
TCAACATCGGGCTCCTCTACATACCTTTTTCCATCATAGTGATGGTCGGCGCATCGAATGCCGTGAACCTCACGGACGGGATAGACGGCCTTGCCATAGGGCTCGTTGCGATTGCAACGCTTGCAACCGGCGTCCTCGTTTACATATCCGGGCACAGGGGGCTTGCCGAATACCTTCAGGTGCTTTTCCTCCCCACCGTCGGGGAGCTTGCGGTCTTCTGCGGCGCAATGTTCGGCGCGGCCCTCGGGTTCCTCTGGTATAACGCATATCCCGCGGATGTCTTCATGGGCGATGTGGGCTCCATCGGTCTGGGGGGCGCGCTCGGCACGCTTGCCGTGATTACCAAGCATGAAATCGTCCTCGCCCTCGTGGGCGGGATATTCGTTATAGAGACGCTCTCGGTAATCATTCAGGTCGCATCCTTCAAACTTACCGGGAAGAGGGTTTTCAGGATGGCCCCCATACACCACCACTTCGAGCTTAAGGGGTGGCCGGAGCCGAAGGTGATTGTGAGGTTCTGGATAGTGGGGATTATGCTTGCGCTTTTAAGTCTGGCTACGCTTAAGGTGAGATGATGGAGATAAAGGGCAAAAGGGTTCTGGTCGTGGGCTTGCGAAAAAGCGGGGTCTCCGCCGCAAACCTCCTCGCCGGGTCGGGCGCGGAGGTGACGGTCACGGACATGTTGCCCGCAGACGAGCTCGGCGAGTTTGCGGGCAAGCTCCTGCCCTCCGTGAGGCTTGCCCTCGGCGGACATCCAAACGGGCTCTTCGAGGGGACGGACCTCATCGTCCTTAGCCCGGGCGTGCCCACCGGGATAGAGCCGATAAAGAAGGCCCGGCTTAAGGGGATAAAGGTCATAGGAGAGCTTGAGCTTGCATATCTAATGGCCGGGGGCGCGGTCCCTTTCTATGCGGTTACGGGAACCAACGGAAAGTCAACGACCGTCACGCTCCTTGACCTGATGCTCAGGAAGGCAGGGAAAAAGACGCTCTTCGGCGGCAACATCGGAAATGCAATGACCGGCGAGGTTCAAAAGACCGGGGACTGTGCGGTCGTGGAGGTCTCAAGCTTTCAGCTTGAGACCATAGAGACCTTCAGGCCGCATATAGCGGTGATTTTAAACATCACGCCCGACCACATGGACAGGTATCGTTCCATGGACGAATACAGGGAGGCAAAGGAAAGGATATCCCTCAACCAGACCAGGGACGATTTCCTCGTCTTAAACCATGACGACCCGGAGACTATGGCCGCCCTCAAAAAAGATATAAAGGCGCAGGTCTTTTACTTCTCGCGGGCCGAAACCGTAAAAGGGGTTTATACGAGGGCCGGAGTTGTTTATACGAACATAGACGGCCCTGCTCCTCTTATCGGGGCGAATGAAATCAGGATAAAAGGGGTTCATAACCTGGAGAACGCCATGGCCGCTTCGGCCATGGCCCTCCTTGCAGGCGTCCCGCCGGATGCCGTGAGGGAGGCCCTGAGGGAATTCCCCGGGCTTCCCCACAGGCTTGAGTTCGTAAGGGAGCTTGGGGGCGTAAGGTTCGTAAACGACTCAAAGGGCACGAACATAGGCGCGGTGGCAAAGTCCCTCGAGGGGTTTGAAAAAGGCGTGGTTCTAATCGCAGGCGGAAGGGACAAGGCAGGGGATTTTACCGCACTCAGGCCTCTTATAAAAGGCAGGGTGAAGGCCGTAGTGCTCATAGGAGAGGCGGCCGAAAAGATAGAGAAGGCCGTTTGCGACCTCACCGGCTGCAGGTATGCCGGCAGTATGGAGGAGGCGGTCCGGCTTGCAATGTCCCTTGCCTCCAAGGGCGATACGGTCCTGCTTTCGCCTGCCTGCGCAAGCTTCGATATGTTCCGGGACTTCGAGGACAGGGGCAGGGTCTTCAAGGAGGCCGTATGCAGGCTCTAAGCCCCTTCAGCCGCTATGACAGGTGGCTTCTTGCAATCACGCTTTTACTTGTGAGCTTCGGGACCCTGATGATATACTCAACCACATCGGTCGTCTCGCCGGCCAAAGGCCCATGGGAGGAGGGACTCTCTCCGTTTTATTATTTCAGAAAGCATCTCTTTACGATGATGCTCGGCCTTATAATGCTCGTCGCCGCATACAGGCTCAGGCTTTCCGGTTTGGGCAGGCTCGCAATACCGCTTCTTATCGCATCCCTCGTCCTTCTCCTTTTAGTCTTTGTCCCGGGCATAGGCGTTACGGCCGGGAAGGCAAGGAGATGGATAAGGCTCTGGCCTTCGACATTTCAGCCCTCGGAGTTCGTGAAGCTCTCGATGGTGGTGTTCCTTGCATGGTATATGTCGAGGCCGGGCTACAGGCCGGAGAGGTTCATGCACTTTGCGGCGCCCATAGGGGTGATGCTCCTTTTTCAGGGGATATTCCTTCTTCAGCCCGATTTCGGGGCGACGATGATATTGGGGTTTCTGACCGTGGGCATGCTCTTTGTCTCCGGGGTGAGGCTCAGGTACCTCTTGTCGCTTCTTTTGCTTTCGGCGCCCGTGGTGATAAAACTCCTGAGCGCCCCGTACAGGCTGAGGCGGATAACCGCATTCATGGACCCGTGGCAGGACCCCAAGGGAAGCGGTTTTCAACTCGTTCAGTCCTTTATAGCCCTCGGAAGCGGCGGCCTCACGGGCGTGGGGCTTGGAAACAGCAAACAGAAGCTCTCGTTCCTTCCGGAGGTCCATACGGATTTCATATTCTCGATAGTCGGAGAGGAGATGGGCTTCGTGGCCGCCTTTGCGGTCGTTTTCCTTTTTGCGGCGCTTTTTATAAAGGGTCTTCTTATAGCGCAGAAAAACGGCGGGGAGCCGTTCGTATTTTATCTTGCCTTCGGGCTTTCCCTGATGCTCGCCCTTCAGGCCCTCGTGAACTTCTTCGTCGTTACCGGCCTTGCGCCCACGAAGGGACTGCCCCTTCCGTTTATAAGCTACGGGGGCTCGGCCCTCCTTATGAATATGGCCGCAGTGGGCATCCTCTTGAACATATCGAAGGGCGGCAATGCCCGGAGCAGTACGGTAAGAAAGGACGGTTTGGGCGAAATACTCAGGCGTAAAAAACTGAAAAGAAAAATCTACGGGGCTGCGGCCCCCCACGATATTGGGGGCATGTCATGAGGGTCGTGATAGCAGGGGGCGGCACGGGAGGCCATGTATTCCCCGGTATGGCCGTGGCCGAGGTCCTGAGGACGAGCGACCCGTCCGCCGAGGTCGTCTTCATCGGCACGGAGCGAGGTATAGAATCCAGAGTGCTGCCGAAGGCGGGCTATCAAATAAGGTTCATACAGGCGGAGGGCTTTATAGGAAAATCGCTCCTTAAGAGGGCAAGCGCGCTCGTAAAGCTCTTTCTATCGCTCTTCGCCTCAAGGAGGATTCTAAAGGCCCTGTGCCCGGATATCGTGATAGGCACCGGCGGATATGTCTCCATGGGGCCTGTGCTTGCCGCATCTTTGATGTCCATACCCACGCTCATAATAGAGCACAACCTCGTGCCCGGCCTTGCAAACAAGATGCTCGGAAAGTTCGTGGATGCGGTTGCGGTCACATACCACGAAAGCATAAACTTCTTTCCAAAGGATAAGACCCATCTCACAGGGACTCCGATAAGGCCCGGGGTGCTTGGCGCAGACAGGAGCTCTTCATACGGCGTCTTCGGGCTCGATGAAGGCAGATTCACGGTCTTCATAACAGGCGGAAGCAGCGGCTCAAGGAGCATGAACAACGCGGTCATATCGGCCCTGAGCTATCTTGCGGGGCTAAAGGAAAATATGCAGTTTCTTCACCAGACCGGAGAGGCGGACTTCGAGGCCGTGAAAAAGACGATGAGAAAGCACGGCATGAGCGGCGTGGTTGCGCCGTTTATATATCGGATGGCCGAGGCCTATGCAGTGGCGGACCTCGTCATATCGAGGGCCGGGGCTACGACCATTGCCGAACTTGCGGCGCTCGGAAAGCCCTCGATATTGGTTCCCTATCCCCATGCGGCAAGGCATCAGGAATTCAATGCGGAAAGGCTTGCTCGGCTTGGGGCCGCAATAATGATGAGACAGGAGGAACTGACCGGGGAGGCCCTCGCCGGGAAGATAAAAGAGATATTCCTTTCCGCGGAAAAAAGAGCGGAGATGCGCAAACAGTGCCTTTCCATCGGAAGGCCGGATGCGGCCGAGCGGGTGGCCGATATCGCCCGGAGCCTCGTAAACCTCAGAAAGGGAGCGAAATGTTCGAGCGCTACAGGGTAATACACTTTACCGGAATAGGCGGTATAGGGATGAGCGGCATAGCCGAGGTTCTCCTGAACTTGGGATACGAGGTCTCGGGCTCGGACCTCAGGGACTCCGAGACCACCGACAGGCTTAGGAGGCTCGGCGCAAAGGTCTACATAGGGCACGCCCCGGAGAATATAAACGGCGCCCATGTCATCGTAATCTCCTCGGCGGTCTCCGCGGAAAACCCCGAGGTCATGGAGGCAAGGAAACGGGCGATACCCGTGATACCGAGGGCCGAGATGCTTGCGGAGTTGGGCAGGCTCAAGTACTCCGTGCTCGTTGCCGGAGCGCACGGAAAGACCACGACGACCTCGCTCGTCTCCTCCGTGCTTGCCTCCGCCGGGATTGACCCCACCGTCGTCATAGGCGGCAGGCTCAACGCCTTGGGCACCAATGCACGGCTCGGCAAGGGCGAGTTCCTCGTGGCCGAGGCGGACGAATCCGACGGCTCGTTCCTCAAGCTCTCCCCCACTATAGGCGTGGTTACGAATATAGACAGGGAGCATATGGAGTTTTTCAAGACCATGAAGACCCTCAAGTCCGCATTCCTTTCTTTCATGAACAAGGTGCCTTTCTACGGGATATCCATACTCTGCGCGGACAACAGGCACATCAGGGCCCTCATCCCCCATGTCCACAGGCGGACACTCACATACGGGTTTTCGGAGGATGCGGAACTCCGGGCGAAAAACCTAAGGACAAAGGGGATGTCCGTGAGCTTCGATGCATCCTTGCGCGGGAAGGAGTTAGGCCCCTTCACGGTCACCCTTCCCGGAAGGCACAATGTCCTTAACAGCCTTGCGGCCATTGCGGTTGCGCTTGAATTGAGGGTAGAGCCGGAGAAGATAAAAGAGGCCCTTTCCGGCTTTAAAGGCATCGGAAGGAGACTTGAGTTTAAGGGCGAAGCACGGGGCGTTACCGTCTATGACGACTACGGGCATCACCCGGCGGAAATCAAGGCTACGCTCAAGGCCCTGAAGGAATCCGCAAGAAAACGGACGCTGTCCGTCGTATTCCAGCCCCACAGGTATACGAGGACGAGGGACCTGTTTGACGAATTCCCCCGCGCATTCGGGGACGCAGACAGGGTCTTCCTCATGGATATCTATCCGGCAGGTGAAAAACCGATAGAGGGAGTGACCTCGGGGGCGCTTTACGGGAAATTACTGCTCAGGCATCCGGCCGTCGCATACATAGGCGATAGAGAGGAGCTTATTGCAGAGGTCATTAGCGCATCGAGGCCGGGCGAGACGCTCCTAACGCTCGGCGCAGGCGATGTCTACAAGGTCGGAGAGGAAATTCTAAAGAGGCTTAAGGCGAATGAAGACGCTCGATAAGAAAGAGGCATTAAAGGAGTTGTTCTCCCTGCCCGGGGTGGATGCGATGTCCGATGAGCCTATGAAGGCGCATACATCCTTGAGGCTCGGCGGCCCTGCCGATGTCTTCGTGCGTCCTTCGGATGCGGATTCCCTGCGCGGGGCGCTTGAGGTCTCCGCAAGGCACGGCATAGAGGCGGTCCCGCTTGGGGGCGGCACCAATACCCTCGTGAGGGACGGAGGCATAAGGGGCGTGGTCGTCTCGCTTGAGGGACTTAAAGGGCTCCGCACCGTGGAGCGGGGCGAGGAAGTCCTGATAAAGGCAGGCGCGGGCCAGAGCCTTCAAAAGATAATCGCCCTTTCAAGGAAATCCGGGCTTACGGGAATGGAAGGGCTTTCCGGAATACCCGGCACCCTCGGGGGCGCAATTGCGGGCAATGCCGGTTCATTCGGCTTTGAGATAAAGGATGTCCTTAGCGAGGTAACCCTGATGGATGGAGACGGCGTTGTCAGGAACATCGAGGCGGGCAGGCTCGGTTTCGGCTACAGGGAAGCGGCAATACAGCCCGGAGGGATAATCGTCTCTGCGACCCTCATCCTTAGGAAAGACAGGCCGGAGTCCGTCGCCAAGAGAATCGAGGATTTCTCGGCAAGGAGACGGCAAAGCCAGCCCCTTTCGGAGAAGTCCGCGGGTTGCGTATTCAAGAACCCGCCGGGGCAGTCCGCAGGAAGGCTCATAGAGGAGGCCGGGTGCAAGGGCATGAAAGCGGGCGCAATAGAAGTAAGCAGGGTCCATGCAAACTTCTTCATAAACACCGGCGAGGGCAGGGCCGACGACTTCCTCAGGCTGATGGAGCTCGTCTTGGGAAGGGTCGGGGAGGCATCCGGCATAACGCTTGAGCCGGAGATAAGGATTAAAGGATGCTGACCGATAGAAAGATAGGCGTCCTCATGGGCGGCGCATCGTCCGAAAGGGAGGTCTCTTTAAGAAGCGGCGCATCCGTCCTTAATGCCCTGAAGTCCCTCGGGTATAACGCCGTGCCCATAGATGCGGGCAGGGACATCTGCGAAGTCCTGAGGAACGAAAATATTGGGCTTGCATACCTCGTCCTTCACGGGGGATGGGGCGAAGACGGCGGCATACAGGGCCTGCTTGAGGTCATGGGAATCCCCTATACCGGTTCCGGCGTGCTTGCAAGCGCCCTTGCCATGGACAAGGCGGTCTCGCGGGTCGTATTTGCCTCCGCGGGCCTCCATGTGCCCCGGTATGAGCTTGTCTCTGCCCGGACGAAGACTCGCGCGCCAATATCGCAGGGGCTCGTAGCCCCGCCGCCGTGGGTTGTGAAACCAAGAAGGGAAGGCTCAAGCGTAGGTATAAGCATCGTAAGGGAAAGGGGCAAGCTCGACGAGGCCCTGAAGACGGCTCTTTCCTTCGGAGGCGATGCGCTCATCGAGGAGTTCATAGAGGGGAAGGAAGTCCACATCGGGCTCCTCGACGGCAGGGCCTTGGGCGGGGTCGAAGTCAGGCCGAGCCTCGAATTCTACAGCTACGAGGCCAAGTACACATCGGGCAAGACCCAATACATCGTCCCGCCTACGCTTGAGGCGGACGCCTACGAACGGGCGAAGGAAGCCGCACTCAAGGCGCATAATGCCCTCGGCTGTTCCGGCGCAACGAGGGTGGACCTTATCGTGGATGCCCGCGGCATCCCCTATGTCCTTGAGGTAAACACCATACCGGGCATGACGGAAACGAGCCTTCTTCCGAAGATAGCCGGGCATGCGGGGCTTTCCTTCCCCGCTCTGGTCGAAGAGATTCTTAAATCCGCGCTAAGGAGGCAGGGGCAATGAAGACTGAGGGGCTCGACAGCAGGCGGAATGTAAAGAAAAAGAGCTGGCGGCTGAGGCTCATCCTATTAGGCATATCCGTTTTTATCGCCGGCATTGCCCTGCTTGCGCTTCACATTTATACATTCTTCCCGGCAAGGGAGGTCGTATTTTACGGGAATAAACATCTGAGGCCCGAGGAGCTTAAAGGGCTGATGGGCCTGAGGGGTTATGATGACCTCTTCGACCTGAGTTCCTCAGGGCTCGTCTCCGGTCTTCTGAGGTCGCCGTGGGTGAAGTCCGCAAGCGTGAGGAAGGAATATCCATCGAGGCTTCTCATAAAGATAAAAGAGGCGGAGCCTATGGCCATCTTAAACAGCGCAGGGCTTTATCTCATAGACGAAGAAGGCAGGACGCTCGAAAAGATAAAAGGCGAGCCGGTAACATTCCTTCCCGTGATTTCCTCAAGCGGGCCTGTCGGGCCGGACGCCCTTGCCGGGGCGGTCGGCCTCGCAAGGGCCGTTAGGCAGGCGGGCCTCTCCGGAAGGCAGGTGGAGATAACCGGGGCCGGGGCCGGAAAAGAAAATATAACCGCAAACATAGACGGCACGGCAGTCCGCATGGGCGAGGGCAGGTACGAGGAAAAGTTGGCGCGGTTCCTCGAACTCGAGGCCGAGATTAAAAAGAGATGGGTCAATGTGGATTATGTGGACCTCAGGTTCGCAAACAGGGTCGTTGTCCGGCCCCTCAAGGAGGAAATCAAGTGAGGGGGGGCCGTTACATCGTCGGGCTCGACATAGGCACAACGAAGGTCTGTGCGGCGGTGGGAAGGGCGGAAGGCCGCAAGGCAGAGGACATCGCCTGCGGGGTCGCCCCTTCCGGAGGGATGAGGAAGGGCGCGGTAGTGGATATGGATGCGGCCGCGGAATCCATAAGGGCCGCGGTGAAAGAGGCCGAGTCCCTTTCCGGGCTTTCGATAAAGGCCGCATATGTCGGAATCGGAGGCGACCACATACAGTGCATCCGGAGCTTCGGCGCGGTCGGGGTCAAAGGCAAAAGGGTGAGGGACAAAGATATAGATAGGGCCGTAGATTCGGCCTCCACCGTGTACCTGCCGCTTGACAGGGAGGTCGTTCATATAGTCCCGTCGGATTTTGTCATAGACGGGCAGGACGGGATCATGCGGCCTGCAGGGATGTCCGGCGTGAGGCTCGAGGTCAAGGTGAGCATAATCACCGCATCGCACTCCGCGGTGGAAAACCTCACCGGGTGCTGTGAGAAGGCGGGCGTAAAAGCGGTGGGCATGGTATTGGGCCCTCTGGCCGCATCCAAAGCCGCTCTCGGCCCGGAAGAGCTTGAGACCGGCGCCGTCCTGATAGACATAGGCGGGGAGACGACCTCCATAGCCGTCTTCAAGGAAGGCAGGCTCAAGCACGCAGGGGGCATACCCGTCGGCGGAAGTCATTTAACCAACGATATCGCCATTGGGCTCAGGGTCTCGCAAAGAGAGGCGGAGAGGCTGAAAAGGGCATACGGCTTGGCCGTTCTTCCGGAGGGCGCAAAAGAGACGGGGGCAGAGAGCCCCCGCGGTGGCACGGCCACTCCGCAATGGGCTACGAGCCCCCGCGGTGGCACGGCCACTCCGCAATGGGCTACGAGCCCCCGCGATATTGTCGAGACATCGGGCATAAACGGCGAGCAAAGGATGGTTCCCCTGTCTCATATAGCCGGGATTATAAGGCCGAGGTGCATGGAGATTTTCGAGCTCCTAAGGAATGAGATAAAGGACTGGATGCTTTATACGGCCGTCCTCGCCGGCGGGACATCGCAAGTGCGGGGCATGGAGAGGGTTGCGGAGGCGGTCTTGGGCATGCCGGCAAGGACGGCGGCGCCGATGCATCCGACCGCGCACGGCCTTGTGCTTTACGGCGCGGAGGCCGAATCACGGGACTGTATCCGGAGGGACATCATCGGCAGGGTTTTAGGGAGATGGAAGAATATCTCGGTGATAAAGGGGTCTTTAAGGTATCTAACGACAAAAATCTAAATCGTGGCAGGCCGTGCCTGTCGCAGGGGCCCGTGGCCCCAAAGGAGGGCGGTATGTTTGAGCTTGAGGAAATCAGGGGGCATCGGGCCAAGATCAAGGTGGTCGGCATAGGCGGCGCCGGGGGCAATGTCGTCAACAACATGATATCCTCGGTCAAGGGCGTGGAGTATGTGGTCGTAAACACGGATGTGCAGGACCTCGAAACCTCAATGGCAGGCACCAAGGTCCAGATAGGAAGGGCCGTGACGAGGGGGCTCGGCGCGGGTTCAAGGCCTGACACCGGCAGGCAGGCCGCGCTCGAAGACAGGGACGGGATAGCCGAGGCGCTCAAAGGCGCCGACATGATATTCATAACCGCAGGGATGGGCGGAGGCACCGGCACCGGCGCATCCCCTGTCATAGCCGGCATCGCAAGGGAGCTTGGCGCCCTTACCGTGGCCATCGTCACGAAGCCCTTTTATTACGAGGGCAGGCAGAGGATGCTCAATGCCGAGGCGGGCCTGGGAGAGCTCGAAAAAAACGCCGACACGCTCATCGTCATCTCAAACGACAGGATAAAGCTTGTCGTGGAAAAGGGCACATCTCTCATAGAGTCCTTCTCCATCGCAAACAATGTCCTTAAGCATGCGGTTCGGGGCATATCCGACCTCGTGCTCAGGCCCGGCCTCATAAACCTCGACTTTGCGGATGTCCGCACCGCGCTTGAGACCGCCGGCTCTTCGGTCATGGGCATGGGCGTGGCCAAGGGTCAGGGC
>Ga0214473_10011867_pt1 | contig 10223 bp, 9 predicted proteins | sample RVTome_7_FD_203509 | JGI IMG/M metagenome (GOLD analysis project Ga0214473, IMG submission 203509) | Soil microbial communities from uranium-contaminated site in the Upper Colorado River Basin, Wyoming, United States - RVT98D197 | ecosystem: Environmental > Terrestrial > Soil > Contaminated >... | reverse complement strand
GAGGATGAGCGCTACGCGCGGGTGGCGAGCGCGTGGGAAGGGGACATCGTTTTCGAAGTGTTCCCGGGGCCGCCGGTGAAGGATGGGGAGGGCGCCGAGCGCGTCTACCTCGACCTGTGGCACGGCAAGTGCCGGCGGGGTTCCTATTTCCCGGTAGGGGCAGACGGCGCGCCGCATGCGGCCTTTACCATGTCGGCCAGCCGTACTCATTTGCTGCGTATTCTCTCCGGTGATCTGGATCCCATGCAAGCCATGCTAACCCGCAAGCTGCAAGTGCAGGGCAGCATGGGCTATGTGCTGCGCAACGTGCCGGTGGTGCTGGACTTCGTTCGCTGCTGCCGTCGCGTCGAGCTTGACGTCTGAAAGGAGTGTCGGATGCCCCGCTTCCTGGTGGCCCACGAGGTCGCCTCCATGTACGAGAACCAGGATGATTGGGTGCGTGATTGGGCCGGCTTGCGGCGGCGCTCGCAAGGCGAGGCGCGCTGGCTGGCGAGCTGGTACGCAGCGGAGTCCAACCGCCTCTACTGCGAGTGGGAGGCGCCGGGCCCCCCGGCGATTGAAGCCTGCTTTACCGCGGTCGAACGCGAGATGGCCCCCATTGTGAGCATGGAAGAAGTCGTCCACATGGACCCGGCCTGGCTGGACGGTGCGTGATCTTCAGTGGCGCGGAATGAGCGTGGCGGGCGTACCCGACCTGTGACTGACGCGCGGTCTCCTTTTCCCGGCGAGCTCTACGACTTCGCCGTCGTCGGATCCGGGTTTGGCGGGAGCGTCGCCGCCCTGCGCCTGATGGAGAAAGGTTACCGTGTCCTGGTGCTCGAGCGCGGGCGGCGTTTTGCTGACGACGAGTTCGCCAAGACCAATTGGGACTTGCCTCGCTACCTGTGGCTCCCGGCTATGGGATGTCACGGGATCATGGAGTTTAGTTTCCTGCGTCATCTTCTCTACTTGCACGGATCCGGCGTGGGAGGCGGCAGCCTGGTCTACGCCGGGGTTCTGATGGAGCCCGAGCAGAAAGTCTTCGAGGCGCCAGAGTGGAGTCGTTTGGCCGATTGGAGGACACTGCTCGCTCCCTTCTACAACGAGGCCCGTCGCATGTTGGGAGTTGCCACCAACCCGGTCCTAGGCCCTGCCGACGATGTCCTGCGTAGGATAGCCGGCGATATCGGCAGCGGATACACGTTTCGCCCGACGGACGTCGGCATCTACTTCGGCGAGCCCGGTGAGGCGAAGGCCGACCCTTATTTCGGTGGCCAGGGTCCGGCGCGTTCAGGCTGCACGTTTTGCGGGGGCTGCCTTGTCGGTTGCCGCTACAACAGCAAGAACACACTGGTTAAGAACTACCTCCATTTCGCCGAGACCGGGGGCGTGCGAATCGAAGCCGATACAAAGGTCGAGGCGATCTGGCCTCTCCCGGAAGGTGAAAGGGACGGGGCCCGGTATCGCCTCGACCTGCGACGGACAAAAGGGCGGGGAGGCGGCGCCGTACGAACGCGCAATGTCGTGGTATCCGCCGGGACCCTTGGCACGCTCGAACTGCTGCTCAAGTGCCGCGATGGACTGCGAAGTCTGCCGCGGCTCTCGCCTCGCCTTGGAGAACGCGTGCGTACCAATAGCGAGTCGCTGCTCGGATCCTTTGCGCGCGATACGGGCACCGACTACTCCAAGGGGATCGCCATCAGCTCCATCGCCCACGCCGATGCCGTAACGCGTGTCGAGCCGGTACGTTACCCGGAAGGCTCCTCGTTCATCCGACTGCTTTCGGCGCCGCTCGTTGACGTCGTGGGGAAGGGTTTCCTCGGCCGTCTGTGGGCGACCCTGGGCGCCGCCCTTCGGCGCCCGCTCGACTTATTGAGGGAGAAAGCGTTCCCGCATTGGGCACGACAGACGACGATCCTGCTGGTCATGCAATCCGAGGAAAACTTCCTCACGGTGCACTGGGGTCGCTCTCCGCTGGGGCTGTTCCGTCCCGGGATGGTGACTCGGCGCGATACCAGCCGGCCGGTGCCAACCGAGCTCCCGATCGCGCATGCCGTGGCTCGCCGATTCGCCGCTGAAACCAATGGCTTCGCCGTCGGAAGCTGGACCGAGACGCTCCTGGATATGTCGATGACGGCCCATCTGATGGGCGGTTGCCCGATGGGCCGCACCGAGGACGAAGGGGTCGTTCAGATGAATGGCGAGGCCTTTCAGTATCCCGGCCTGTACGTACTGGATGGCTCGATCGTGCCCGGCAACCCCGGCGTCAATCCCAGCTTGACGATCACCGCACTGGCGGAATTCGCTCTGAGTCAGATGCCCCCGAAGGCCGGCCACTCGTAGTAGGGTTGCCGGTGTCATGGCTCGTGCGTTCGCAGCCCACGCGGCCGTGGACGGCGCCTTGAGGCGTGCATGAGGATTCTGACCATCGACCTTTCCACCGGCGCCACGGGCCGCATCGAAGTCGCCGCGGATGACCAGAGGGACTTCATCGGCGGCGCCAGCCTGGCAGCGAGGCTCCTCTACCCGAAACTGACTCCGGACCTGGACCCGCTTGGGCCGGCCGCGCCGCTACTCTTTCTGACGGGCCCGCTTACTGGATCGGCTGGTCCGGCGGTGGGCCGGTTCGTGGTCTGCGCTCGGTCGCCAGCCACCGGGCGCTGGGGCGAGTCGAACGTAGGAGGCTTCTTCGGCCCGGAGTTGCGCGAAGCGGGGTGGGACGGGCTGTGGATAGTGGGTCGAGCCGAGCGGCCCGTCTATCTGTGGATCCACAATGGGGCGGCCGAAATCCGCAGCGCCGAAGACCTTTGGGGCCGGCTCGATACATACGAGACCCAGGCTCGGATACGCCGGGATGTCGGCGATCGATTGGCGCGAGTGGCCTCCATCGGCCTGGCCGGTGAAAACGGACTTCCGTTTGCCGCGATTCTGTGTGATCACGGTCGCATGGCTGGGCGCACGGGAATGGGCGCCGTTATGGGCGCGAAAAACCTCAAGGCCGTGGCCGTCCGCGGACACGATCCGATTCCCCTCTCCGACCCTTCCGGCTTCGCCGCCACACGACGCCGTTCCAATGTCGCTCTGGCCTCGGACACGGTGACGCGGGCCCTGCGCATCGGGGGTTCGGCCAGCGCAGCCGAGTACTTCGACTACCTGGGGATCATGCCGAAGCGCTACTTCACACGCGGCATGTCGCCGACGGCGCATGTGGCGAGTGGGGCGGAGATGGCCGAAACCGTTCTTTCGGGAGTCTCCTCCTGCCACGCGTGCGTCATCGCCTGTGGGCGGCGGGTTCGCCTGGAAGACGGCGAGGAGCGCAAAGGGCCGGAGTACGAGACGCTGATGGGGTTCGGGCCGAATCTGGAGATCGGCGACCGGGCGGCGATTGTACGGCTGGGCGAGTTGTGTGATCGCTACGGAATGGACACGATCTCCCTTTCGAACACGATCGGGTTGGCGTTCTTCCTCTTCCAGGAAGGGCGCCTCAAGCCGTCCGACACCGGCGGTCTGCGTCTGCTCTGGGGAGACGCGTCCGTGGTCGAGACTTTGATTCACCAGACGGCGCGGCGGGAGGGCCTGGGGAGACTCCTGGCGGAGGGCGCCCGGTCGCTGGCGGTGCGCATGGGAGTCCCGGAAGCCGCGGCGCAGGTCAACGGGCTCGAGCTCGCCTATCACGATCCCCGGGGAGCCAGCGGCATGGCCCTCGTCTACGCCACCTCGCCGCGCGGTGCATGCCACAACCAGGGTGACTACTTCATGGTCGAGATCGGCCAGGTCCTTGACGACCTGGGGATCGGTCTGCGGGAGCGACAGGGGGGCCCGGAGAAAGCGGGAAATGTGGCCCGGCATCAGGATTGGCGGACCGTTGGCAACGCCTTGGTATTGTGTCAGTTGGCCAACGTGCCCCCGGCCGATGTCGTGTCCCTCCTCACCGAAGCGACGGGGTTCGAGTACACTCTCGAATCGCTGATGGCTTGTGGCGAGCGTGCGTGGAATTTGAAACGGGCCATCAACTGCCGGCTGGGCTTGAGGGCGCACGATGACCGGCTGCCGGACCTCTTCCGCAGCCCGCTGCCCGACGGCCCGGCGGCGGGGTTCGTCCCGCCTTTCGAGGAGATGATGGCCGCGTACTATTCCACCCGCGGCTGGGACCCTAGGTCCGGGCGTCCGACCGCCGATCGACTCGAAACCCTCGGCCTGACGGATGTCGCCCACGATCTGTGGGGCAAGGCAATGCACCACAGCGTACGCGCCCTCCCCAAGGAAACCCCATGACGAAGATCGTCAGCGTGGAGCAGATGCGGCAGCTCGAGGAAGCCGCCAATGCCTCGGGTTGGACGTATGCCGATATGATGTCGATGGCCGGGGCGGCGGTGGCGGGTGAGGTACTCCGCCGAGTCCCGAGGCCCGCCGGCCGGCGCGCGGTCGTCCTGGCGGGCTCCGGCAACAATGGAGGCGACGGGCTGGTCGCCGCCCGCCATCTGGCCGAGGCCGGAATGCAAACCGCGGTTTACCTCTTGGGGAAACGCCCGGCCCATGAAGCCAACATGGAAGCTCTCCGGCAGCGCGGGGTGCTTGTTGTGGAGGGGGAGGAGGATCAACGCCATCGCGTCCTAGGCAACCTCGTCACGGCCTGCGACGCGCTCGTCGACTCGGTCCTGGGGACAGGCTTCCGCCTGCCGCTGCGGCCCGAGGTGGCGACCGTTCTATCGATCGTGCGGTCGGTCCTCGACGAGAGGAAGTCCGCACCGTTGATCGTGGCTGTGGATGCTCCATCCGGAGTGGATTGCGACACCGGCGAGTCGTCTCCGGAGACGCTGGCCGCCGATGTAACGGTGACCCTGGGCGCGGCGAAGGTCGGCCTGCTGCGTTCGCCGGGGGTGCGGCTGGCGGGCCGCCTGGTGATCGCGGACATCGGTATTGGCGCTCATTTTGGATTGCTGACAGGAGGCAACGTGGAATTCGTTTCGGCCGATGAGGTGCGCCGCTGGCTGCCGGCGCGTCCGCTCGATGCCCACAAAGGAACTTTCGGGACGGCCCTCCTGGTCGTGGGGTCGGTCAACTACCCGGGTTCCGCCGTACTGGCGGGTCGCGGTGCGTATCGGGTCGGGACGGGGCTTGTGACTCTGGCGGTCCCGGCGGCGATCCAGGCCTCGCTTGTCGGTAGCCTTCCGGAGGCCACATGGGTCGTCTTACCGGAGGAAGTGGGCGTTATCGCCAAAGGAGCGGCCGAGGTTCTCCGGGCGGAAATGGGCAGGGCCACGGCGCTGCTGATCGGCCCCGGGATCGGGCGCGAAACGCCGACGGCAACCTTTCTCGAGCGCTTCCTGGCTGGAACGGAAACGTCCTTGCGACCGGCTATTGGTTTTGTCCACGAACGCGAGACTCCGCTTCTGGACGCCAGCCGGCTCGCTCCGTTGGTAGTGGATGCGGACGGCCTGCGCCTGATGGCGGGACTGCCCGATTGGACCAAGCGCTTGCCGCCAGAGAGCATTCTGACTCCGCATCCCGGGGAAATGGCCGCACTGACCGGCGAGTCGATCGACGCCATCCAGACCGACAGGATTGCCGCCGCCCGGGGATGGGCGGCGCAATGGGGTCACGTCGTCGTTCTCAAGGGAGCCCATACGGTCATCGCCCATCCGGGCGGGCAGACGGCCGTCCTGCCCTTTGCGACACCCGCCCTCGCACACGCCGGCACCGGGGATGTCCTGGCGGGGGCGATCGTCGGCTTACGGGCCCAGGGAGTGAAGCCGTTCGAGGCGGCCGTGTTGGGCGGGTACCTCCATGGGCGGGCCGGCGAGATCGCCGCCGAACGACTTAACGGTAGTGACGGAGTTCTGGCGAGCGATGTGGCGGAAGCGCTGCCCGCGGCTATCGCCGAGCTTCGGCTAGTTGTGTAGGAAGCCCTTCGCTCCTCGGAAATGAGCGGGGCAGGCCTAGGCCTGCCCCGCTGCGTCAGCATGGGTTGCCGGATTGCGAAGCCAGGCGAGTCGTGGTCAGTCCCCGCTGATCTGGGCTCGCTTGGACTGAGCGGCCTTCTTGCCGGCATCGATGGCCTGCTCGATCCGGGTTCGTTGCTCTTCCAGGATCACCTGGCCGCGTCGCTGCAGTTCCTCGGCTTTGGCCTTGGCGTCCTTGGCCAATTCCTCGGCCTTGATGCGGGCGTCGGCCGCCGTCTGTTCGACCTTGTCTTTGATCTCGATGCTCTTATCGCGGATCATGGCGCGGGTCTCCTCGCCCGATTGGGGGGCGAAGAGCAACGCGACCGCCGCACCGATCAATCCGCCGATCAGAAAGCCGCTGAAGAACACTCCAAAGTCGTTGTCACGATCGGACATGGTGGCCTCCTACCCTTTGCCGCCGACTACCGCGGTCGGCCGCGGCGCACGAGATCGACCACTCGCTGCACGGCGGCGGCGGCGCCATTGGCGCGAATCACGGGACTCACAAGGTTGTCGCTTAGAAACCGTGTCGTCCCGCGCAGCGTCTCGATGGTGTCGTTGGTTGAGCGAAGCATGGGACGGACCTCATCCTGCAGCAGGGCCGTCAGTCGGGCGAGCTGGACCATCAGGATGATCAAGGCCAGCCCTAAGAGAAGCGACTCAGCGCCCATGAAGATGATCACGATGTCGCGGACGGTCTCTGCCTGGGCTGGATTACGCACCAGGGCGAAAACGGCAAAGCCGGCGCCGATCGCCAAGGCCAGCACCAGGACGGCCGCCAGGGCGATCCACAGCCTCTGTCGGCCGCTGGATGGCTCGTCCTCGGCCTCCGCCGGTATGTCCCTTCCGTTCTCGTTCTCTTCTTCCATGGGGCCACGATTATAGCACGGCGCCGATCAGGCCTCGGTATCTTCCGGGGGAGATGGGTGCCGAGGGCGGCCGGCGGAGGGGCCGACGAGAATGCTGGCGGCGATCAAGCCGATGATGCTCGCCAGCACTGCGGGAAACAGGTTCAAGCTGCCCACCCGGCCAAGCTCCCAGTGAAGAAGGCTCGAGATCCAATGACCGGTGAAGAAGCTGACCCACGCCGTCCCGATGTAAAGCAGCAGGCGGGCCAGAGTGCCTCCGCGGAGAAGGTGAAAAGCCGCGCCGAGCAAGCTGGAGATCAACAGCCCCAGATAGATCGAGGGCAGGCTCATGGCAGGATCATGCCACCGCCGAGGCAGCGGTCCCCGTCGTACAACATGGCGTACTGGCCGGGCGTGACGTCGGGGGCGGGCTCGTGAAGGGTGATGCGCATCCCGCCGTTTTCCAAGGGGGCTACGCGCGCCGGACGGGCCGGGGCTCGATAGCGAATCTGGACTTCCAGTTCCTTTGGCAGCGAAGGAGCCTGGCTGGCGACCCAGTTTGCAGGGGCGGTACGGAGCTCTGTCCGCCCGAGAGCGGCGCGTGGGCCGATGATGAGCGCATTGCGGGCAAGGTCCTTCTCGATCACAAAGAAGGGCTGTGGGCCGGCGATGCCGATACCTTTGCGCTGGCCGATGGTGTATGCCGCCAGCCCTTGATGTTCACCCAGATGGTTTCCGGCGACGTCCAGGATAGGTCCGGGGGTGAGGGAAGAGCCGTCGAGCTCCCGCAGGACATCCCGGTAGTCCCGCCCGCCGAGAAAGCACAGATCCTGGCTTTCGGCGCGGTCGGCTACCGCCAGGCCTTGTCGGCGGGCTTCCTCACGAACCTCGGTTTTGGTGAGCGACCCGAGAGGAAAACATGACAGGGAAAGTTCATGCCCGCCGAGCATCCCCAAGACATAGGATTGATCTTTGGATCGGTCGACCGCCCGGCGAAGGACAGGGCCCTCGTTCGTCTCCTCGAGGCGCGCGTAGTGGCCTGTGGCGAGGCGCGAGGCGCCCATGGACAAAGCGGCGGTCAGCAAATGCGACCATCGAATCTGCCGATTGCACTCGATGCACGGGTTTGGCGTCATTCCTTGCGCATAGCCATCAAGAAAGACACGGACGACGCTTTCCCGGAACGGTTGCTGGGCATCGAGGACGTAGAACGGGATTTCGAGATCGCGCGCTACTCGCCGTGCGCGATCGACGTCGGCTGGTGAACAGCAGCGATTGGTGACTCCGGGTGCGGACCACAGCCTCAACATGAGTCCGAAAACCGGCTGGCCCGACTCGACCAAGCGCACGGCGGCGACGGAGCTGTCCACTCCGCCGCTCATGGCGATCGCGATTGGTCCGTCCCCTGTCATCTCGCCGTTCGCCCCAGGGCTCTCACGGCCTCGACGATGCGCGGGAACGCCTCAACGAAAGACTCCACATCCACTCTTTGAGTGGGGCGTCCGAGTGTGACCCGCAGCGAGCCCAGACTCCAATCGCGGGTCAATCCGAGTGCGGTGATGACGTCCGATGGTTCAGGGTCGCCGGTCTTGCAGGCCGAGCCGGTCGAGGTAGCGAAACCAGCGCGGTCGAGGGCGGCCACCAGCTGGTTCCCATCGAGGTTCCTCACGACGAACGAAGCGTGGTTGGGGAGGCGCTCTTGCGGGTGCCCTGTAACGAGGATCTCAGGGGCGGACTCGGGAATGTGGGCGAGCAGGAGATCGCGCAGGTCCGTTCCGTCCAAGCGGCGGGCGGCTTCATCCTGAGCCAGACGGAACGCTTCGGCGAAGCCAACGATTAGCGGCACGCTGTGAGTCCCGGCGCGCAGGCCGCCTTCCTGGGATCCGCCGGTGGACACCGCGTGCAGCGGCACTCCGGCTCTCCGATACAGGACGCCGATGCCCTTCGGGCCGTAGAGCTTGTGCCCCCCAAGGGACATCAGGTCGACAGTGAGCCGTTCGACCGGCAAAGGAAGGTGGGCGGCGGCCTGGACGGCGTCCGTATGGAAGGGTGTCGAGTTCTCACGGCAGGCGCGGCCGATCTCAGCGACGCGATTGATCGTTCCGATCTCGTTGTTGCCATAGATGACCGACACGACGGCCGTCGATGGTGCCAGGCGCTTCCGGACGTCGTCCGGGTCCACTCGGCCGAAGGAGTCGACCGGCAGCATCTCTAGGCGGAACCCGAAATGCTCGGCGAGGTCCTCGGCCGTCTTGAGGACGGCGTGATGCTCGACGGGCGAGATCAGGATGCGGTCGGCGCCGCGTTGGCGGGCAGCGGCCAGGGCCGCGCCGCGCAGGGCGAGATTGTCGCTCTCCGTGCCACCGCTGGTGAAGATGATCTCGTCCGGGGTGCATCCGAGGATGTCGGCCACCGTTTGGCGGGAGCGCTCGACGGCGGCCTCCGCCTTCTGTCCGGCGAAATGGAGCGACGAGGGATTGCCGAAGAGGTCGGAGAAATACGGCTCCATCGCCGCGCGAACCCGGTGATCGAGCGGGGTGGTTGCGGCGTAATCGAGATAGACGTGAGTATCCGGCTGCACGATGAAATTGTAGCATGCGGCTCCCGTTCCTCGGATTTTGGCGTGCCCAGAAGAGCGTGTCGTGAGAGTTCGATGGGCGGGCCGGGTTCGAGGGAGGGTGCGGAGGTGCGTGGGTATAATCGGGGGGCGGTCGAGAAGGAGGCCGGTGATCATGGAATCGCGCATCGAGCGAGTGAGCGCGCGGGAAGTGCTCGACTCGCGGGGAAATCCGACCATCGAAGTCGAGGTGGGCCTGTTTGACGGAAGTCTGGGGACTGCCCGCGTCCCGTCCGGGGCTTCGACAGGCGTGCATGAAGCGCTCGAGCTGCGGGACGGGGATCCCGCGCGCTATGGGGGGAAGGGGGTGCGCAAGGCGGTCGAGAACGTCCGATGGACGATGGCCGAGGTCTTGGTGGGCATGGACGCCCTGGACCAGCACGCGGTGGACAGCGCGTTGGTGGATCTGGACGGCACACCGAACAAGAGCCGCCTGGGCGCCAACGCCATCCTGGGCGCGAGTCTGGCGACGGCGCACGCCGCGGCGAAGTCTCGCGGCCTCCCTTTGTATCGCTATCTGGGCGGGGCCGGTGCCCGGCTTCTTCCAGTGCCGATGATGAACATCCTCAACGGGGGTGCGCACACCGGATGGCAGTCGACGGACGCGCAGGAATTCATGGTGATGCCGATCGGGGCGCCGACGTTTGCCGAGGGGCTGCGCTGGGGCGCCGAAATCTACCACTCCCTGAAGGCCGTGCTGAAGGGACATGGGTACAGCACCCTCGTCGGCGATGAGGGCGGGTTCGCTCCGGCCCTCAAGGCGAACCAGGAGGCGCTCGACCTGATCCTGGAGGCGATTGAGAAGGCCGGCTATCGTCCGGGTCAACAGGTTGT
>Ga0214473_10011866_pt1 | contig 10225 bp, 10 predicted proteins | sample RVTome_7_FD_203509 | JGI IMG/M metagenome (GOLD analysis project Ga0214473, IMG submission 203509) | Soil microbial communities from uranium-contaminated site in the Upper Colorado River Basin, Wyoming, United States - RVT98D197 | ecosystem: Environmental > Terrestrial > Soil > Contaminated >... | reverse complement strand
CCCGCTCGCTGTTCCGTCTCGGCGCGGGTTTGACCGAGATGGATCGCGTAACGAGGATCCGTTCCCGTGGGCACACTGGTGGCGGTCATCGACAGACAGGTGCTCGCCTCGGAGCGCGTTCGGCCGGAGGTCTGAGTGTCGTCGCTCGCATCCACCGCGAGGATCTACCGGGAGGTACTCGGCAACCGATCGCTTCGCCGGACGCTCGTCGCTTTCTTCGCCTTCAACGCGCAGGAGTACGCGATCTGGATCGCGATCACCCTGTACGCGTACGGGCGCGGTGGCGCCGCGACCGCCGGGCTGGTCGCGGTCGCCCAGCTGGTGCCCGCGGCGCTCATCGCGCCGCTCGCCTCGACCATGGGGGATCGTCTGCGGCGCGATCGCGCGCTGTCGATCGGCTACACGATCCAGGCCGCCACGGCGGCGCTCACCGCTCTCGCTCTGTGGTTCGCTCCGCCCATCGTGGCGTACGCGGCGGCGGTGCTCTCCGCCTGCTCGATCACGCTCACCCGCCCGGTCCACAACGCGATCCTGCCGGAGCTGTCCGAGACGCCGGAGCAGCTCACGGCTTCGAACTCGGTCTCGAGCACGGCCGAGGGGCTCGGGATCTTCGCCGGCCCCGTGCTCAACAGCATCCTGATCTCGATCGAGGGGCCGGGCCTCGTCTGCGTCGTGTTCGGCGCGCTGATGGCCGGGGCGGCCATCCTCACCGCTCGGCTCGACCTGCACGAGGTTCCGAGCGAGATGCCGGAGGAGCACGCGGAGACGGAGACAGAGACGGCGCCGGAGGGTCTCACGGCGGCGGCGGCCGCGGGCCTCCGGGAGCTCCGCCGCGACACCCCCGCCGGCGTGCTCACGCTGTTCGGCGGCGCGCAGTTCTTCGTGCTCGGGGTGCTCGACATCTTCTACGCGGTGCTCGCGATCGACGTGCTCGGGGTGGGCGAGCAGGGCGCCGGGCTGCTCGCGGCGTCGGTGGGAGTGGGCGGTCTCGTCGGGGCGACCGCGACCGCGCTGCTGATCGGACGGAGCCGTCTCGCGTCGCCGATCCAGATCGCGGTGGGCGTGATGGGCGGCGCCACCGCGGCGGTGGCGCTCGTCGCCGCCTTCGGACCCGTGATCGCGTTGCTGGCGCTCGCCGGCGCCGCCAGGAGCTTCTTCGACGTTGCCGCGAGGACCCTGTTGCAGCGCAGCGTCCGTGACGAGGTGCTCGCGCGGGTCTTCGGATTGCAGGAGGCGATGCTGATGGTGGGGCTCGCAGCGGGCTCCGCGGTCGCGCCGCTGCTGATCGCGATGTTCGGCGACCGAGGCGCGTTCGTCGCGGCGGGCGTCATGCTGCCGCTGATCGGGCTCGCCGTGTTCCCCGCGCTGCGCGCGCTCGATCGCCGCGCGGTGCTTCCCGACCCCGAGCGGTTCCAGCTGCTGCGTTCGATCGACATGTTCGCGTTCATGCCGCAGCCGGCGCTGGAGCGGGTCACCGGGGCGCTGGTTCCCCTGCGGTTCCCGGCGGGGGAGGTGATCATCCGCGAGGGTGAGGCGGGCGACAGGTTCTACGTGCTCACCCACGGGGGCGCCGTCGTGGAGGCGAGGGGGCACGAGGTGGCTCATCTGGAGACCGGGGACTACTTCGGCGAGATCGCCCTTCTCCGCGACGTGCCGCGGACCGCGACGGTTCGTGCGGCCACCGACGTCGAGTTGCTTGCGCTCGAGCGGCATGACTTCCTCGGGGCGGTCGGCGGTTCGCGGCGGAGCGGCCGGTCGGCAGATTCCGAGATCGACCGCCGACTCGGGGAGATCGAGAGGCTCGGCGACTGAGCGCCCACGTGCCCGTATGCTCTCGCGCCATGCAGGAGCAACGGCTGCACATCCGGTGGCGCGACGTCGACAGCTACGGTCATGTGAATAACGCCGTCTATCTCAACTACCTGGAGGAATGTCGCGATCGGTGGGTCCAACGTGTGCTCGGGCCGGACACGAACTTCGTGATCGTTCGGGTGGCGATCGACTACCGCCGCGAGCTGTCGCTCGACGACGACGAGGTCCTCGTGACGTGTCGCGGCGTGGGGTACGGGCGCTCGTCGGTCCGCACCCAGGAGCGTGTCTACGCGAATGAAGGGTGGCTCGCCGCCGAGGCCGAGTCGGTGGTCGTCGCTCACGACGCCGAAACCCGCGCATCGCGCGCGCTCACGGACGGCGAGCGAGCCCGGCTCGACGTGGCGATCGCGGCGGACGGCTGAGAAGCGTCAGCCGGGCAGGATCCGGCGGCCGTACCGGAAGTGGTCGCGGTACCAGCCGTCGCCCACCCACATCACCGTGACGCCGCCCGGTGTGCTCGACGAGTCGAGCGAGTACCCGTTGCCGATGTAGGTGTCGACGTGGTCGACCACGCCGTCGCGGTTGCCGTCGTAGAACATGATGTCGCCGGGGCGGAGCTCCTTGTACGTGATCCGCTTGCTCGTGAGCCGGGCCATCTCGGCGGAGGTGCGCTCCGGGAGCGACCATCCCCGGTACGGTCGGGGCGGCGCCACGTTCCACCCTGTGGCGTTGTGGCGCAGCAACCACCACGTGAGCCCGGAGCAATCGAACCCCGTGCGGGACTGGCTGGGATTCCGGATGCCCCACTCGCCCCCCCAGTAGTAGGGATAGCCGGTGTAGCGGATGCCCCATCGCACGACGGCTCGCTGCCGGGGACCGAGGTACGGCAGCTTCACTTCGTCGTACTGGCGGAGAACCTCGGGCACGGTCCACGAGGGCTGTGTGGTGGCGCGGAACAGCGAGTAGGCGACGTAGGCGCGCGGGAGCGCGTCGTCGGGTCCCACATCCCTCGACTCCGATCCCGAGGGGAAGTTGAAGCGGAGCCCCAGCCGGAGTCCGAGCATCGTGGTGCCGAAGTTGCGGGGAACGTCGAAGCGGACACCGTCACGGGTGTGGATCGCGTCGAGCGCCCGCGCCGCAGGGCGAAGGCCGAGCGCGAGGACCAACGCGCGGTGCACCCCGCTCATCGTGACGGGGCGGTCGGGAAGGAACGCGCCGTCGGCGGTGCGGGTCATCCATCCCTTCTGGACCGCGACCGTCGCGTACCGGTACCAGGCGGTGGAAGGATCGAGGTCCGAGAACACGAGCGTCGGATCGGGCTTCGCCGCCGGGGCGAAGGCCTTGACGAGGGACCGGGCGAAGTACTTCCGTGTCTCCAGCGCATCGGGCCGGAACGGGTAGGTGCCATCGTTCTTCGGTGCGAAGTCGCGCATCCAGTCATGGGTGACGCCGACGTGCTCGATCGCCGTCTTCGCCCATGCCTCGGTGTCGTCCACGTCCGCGAAGGTGATCGCGCCGCTCTTCGCCATCAGGCGCCGGTCTCGGCGGTCGTACACGACCGGGATCGGCGGGGGACCCGAACCGTTCTCGCCTTCGGCCGTGGTCGACCCTGCGCGTGCGGAGCGGTCGGTGTCACCGGCACGGGCACGGCCCGGGATGGGCAGCATCGCCGCCCCGACCGCCGCGATCACGATGAGCGCACGCAGCCGGCGACGACGGACCCGTCCCCCCGGTGCCATGGTTCCGTGGTCGGCACCAGGGATCGGATCCTTGAGCCTGCGGAGGGGCCGCCGCATCGCCGCCGACCCTAGCCCCGGCTCGACGAGCCGGCATCCCTCCAGGTGGGGACGGTAGTGTCCGAACAATGTTGGACGAGAAGGAGGCGGTGGTCGTGGAGGTCCGCCCGTGGGACGTCCACGGTTCGGGGTTCGTCGACGTCAGCGTCGTCTACCCGGATCGGACCGTCGAGACCGCCCGCCTTGGGCGGGAGAGCGCGCCCGCCGACCTGCGGGCGGGCGACCGCGTCATGGTGCGGCTGGTGATGGGCTCGATCGTCGAAGTCGTGCGGCCGGAGCCGGGGCCGGAGCCGACCCGGCCGGCCTGACTCAGGGGCGCGGACCCTCGCTGCGAACGGCCTCGACCTGGGTGAGCGCTTCCCGCAGGTTGGCGAGCCACTCGTCCTGCCGCTCGGCGACCAGCCGCACGCACCAGGCGAGCGCGTGGCTGCGGGAGCGTGCCACGCCGGCCTCAACCAACGTATCGAGCACCCGACGCTCCGGCAGGCGGAGCCGGGTCATCGCCGGCACCGACAGGGTGGTGAAGAGCTGGCGCCGGTCGCCGCAGACGGCGCCCCAGCTCACCTTGCGGCCGAACCGGCGTTCCGCCTCGTCGGCGATCGCCATGCGGTGTCCCCGGGTGTCCTCGCGGAATCCCTGGATCCTCGCGTCGAGGCCCGCCGTCCGCGCCTCGGAGGTCACGTCGGCCGGAAGCTCGGGCTCGGCGAGCGTGCCCACGACCAGGATCTCGTCCCGGTCCTCAGTGACCTCCGGCGGGCCCGTGAACCAGCCGCCGGGCACGCGTCCCGCGAACCATGCCTGTCGATGCTCGATGAGGTTCCCATCCGTCCGTGTCATGTAAGCAAGCTTACACCATTACTAGGGTGCGTCAATCGGGAGGACGCTTGACCCGTTGGGTACGCTCGGCCCATGGACCCGGCGCCCGACGAGGTGGTTCCGGCCCTCTACGGGGGCAGCCGCCTGACGTCCGAGACCGCGGTTCCTCCGGAGAGCGCCTACGACGGCCTCGCAGTCGCCGTTCCGCAGGCGGAGGCGGTCGCGGAGGACACCGACGAGGACCGCGGGATCGTGGAGGCGATCGCCGCACAGGGCGAATGGATCACCGAGTTCCTTGCGCGTCTCGTGGACAAGCCGACGCTGCTCGGGGGGGAGGAGGCCGGACAGGCGGTGGTTCGCGAAGCGCTCCGCGAGGTCGGGCTCGAGCCCGTCGACGTGCCGATGGACCCCGAGGCGCTCCACGCGCACCCGCTCGCGTCGCCGTTCGATTGGGATGTCTCGCGGAAGCGGAACGTGGTCGCGACGTGGGATCCCGGGGGCGACGACGACGGACGATCGCTGATCCTCAACGGGCACGTGGACGTCGTCTCGCCCGAGCCGAGGGCGCAATGGGCCCGCGACCCCTTCGTGGCGCACGTCGAGGACGACTGGCTCTACGGTCGGGGCGCCGCCGACATGAAGTGCGGGATCGCGGCGATGCTCGGGGCCGTGAAGGGTCTTCGCGAGCTCGGTCTTCGGCCGCACGCCCCGGTCCACCTCCAGTCCGTCGTGGAAGAGGAGTGCACCGGGAACGGGTCGCTGCAGACGGTCCTCGCCGGCTACACGGCCGACGCTGCCGTCATCATCGAGCCGTTCGGGGGCGCGATCACCACGTCGCAGGTCGGTGTGCTGTGGTTCCACGTGCGGATGAAGGGTCTCTCGGGTCACGCGGCCGAGCGCGGACACGCCGTGAACGCGATCGAGAGCAGCCTGAAGATGATCCAGGCACTTCGTGTGTTGGAGACCGAACTGAACGACGCGTCACCCGCGCCGTACGACCAGTACCCCCACCCGATCGGCTTGAACGTCGGGACGATCTCGGGGGGAGACTGGCCTTCCACCGTGCCGGGTGAGTGCACGATCGGTTTTCGGATCGGGCTGTATCCCGACATGGCCGTGCGGGACCTGCAGGATCGGATCGAAGCGATCGTCGCGGAGGCGGCCGTCGACGACCCGTCGATGTTCGGGTACCCGCCGGAGGTCGTCTATAACGGCTTCCGCGCGCCGGGGTACGAGATCGCACACGACCATCCCTTGGTCGGGGCGCTCTCGGGCGCCTACGCGCGGCACCACGGCGCTCCGCCCGCGCTCGTCGCAACCACCGGCACGACCGACGCACGGATCTTCGGCCTCGCAGCCGGGATCCCCTCGGTGTGCTTCGGCCCGTACGCGGAGCAGGCGCACGGTGTGGGGGAGCGGGTGTACCTTCCGAGCGTGGTGTCCACGGCTCAGGTGCTGGGCTTGTTCGTTCGGGACTGGTGCGGTCTGTCGTGAGCGGCCCGTGGTGGGCTGCCGGCGCCCTGCTCTTCGTGATCGCGGCACGCTGGTCGGTCGCCGCGATGCAGCGCCGCGAGGTGAGCCGGCCACGACCCGAGGCGCTCGAGGAAGCCGCAACCACCGTCGACGAGAGCACCGCGAGCGAAGCGCACGAGCCGACGGCCGCGCAACTTCCGACCACGTTCAATGTCGTCACGACGAAGCCGCTCACCGGGATCCCGGCGATCCGACACTTCTTCCGGACGAACGAGACGCCCGTCTACTTCGTGAGCGCCACGGCGTTCAACCTGCTCGGGATCGATCGGTGGGTCCGCAACTTCAAGTTCTTGAACTACTACGACTCGTTCGACGGATGGCATCCGAACGTGTTCGTCCCGCAGGAGCAGACGCCTCGCGCGTTCGAGTCGATCGAGGAGATCGTCAACTACCTCCTCGGTCACAAGGAGATCGGCGACCTCGTCCGCGAGCGCGGCGGCCGCGGGAAGGCCGCCTTCCTGATGTTCGACGAGGAGACCGAGTCGCTCGCCGAGGATCTCGGTCTGCAGGTGGCGTTCCCGTCCGCGGCCCTTCGGCACCGGCTGGACTCGAAGATCGAAACGACTCGGCTGGGCAACGATGCCGGAGTTCCCAGCGTCCCCAACGTCATGGGCAAGGGCACGACCTATCGGGACCTGATGAGGCTCTCGAGGGCGGCCGGCCTCGGCGACGATCTCGTGATCCAGACGCCGTACGGGGACTCCGGACAGACGACGTTCTTCATCGCCGATGAGCCCGCGTGGAGAACGTACGAGAAGAAGATCGTTGGCGAGCGGATCAAGGTCATGAAGCGCATCGACCCACGCGAGCTCGCGATCGAAGGCGTCATCACGCGCCACGGCACCCTCGTCGGACCGCTGATGGCCGAGCTCGTCGGGTTCGAGGAGCTAACCCCGTACGACGGTGGGTGGTGCGGCGACGACGTCTCGCCGGAGCTGCTGACGGAGAAGCAGCGCGCGACCGCGCGCGAATGCACGATCGCGATGGGCGAACGCTTGCGGGAGGAGGGCTACCTCGGGTATTTCGAGCTCGACTACCTCCTCGATGCGCAGACCGGCGATATCTGGCTCGGCGAGCTCAACCCCAGGGTGACCGGCGCGAGCAGCATCACGAACGTCACCGCGGTGGCATACGGGGACATGCCCCTGTTCCTGTTCCACCTGCTCGAGTTCATGGACATCGACTACGAGATCGACGTCGACGAGCTGAACGAGCGATGGGCGCAGGTGCACAACCTCGACGAATGGACGCAGTTCATCTTGAAGCAGACCGAGGCCGTGACCGAGCTCATCACCGCCGCGCCGACATCCGGGATCTGGCGGATGCGTCCCGGCGGGGCGATCGGGTACGCGCGGCGCGACACCGACTGGCACACGATCGCCGACGGTTCCGAGGCCTTCTACCTGCGGATCGCCGGCGAGGGTCAGTACCGTTACCCGGGAGCGGATCTCGGGATCCTCGTCACGCGCGGGCGGTTCATGAACGCCGAGCACGAGCTCCTCGACCGCGCCCGCGGCTGGATCACCGGCATCAAAGATCAGTTCGCCTCGGTCCCGCCCGGCGGGCAGGTGCCGCCGGTCACGCCCGAGCCGTTCGGCTTCAAGATGCTGTAACGCGCGGTGCTGGTTCTGCCGATGGTTCCTTGAGAACATCTCGCGAACGCCATGCAGATGCTGCCGTTCCCCTTCCGTGCCGTCGAGGAGCTCGACCTGGGCCCCAAGTGGGAGGCCGTCTTCGAGGAGAAGTGGCCGCACTACCGGGCCTGGTTCCTGCGCGAAGGTGAGGCGGCGCGTCCCTCGTACGCGACGAGCGTCCGGATGCTTCGCGCGCACATGCCCGAGCTGATGCCCGCGTACGAGCGCGTGGTCGAGCTCGCCGGAGGCGGCGACCTCGCCGCGCGGATGCTCTCGCTCTACAAGCCACCGCCGTACCTGGCGGCGTGCTCTCAGGGCGTGTGGACCCGCGACGGCGGTCCGGTGCTGGTGCGCAACTACGACTACGCGCCGTCGCGGTTCGAGGGGCTGCTGTGGCACACGCGGCTGCTCGGGCGCCGCGTGATCGGGATGAGCGACTGCCTATGGGGGCTGCTCGACGGGATGAACGACGACGGGCTCGCGGTGTCGCTCACCTTCGGGGGCCGTCGCGTGCTCGGCGACGGGTTCGGCATCCCCATCGTGGTCCGGTACCTGCTCGAGACCTGCGAGACGGTTGACGAGGCTCGGGCGACGCTCGCCCGGCTCCCGTACTCGCTCAGCCATAACGTGACGGTCGCGGACCGCGCCGGGCGCGTCCTGACGGCCTACCTGTCACCCGACCGCGAGCCGATCTTCCGGGAGTTCCCCGCCGCCACGAACCACCAGGGGATCGTGGAGTGGCCGGAGCAGGCACGGGCGACCCGCACGATCGAGCGTGAACAGACGATCGTGCGGCTCTTGGACGATCCCGAGATCGACGTGGAGGGTTTCGCCGATGCGTTCCTGCGGGCACCGCTGTTCTCGACCTCGTATGCGCACGGGTTCGGCACGCTCTACACGACCACGTACCGGCTCGGGGACGGTACGGTCGACCTGCGCTGGCCCGCGCACACCTGGCGGCACGGCTTCGACGGCTTCGACGAGGGGCATCACACCGAGGTCCTCGCCGAGCCGACGTTCGGCGTGACCACGACGGGCTGATGCGGACCGAGACGCTCCGGCTCGACACCCGCGGCAGACGCGTCATCGACATCACCCGCGACGTTCACGCGTTCGCTCGAGCGGCTGGCGGCGACGGACTCCTGCACGTGTTCGTGCCACACGCGACGGCGGGGGTTGCGCTCATGGAGACGGGCAGCGGCTCGGAGGGCGACCTCGAGGAGGCGCTCGAACGGTTGCTCCCTCGCGACGATCGGTATGCGCACCGGCACGGGAGCGTCGGTCACGGCGGCGACCATCTGTTGCCGGTCTTCGTCTCACCGTCCCTCGTCATCCCGACGGTCGCCGGTGAGATGCAGCTCGGCACCTGGCAGGCGGTGGTGGTGGTCGACCCGAACCGCGAGAACGACACCCGGACCGTACGGCTGAGCTTCGTGCCGGGCTAGCGGGTCCCAGGCTTGGCTACAGGTACTGGCCCGGCGCGCGGTCCTTCGACGACGCGGGGCTCGACGACACCGCCTGCACGTCGCGCTCGCGCAACAGCACGTACTCCTCGCCGTCGAGCTCGACGTCGAGCCCCGAGGAGGGAAGGAACAGGACGCGGTCGCCCTCCTTCGCCACCCGGACGTCCGGCCCGATCAGCTGCACGTCCCCCCACGCGAGGCGCTTCGGCGCCGGCATCGCCGTCGCCGGGATCAACAGCCCCCCGGCCGTCTTCCGCTCGCCGTTGCCGGGGGCGCGCACGACGAGACGATCGCCGGTGAGGCGAAGCTCGGCGCCGATCGTCTCGGGCCTCCGGGCGCGGGACTTGCGGGGCTTCGGTGCCGGCTTGTCGGCGGCGTCCTTGGTGGAGGGAGGCATGTCGTCCCCGAGTCTACCGACCGCCACCCGGTACGATTCCCCACCGGATGCCAGGGAAGAAGACCGCACGCACGTTGCTCGCAGGGGCCATCGAGATCCTCGAGGCGTCGCCCGCGATCGATCATTGGCAGAAGCACCGCGAGCGGATCGAAGCCGAAGACCTGCTCGCCTACGTCATGGGCGGAGTCGAGCCGGAGCCCTCCCAGAAGATCCCCCCGGGCCGCGCCGAGGCGTTCCGTGCGCTCGTCGACCGCCGCGCCACCGGGGAGCCGATCCCCTACATCAAGGGTCACACGGAGTTCCGCGGCATCGAGATGCTCGTGACACCCGGTGTGTTCGTGCCGCGGGATTCCTCGGAGTTCCTCGCCGAGCAGGCCGTGCGGCGCCTGCGGAAGCGGACGTCACCCGTCCATGTGGACCTTGCCACCGGCGCCGGCACGATCGCCCTCGCCGTCGCTCACGAGGTCCCGAAGGCACGGGTGTACGGAACGGATCTGTCCGAGGAGGCCGTGAAGCTGGCGCGCAAGAACGCGAAGCACATCGGGGTGCGCGCGACGTTCGAAGCGGGGGACCTCTTCGGCGGGCTGCCGGGGAAGCTCCAGGGCCGAGTCGACGTGATCACGGTGCACCCGCCGTACGTCGCCGAACACGAGGTTGACGAGCTCCCCGACGAGATCAAGGCGTGGGAGCCGGTCCACACGTTGACCGACAACAGCGACGACGGTCTGGGATTCGTCCGCCGAACCGTCGAGGAAGCCCCGGTATGGCTCTCGA
>Ga0214473_10011865_pt1 | contig 10226 bp, 16 predicted proteins | sample RVTome_7_FD_203509 | JGI IMG/M metagenome (GOLD analysis project Ga0214473, IMG submission 203509) | Soil microbial communities from uranium-contaminated site in the Upper Colorado River Basin, Wyoming, United States - RVT98D197 | ecosystem: Environmental > Terrestrial > Soil > Contaminated >... | reverse complement strand
TCCGCCCTTCAGAACTGATCCGTCAGACTGAGAACCAGTCAGAGGCGGCAATCGATAAATAACATGGCCTCGATCAGGCTGTCGTAGGCGCCAAGACAGCCGTCTTCCTCCCCTTCCTTGAGGCTGACATCGTCGCGCCACCCTGGGCCCCCCACAAGGAAGCGTTCTGCGTTAGCGTCCGTGCAACGAATAGTGTGGTCATTGTATGTAGTAAAGTCGCCAGAACGCCCCTCGAACCACCCCAGCGTCTCTACGACGACCGTGTAATAGTCCGCTGTCTTCTTGGGCAGGATTCTGGCAACCCTGTCTTCATCCCGATGGATTGAGGCAGTGATGTCATCGGGTCTCGGTATTCTAACGCTCATGATGCTATTCTGCCTCCCTGTTCGACGTAGAGCGGGTGATGGATGCGAACCCATCACATCCTGCTTGGGAAGCAAGGGGGACTAAGCGCCGTGCATTTGTGCCCAGGCTAGCTACATTTCGCTAGCGTAAAGGGCACACTTATGCGCTTACCCCATCAATCGCTCAGGCTCCACACCTTGGTTTCGGCCAGCTTATATGCCATTCAGCAAGGGCCTTAGGAAATCTGGTATTGGTGTGTTGAGTACATAGGGAAAAGCCTCGAGGCTAATCAGCCTAGTACCCGCCACAACGAGCGTAAAATGCTGTAACACGTCCCTGCCCAGGAGGGAAGGATATCTCATGTTCGTTTCGTTTGGAACAGCTAGGTCTAAGTCGCAAGCCAAGACGCTTAGGGTAGTACTGTCGTCTTCGGGCAACATGACTATACCAGAACGGCTCCACGAGCCAGCCGAACCCCCAATGCCTATCGATTCGCGGTCTGGCGATCCCATAGAGGCGGTATCTATGTTCAGGGGCAGGAAGTCTGCGGGATGAACTGTCGTGATGTCTGCGCCTGTATCGATGAGGAACTGTATGGGCCGCTCCTGATCGAAGTCGGCGAAATAAACCAGGCCCTTGACATAGGGTCTCCCGCTGTTGAAATAGCCTCGAATCATGTGTCAGAGAACTAGATTGTGCTTCTCTCTTGTCAGGAAGACAGCGACGGTTCTTGTGATGACGATTCCGCTCTCTTCTACCTTCCGCTTCAATTCGGGGAAATCTCGCCCTACTGCCACTACCTTGCCGTCATGAACGGCAATCCACTTCTCTGGATACTGCTCCAAGAGCGCGTCGTGATGCTCGGCGATGTATGTGACATCACTGAGGCTAGCCGCCTGGTCGCGAGCATGCTCACTCTCCAAGAAACTTCTAAAGCCTCTCTCGGCTGCGTTGGTGGTCATAAGGGTCACCTCTCAAAGTCGCCCATGCACGCAGACAGGCACAGCGTTTATATAATGCCAGCTGATGCTGGTGTCAATAGCTTAGTTACTTTCTCATATTGAGCTCCCTCACTACAGGGTAAAGTCCCCAGGAGTGTGTAGAAGAGCTAGCCGTTGGCGAGGACGGCCACCGTGCGGCTCTCATCGGGATAGACGACATCACCGAAGGGAGGACCGACGCGATGGCCGATGAGTTGAGGATGGCGCGCTTCTGGAACTGCTGCGCAGGGCGGAGCTTGTAGGGGACGCTGACTTTCTACGGGAGGCGTACGGGCCTGCCTGCCGAGCGGCACGAGCGGACTGCAGAGCGAGTACCGCTAAGCCCAGAAGGCCCACCAAGGCTTCTTAGCAAGCGGCCGTGACGAGAACCCTGCCGCCGTACTTGGCCTCCAACTTGAGGTAGCTGTTCCTCGGTCGCCGAAGATGCGGGGGAGCACCGAACGTAATTGTTCTTGCTCAGCTAGCGAGAACGCCTTGAGAAGGGACTGGGCGAGGCCAACCCTGCGCATGGCGACTTCTCCCGGCATCTGGTCCAGGACCGCATCGTAGGAGGCGCCAATCGTTCGGATGATCTCTGGGTCCATCAAGAGCCAAACCCGTAGCCGCGAGAGATGAAAAGGACGAATCTTATCGTCCTCAAGGGCGTATTCCGCCTCCGCCATGCTCCGCATGTGGCCACGGCGTTCGTCCTCATCTAAGGCGAAGAGCTCCTTGTAGCGACCTTCCATTTGCCGCTCGCGGTCTCCCTCCTCGAGATCAGCTAAGCTCGCCCAAGGACTGACGGCCGTCTCCGGATTGCTCATGTTCTGCCTCCTCGTTGTGGCTTTGAACGTTCGGCGGCGCTTTCAACCCCATGTCCCACGCCACTACTTCTCACGAATCTCGTGAAATCACGGCTCGCTCGGAGTTCAGCGTAATAAACGTCGCCTCCTCGAGCGGCGTTCGGCCTGCTGTAGGCCAGCCCGCAGTTCCTCGGCTCCCACCAGCGGCATGATTTGAACGTTGCCGAGCCCATAGCCACGTGCCATTGTCGCCAACTCCTCCGTCCCCTGACCGGTGGGTACCTCACACAGCAGGGTGAGCAAAACCACTTCTTCATCCATGATCCCGTACGTGGCCGTAACCGTGGGATCGCGGGAGAGCTGCTCAATTCCGGCGCGGATAGTCGTCGCATTTGCGTTTGTTGCTTGAGGCATTCCAAGCCCTCTAGCGAGTAGCAGATATCGTTGCATGCAAACATCCTTTTATGTTACTGAAGCTGGTGGCACCGGCTGTGATTCTGGCGTCGTCGCCCGCGTGGAACCACGCCGACTTTCTATGCAGGACAGAACCGCAGTGCCGGCTGTACCGCGAGGTCCGGTTTCTGGTCGTGTGTTGCATCAAGCGAACCAAATCCTCTTCCTGCCCCGGATCGTGCAGCAATAGGAAGATAGAAGCATGGTTTACAACACATGTATCAGATATCATTTGTCCGTACTTTAGCGCCTTCCCGATAACGAGTCAACCACGCTCAATGCCGCTGGGCGGAGATCAAGCCCAACGGGCTCTTGGACCTGCTCAACCTTACCCGAGCGCGGCGAGCGATGAGCGCCTTGCTATAACTGCCCGACGAATCGACCGTTGTGGTAGAAATCGATCGGTGCCCCGTTTGACGGAAGCGGCACGATCCGCTTGGCGGCTTGACGGCGCAGCTCGGAAGATAGAGCTACGTTCGCAAGTACCGCCCGGCGCAGGCTACCGATCTGCTCATCAGTTAAGTCGACACGCACACGTTTATTCACGGGCTATCACCTCTCTCTGGCTAAGCTGGGGCACCCTGACAATTTCACCGTCGGCGCTCGAGGCTCGACCCGAAGGCGCCGTTGTGTGTGTTTGCTCATCGCGCCAGAGCAACTGGAGTAGCTCCCCGACCGTCACTGCTCGCTCTCCTCGATGCCGCAGCGGCAGTGAGGTGTCGACTTGGTAACGATTACGCCGGCCAATCTTTTCTCGCTCGATATATCCTGCGTGCTCGAGGTCGGCAACTATCTTCCGGGCGGCACGCTCGGTAAAGCCGATCGCCTGAGCTATCTCTAAGCCGGTGCACTCTGGGTGCCTGCCAATATAGGTGAGCGCCAGTCCGTGGTTGGTCAAGAAGTTCCATGCCATCGCGTTCGACCTCCGAGAAGAATCCTGTGGGCTATTGACGCTCCACTGGGAATCGTCTAAAATTATGAACTGTAATGCATGTGTAGTGGTTCATGATTACGAGTTCCATTATAGCATAAGGCCTGGGGTTGTCACTATGATGTAGCGCCGCTCTCCGCCAAGCATGCCGATTCAATCAAGAGGGGGCAGAGGCCCAGCAGGAGCAACCACAATGCCACAAGGCACGATCAAGAATCTCGTCAGCGACCGCGGCTTCGGCTTCATTGTTCCGGAGGGAGCGGCCGTCGGGACCAAAGACCTCTTCTTCCACCGTTCGGACATCCAGGGGACGAGCATAGAGAACCTGGCAGTCGGGCAGTCTGTCGAGTACGACCTCGGAACGGACGAGCGTCGCGGGACGCCAAAGGCCGCCAACGTTCGGGTTCGGCTACCTATGGATGCCTAGATAAAAGGTGCTCTTGCCCGAGCAATCTTGCCGCATGCCTGTCCGAAGAAGACGAGCGCAGACGCTACAGGAGCGCATCATGGCAGTTGGCACTATCAAGAGTCTCATCAGCGGTTTTGGGTTCATTCTTCCGGAGGGAGCCCCGGTCACCGACCGAAACCTCTTCTTCCAACGTTCCGACCTGAAGGGGATCACCTATGAGGATCTGCATGTCGGCCAGCAGATGGAGTACGAACTGGGAAAGGACCAGACCCCCGGAATGCTCAAAGCCTCTGACGTGCGGGTTCGCCAAGTCGAGTTGAGTACTGAGAGCGTTCGCTAGTACACTTGAGCCGTCCGGCCGTTCGCGGCTCTGCTGGAGACGCTTCACGTCGAACGGGGGATTTTTGAGCCCAGTCGCTGATCGCGGTCATCGCCTACCCTGCTTGGCTGGGTAGGGGGAGGCTGGTCTCGCGATTGTGGTAGGTGAGGCCCATGCGTCGTGTGGCAAAGGAGGCGGTTCATGAGAGAAGAGCAGAAACGAGCCCTCTTCCTGATCGGTGATTGTGTGGAGCTGTATCCACCAGAGTCCGCCGCCGGGCCCGACGTCGAATTGCGGGGCATCAAGACGAAAATTAAGGCGGTTCAATTCGGCGCTGATCCAGAAGCTCAGATCAGGCGCCCTGCGTCCCTTGGTCCGCAGGTAGCTTTCCTCCCGCAGGACTTGTGGCGATACAAGCTTGATCTGGAGGGCAACCTGGGCAAGCGCCAGTTCCGTGAAGATTGGATCAGGCCGGGCCAGTCCACGTCCGACCTAGAACCACAGCCCCAGGAAAGAGCCTGACAACAAGGGGCGCCCAGACCCGGCAAGGCCTGGGCAGGCAGGTTGCAGGCCGGTGGTGTAGCTCGTGATCCCCTGACGCGAGCGGATACAGGGGCTTGGAAGAAGAACGCCGAACCGCCGCTGATTGAGTGTGACCTTGGAGGTCCCGGTTAGTCGGCTGTTCGGAGCTTGGGTTGCACGCGCGCCGTTGGGAGGCGGGTTCAGAGTCCGCAAAGCGGCGGACGAGTCCCTGCGGGCTATCTGGGATGGGTTGGAACGTGCGCGTGAAGGTCTTGCCCACCGACCTTCGGTCTTCCGAGCGGTCTAAGCGGGCCATCGCCCACGTCTAGGCTTTTTGGACAGGCGCTAGTGTTATGACGGAGGCGCTTGCCCTAGACTCGTGGGACCCTCTTCTTTGTCAATCAATGGCTGTTCCGCTACGCCCTGCCACATCACGGCCGCCAGCACGGTGTCCGGGTCTGAAACCAACTCCACCCCCGCCGGCAGAACTAGGTCTCCGGCGAGAATGCGGTCGCCGACTGCTGCCAGCGAGGACAGCTGACCTTCCAAGACTCGCGGTAAGGCTTCGGGCAAGCCTCGCAACATCAGGGTGCCTGTCTGGCGCAGCACAAACCCTACACCCGCCCGCTCCGCCGGCGATTCGCCAGCGAGCGCCACATTCACCTCGGCTAGAATCAGCTGGGTCAGGTCGACCGCAAGAAGATCCACGTGAAGGAACTGGGAAGTGATAGGGTGTCGCTGGACGTTTTGTAGCATCACCGGCAAGGACTGATCATCCAAGCTGATCATGAGCAAGCCAAACGAACCAACTTTCTGGTATGCGGCCCGGAACAGCTTGTCGTCCAGTTCGACAAAGATATCGAGCCCTCGCTTCTGGCTAATCCTTGCCGGGATGGTGCCTTGCCTGCGCAGTGCACGCAGCTTCTTGCCAAAAACGGTGCGCGCTTGTGCCGGCAATCGCGCTATTTTGACGTCCGTAGCCATTTGTGCTCCTGTTCAACTGCTGCATGGGTGATGAGACGTTCTTCGACGCACACTTGCAGTGTCCATTCCTCTTCCGCCGGACGGACGACCCAAATAATCCAGGGATGTCTGCATTGAGCGTCCGACGATTTTACTCTCGCATACGGTTGACAAGCGCTCACGTCTCAGGGGGCAGACGCGTCCTTCGGATAATCCGAACGTTTGTTCATGGCTAAGAGAGGAACGGGGAAGGTCAGCCCACGTTGCTTTATGCCTCAGCTGTATTAAACGGCTGGCCCCTCTCGGTTTCCGAGAGGGGCCATGAAATGGCTACCAGCGCGCGCCGCCGCCACCATAACGGCCACCGCCAGAACTGGACCCGGAACGGGAACGATTGCCGCCCTGCTCTCGCTCCTGCGCCTCATTGACCGTGAGGGTGCGCCCGCCGAGAGAGGTGCCGTTCAGCAAGCGGATGGCCGCTTGTGCCTCTTCGTTGGTCGCCATCTCCACAAAGCCGAAACCCCGGGACTGGCCCGAATCACGGTCGGTAATGATCGTTACCGAGGTGATTGCGCCTGCTGGCTGGAACGCTGAGCGTAGCTCCTCCTCCGTAGTGGAGTAAGGAATGCCGCCCACGTACAATCGACTGCCCATAAAACCTCCGACGCTCTCGTTAGGAGCTGATTCTCTCTCCCGCGCTTGATACAACTGCACCGCCGCGGAAGAGTACCGCCGGAGGCAGCCCACGAAACGTGCCCAAGGGCACACTAAGCAAGTCCTAGCATACACTATCGGCGCGAAGAACACCAACGCAATAGCCCCGGCTACGCCGTCACGTGACGCCTAGCTGCCCGACGACGCCTATCGCAGAACGCGGCTCCCCTCTACACTCCGATTGGTGATAGAATTAGTTGGCCGCCCAGAGGCGGTTTTTTAGCATGAGGGAAAATGATAAACATACGAAACATAGCGATAATCGCCCACGTCGACCACGGGAAAACGACTCTCGTGGACGCGCTGCTACGCCAGTCCAAAACCGAGCTCAAACGGGAACTCGCGACCCAAGATCTCATCATGGACAGCAATGAGCTGGAGAAAGAGCGCGGAATCACCATATTCTCGAAGAACGTGTCGGTCATCTGGAAGGGTACCAAGATAAACATTGTTGATACGCCCGGCCATGCCGATTTCGGCGGAGAAGTGGAAAGAGTGCTCTCCATGGTCGACGGCTGCCTTTTGTTGGTCGATGCGCAAGAAGGACCAATGCCTCAAACTCGTTTTGTCCTAAAACAGGCACTGAAATTGAAGCACAAAGTCATCGTGGTCATAAATAAAGTAGATAGGCCCACGGCCAGGGTTGATTTTGCATTGAATGGGATCTTTGACCTGCTTGTGGAGCTAGGAGCAGACGAGGAGACGGCCTTTCCTCCCATAATTTACACAGTAGCCAAGGACGGTAAGGCAGGCCTCACTCCCGATGTAGACTCTATGTCAGATATTGCGCCTCTTTTTGAAGCTATTCTCGACCAAATTCCAGCCCCAACCGGAGATGCCGAAAAACCCCTCCAGATGCTCGTTTCAAACATAACCTACGACACACATAGGGGAAGAATAGCTATCGGCAGACTTCACGATGGACGCATATACTCTGGACAGGAAGTCACCCATATAGCCCTCGATGGAACACATAAGAAAGCGACTATCACTTCACTTGCCGCATTTGTAGGGCTCGAAAGGCAGGATACAAGCCAGGCGGAGGCTGGAGATATTGTGGCCGTATCCGGAAGTGACGACATTACCATTGGTGAAACGATCGCCGACGCCAAAACTCCGGTTGCCCTGCCACCATTGAACATAGAGGAACCAACAATCAGGATGACGTTCAGCGTCAACAGTTCTCCTTTTGCAGGCAAAGAAGGAAAATACAAGACCTCGAGGCAGGTCAGAGATAGGCTTTATAAGGAACTGGAAACAGATGTTGCTCTTCGCGTTGAGGACGGCCCAAACGGTGTCTGGATTGTTTCCGGCAGGGGAGAGTTGCATCTTTCGATTTTCATTGAGCGCCTAAGACGTGAAGGCTACGAATTCCAGGTAGCCCGCCCTCAGGTAATTACCAAAGAACTGAACGGACAAAGGCTTACTCCCTTTGAGCAGGTCTTCATCGATGTTCCCGAAGAATACTCAGCCGTGGTCATGAAAACAATGGGCTCACGGCACGGGCAACTGGTTGGGGTGAAAAGAGAAGAAAATACGACTTCTTTTGAGTTTATAATCTCAACCCGAGAATTATTCGGCTATAGAAGCGAATTCATTTCATGTACAAAGGGCCTTGGAGTAATAAATACGCTGTTTCTTGACTACAGGCCGGAACCACCGAACTCTTACGCTCGGGGACATGGGTCTTTGGTTGCGCACGAGAGCGGTGTAACGAAGGCCTACGGACTGGTTAATGCCCAGGAAAGGGGAGCGATCTTTGTTGATGCAGGCGAGCCTGTATATAAAGGTCAGGTGATCGGAAGAAATGCAAGAGGCGAAGACATTAGAGTCAATGTTTGTAAGGAGAAACATTTAACGAACATGCGCAGCAAAGGGGAGGACGTCAGTGTCCGACTCACTGCCATAACGCCCATGGATCTAGACGCAGCCCTGGAATACATCAACGACGAAGAGCTCGTGGAAGTGACTCCTCAAAACATCCGTATCCGCAAAATCATCCTTGATGCCGTGGAAGAGAGGAGAAGAAGGCACTCCGCTCAAAGTTAGCAGATGATCGTTGTTCGGGCCGCTGTGCCAGGCATGAAAAACGGATGGTCAACAGTTATAGTGTCCATCCGTGCGTAATTTCTTGGTTGGAGCGGGTGATGGGATTCGAACCCACGACATCCTGCTTGGGAAGCAGGCGCTCTGCCACTGAGCTACACCCGCGCGCACGATGAATTATAGCGCACGGGGATGTCAGCGGCAGCTTGGCCGGCCCTTGGGTCCGCAGGCCGCGTCGGCAATGGCCCCTGCTGGGTGCTTCACAGGGGAGGGCTATTCGGCTTGATGGTCGCGGGCAACGAGCCAGGCTCCTCGCAGGCGGTGTTGTGTGGCCAGCAGGGGCGATGTAAGCTGCTCTCTAGCATGATTCACGGAGGCGAAAGATGGGCGTAATCGTAGCCCCAATCCTACCGGGCAAGCTCGAGGCTTGGAAGCAGTTTGTCGCGGATCTAAGCGGGCCTCGCAAGAAGGACCTAGAGGACTTCAACCGCCGGAACGGGCTGACCCGCCATGCCGCTTGGCTAGCAACCACTCCGGACGGCGCCATGGTTGTCGCCTACCTTGAGGGTTCTGGGGCGGATGAGGTGATGCCGAAACTGGGCCCCTCCCAGAACGCATTCGATGTATGGTTCAAGAGCAAGTTGCTCGAGGTTCATGGGCTCGATGCCTCTAAGCCACCCCCGGGGCCGCTGCCCGAGCTTTACTTCGACAGCGGGGCATAGCCGGGCTCGCAGTCTGCGCCTAGGCGGGAGACGCCTATAACATGGCCGAGCCGGCGGTGCGCTCCGCCAGCGCGAGCCGGCCGGTCTCGTCGGTGTGCTCGCTCTCTCTGAGCGTGAAGCTGTGGCCTCGGAGCAGCGCTTTGACTTGGGGCCAGTCTTGCAGCTAGGCGGCGAAGCCGATGTCGCCGTGCTGACGCGTGATACGTGTCAACAGGAAGTCGATGCCCCAGCCGCCAGCCAGCCAGTGCGGTACGCCGCCATCGGTGCACGAGGTCGATGAGCGCGAGTTCGCGGGCGGTGGTTGGGTTGTGCATGGTGGGGATTATAGGCCCCGATAAGCGTCGCGTCGGTGGCGGACCCGAAACACGACGACGAAGGCCTCGTCGTCGTTGAGCTCGAAGAGGACTCGGTATTCGCCGCTGTCGATGCGATAGCTCCTGTCTCTTCCCTTGAGAGATGCCACGTCTTGGGGCCGTCGTCCTTGATTAAGTGTGTTCAGGAGGCGGTCTATCGTCTCCTGAACCTGGCGGTTGATCTTTGGTGGCAGATCGAGTAGCTCTTTACGCGCGTCGCGCTTGACCTCAAGGCGGTAGGTCTTCCTAGCCACCTGCCTATTCGGCGGGCAGGCCTGCCCGTTCCCGGGCCTCTCGCATCTCCTCTCTGACCTGCTCCCAGGACACGGTCTCCTGGTCGGCTACCTCGTCCATCGCCCTCACGTCCTCCAGTTCATCCTGGCGCTCCAGCCACTCCTTGAGGGCGGTGATGACGACCTGGCGCAGCGACATGTCGCGCTCGACGGCAGCGTGGCGGATGGCGCGGTAAAACTCCCTATCGGGCAGATCAACGGTGATGCGGGGCTTCGCCGAAACGGCCATGATGGGACTCCTCGGCGGGCAGTCGACTCTGGTGCTGCCGGTGTGGTGCGGTGTGTGCCCAGAGTAGCGTAAATCCGTGAGCCTGTCCACCTGTAAGTGCGTATCTACAGCAACTCAACTCTTGCCCCGCCTCACGCCCACACC
>Ga0214473_10011864_pt1 | contig 10227 bp, 12 predicted proteins | sample RVTome_7_FD_203509 | JGI IMG/M metagenome (GOLD analysis project Ga0214473, IMG submission 203509) | Soil microbial communities from uranium-contaminated site in the Upper Colorado River Basin, Wyoming, United States - RVT98D197 | ecosystem: Environmental > Terrestrial > Soil > Contaminated >... | reverse complement strand
CCTCGTGAAACATGTTCAATCATCCATGAGAACTCACCCCTACCGATCAACTGGGTAGTCACCCACCTCAAAAATACATACTTCACCCCATTGTCTTTCTTTGCCCGTATCAACGATATTCGCCAGTAAGCAAAAGCAGAGGAGGGGCTGCCATGGAGAGCATTCTTGTCGCTGACGATAATGACGGGATTATTCAAGCTCTACAAAGATTTCTGCCAATGTGCGGGTACAAGGTGGAAGTGGCATCCAACGGTAGGGACGCAGTTCGTTTGTTCGACAGTAGCCCAATAGAATTTGATTTGGTTGTTACCGATATCAGGATGCCTCACATGGATGGCAATGATGTTGCCAGACATATTAGGAGTTCGCGTAAATCAGAGACGCCGATAATCGCAATGACTGGTTGTGTCGATGATATTGATGACCCCAATCTATTCAACACCATTCTAAACAAACCATTTAAACTTGACGCTCTGGGAAAGGAGATCAGATTCCTCACGCGATCGGCTCCAGTAGTAGCAAGGGACTGTGAATCACGTCCATCAATGGCAGCCAGCTAACTCGGAAAAACCGGTAGACGGTTACAGATTTTCTAATCGCAGCCCATTCACGCAACGGGATTCCGGCCCGGAAAGCCTACTTGCGAGTGTGTAAATAGTTGCCAAAAAGTAGAAGTTTATTGCCTACAATATAGGTAATTAATTACCCACATGCCGATCATTTCCTATTTCAACTTTCGTAACTCTCTGAAATAATTCGATTCAAATCTGAGCACCGGGCACAGCATGAATTTTGCACAGGAAGCGTTCCGGATAATTATGCGTGGTCTCCTCTGACTTTTTTTCAGAGCTTGCCTCGTGGACTATCCCCTCGAATTTGGCGTGTCATTCTTTTCTAAGAAGGCTGGTGTCACGAAACCGATTACATGAATTCTAGCGACGATTAGGGATCGCGGGTTGAAATCTCTTGGAGGGATACACATGAGCGAAAATCATCATGCAGGCAGGGCAGTGCATTTGCGGCGAAAAATTCGTAAATGGCGAACAATGAAAACAACGATCCTGGCAACCGCAATTTCGATTTTGCTCATATTCTTCAACGAAGTCCTTGCAAAATGAAATGAGATCCCGTAGAAACTCATAAGATCTGCTTTTGCGGCATTGGAAACGAAATTAGAGGTGACGCAATGAGTCGTTGTGAAAAATGCAGCTTCAGGGCAAGGTACGACAAGAATCCGCGATCAATCCTGGGTCGAATGTGGAAGTGGCATATCGGGTGGTGCCCTGGGTGGAAGTCCTACGTTAAATCCCTGCCCGAAGAAAAACGTAAGAAAGTGACTGAACAATACGGCTAGCCTCTTCACTCTCTTTAACGCCGATAGCAGCAGCTCTCCGGCCCTTTTTTTCCTCACTACCTGTCCACATGACATGATAGGTTATTGTTTACAAATGGTGACGTTTTCTGTCACCATAAGTAAACCATAGCTCATTCCGGAATATATTGCCGTGGCGAAACTGGGCATATGTGAAGAGGAGCTTGGATAGATATCGGGAAAAAAATATCTCAGCAAGCGAGATCATCTAAACACAGGGAGTAAATCGAGGGCGAAGATGAAGAAACTGTCAATGATGCTTTTGGTTATTTCAGGGTTTTTCGGCATCACACAACAAGGATGGGCGGCTAAAGCGTATGTTACGGACTCCTTCGAAATCACACTCCGTACGGGCCCCAGCAACGAGAATAAAATCATTGCGATGCTCTTTTCCGGGCGCCCACTGGAGGTCGTGACCACACAGGGGGAATGGAGCCAAGTCAAGGTATTAGACGATGGCAAAGAAGGTTGGGTTATCAGTCGATATCTGGTAACCCGCCTTCCATGGGAAGTTCAAGCCAGGAAACTGCAAGAGGATTTAGCGAGTCTGAATGCTAAGCTAACTCGGGTTCAGAAAGAGTTTGCTGATGAGTCTCAACAGCGTCAGGGGCTTGCGGCAGAAATCAAGCGAAAGACCGAGGAATTCGAGGTGTTGAGTAAGGAATATCGGGAACTCAAGAAAGGTGCTGAAGATTACCTGAGGCTGAAAAGCTTGTACGAAGGCTCTGAAAAGAATTTGAAGATAGCCCAGGTCGAGCAAAGCAGGTTAGCTGCGGAAAATGAGAAGCTTAAATCATCCGAAGAGAACAGATGGTTTTTGAGCGGAGCCCTCGTGCTTCTCTGTGGGTTATTGATCGGCGGGATTGCGGGGCGGCAGCAAAAGAAACGACGATCCCTCTATTCATAGCAGTGAGCCTTTGATGCTGCGCCCATTGTCTGAGAGAAAGCGAATGGAAGACTGGTGCGATCAACAAGACTGGGTTCACGACGGGGATCGTGTCCATCGCTGCACCAAGTGCGGGAAGAGGCTATACCCTCGTGAAAGGCAGCAGGACGGGGAGTTCCTGGGCTGGCAACTGCCACCCCACAAAACCAAGGGCCATAAGATCAAAGCTATCAAGGCCCGCCAGCATAAAATCCGAAGAGTCAGATAGGGGACAGGGAGGACATTGTGAAGCGAAGTGGGGTGGAAAAATACTGGAAAAAGGTGATCAAGGGGAGGCCCGCTGAGGCTAGGATCATTGACCCTGCCAGCGTGGTGACTGCGCCGTGGGTTCGGCTGAAGTGTAAGTATGGATGCGAGATGTATGGGAGAGGGTACTGCTGTCCGCCGGAGACGCCGACCCCGGAGCAAACCAGGGAAATTCTCGATTGTTATCAACGAGCCATTCTGTTCCATTACCAGGCCAAAAAGAAAGGGGATGAAAGCCGGCGAAAGGAAAGGAGGGCATTCGTGGATGCCCTCGTCGAACTTGAGGGTGTGATGTTCAAGGACGGTTACTACAAAGCCCTTGCGTTAATTTCCGGCCCATGCAGGCTGTGTGAACAATGCGCCAAGGCCAAAAGCCTACCCTGCAATTTCGGATCCCGCGCCAGACCTTCCATGGAGTCATGCGGAATCGATGTCTATCAAACCGCATGGAACAACGGATTCCCGATCCAACCTCTCCGTCACAAAGGTGAAACCCAGAATCTGTATTGCCTCATGCTTGTCGACTAGCAGGCTGCTCTTTGCCCTATGCTCTACGCTCTCTGCTCTATGCTTTCTTAGAGGACCCTCATGAGTCGGAAAAGATTATCGCCGGCGAAGAGGTGGGCAAGATAAAAGATAGGATAGCCCAGGAGCCGGGAGAAAATCCTAAGATGGAGAAACTGATCCGCAAAAAAGAGGCTCAGGAGAAGGATGGGTGCATAGCGCTCAATCTGCCTGTATTTGACCAGGGCATTGTAAGGAAGTAGGCTTTCAAGAACATGCGAGCCGTCCAGAGGAGGAATGGGGAGCAGATTGAACAACCCAAGCCCTATGTTCATCAGCAGCATGGTGATAAGCATCGTGAGGTAAAGCTCCGAGGGGAAAAGAAAATACCGGACGAGAATTCCCATCGCCAAAGCGACTCCAAGATTTGCAAGGGGACCGGCCAAGGAGACCCAGAGACTGCCCATTCTTGGGTTCCTGAAATACCGAGTGTTTACAGGCACGGGTTTCGCCCATCCGAAATTGAACAGGAAAAGGCAGATCGCTCCGAAGGGATCCAGGTGGCTGATCGGGTTGAGAGTGATTCTCCCGGCCAGTTTCGCAGTGGGGTCACCGAGCGACAGAGCGGTGCGTGCATGAGCGTACTCATGGATGGTGATGGCAAAAAGGAGCACAGGGATCTTTACGACCCACTCGGCAATTTGATCAAGCATGGCATTCCCTTCTTATTCTAGCGCACGATCCTAACAGGAATCCCGGATCAGGACAAGGACTAATAAGGATTGACGAAAGGACTAGGTTGTGCAAAATTTCAGCTTGCCCCACCCGGCAGGAGTCAGGTATCATGGATTTGGTTTTTCCGAGCGTTCAACTCGTAATTGGAGGAGCCGATGGCCAGGAGAAGCGCTGATTTTGCGGGAAGCTGGTATCCGGGAAGGGATTCGGAATGCCGGCGAGTGATCGAGGAGTTCTCTCGATCCAGCGTCCCTTGCCCCTCCGGCGCGACGATCGGAGGGATCGTGCCTCATGCAGGGTGGGTCTTTTCCGGCAAAATCGCCTGCAACGTGATCCGGTGCCTCAGCGAGCAGTCTTCGCCGGACACGATTCTCCTGTTCGGAAGACATCTTCACCCCTCAAGCAAAAGCTATATCATGACCGAAGGATCCTGGGCCACGCCCCTGGGTGATCTCGAGATCGATCAGGAACTTGGGAAAAAACTTCAAGCCGAATTTCCCTTTGTCGTCGAGACCCCGACCCGCTATGACCAGGACAATACCATTGAAGTGCAGTTGCCGTTCATCAAGCACTATTTTCCAGAGGTGAAGATCCTGCCCCTGGGGGTGCCGCCGGCTCTGGGATCTCTTCGAATCGGGGAGCGCGCGGTGGAAATTTCCCGCGACTTGGGCCGCAAAACCTTTGTGCTGGGATCGACAGACCTCACTCACTACGGCTATAACTACGGATACACGCCTAAAGGGGTAGGCAAGGCAGCGGTGGACTGGGTGAAAAACGAAAATGATAAGAGGCTGGTGGATTTGATTCTCAGGATGGATGCCGAGGAAGTCATCCGGGAGTCACTGACCAATCACAACGCATGCTGCTCAGGAGCCGTCGCCACGGCAATCGCAGCGGCCAAGAAGCTCGGTGCCCGCCAGGCGCAAAAGCTCTTTTATGCCACGAGCTATGACGTCCGGCCGGACAACAGCTTTGTGGGATACGTGGGGGTCGTTTTTCTTTAAGCGGCGACGCGCCCGGCAGCACATGGAGATCATTTCAATTTGGATATTTAGGAACCAATATGGAGAGAAACCGAATCAAGTTTGAATTCCTGGTCCATGACTTGAAGGTGCCTCTTGCAGTGATCGAGGCGGGAATCCTCTCTTTGCTGCAAAAGCAAGACAAGTATGGGGAGCTGAACGACAAACAGATCAAGATCCTGGAAAGGGCGTTGAGGAACACCATTGTGACGCGCACGCTCGTGAACGACGCCTTGGAAATTGGGCGATCCAGCCAGGGAATCGTGAATAAATCGACGTTCACGCCGGCCCAGCTTGTGGAACAGACTTTGATTGAAGTGCTCGATCTCACGGATCACAGCACCGCGGACGCTATCAAGGAGTGCAAGGCTTTGGCGGATCTCAAGACGTGTCTCGCGGAGCATGGGCTTTTTCTTGAAATTGAGGAAACCTTTTGGGGCCGCGATCTGTATCTGGATGAAAGCAAGGTGAGACAGATCTTCAGGAACCTTTTGATCAATGCCTTGAAGTACAAAAAGAATCGTGTGCTCTTGAAGATCGCACGGGGCGAGGGCTGTCTCTTCATTACCGTAAGCGACGACGGCGAAGGCATTCCTTCCGGGTACCACAAGAAGATCTTTGAATGCTATTTCCAGATGGACATGAAGACGGATCACTGTGTAAGGGGCCACGGCCTGGGCCTGGCCGGGGTCCAGGTGTTGCTCGAAGATATGGGAGGGGAGCTTTTCCTTGAAAGCGACACCGGAAAAGGCGCAACCTTTTCAGTCAAGATACCATGGTGAAAAACCAGCCTGTGCCGCGAACGGCTCGTGCTGATAAAACACTACAGGATTTCTTCGAGATCTTTTTTGCTGACCGTGTGCTTGGCATCAAAATCATTCCAGAAATCCCTGTCCTTCTCTCTCCATCCTGAACCGAAGACCTTGTCGAAGAAAGGTTTCAGCTTCCAGAACCAGCGCCCGTGCTTCTGAGTTCCTTTCTGTTTCGCTTCCAGAATGTCTCTTAAGAAATCTGCAATTTCAGGAAGCTTGTCCTTGGGGACATAGGAGTGCGCCCCTTCCCGGATAGACCGGATGAGATGGTCGGGGCTGAGGGCGTGGGCCGTGAGCATGACTGCCGATGTTTTCTTCTGAGTGGCCATCTGCAGGAGATCATAGCCTTTGACGCCCATGATATCCAGGATGGCAATATCATAGGTACTCTTGTTGAGAAACTTGACTCCTGCCTCAAAACTCGGAGCCTTGTCCACCAGACACATGCTCAGCATCTCCGCAAGAGTGTCCAGGACGTCAGGTTCATCATCAACGATCAAGACCCTTTTCCCATCGAGAATGTCGTGATCTCCCATCGTCATCCCCCCGTGGATTATAGTGCATGCTCACGTACTGCCGGTGACGCAGACCCAGACCGATTGCTCATGGACCTAGCTCGCCCTCTAGGGAACGCTCGTCGCCTCGCATGGGCAAGGATTAAAGAGTCGAATCCAATTTTTTTGTTTTAAGAAAAGGTAAAGGTATTTCTAAGAAAGGATGATCGAATGTTAACCTGAGAGAACTTTTTAGTCAACAAATTTGTACGCGTTGGGCAATGGTCTGAGCGGGAGTCCGGTCGCGCGGGTCGCGCTTGAGATCACTTCTCGAATATGCTATATAAAAAATCGCCCTTGAGATCGAGGAGGAAGGCTTTATGGAATTCATTGAGAAGGCAAAAATTCGGCTCGAGCACTGGATTCATCACAGTGAAGATCATTATCAGGAGTACGTGTCGTTTGCCAAGGAACTCGAAGAGGCCGGAAAGATCGAAAGCGCTCGACATCTGAAAGACATGCTCGCGCTGACAACCCGAAGCACCGAGTGCCTGAAGAAAGCCATGAAAGCCCTGGGTTAGAAGATAAGCCGGAAGGAGACGTGCCATGTGTGAGGCTCATGCGTATGTTTTGCAGGACAACAAGGAAGTAAAACTCCTTGAAAACGTGGATGAACTGGAGGTGGAAGGGGATGAGATCCGGTTGATCAACATCTTCGGCGAGCAGAAGATCTTGAAAGCCAGGGTGAAAGGGTACAGCGGCTCCACCCGGAAAATCCTCCTGGAGCCTCTCCGGTGAGCCTGCTTTCCGGTCCGTGCATGGGGGAGAACCATGAATGAACTGATCCGCGCTGCAGCAGAGATGATTTTCAGATCCAAACTGACCCTGGCTCTGACCGGTGCAGGTATTTCCGTAGAATCGGGCATTCCCGATTTCAGGAGCGCTGGAGGACTCTGGTCCAAGTATGATCCTTCAGAATATGCGACCATCACCGCCTTCAGACAGAATCCTGAAAGAGTGTGGAACATGCTTCGGGATATGGACGCCCTGGTGAGCAGGGCGCGTCCCAATCCCGCCCACACCGGTTTGGGCGAATTGGAGAAAATGGGCTTTCTTCACTGCATCATTACGCAGAATGTGGACAATCTTCATCAGGCAGGTGGAGCGAAAAATGTGATCGAGTATCACGGCAATTCCAGCACCCTTTCGTGCCTGTCCTGCGGAAGAACTTACCGTGCTGAGGAAAAAAGAGCTGAAGGAACACCCCGGTGCGCGTGCAAGAGCATCCTCAAACCGGATGTGGTCTTCTTCGGGGAGGCCATTCCGCCTGTTGCAATGACCAAGTCGTTTCAAATGGCTTCGAGCGCCGAGGTCTTGATGGTGGTGGGGACATCCGCCGTCGTCTCTCCGGCCAACACCATTCCTTCCATCGCCAAAGAGCGTGGGGCGAAGATCATTGAAATAAATACGGAGAGCACCCACCTGACTCACACGGTCACAGACGTTTTCATTGGGCAAAGCGCCGGGGAGGCCATTCCTCAAATTGTGAGCGAACTCAAAAAGCGGAAAGGGATGGCCGAATAAAAAAGCAGGGCAAGAACTCTCTTATCTCTGGGAGCTCTGTGAGAGATTTCTACTTGGGCTTGAGGAAATCTTCGAGATGAATGACCTTGTCCTGTTTTCGCGCGGCGTCCCACGAGACCTTGATTTTTGACTTCCGGAGATCATTGATCATGGTCTGGAGTTCGGGGTTCTTCTCAATGATCCCCTGAATCTGCTTGCTCAGGTCTTTCCACGTTCTGTCGAGCTCTTGAGTTTCCAACCGGAAACCGGCCCACGACGAAAGCAGGGACCCCAGGTGGGAAAGCAGACCAAAATGGGTTGTTCCTTGAAGATAAAACGGGCAGTGACACCAGAGGCTGAAACACTCGATTCCCCGTTTTCTGGCCTCGTTCAAGATGGTTGAATGAATTGCACTGGGGCCTTTATAGTTGACGGCGGAGAGCCCCTTTTCTTTCAACCGGGTCAGAAGTTCCTCGCTGGAGGCTACGACGGAAATGACCGTGTCCGTGTGGAGGACGTTGTCGTACATGCTGCCCAGAATGATGATCGTCCTCACTTTCGCTTTTTCGCAAAGACCCGCCAGCGCCTCGGCAAAGTAGAGCCATCGCAGATTGGGTTCCGGAGCCTTGAGCAAAATCATGTCGCGACCTGCTGTCTGCTTTTGGACGACATGCAGATATCCGCCGGGCGGCGTTATTTTTTTGAGCAACCCCTCCTCAATTTCTACGGAAGGCCTGTTTTCATCGAATCGATAGAAGGGATCAGGAACAATCCGGCCGAACGCTTTGGCATCGAGCTTTTCAATGAGATAGTCCACCATCCCCCTTGAGAGGTCTAGGGCGTTACCCCACCCCTCAAAACCTGCAATCAAAACAGGATCATCCATCTCAGGCATGTAAGCGATTTCAATAGCATCTGAAAACATGTGGGAAGTTTGACACCCCGCGGCCGGAGTTGTCAATTCATTTCTGTTGACAAAATTGGAAAAAGGCCTAAATTACCAGGCTTTAGGGAAACGATTCCAGCTTTGTGCCTGGTTTTGAGGGGAACGGATTGTCCATAGAAATTGAAAGAGGGGTTCTGGAAAATGCCTGCAAAGAAATGATCGAAACGATCCTTTTTTGCCTTCCCAGCGCCTTCAGAGGAACCATCTATCGGGTCGGCAAACCTCCGGCCCTGATCACTGAACGAATCACCTCCGGAGTCATTGACTCATCCAGAAAACAAATATCCTGGGGACTTCCTGAGAGCTCTGAATACAATCCGCCGGGCAGGCCGTGGATCGATTACAGGGATGAACCGGGCAGGCCTCTGGAAGCCATGGCTTGGTGCGTGGAAAAACAGATCAGCTGGACCTCCGCAGACCCCAAAAACGATCCCAGGAGTGTGAGGTTACAGGTCGAAGGCGTTGAAGAGGACTATCACCACATGGAGCCGGTGCTGGTGCGCAAGTCCGACCTGCACCTCGACATGTATTCTTCCCTGGAGTATCCCAGGGATTATCAGGAGAGAATCCTCTGGCAGGGGAGCGATTATGTGGTCGTGGCGGTCATCAAGATTCATTTCGATCCTCGCACGATTCGCGTGGGCAGCGGTGAAACCAGGGTGATCAAGAAACTGTCCCGCTCTCTGGGCACCCAACTCCTTTCCCACCATCTTCATAACGATACGGTTCGAGCGATGCAGCAACTGGCCAAGGACAGGCTCAATGCGTGCAACATCCTCGCCGATTCGCTGCGCAACGCCATCACCAAATCCGCTCTCATTTTTTCGCTTGTGAAGATGGAGATGTGGAATCTGAGGGAACAGTGGGAGGCTCTGCTTCTGAAAGAGAGGCACGAAAGAAATGCAAAGCGGGAGGCTATCAAGGAACTGGAAGAACTGCTGATGCACATGACAGGGAATACTCAGGAGATGAAAAACGATCTCGCTGCGGTGCAGCGCCGGTTCCTCGAACTTCCTTTGAGCCCGCAGAAAGCCGAGAACTGGGTCACCCTGCAGATCCAGGACAGATGGAGAGATCTCCTTACAAAGTCCCCTCAGGATGAAAGGACCACACGCCGGATTTGGCAGACCCTGGAAAAACTTAAGAAAGCGCTCTATTACGGCAAGAATCCCGAAGTGGTCGCCGGCTACGCCGGGATTGCGAGGGATTTGAAAGAGGAATGGGTGGATGTGATTTACAGCAATGTGGACGGGTTCAACGATTCGACGATTGATCGTTTACTCAGGCTTCTCGCGAATCCGGCCCTGTCTATCCCCAGCAGGGAAAGATCGAGGAGGATGCTGACGCAGCTCAAGGTGCTTGCGGAAAACATGGATCAGCTTGAAAGAAACACAAATTTTCTCTTGCGCCATGTTCTGAACGGAGGAGAGAACGGCTTTTCCGCGGAACTCGTGAATGGGGATAAGGAAAACCGGCAGGGGAGCCGGGAAGGGAAGAATCGATAAAGCAACTGGAACTCCCTTGAGGAGTTTGTTAGAATTAGGGCCATGCGCCTGTAGCTCAGATGGATAGAGCAGCGGACTTCTA
>Ga0214473_10011863_pt1 | contig 10227 bp, 17 predicted proteins | sample RVTome_7_FD_203509 | JGI IMG/M metagenome (GOLD analysis project Ga0214473, IMG submission 203509) | Soil microbial communities from uranium-contaminated site in the Upper Colorado River Basin, Wyoming, United States - RVT98D197 | ecosystem: Environmental > Terrestrial > Soil > Contaminated >... | reverse complement strand
GGCCCGGGCGTCGCGGCTGGGGCGTCCGAGACGCCCGGGCCGGCCTCCGCTCCCGCCCCCGCGGTCAGCCCGTCCACCGCTGCAAATCCAGCCCCTGGCGGCGGTTATGGTGCCATAACCGCCGCGGTCAAACTGCTGCCGACTGCCGCGCAGATCGTGGCTATAATCCTCGCCCTGGCGAGCGGCGGCGGCGCCGCCTACGTCGGCTGGAAAGGTTTGGCCTTCTCGGCCGCCAAGATCGCCGCAGCCCTTGCCCGCCGCCGGCTCGCGCAGAAGGACGCGAGCCTCAAACCCTTTCTTACCAGAGACACGACCGCAGGGGAGCAGCTCGTGGAGCTCGCCCGACGCGAGGGCGAATCTCCGGTATTGGATGCTATTATCGGCCGCCTTTCCCTGGATGCCCTCGACGAGAAAATTGAGACCCTCCCCGATGGACCCGAGCGCACTTTTGCCAAGGACCTCAAGACCCAGCTCCTCGAACGATTCAACGACGTTGCCCCCGTCGTAACCCACCCCACCCAACCCTGACCTTGAGAATGGAGTCTCCACCATGGCCATCGGACAGCCCGGCCAAGCCGAATTCGTGAATCTCATCAACCAGGCCCGCAACCTGGACGTCGCCGCGGGGCTCGCCCCGCTGATGGACTTCCGCGAGGAAGTCACCCGCAACGACGAGCTCACAGCCCGCGGCGGTTTCGACAACGCCACCCAGGCCCACTTCCTCCGCCTCCTCGCCCGCGCCGACAAGCTCCGCCGCCGTGTGAGCTACAACCCGGAGAAAAAGGAGCTGGGGGACTTGATCCAGCAGGCGATCGACCCCAACGGCCAGCTTGAAGCGGGAGAGCGGCCCTGGACCGGCGACAACATCCAGCACGGCACCGGCGGCCGCTGGGTCCTGCCCTGGGATTTCAGCGGGGCAGACCCGAACATCCCCTTGGCCGACACGCTCACGATGTCCAACAACGGCATGCTCCTCCTCCACAGCATCAACCGGGCCATCGTCACCTGGACCCGATTGGAGAGCCGCAACCGGAATCGGCAGATCACGGTGGAAGACAGCCTCCGGGTCTACGACTGCTATGCCATGATCTACGACTACCTACAGAGCTTCGGCGGGGACACGAACCGCGCCGACTTCGCGCAGGTCAGGGCCACCGAGGAGCCGCGCGGCGCGGCCAACGCCCCCAACTCCAAGACCGAGACGCCCAACCTGGCCACAGCCGCGAGATAGCCCATACTCCCCGCGATCCTCCAGACCACCAGCATGGGCCGCGTCCTGGGGCACCTGTATCTTGACCCGACCACCACACTGAGTCGGCGGATCGTCGACGCCGGCCACGCGACTACCACAAAGAAGCAACCTAAGTGAAACTTTCCAGCACTTTCCACAGGAGACATACTGATGCACTACCGCAATGGACGGGCAGCACAAAACGGCGACAAAGTTGTGAAGTTGGGTGGACCTGGAGCAGATGTCGTCGCATTCGGTGTGCTCCATAGCGCCGTTGCTGGCAACGACTACTGCAATGGCAATATCGCTCCGATCGTCAACGACACCGGAGCGTGTCTCTGCGACATGCTGCACGTCGATGACCTCGCTGAGATGCTGAAGGAAAAAGGGCTCGACAAACGGCCGGCCGGAAAATGACGTTCACGAAGTCGAAACCATGACGCCGGCCACGCATCGGAAAGGAAGCCGAAGCCATGACACACCTCAAGATCATTCTGCCCATCGCCAACGCCGCCCTTGGCGCGATCCTCGCGACCCTCGGCATCTTCCTCAAGTCCGAGCTATCCGACCTACACCAGCTCCGCGCCGACGTGGTCAACCTCCGCGAATCCTCCGCGGCAACCACGGAGTTTCGCCGCTGGTTCGAAGGCCGGATCGACAGGTTGGAAACCAATCTTTCGGATCGCCTCCAACGGGTCGAAGACCACTTAAACAGAAAAGGAGTCCCCATCATGCAAGCCGTGGAGTACCAAGCCCAGGTCTTCAAGAACGGCCCGGCAATCCTTCTGGCCCGGGTCGTCGGTGCCAACGGCGCCGCCCTGGTCCAAGCCGACGTCTCCACCATCGTCTACACGATTTCGCAACTAGACGAAGACCATCCCGACGAGGAAACCCCGATCAGCGGCCACAGCGGGGTGAGCCTCGTCGTCGCCAATGTGATCTACAACGCCCTCCAGCTCGATGCCCTCTGGGACGCCGACGCCACGGGGTACAACTTCAAGCACGTGGTAGACATCAGCCCCAACCAGGCCTTCCCCACGGCCGGGAAGAGCTATCGCGTCAAGCACACCCTGACGCCCACGTCGGGCGAAATCATCCTGGTTCGATTCCGGCTTGCCGCCATCTGAGAAGCGGTCAGCTATCAGCTATCAGCGGTCAGCCCTCAGAAGGAAAAGCCATGGCCACCGACTTGGAACAATTCGAGAGCATCAAGACGCAGACGCTGGCCCTAATTGCCGAGATCACGGCCAACCCCAAGCCGTCCTACCGCATCGACGGCCAGACCGTGAACTGGAGCGACTACCTTTCCCGGCTCCGGGCCACCGTCGACTGGTGCACCAAGAACATCGCCGGGCATCAGCCCTTCGAGGTCCAGAGCCAGGCGTATACCTGATCCGCGGGGCGAGTCCGGGGCTGCGTCTCTCATCGCTCCGGGGCTTCGTGGCGCCCCGCCCTGGCCTGCGCCGGGGGCCGGCGACGGCCAGGTCTGGGGCGTCCCTTCGCCCCTCGCGGCAGACCGCAAAAGGGCGCCATCTGCGGAAATGCCGCAAAATCCAGCTTTGCCCCAGGCCACTTTTCCCCGTCTTTTGCTCTCGGCGCTAGGGTGCCAGGAGCGAAATGGGCCACTTGCCACAAGGGCCGCGCACGCAAGGGGCTGCGTCTCTCGTCGCTCCGGGGCTTCGTGGCGCCCCGCCCTGGCCTGCGCCGGGGGCCGGCGACGGCCAGGTCTGGGGCGTCCCTTCGCCCCTCGCGGCAGCGCGTCAAAGAAAGAGCCAGGCCCAAACGCGGCCAATCGCCCACCAGAGGGCCAGCAACAGAGCGGCGCCGATCGACGCCACAGCAGCCCGGCCTATATCGCGTTCGTCGATCATCTGACCACTGACCGCTGAAAGCTGAAAGCTGAAAGCTGATCGCTCAAAAAAAATGGCCGGCCCAGACCAAGGAGCATCCCAAGCACCCAAACCCGAGCCAGCCACCAGCCCCCAAGTATCCCACACGGGGCACGCGGAGTCAAGCCACCAAGAACCCCTGGGGAACGCGAGAAGGCAATATAACCCTCCCTCCTGCGCGTCCTCGCTCCTCGCACCCACTGGTAGCCTCCCAGTCCCGCTTTCGAAACAGGGGCTGCCCCCAAGGGCCCTTTAAGCGTCCCCTCGCCAAGAACCCTGCCCCACGATTCGAAATCGGGCCCGGAGGAAGCACGGGGCAGCCCCTGTTTCGAGACGGGAATGGCAGACTCCCAGTGCGTACGTAGTCCCCTTGGAACCGGTCCAGGCCGGGAAGGCGAAGGCCGGGAATCCAGGCCAGGGGGGGGCACGGGCTGCGGGGTTTCCCCCTGCCACAACGGGAAGGAAGAGGGCCGGTTTCTCGCCGTGTTCCCGGGGCCGGACTGGGGAAGGGGGACCGGGTGGCACGGGCTCCGCGTCCGCCCCCTACCGCATCCCGGGTGGGGCGGGGCTGGCGTCCTCCACCGCTGCTCCAGGCAGACCGGGGGAAGGCGGAAGGGGCAGGGGCGTGATCCTCGCTGCGCAGTCCCGCCCCGGCCCCCAGCGGCGGCGTCGGCCTCTGCCGGTGCCCGATGTCGGCCTCGACCAGAAATGGCCTTCGAGGTTTTCCGCGTGGTCACCCGACCAGGTCAGTGACCTGGAGAGCCACGGCCGCCAACGGTCACCGGCAGAGCCCTCCTTCGCCGCTCCGCCTTCCCCCGGTCTGCCTGGAGCAAGGGCGTAGGAGACGCCAGCCCGCGCCCCACCCGGGATGCGACAGGTGGGGCGGAGACGCTGCGCCTCGTGCCACCCGGTCCCCCTTCCCCAGCCGGCCCAGAGAGAACGGTCGAGAAACCGGCCCTCTTCCTTCCCGGTGGCAATAGGGGGAAAACCCCTGCGCCTCGTGCCCCCCCCTGGCCTGGATTCCCGGCCTTCGCCTTCCCGGCCTGGACCTCGCGTGGTCCCTGTTTCGTGTCGGTTTTCCGTCTTTCCAACACGATCCCTTTTTCTCCCGAACGGCACGCGATTTCCCGCCGTTTTCCCTCGCTTTGGCATCGGATTGCAGCCGATTTTACCCCTTGCCACGTATCCCAGCCGTGATACAATCACAGCATCCCAAGCACCCGTCCCCGTCCTCTATCCAAGGAGCCTCGCCGTGATCGCCATCGCCCCCGTCCCCTCGCCCATCGCCCTCGCCGCGCGCGACCTCCGCGACGAGCTGCTCGCCCTCCGCGGCGCGCCGGCCGCCCAAGTCGCCGAGTCGGCCCGCGCCTACGCGTCCCTGGCCTGGCAGGCGCGCCTCTTCGGCGACGAGCTCGAGGCCGCCGTCCTCCGCCTCGTCGCCGACCGCCTCTCCTCCCGGGCCATCCGCCTCGAGCGCCGCGCCCCCGGTGCCTAATTATGCGTGTATCACTTTACAACACTCGTTTCCCCGCCGCGCGCCGCCCCAGGTCCGCGGCCGTCCCCGTTCCAAGGAGCATCCCAAATGCCGCCTAAAGCCTCCCCTCCGTCCCTCCTGCCCATCTATGATGTCCGCATCTGCGTCGGCCCCGGCCACTGGCCCGTCGCCCGGCGCGGCCTCGGCCCCGCCGCGGCCTACCGCGCGGCCGCCGACGTCGCCCGCCGCTATCGCTCCAGCGTCGCCGTGGTGCCAGCCGGCTCCCGGCCGCCCTACGTCCGCCGCGAAGATCTCCCCGCCCCCGTGCTCCGCGCCCTCGGGGCCCGCGCCTCGGCCCAGGGCGGCAAGGCCTCGCCCGACGAGTGCCGCGCCGCCTGCGCCACCCCGCCCCCGTCCTTCGATCAGCTCTTCCCGCCCCGCGCCCCGGCCCCGGCCGCCCCTGCCCGGCCGCTGCCCCGCGCCATCGCCCTCCCCGCGGCCTTGCCCGTCGCCCGCCTCCTCCCGTCCCCGCCCCCGGTCGTCGCCCCGGCGCCCGCCGCGCTGCCCGTGATCGTCCCGCGCCCCTCGCGCGCCCCGTCCCCCCGCCTCGGCCGCATCCGCGCCCAGATCCGCTCCCTCCGTCGCCTCCTCGTCGAGCTGCAGCCCGCCTATGGCTGCCGCTCCGAGCGCGAGCTCTAGTCCCCCGTTCCCTGCCCCTGGGGCCCCGCGGCCCCGGGGGCCCTTCCTCCAAGGAGTCTCCCATGCGACCCTACACCATCCCCGCTGAAACCGACCCCGTGCGTACCGTCGTGGCCGACCTCTGCCGCCGGCTCGCGGTCGCCGCCCCCGACGTCGCCGCTACCATCGAGCCCCAGCCCTACGGCTGGCGCATCACCGTCAGCCGCCTTGCCGACGGCGTGGGTATGCGTGCAACCGTCCTAACCCACGACCGCGAAAGGACCACGCGATGACCCAGCACAAACCCCGCAAGCAGGAATGGAACTGCTACGAGATCACCCACGCCGGCGAAGGCGAGCGCGGCCGATCGGTAATGGTAGTCGACCCACGCTGCATCTCCCCAGACTGCGCCGCCGAAGAGGCTGCCAGGTATTTCGACAACGCTGAGATGCGACTCGAGGATCTGACCCAATGCGACTTCGAAGGCACCCAACAGGTGATCGACGTCGTCGACGCCGACCAGTCCTGGCGGTATCGGGTGTCGTGCGAAGTCACGCGGCAGTACACGGCCGCCCCGGAGCCCGCGCCGGACAATCGTGTTGAATCCTGAAATTTCCAACACGAATCGAAAACCGCCCCCCTAACGGAGCCCGACCCATGCCAAATCACATCACCTGCCAGAACTGCGGCGCGCGCATCGCGCTCGCCGACGACGACTCAAACGACCCCTGCCACGTCGTGGCCTGCCCCGCGTGCGGCGTAGTCACGGACTACGACGAGGAGGACGTCCGGACCGAACAGCCCCCGACACTGCCCGCGTTCATTCCCGACGCAATGAAACACTTCCTGGACCTCGCGCACCGAGGGTCCGCGCCAGCCTGCTCCTCCGGCGAGCGCAGCGCCAAGGCCCTAGCCGACGCGATCATCGACCACGTCCCGCGCCTCGACGACGAGGCAATCGACGGCCTCTGCCGATTCGCACACCACGCCAAGTTCTTGCCGTCCAGCGCGGCCGACCTCTACTAACTGCATCCCAAGCGTGATACCATTAACCAGGTCCCCCGTATCCCAAACCCCAGATCCGGAGACTACGCCATGAAAACCAACGCCCAAGAGTTCGCTAACTCGATCGATTTCCCCTGCGTGTTCTGGGCCGGCAACGGTTGCCCCGGAGGCCAGACGGTTGCGCTCCTCGAATCCACCGAATTCGGTTTCGACCTCTCGGAAATCGAGGGCGAAGTTACCGACGGAATCTTCAACGCAACAAATCTCGCCAGCGGCCCGAAGACGTACAACTGCGGATGGCGCTTCACCGATCTGCGGCAAAACATCGTGTACATGGTCCAGGTCTTCAACAACAAAGGAACCTGGGAATCCCAAAAGGCCGAATACGATGCGACCTACTAAGTGCATCCCAAGCGTGATACCATTACTGAGCTCACAACGTATCCCAAACCCAGGAGCTGACCGAATGGCCCGAAAACCCAAGGAAAAATACCCAGAAGAGTACCTCCGCGCGCTCCAGGAGCACGAGACGGCAGCCCTCAGAAGCCGCATCACAGCCCAGGAGCTCCAAATCCAGGTCCTCCAGGCCGCCTGCCTGGTCGCTCGCACCGAAATCGCCGAAGCCCGCGCGCAAGGCCGCTGCCAGCTTCCGGCATGGGCCAAGACCCTCGAAATCCTCGAGGCCGCCCTCGACGCCAAGCCCGAGCCCCGATCCGAACTCGCCCCGTAACCCCAAGCAGAAAGGACCCACATGCGAAACGAAACCCTCAAACAGATAGCCATTCGGCTGCCGGCCGAAACCCTCAGCCAGGCCGACGCGATCGCCCAGGCCCAGAAAGATGGCCTAACCGCCCAAGGAAGGACCTGGGCCGCCGGCCGAATCAGCCGCTCCACCATCCTCCGCGAGGCCCTGGAGAAAGGGCTCCTCGCCCTGGCTTCCACCCTGCCCCCGAAGCCCAAGACTCGCCGCCCCAAGAAGTAACCCCGCGTATCCCAGCCCGATCTAGCTGGGATACGCCAACCAAGGAGCATCCCCAATGCGCTACATCCCATTTCAGCACCTGCCCAGCCTCGAAGCCCGCCTGGCCGAGCTCATCGCCACGGGCACCCGCTGCCAGGTCCGCGACGCCCTCGGCATCACCCTCGGCCTGCACGGCCTGCGCGTGTCGGAGGTCTGCCGGTCGACCATCGCCAGCCTCGACGTGCTGGCCGGCGAGCTCACCCCGCCGATCCTCAAGCGCGGCCGCGAGCGCCGAATCCCCCTCGACCCGTCCGTGGTCCGCGCCCTGATGACCTGGCGTAACGGCTCGACCTGCCCATGGCTCCTGTTCACGGGCAAGGGCCAGCAGATCTACCCCACGCACCTGGAGCGGTTCTGCCGAGCGATCACGGCCGAGGTCTTCGGCGTCTCCTACAAGTTCCACGCCTTACGCCACACGTTCGCGATGAGGCTCTACGGCAAGACCCACGACCTGCTCCTCACCAAGCAGAAGCTGGGCCACCGCTCGATTTCCTCCACCCTCGTTTACGCCGAGGCCCTCGACGAGCTCCCACGCGACCTCCTGGTCAGACTGCACACCCCGGCCGACGAGCCCGCCACGGCCGTGGGCGTATCCCAGCCCGCCGGCACAGTCACAAGGCCCAACCCCCTGGCCCTGATCGGCCAGCCCTTCGCGCGAGCCCTCTAACCTGGCTGGGTCACGCCCGGGCGTCTGGATGTGCAACCACACTTCCAGGCGCCCATTTTCGTTTCCGGATCAACTCCGAACGCGCGCCTCCCTCGACCCGGAAACACGCCGCGAGCCGGCCCCCTAAGACCCCCGACCACGGCCCGCCTGCAAGAAATTCCCGAGGAATTTTGGGAATTTGCGCAGAGCACCAACGCTAACGCTGCGGCACAGTATATTGTGGGGGGGTACTGCCAGCACAGCCCACCACCACCCACCCACGCACGCCATGCACGGCACGGGATTCTCAGTTCCGAGACCGGGGTTCGACTCCCCGTGGGGGTACGTTTTATCCGTGGGGAACCTGCCCAAAAGCAGCAGGTGACACGGAACACTGAGTTCCGTGTCACCACTTCCCACCGTTTCTCCGGCTAAAATACGGCCAGGGGTAGACAGAGGATGCCGGTTGGGGCGACCCACCGGCCAGGTACGCTTGGGCTTGCTGCTCAAGGCTTTAGGACCTGAGGCGATCCTCTGTCAACTCCTGGCTCTCTGCCGCTCCCACCACACCGACACCACGGCCACGCTCTTGACACGCCGCCCCTCCCGGCGCAAAACTAGGGACGCCACAACCTAAAGCCACACACCGCAACGAGGCGGACCCATGGGCGCAACCCCGACGCTCGCGGAGTTCTACGGCGCGACATACTCCCGCGTCTACCTGGCCGGCGCCAGGCCGGCGACCTTCCAGCAGTACAGCGCCGCCGTCAGGCACTGGCGGGAGATCACCCACGATCCGCCCCTGGACCAGGTCACCACCCTGATTCTCGCCGGCTTCAAGGCAGCTCTACTGGGCGCGTCCCTCGCACCCGCCACGGTCAACAAACACCTACGGTTGACCGCGGCCATCCTGGCCAAGGCCGGCCCACCAGGGCCACGCAACCGCGACGCCTTGGGGTTGATCCCCGTCGCCCCGTGGACCAAGCCACTCCGGGAACCGCACCGTCTTCCCAGCGTCACCGACCAGGCCACGGTCGCAGCCATCTACACCGCGGCCAGCTTCGCCCAACTACCACAGCTCCCCGGCATCCGGCCCCGGGACTGGTGGCAAACCCTGATCGTCCTGGCCTATACCACGGCATTCCGCCGCTCCGCGCTGCTCTCCATACGATGGGCCGGGATCGACCTGGCAGCCGCCGAAATCACCCTCACAGCCGACAACGACAAGGCATGGACCGAGCGACGCAAGCCGCTCCACACCGTGGCCGTCGAGCACCTGCTCCGCATCCGTACCACCGACGCCCAGGTCTTCCCCTGGCCCTACTCGATGAAAACCCTGTATCGTCAGTGGCACCGGATCCAGTCCAAGGCCGGCATCAAACCCGGCAACCACATCGGCCTCCACGACCTCAAACGCACGGCCGGCACACTGGCCGCCGAGACAGCCAGCCCATGGGCCGTGCAACGATTCCTCGACCACTCCTCCCTAGCCACCAGCCAACACTACGTAAACCCGACCAGGGAGCTCCGCGGCCTGGTCGATCACCTCCCCATCCCCGACGCGTTCAGACGTCGCGACTCCCTAAAGGAAGCCTAGCTCATGAAAACCCCGAAGGACGGAACCCCCACAACCTGGCACAATGGCCTGATTCTCACCCGAGGCCTGAACGAAAGCATCGTGATCAGCCACCCCCAAGGTGACATCGTCGTCCGCTACCTCGGCCCCAGCAGCCGCCACCGGAGGGCAGCCAGAATCGCGATCGACGCCCCGCCCTCCGCCCGGATCCTCCGAGGAGAGCTCCTCGACCAGCTCCCCGTCGTCAAGACCGCCTAGCCACCGGAGCGTCAAGGATGACCCTCTCCCACGCTCCGAGCCAGCCCAAGCCCAGCGCCGCATGGTCGGCCCCGCCGGCCATCCTGCGCCGCCCAGGCCTCAGGGGAGAGGCCAAGCTCACCTGGCTCTACCTCTGGGCCCAAGCCGGCAGCCGGCCCAACACGGTCAGGGCCACGCCCAACGAGCTGGCCCACGCCCTAGGCGGCAGCGAACGGGCGGCCCGTCGCTGGCTCGCCGCCCTGGAGTCCGCCGGCGCCGTCGAGGTTCTCGACCGCGGGCCCGTGCTGACCCTCTACCTCCCCGACCCGGCAACGCTCGCCTCGGGCCGACTGGTCCGCCCCGACCCCCAGCACCCGCTGCCTTTCCTCGACGACCAGCCAGACCAGCCGCAGCCCGCGGCGGTCTCAGCACCACAACCGCCGGCGGGGGGGGGGGGGTGGTCGGAGGGG
>Ga0214473_10011862_pt1 | contig 10228 bp, 11 predicted proteins | sample RVTome_7_FD_203509 | JGI IMG/M metagenome (GOLD analysis project Ga0214473, IMG submission 203509) | Soil microbial communities from uranium-contaminated site in the Upper Colorado River Basin, Wyoming, United States - RVT98D197 | ecosystem: Environmental > Terrestrial > Soil > Contaminated >... | reverse complement strand
CCCCACTACAACAGCTACACCTAGTGCCACTCCTTCATTTACTCCTTCACCCACACATACTCCCACTGATACCCCAGCTTCGATCCTTGAAGTCGCCCCATCTCTGGAACAGGAAGCACCCCTGCTTACGGGACCTTCTGATCAAACGATGGATGCTGGTATTGCCACACCCCCAGGAGAGCTGCCTGTGGAGAACGCTGACACAACCCCTAATATCGATTTCGTTCGTTATCTGGTACTGGCAATTGAGATCAGTCTGGCAGCCATTGCCATTATCGCTGGAACAGCAGCAATCCTCTTGCGTATTCGAGCAGGTCGATGATAGACGGTCAGATTCACTACTGCCCGCGGTGTGGTTCAATCCTCATCGAAGAATTGCATTCGGGTAGAATGCGCCCCAGCTGCCCCAAATGTGAGTGGGTGTATTTTCCTGATCCCAAGGTGGCAGTAGCAGTGATGATCAAGAAAGACGAACAGATATTGCTTGTACAACGCACGTATGATCCGCAAAAAGGTCATTGGACATTGCCAAGCGGATTTGTCGATGCCGGGGAAGATCCAAAACAGGCTGCTGAACGTGAGTGCCTGGAAGAAACCGGTCTGGTTATCAAAAACATCCAATTACTTGACGTAATATTCGGTCAGGAACACCCGCGTGGAGCCAGTATTTTGATTATTTATCGAGCTGAAGTTCAATCTGGACAGCTTACACCAGGTGATGATGCGAACCAGGCTGCTTATTTCCACATCAAAAATCTTCCACCCTTGGCTTTTGCTTCTACACAACAGATCATCGCCTTCTATTTCTAAATAGATAGGTATGATAAACTAATTCATATTGAGTTAAAACCTATATCGATGAATTTATCCAATCATAGAAATTCAGGAGAATGCTTATGAGGGGAAAGGCGAATAATCCGCGATTATTACTTGGAGCCATAATCATGATCACTAGCCTCGCCTGCGGAGGTACCACACAAGTAGTCACCCAAACCCCACTACCGCCACGACCGACACCAACCGCTGCACTTACCTATACACCTTATCCAACATATACTCCTGTACCATCCCCGACGATTATCCCAAGCACACCACCCCCAACCAGTACTGAGGATGCCCAAACAGCTCCAACCGATACCAGTTCCACAATCCCGGTTAATTGTGTAGCGAGCACTATCAGTGGTTATTACACCTGTATGGATGAGACTGGATATATCCAGGTGGATGTCCTGGACACCTGGGCCGATGTCAATGGCACTCCATGGACCTATGATGGTCAAGAAATCGGTTTAGCCATATCCGCTGCACCAAACCTTTTAGATTATCAAACTAATTTCGATGCTGAGGGAATGTTCTTCGGTGCGTCTGATACCTTCGCTCAAATTGGTGGTTATATCGAATTTCTGGATATTTACTCAGCTATATACAAAGAGAATTGCACATATGTGGGACGCGGCAACTATGATGATGGTGTCTATCGAGGTAGATTTTACCAATTCAGTGATTGCGGTGGTTCAGGTGGATACGCTGCCTACGTTCTATCTGCGGTCGACAAAGTCGATCAATTTTCAAAAATCATCCTGGTTATCATTCAGATATCTCCCAACGATACAGAGATCGTCGAACAGATTTGGAGCACATTTTACGTCTATTTCTAGCTGATGGGGATAAAAATTATCGGTTATCGATGAATCAAATAAGAGATTTCTGCATCGCTCATATTTCCTGCCAGATCATACGCCCTGATGAGTAGGGTGTGCTCACCTAACCTGACTGGCCAAAGTATTATATATGGAGGCTGAATGAGGTTTCTTTGTAGCTCACCATCCACGACAAATTCAACCCGATTCAACACCAGATTATCACTCGCTGAAGCCTGCATTATGATCGATTCACCGGTATGGTATGTAATTCTCTCACCTTGTGTTGGAGTCAGGATTTGAACTTGAGGTGGAGTGTTATCGATTGTCAATTGCAGGATGTCACGCTCAATCTGCTGATCCTGCCTTACGACCAATAGCTGAACTACGTATAAACCTTCCAATCCAGTAGTATCCCAAGTACCCAGGTAACCATTATTTACTGGGTGATCTACATCCTCCCCGATTTGGATCCATTGTTGAGGGTTTAACCCCTGACCAATTTGTAAACGGTAATAAGAAAATCCAGATCCTGCTGCTATTCCATTGAACCGTATGCGTCCTCCTATATGGTCGAATATCTGGGGACTGGTAATCCGAACATCCTGTGATCTGGATTGAGGTGCATAGATGACATCATAGGTATCGGGCGGAATAGGTAGACCTGCACTACTAGCCCAGGTGACTGCCTTCGGCGGCATCAACAGGAAGACTTTCTCTTCCACCATATCAGCAGGAGTGAAAATTGTCGCCAATAACCCGGTCTCCCGATTGACAGAGTATTTTTGGTAGAGGTTATCCTCCTGAGTTGGTTCGTCTCCCTGTAAAAATACCTCCTGCACAATCGCCGGACATAACTCGGAGACCAACAACCCGGATGGATCACAAACCTGAACCAGACTGATTCCCGCTGGCATCGTGAAATTCTGTACAGACATTTGTTTGGATGCAAACTGGACGATGGCATGCCATAATCCCGCAGGCATATCCGCAGTTATAGCGCCTGTTATTTCCGGAGAATGTCCTACCCAAACCCCAATTGCCAGCTGAGGAATGTAACCTACCGCCCAGGAACCATCACCGTTCTCTGTTTTCCCTATCTTGGCTCCTGCGGGTCGCCCAACCTCCAAAGAGTTTGGGTGTCCTAGGCTGGGCCAACGGGCGCTTTCATCGCTTAATACATGGTTGGCAAGAAAGGCAAATTGCGAACTGATAATTGGCCTTGCTTGGGCAGTAGACCAATCCAACCATTTTCTTCCATCCACACCCATTACGCGGAGAATGCTGGTTGAGCTCAAACCATCCGGATTATTCCCTGAAGTGTTAGTGAGGTTTGGTTGACCTGCCATGATCCCTTGATTCGCAAATATTCCATACGCTGAAACACTCTCCAGTATGGTGATGTGCTGGGTTAACAGATCGTTCAAAGTCACTTCATTAGCAATCTTCTGCTCAGGAATACTGATTCCGAATCGCTTTTCGGTAAGCCATACATTTTCTACCCTCACTTGCTCCAACACTTCCGCAGAAGCAGCTGAATAATCATTCACCAATGCCATGCGTGCACGCACAGGGCCATGATAAGGAGTAGATAATTCATGATCAGGGTTATTCGGAGTGGCAACTATATCCTCAATGCCACCCTTGTTTGGTATATCCCATAACAAGGTTGCTGGGTTTATGCCGCGTGTAAAAGCGGTTAAATATAGAAATGGAGATAATATTGTCCCTGCGGGATGTGCAGTTGGGTAACTCGGTTCAATGCCGGAGGAACTATCTCCGACCAGGGTCAGAATCTGACCGGAATGTGGATCGATGATGGCAACGTTGATAAGAATATCCTGCAGCGGGTTCCCCTCGCCAGAATGAAGGGTGGGAAGTAATTGAGCTGCATCACAATCTGGACCTTCCCCATCAGCCGGAGGTTCTTGAATTCCCTGCAGGCGGGCAATCTGAACCTCTGAGGAACAGACAGCTTGCATCTGTAATCCATAATCGAGGGTGGTTACAATCTCAAAACCACCCCGACGAACGCGATCCAGCGGTATAACAGAGCTAAGCTGCAACAACACCAGCTCAGTAAATGCGGGGGCGATTGGATGAACTACAGGTTGTGCCTTGAATTCTATTTCTTCTTTGAGTGCATTAATTGCTTCACCTTCGGTGATCAACCCATAGCTCAACATCGCTTGAATTACTTTTACCTGCGGTTGTTTAAGCATTTGAGAGCCGGTAATCGGATTAATTGCCGGCATCTCAGTCATGCCGGTCAGCATAGCAGCCTCAGCAATGGTTAGATTTGTAGCAGATTTTCCAAAGTACACATGTGCAGCTCCATCTGCACCATAAACAAGTTCACCGTATTGGGCACTGTTCAGATACCATTCCAATATCTTCTCACGACCGAAGTGAGCGGTGACCTGTGCGGCAAACAAACGTTCACGGATATTCCGCCATAGTGAGGCGGGTTCAGCCTGGAGGACCAGATCGGATACCAACCGCTGTGCCAATGTGGGATGTGTACCTTCGGACCAGCCAGAAAACCCGTAACCAGGATGCTCCCAAAAACCTGGGTCATATGCAGCGATCGTGGCATCCATCAAATATTGGGAAAATCGGTCTTGTTCTGGATAATCGTCCGCCCCCACATGCAGATATTTCTTACCTGCAACTGCTGGATTTTCAAGCGTCAGGATGACCTGTTGATGAGTACGCTCGTATATCCGGGTGGGTTGGAGCAATATCCCATCAGGCGGTTCCAGGAGTGAGGGAAGGACTTCGATAGATGGAAGGTTTCGAGTAAGGTTGGTATACGCCCATAATCCTGCCAGGCTCCCCGCCACTACCAATAAACTAAGTAGGGTACCAATAACCAAGCCGATCCTAAACCAGGGATTTCGCAAATCCTTAACGTGCCGTTGTTCACGGAATTTTATGGTCTGGAATACAGTGGGCATGTTTTATTCAATGAAAACCTGGGTCTCATTTCCGCAGTCATGTGATAAAGAGAGAGTCTCGGTTATTCCGGATTATTTCTTTACAGTCTGGTTTACCGATTGGAGTAATTCCTTCGCCGATTGTCGTGTTCCATCACTGATCTCGCCCATCATTTGAGCCAGCTCAATCATCCGCCCATCACCTTCCAGAGATTCCACCAAAGTCTCTGTTCGTCCTTCTCTAACTTGCTTTAATACCTTCCAATGCTGCTCGCCAAATGCAGCCAGTTGGGGTAGATGGGTGACGCATAATACTTGGTGCTGACGGGCTAATTCCCATAATTTTCGCCCAACTACCATGCCCACCCGACCACCTATCCCCTGATCAATTTCATCGAAAATCAAGGTGGGGATGCGATCTGCTTGAGCCAGGACGTTCTTGATCGCCAGCATTAAACGGGAGGTCTCACCACCGGATGCAATTTTTACCAGTGGTTTCAATCCCTCTCCTGGGTTTGGGGCTACTTGAAATTCTACATGTTCTAATCCAGTCGAGTCAAAGGTCACCCTGCGCCCATCAGTAAGAAAAACACCCTCATCAGATAGGTGCTGAGAAAAATCGACTCTAAAACGTGCTTCTGCCATGCTAAGATGTTCTAGCTCGCTCTCCAGTGCTTTTTCCAACTTTTCAGCTGCAGAATGCCTGTGGACGGATAGTGTCTCACCTAATTCTCCCAATCTCTCCAGCAGCTGATTTTCTTCACTTTCCAGCTCGATAATTCGTTCAGACGCATGAGTGATTGAATCAAGCTGTGTACGAGCCATTTCGGCGAACTGCAGCACAGTTGGAATATTCTCACCATATTTGCGCTTCAGATTTTGGATTAGATTGAGGCGTTCCTCCACCTGGTCTAACCGCTTGGGGTTGAATTCGATTGTCTCGATGTATCCACGCAAGCTGGTCGTCAGATCGGTGAGTTCTTCTAATGTGTTTTGCGAACTCTCACTGAGTTTTTCCTGCAAGGAATCCAATCGGCTGAGGTTATTTAAAATGCTGGTGACTTGCCCAACCTGATCGGTGACACTCGGAGATTCTGGTGTTCCTTCATCCAATAACTGAATGGCTTCATGCACCAAGGAAGCGATCCCTTCTGCATTAGCCAGGCGAGTGCGTTCAATCCGTAGCTCTTCCTCTTCTCCATCCTGAAGGTGAGCCGATTCAATTTCATTGATCTGGTATTGTAGGACATCGATCCGTCTGGAGGCATCCTTCTCAGCTGCCCACAGCTCGTTAAGCTGGTTGCGTACATGCGTGAGCTGATGGTAAGCCTCCTGGTACTTAGCCAATTCCGGCTCGACGTGCGCGTAACTATCCAATAATCCCAGGTGCTGTCTGACATGTAATAAAGATAGGTGCTCCGACTGACCGTGCACGTCCACCAGGAATTCACTCAGCTCGGTCAACACATGATTATTCACATTCCGCCCATTTACCCGGGCAAAACTTCGTCCATTCGTACGGATTTCACGCCCCAAGGTAAGAGTCTTCGACTCTTCGAGGAGCGCCTCCCTCTCGAGGATTTGCCGGACAGATCGGTCTGTTTCATCTGAAATTTCAAAACTGGCTTCAATCATGGCGCGTTCAGCACCAGCCCTGATCATTGTCGCATCTGCCCTGCTCCCCAGGATCGTCTCTACTGCATCGATAATGATTGATTTACCCGCACCGGTCTCACCCGTAAATATGTTTAACCCACGGTTAAAACTCAGCTCCAGCTGGCTGATGATGGCAAAATTCTCAATACGTAATTCACTGAGCACGGCTAACCGATCCTGATGCCTGCCAGGCGGGTGTATAAGGCTGAAGTCATTAAGACTGCATATGCACCTTGCCAGGCTAATCCGATCAAACTGAAATTGAATACAAACTGAAGTGTCAGTGGAATGCACCCGACCACTGCAGCTACAGCAGCCATGATAAAAAGGTTTTTAGATCGCCTTCGTTGGGTGACAAAGCGAGCAGCTTCTGCGATCACCCCACCTGCAATGGGTGCCAAAAGAATGATAAAAAATCCCACCCGAAATGCCACCAGGCTACCCAAATATGCCAGGATGGCAACAACTGTGAAAATTAAAGGATAATCCACCCACTCGGCGGTTTCGAATACTTTTTGCTGTCCTTTGATACATTCTTTGCACCGATAACCAGTGGGAGTCAGGACTGCGCACTTGGCACAAATCGGTTTTTCACAACTATTGCAACGCAGGGTGGTTTCGATATTCGGGTGATTGGCGCAATACATCTTCGGTGGTGCATCATTCATGCGCAACCTCTAACGACGATTTCCTGTGGATGGATTTTGACTCATATGAGGGGTTAAATTACGGTAAAAATAGCCTGGATCTTGAAAACGAACGAATTTGACGACATGGGGTGAAGCATACACATGCACCCGGTCATCATCGGTCAGGCCTATAGGCACCTGCCCATCAATGCTGAACACTGCCTGATGGTCCACTTCGACGGTGATACTCACCGATGACCCCTCAGCCAGGACAATGGCTCGATCCAGTGAAAGATGGGGGGCTACTGGGACAAGCAATATGTTGCGCAACTCAGGAGGTAGGATGGGTCCGCCCGCTGCCAGGGCGTAAGCAGTTGAACCGGTAGGTGTGGCAGCAATCAAAGCATCTGCCACATAGGTGGTTAAAAACCGACCATCCACATCGGCAGTGATGTGTACTGGACGGATGATCTGACCACGGCTGACCACCACTTCGTTCAAGACGTCCCACTTACCCAATAACGAATCTGCGCGCCACTGCTCAGCGATTAGCATCATGCGTTTTTCGAGCCAATATTCTCCTGCAATCACGCGCGTGAGAAATTCCTTCCACTGATCTCGGGCGATCTCGGTCAGGAATCCAAACCGACCCAGATTGATCCCCAAGACGGGAACATCGGATGGTCCTCCAAGATGTCCTGCACGCAACATGGTACCATCACCACCCAGAGCTACCAATAGATCAAATTCACCTAGTTTAACTCGCCGGTATATCGCTTCATCGTACAGATAACCATGTTGGGATTCAATTCCCTTTTCTTTCAGGAATGCAGCAATTGCCTCCGCTTCCGTTTCAATGTCGGGTAATTTTTGGTGACCGACAATTGCGATCCTGTTGATTGGTTTTTTCTCTTCTTCCATAGTAGCCTAATTATATCCTGAGAGATTGATCACAGATGGATCGATAACCACAGTGCTGGCAGTTGTGTGGATTTTTATGCGAGCGGTCCACTAGAGAACGGGTTGTCTTTTCCTGCATTTCGTGTAGGGTTGCAATCACGGAAGCTTCTAATGTGGAATTAAATTCGATTGCATAAGTCTTGTTGGAATAATGGAGGATGCCGTAATTGGGTCGGGTGCCATATTCATGCTGGACCAACAGGCAATAAGCTGCCAGCTGGTAGATATGCGAATCATGGGGGGCATCCAGTGACCTCCCAGATTTTACTTCAACAGGGATGATCTGGCTGCCTTGTTTGACCAGGTAATCAGGTTTACCAGTCAATCTCAATGTCGGATCAAATAGCGGTTTCTCAACTTTCCCCCATTTACTAGTATCTGTATAAATCACCCTGCCAGCCGGTATACCCGCCTGACGCTTCTTGCGTGCTGCCACAATAAATAAGACGATTGCAACCAATAAAAAAAAGATCGATAGATAGGGTACGAGCATCAACAACCCAATATTCTTGTACTCACTTACAGGATCGATCGGATCGCCCAAATCGTGGCAGCTAAGACAGCAAGCAATAAAAACCCATATGCGATGAGCTGTAGACAGCTGCTTGCCACGACCACCCTTCCGTGTTCCGCATGCAGTTCACTGCCCCCGGTCAGTTCTGCTTTATTTTCTGGTTCGTATCCTTGAAGCTGGTACCACCATGCCCGGTGGCAAAACTGATACGTGCCTATCTCTGAAGCTCGGATGATTTTCATTCTGATTGATTGTACTCATCCAGATGCGTTTCCAATTCCCGCAAGCTGTTTTCGAGGCGCCCCTGGCGCAAGCTCAGGGTCAGATCACCCCGGGTCCGTTCAATGATACCTCGGGCGACATCCGTCAGGCGCCTCAAACCACCGGTGATCGCATCCGGGTAATCCATGGTCACTAAGATGGCATAAATATCATCCATCTCACCCATGAGACGCTCAGCATCAGCTGGCTTATCTTTGAGCAACATGTCTAGGCAACGTCGGCGAAGTTCTCCAACCGCTTCTGCCAACCCCTGAAGGTAAGTGGCAGCCTCCAAATTCAGGTCATCAGGGGATGGAAAATCATGATTATCGATCAATGCGTAGGTTAGTGCAGCTTCAGCAAATTCTTTGAGGGCATCCTGGGTATAGCCGGCATAAAAAAGTTCAGGCAGATCTTTCAAGTTATCCCGCAGGGACTGAACTAATTGGCGAGCTTCCTCGAGATGTTGGCGAGCCAATGCATGTTCATCTCTATGGATGGCACGAATGGCGTTGGCACAATGACGGGTGAGTGTGCGAGCCTGGGTAAGCGCCCGGTCACGCTCCGAGGTACAGATTTCGAAAGAATGGTGTATTTTTTCAGCGATTTCTTCCAATTTTCGCGGCATTTATCTCACTCTTTCGGAGGCGCGGGTGGACGGAATAGGAAATCTGCTAGGGTATTCTCCCCAGGGATTTTTATTTCACCAAATGCAGCTTCATATCGGGATAAATTTTCAGCCAAAGCCCTCTGCAGCAACTTTGCTCCCAAAGGAGACATTACCACCCTTGTACATACTCTGGCAGGAGTGACCCCTGGTAGCAGGTGGGCAAAATCAAAGACAAGCTCGGAGGGAGAATGGGCAATCCGTACTACGTTGGCATAATCTGTCTTTAAATCTGGAGGGATTTCCAGTACAGGTGCCGCTGGACGGTTCGGAGCAGGTGTGGACATGTTTATTTATCCTATGAGGGAAGATAAAAAGGTGCAGAGGCTATCTCTGCACCTTTTTTTGGATGTATATTAGAACGGAATATCACCAGCATCTTCTGTTGGACCCGCACCTTCACCAGGAGGGGCACCACCGCCATCATCTTCGCCGCGCGCGGATAAAAAGCGAACTGTCTGGGCACTTACTTCAAAAGATGCATTAGGTGTGCCATCCTGACGATTCCAAATACGCGGACCTCCCGTGTTGGGATCGGTCACCAAACGACCCTCAACCAGTACTTTCTTCCCTTTTTTAAGATACTGATTACAAATTTCGGCTTGTTTCCCCCAGGTTGAGACGCGTACCCAGATCGTCCGTTCGACCTTTTCGCCATTACTGTTAGTGAAATTATCATTAACAGCCACCGAGAAATTGGTGACTGCCTGTCCAGAGGGTGTATAACGCATCTCTGGATCGCGACCAAGATTTCCAACCAATATAATTGTATGGTATGACATTTGGGGACTCCTTTCGTTACAGTGAGCGGTTTGAATAAAGTTCCGGATGAACGCCATCCGGGCCAAAGCCTAGGGATCACTCACTGGGCTTTATAGAATAATTGTACTCTGAAACCGAAAAATTTGAAGGGTTATCACAAACGCACGCTCATTCATTTCGAAATTGTAAACAATAATGATGAA